>Ga0247829_10000564_pt1 | contig 14649 bp, 23 predicted proteins | sample 12C_Control_Day4_FD_207765 | JGI IMG/M metagenome (GOLD analysis project Ga0247829, IMG submission 207765) | Soil microbial communities from agricultural site in Penn Yan, New York, United States - 12C_Control_Day4 | ecosystem: Environmental > Terrestrial > Soil > Agricultural land | place... | reverse complement strand
GAGCTGAAGACGATCACCAACTGGCGCAACAAGCGATCGGACTTCCCGGTAGAGGTCGGCATGGGCGCGAACCGGACCAAGCTCTACGACCGGGACCACCTCCGGGACTACGTGCGCAAGCGCCTGAGGGAGCCCGTGACGGCCGACGAGAGCTAGGGCAGCACGAAGCCCCCGGGGTATCCCCGGGGGCTTCTGTGTGTCTCTGGCTGGCGCCCTAGGGCTCCTTGATGTTGATGTCGCGGATCTTGCCGGGGAAGCTCTCCTTCATCGCCTTCGCGTCACGCTCGGCATCGCGCCGATCGAAAGCGCGGTAGGTGTCCTTCTGGCCGTCCGTCTTCGTGACGATGATTTTGACCGTCTTCGCCATGTCAGCGTTTTCCCCTCAGTTCGCCGAGAGCGCGGATGCTCTCGGCAATGGACTTGCCCATGCCCTGCTTCTGTGTGGCCGGCTCCCAGCGGTCCGGGATCATGCCGTTCAACCGGCTGGCCTCGCGTCGTGCTGCTCTGTCTACTCTCGTCACGCCACGCTCCTTCTCGCTCTTGGTTGTACCCCCACTATAGCGGGGGTAGGTAGATCAGAGCAAGAGGCCCCGGCACACCACCGCCTCGATTTTCTCGGCATGCTCGATCGGCACGAGCACCAGCTCCAGGCCCAGGCTGGCGGCCAGGGCGACCGCCGTGGCCAGCTTTACGTCCTCCTGGGCCAGGGTCGCTCGCAGGCGCCGCGGGGTGCACCCGATCCGGCGAGCCAGGGCTGCGGTGGAGACGTTGCGCTTCCGGCACCTGGCGCTGACCAGGGCCGTCATGTCCGAGAAGGTCTTCACCACCATCCCCCCTTGCGCGCGAGGAGAAAGACCGTCCCGAGGAAAAGGGCCGGCAGGAGGAAGCCGAAAACGAATCCGAACCAGGGTGCGCTCATGATCAGACCACCGCGATGATGATGGCCGCCACGAACACGCCCCAGAAGATATGCCAGGACTGGTCAAGCGCCCACGCGCCCGTGCCCAGGCTCGGGTTGTCGTCCCGGTCGGCCCGCGGCACGCCCAGGGTCAGGAACTTGGCCTTTCCCGGGAGCCTCCTGGCCAGCTTGAACATCAGGCCGTACTCCCGGCGGTCGGCCATGTAGTGCGTCACGCCGCTGACCAGCATGGCCAGGAGGACCCCGGGGGCGCTGAAGTCTGCGCCCATCAACTCGATCGGCAGCAGGAACAGGAGCTGGGTCAGAAGGTACGTGAGCACGTGCATCACGCAGTGACCCCGGCCCTCGGGGCCGGCGGCGCCCTTGTGCCTGGCCTGCTCATCGGTCTGAACCCAGTAGTCGCCCACGTGGTGAGCGGCATACAGGGCGATCCCCGTGGCGGCGAATGTCTCGATCATGGCTGGCTCCCTCGCTCTTGGCTATACCACCACTATAGCAGACGAAGGCCCGCCCCGGGGAGGGGGCGGGCCTTGATCCTTTGCGCTGGTCAGACGGCGTCAATGCACGGCTTGCCGCACGCCCTGCACGTGGTGGCCGGTTCGGGCTGGAGGGGGACCTGAGCACCGGCTAGGCGGTCCAGGAAGTTCAGCCGGGCCGCCCCCTCCTGGGCAGCGTTCGCCCGGCTGATCAGTGCCAGGAAAAGCGGCTGGCGGGTCATCCAGGTGGTTGGCAGACACGGTCCGGCCGCAGCGTCAGCCACCCATGTTCGGGCGTCTCGCAAGAGGGAGGCCGCCGCGTTGGCGGCGTGATTCGGGTGCATCTCGCCGACCTTGAGAAACTCGCCCTTGCTGGAGCTGAAGTACTGCTCACTCTGGGTGAAGTATGCGGTGATCATCTGGGCCGGCAGGGCGGTCACGGGGTTCTGCATGGCTGGCTCCCTCGCTCTGGGTTATACCACCACTATAGCAGACGAAGGCCCGCCCCCGGAAGGGGGCGGGCCTTGATCGTTTCGGCCGGTCAGCGACCGCCGCACTCGGGGCACTGGCATCCAGCGGGATGTGGCCTCATGATCTCACCTCCTGTCCTGGACTCGTCCTAGACGGTCAGCGGGTCGGCAGGACAACCTGACGCCACCCCCGGGCGGTCCGGGTGGACACACCCTGATCGGCGGCGATGAGCGCGTCCACCTGTCCTACGCTCGGCCGGCCCTCGCCGGCCATGGCCCACTCGTTCAGCATGTCCCGGACGGGCGCCGGGACATTTTCCGGCTTGACCCGGCTGGCAGGAGCCGGGCTGACCGGGACAGGCAAGGTCGGCTCCTGGCCACCATGGGCGTCCGCCAGAGTGTCCAGCCATGTCCGGGCCTCGTCCGCGACGGACGGGGTGGACATGTCCAGGTAGGTGCTCGGGTTAGCCAGGATGTCCGCGCTCTCGTCCGCGTCTGCCTGGGTGGCCACCGGCCTGTCCACCTGGACGGGTGTCGTCGGGGCCTGGACGGGCGTCGGGATGTCCTGGACAGCCGCCGCGCGCCGCGCCTGTCCGATCCGGTTGAGGGCCAGGGCGGCCAGGACCATGGCCGCGTCCGCGGCGAGCGGGCCGGCGTAGCGACTGGCCACGTCGTAGCCGTAGGCGGACAGGACGTGGGCCATGTGCCAGTAGGACACCCAGGCGGCCACGCCGGCCACCATGGCCAGGACGGCGGCCCGAGTCAGCCAATCGCGCCAGTTGGACAGCCACGGCGTGTGGATGAGCAGCTCCACCACGCCGAACAGCATCAGCGGCCAGAAGATGGCCGAGAGATGCGCGCCCACGCCCGGGAGCGCGTTGTCCAGGTGGATGGCCTGGACGTTGCCGGCCAGGCTGGCCGCCACGCCCGCCAGGAGGACGGCGGTGGCGACTACGGTGGGCCTGCGGTGAATCTTGCTCATGTCCAGCTCCCTCGCTCGCTTGTATCTCTACTATAGCAGACGTAGCCGACCCGGACCCCGGATCGGCTACGTGATTTCAGATGACGTCAGGCCAGGAGGTCCCAGGCCGCGCGGGCCTGGGACGCGACCACGCCGTTACCGGCCCGCTTAAGGGCCTCGTTCCGGTGGACGCCCTTGGTCAGGACGCCCTCCGGGTAACCCATCATCCATTCGGACAGCGCCGGGTTCAGGCGACGACCGCCACGCGGGGCTTCTACCGTGGGTTCCGGCGCCGGGCGGCCGATGATCGATTCCCAGAGCGCGACTGCCTCGGCGAACTTGCCCCAAACCTCGGGCTGGCACGCGGAGCCCATCGCCAGGTCACCCTTGCGGCCCCGCTGATTCGGACCACCATTCACGCCGTCTGTGGCTCGGGGCGTGGGGAGCAGCCGAGCGACCTCGGTCGGAAGGGCGTCTCCCCCGTGGCGGCCTCGGGTCGTCCGGTCGATGTTCCCCTCCGAGCCCTTCCAGTCCCGACTCCGGGGCGTCGGCAGAAGCGTCACGGCCGTACGGAGGTTGTCCCCGCCCAGACGGTAAGCCGATCGCCCCGGCCCACCCGAGCCGTCCGCCGTGGTCGGGCTCGGAAGGAGGAAGCGTCCACCACCGCGCGGTGCTCCGCACTTGCTCTCCACCTTGATCGCTTCCGGCGCATCCCCACCGACATACCGCGCCCGCAGGAACCAGCGGTGCCGGTGATGCGGCGCGCCCACGGCGCACGCGCCCAGGACCATCCAGCGAACGGCGTACCCGGCGGCGCGTAGATCATTCAGGCGCATCCGGAGGACGGACCCGCGCTCTCCGTCCGGCCCGTCCGCGCCCTTGACCAGCGCGACAGAGACGAGATTCTGGACGTTCTCCAGGAAGATTTGCTCTGGCCGGGTCTTGCGGATCATGTCGATGACGAACGGCCAGAGGAAGCGCGGGTCGCCGCTGGCCATCTGGCGGCCGGCTGCGCTCATGCTCTGGCAGGGGTCGCCCGAGGTCAGGAGGTCCACGTGGTGCTGACGGTAGTTCCAGTCGGTGGTGATGATGTTCCCGAAATTCGGCGTCCCGGCGTGCGTACGGGCTAGGAGTGCCGACGCGCTCTCGTCTGACTCGGCCATCCATGCCAAGTGGCCGGGCACGGCTGCGTCCAGGGCGCCCGTGCCCGTACAGAGAGAGCCTTTGGTGCGGATCGCTGAGTCCGCCATGTGCGTTGTCATGCCCATAGCCTACCCCAGCTATAGCGGACATGCAAACTCCCCGGCCGAGAGAGCGCTCTCACAACTGTCAGGTACCCGACACTTGCTACCCCTGCTATAGCTGTGCTACACTTCTAGCATGACGATGACACGGACCGATAAGAGCAGCCACCAGCTGGAGCTGCGCATCGCCACCCAGAACAGCGGCTTCACCGCCGAGGAGTTCGGCAAGCCGGAACTGCGGCGGGCCGCGGTCGCCGAGCGTGGCCACGCGATGATGCCGGCCAGCGACTACCGGGCCGAGCGGATGGGACGCAAGCAGAGCACGACCACCCGCCGGGACGTGGCAGTGCAGAGACTGCAGGCGCGCCGGGGGCGCTGAACCCCGCGGGGCCCGCACCCTCCCGGGGGCGGGCCCTTCTGCATGATGCATCGTGAGAGCGCTCTCTCGGCCGGGAAGTGGACGGCCCGACGGATAGCCAGCCGCCGGGCCGCGCGAAGCATCGTACTTGATCTATCTACTCGTCCAGGGGCCGGGCTCTCAGCTCCTCATCCCGCCAGGGCAGTCGGTCACGGTCCGGCAGGAGCTGGGCCTCACCACCCGGGCGAGCCGCGTGCGGGATCCAGTCCGGGGCCGGCGGCCGTAGCCGCCGGGTGTCCTGGTCGCGGTTGCGCTGGGTGTGCCGCCCGGGTTCCCTGGCCGCCTCGTGCCGCCACTCGGGCCCCGGGCCGGCCGTGAGGTGAGCCCAGAGCACCATGCCCGCGGCCAGGAGCAGCACGGCGAACAGCACCCAGTAGGTCGGGCTCATGAGCCGGGACGCGAGGTCCCAGACGGCGCTCACCAGTCCCGCTTTGCGTAGCGGTACGCACAGTTGCTGTCCACGTGGATCTCCGCGGAGTTCAGCGCTTCGTCCACGCTGTAGACCCTGGTGCACGTGTCGCCGCATGCGCATTCGATCAGGAAGCTGCTCTCCGTCTCGCTGCGCGTGATCTCGGCCCGTGCGTCGTGCTTTCCCTGGACGATGATGCGAGCCATGCTGTCCTCCATACAGAAGCGGGGGTACTCCGTCAAGAGTACCCCCGCTATAGCAGCCCTGTCTAGGGGTGCGGGTGAGCCATCGGCCAGCCCCAGACCACGCCATCCATGCCGGTCAGCAGCCGCTGGCCGAGCTGGGACGGCGTGACAGCCTGCGGCGCCAGCCCGTCCATGACCCGCTTCCCGGCCAGGCTCCAGCACTGATCGGCCAGGACGGAGCAGATGGCCTCCACCGGGAGCTGGATCGACTTCTCGTACCAGATCGGGCTCCCGTCGATCTCGTGCCCCGTGCGGAGCACGGTCACGTGGGGCTCTCGCCGCCGGCCGATCCACTCCGTGAGCCGCGGGGCCTTCAGGCCCCAGTGCCAGAGCGCCAGTGCGCCATAGCTGGCGAACGAATAAGCCACCTTCTCGGCGACCATGAGCCGGGCGATTGCCGCCGCGTCCGCCGCCTGGCCGGGGTAGTCCTCGGGGATCCGCGCGTACGCCACGGCCGGCGTCCAGTGCCTGGCGTATGTCAGCGGGATCTCTTCGGCGCCGCGCGGCATGGCCTGGACCATGCGCGGTGCGGCGAGCAGGCCGGTCCGGTAGTAGCTGAAACCCTTGGCCTCCATGCGCGGGATCTCGTGGGAGTGAATTTCTGCTGACAGCTGCTCTACCTGGCCGGTCGCACGGTTCTGGAGCAGCGGCCCGAAGTAGTCACGGGCCGCCTCCACCACGATGCCGATGTGCTCCACGTGCAGCGGCCCGACGCGCCAGCCGCCGTCCACCAGGATCTGGGCCAGGCGGACGCCCGCACCCACGGCGCCACCGATCGGCCCGAGGTAGATGTCCCCCGGGCGCACGTCCTCCAACTTGTGGATCACCTGTACGTCGCTCATTTTCCAACCTTCTTAACAAAAGCCTGGCGCCACCCCTTGGCCAGGGCGGCGTGGACGTTGCTGCGCAACGGCCGGTGTTCCTCGCCGATCTCATCCACGAACAGGAAGCGCTGGGTGTCCGGGTGGTTTCCGATCACTGCTGGCTCCCACTCGTCGGCCGCCGGCCGGTCGTCCTGGCCACACGCGAGTTCCCCCGCGGGCCCGTGACACGATGCCCGGTGTCGGTGCTGCTCCCGCTCCCCCTCGGCCAGAATCCGCCGGATCATCTGCTCCAGGGCCGGCGTGGGCTGAACTTCGATCACCATTCTCTGCTGTGCCATGCTCCCCCTCCAGGGATACGAAGAAGCCCGGCGTCCCCCTCGGGCGCCGGGCTTCTCACTAGTCGATCAGGAGTCGAAGACGGCCGTGTCGGTGGCCTGGTTGGCCTCCTGCTCCAGCCGCCGGCTCACGGCCATGATCTCGGTTGCGTGCTGGCGCACGATCGCCTTGTCGTCATCGGTCGGCTTGGAGATGCTCCAGGAGGGCGAGCGCCCCTTGACCGAGTTCTTGCGGGAATTGATTCGGCCGATCATCGGCTTCCAGGTGTGGCCGACGCGCGGGCCGAGCCGAGAGACCATGCCCTCGGTGCTCCAGCGGAGGTTCAGCTCCTGGAGGCCCTCCTCGGCGACCGCCGGAACGCGGTTCGGGGTGGCCTCCTCATCGCGGATCGAGGTGGGCGACCAGCCCTCGGGGCCATCGTCCAAGACCATGGTGACCGTCTGGACGATCGGGTAGACCTTGCCCTCCTTGTTCGTGTCCGTACCCTTCTCCAGGGCCCAGACGGCCACAAGACGGTCCTTCAGGTCCTCCTTACCCGGGAAGACATCCAGGGCGTCATCGTAGAACTCGTCCTCGGGGGTGGTGCCGTTGACATCGCTCATGCTGCGGCTGCTCCTTGTTCTGCTGCTGCTTCTCTGTCGGGTGGTAAGGGGGCGGGCCGCGCGGTCACTCGCCCGGGTGTTCCTGGCCCCTTGCCGCTGTCACGGGAGGTCTTGCACCATCCCCGCTGGAGATGCCTCTCCAACGTGCTCGAATACGCTCGTGACATTGAGTGAGGGGGTGGGTCTGGATTCCGACAATCGACGGTTAGCATCGCCCGCCCTCTCGCGCTACCTCTGGTAGCCGTCACCTTGAATCTGCCTCCAGGTCGGCGCCGTTCCTGCTCATCTTTTAAGGGAGAGGGTCACGACAAACCACCGGTACCTCGGGCCCTGAGGGAGATTCGATCTCCACCGTCACGGCGTCGACTCAGGGCCTTGCTCTCAGCTCCACTCGAAATCCCGCACCTGCTCACCTCCCTTGCGATAGCTCAACCTTACCCCGCTATAGCAGTGGACGCAACCCCCGCCGGGGGCCGAATCGCGGCCGGTCGGCGGGCCGCGGCCGTGCTCCTGCCGACGCTGCGCAACTCGACGTTCCTGGCCGCCGTCACCAACACGGCGTGCCCGTACACGAGGTCCACCTCGTGGATTTCCACCGGGAGCTGGCCGGGCCCCGGCGCCTGCGGCATGTGCGCGACCAGTGCGACACGACGGCCGGCCAGGTGCTCCGAGGTGCCCAGTAGCGTGTTCGGCTCCTGAGCCTCCCAGCGGCCGTCCGCGTTGTCCGGCCCGCGCCAGATCCACTCGGCCGAGTCGTAGCCGTCGAGCTGGGCGGCCGTGTTCTGCCAGGTGTAGAACCGGGCCTGCGTTTTCCAGTCGATGATCCCGACCTGACCCGTCCGGCGGCACAGCACCTTGCCGTCCGACCGGCCCATCACCCCGCCGGCAACCGAATTCCAGACCAGGAATTCGGTTTCCAGCATCTCCAGCCCGGCCCGGTCGAGGGCCTCCAGGGCGCTGGCCAACTGGGCCCGCATCGAGCGCGTGCCCGTCTCATAGCCGGTGGTGAAGTAGGTATCCATCATGTTGTGCCGCGCCGTCCCCCGGCGCGCCGCTGCGTCAGCGCCGGCGGCCTGGCGTGCTCGCTCGCCATACTCCTTGGCCAGAGCCTTCTGCTGGTCGGGCTCCATGGCCTCTACGTGCTCGGCCATCCACTCGTCAAAGATCAGACCGTCGGAGGCACGCAGGCCCATGAGCGCCTTCCATTCCAGCCAGTCCTGCAGAGCCTTCTGGTCGCTGAATGCCCCGGCCAGGTTGGTCATGCGCATCCAGCCGCGATGCCCTTTGGGCGGTACGACGCCCGGCGGGGGCGGGTACATGTACTTGCCGGCGGACGGATCCAGGCCGTACGTGCCGGTTTTGACCGACGGCTTGGCCGGGGCGTCATCGAAGAAGTCATCGGTGGTCACAGGCACTCCCCAGCGTGCACCGTGAAGCATTGGCCGCACGCCGCCGCAGACGTGACCGTGTGCTCAGCGCGTGCCACGCGCTCGCATTCCGGCGTGGCGTGAATCCAGCTCCCGTGACCGTCCGCGCGGGCCCGATCTCCGGGCTCGATTCCGAACGGGCAGGAGCCGCATTCCGTCTCGTACGTGGCCGTGAAGACCGGGCCCAGTTCGTCCAGGGCCAGGCCCTCGGGCTCGTCCCAAAACTCGGTCATCGCCGTGCCCGCTTCCAGTCGTTAAACGCCATGACGGCGGCGATAACCGGCGAGGCCAGGAACGCAAGGCCGGTCACGACCAGCGCGATCCCCGTGCCGATCACGCCCTCCACCGCCCGCCTCATGACGCGCTCCCGAACGACTCGTCATCGTCCCAGCCCTTGTTGATGTCCACGCCCAGGAGCAGCGCGGCGGCGAACGCGTAGCGACCCAGCAGCGGCAGAAGGTCCTTGTGCATGGAGAGCTGGACGCCGGGCCCGAACTGGATCACCACGCCGTGGGGATCGACCCGGCGCATCTGGATCTGCCCCTCGGGGCCGTTGATGTCCAGGATCCCGCCGGTGTTCTTGGTGGTCACGTAGGCGACCCTGGTCATGATCGGGTGAATAGTGGTCACTTGCTCCCTCGCTCCTTGATCTTGACCGCTACGCGATCGAGCACCTTGCTGGCCTTGACTCTATTGATGAGGTCCGACAACTTCCCCGCCTTGCCGCCGGCCCGCTGCTCCATGATCTTGATCAGTTCCTTGCCGAGCCCGAGCCGCTGAGCCTCGGCTTGCATCTCCGCCGACGGCACGGCCTTGCGCCACGGCCGGGTCTTATCAGCCAGCAGCGCGCCCACATCGCCGCCGAGGTCGGTGGCCACGTCCTCGGCCACGGCCATGGCCAGCTCCAGATCGGGGGCGCCGCCCCAGCGCTGGACAAGCGTCGGGCCGAGCGGGTCAGCCGTGGCCACCCGGCTCCAGACGCCCCATGTCCCGGACGTGTCCTGGACACAGAACACGTAGCCCTGGCCACGCTTGGCCGTGGGCAGGAACGGCACGCCGCCGTCCGTGTACGCCCACGCCTTGCTGGACGCCTGCACGGCCATGTCCCACGCCTCGACCCGGACAGGCCCGGCGTACGCGGTGGACTCGTCCTCGATGTCCTTACCGAGGTCCCACCTATCCTCCATGGCCAGGAGGCTCTCTCCGTCCCGGGTGTCCCCGACGTTCTCGGACAGGTCGGCCACGGTGGCCAGTTGCTGAGTGCCACCCTGAACGCAGAGCAGGACACATCGCTGCTCCTCTCGCGGCGGGGCCTCGGGCGCCAGCCACGGCCGGACACCGCGGCCCACCATCTGGACGAAAAGGGGGACACTCTGGGTCGGCCGCGCCACGATGACGCACATGGTCCGGGGGCTGTCCCAGCCCTCGGTGAGTTTCATGGCGTTGCACACCACCGTGGTGACGCCGGCCTCGTAGCGCTCCATGACGGCGGTGACCTCAGAGTCCGCCATCTTGCCGTGCACCACTTCAGCCTTGACGCCAGCCGCGTTGAACGCCTCCGCGAAAGCCTCGGCCGACTTGACCAGCGGCGCGAACAGGACGGTGGACGCCTGCCGATAACCCACCCTCTCGTCCGGGACATCCCCGTATTGAACCCAGGCGTTGACCACGGCCTCGGGCGCAATGCCGTCGGCCAGGGACGTGTCCAGGGCACTGTCCGAGGACGTGTCCAGCTCGGGGATCTTGATGGTGTAGGGCACCAGATCGATCAGGTAGCCCTTGCGGATGGCCCACGACAGCGATCGGCTGAACGGCATGTCCTGCCAGACCTTGCCCAGGCCCTTGCCGTCTGTCCTGGACAGGGTGGCGGATAGCCCCAGGGCCGGGACGGGTGGCGCCAGCCAGCCCGTGTTCTGGCAGTCCCAACAACCATGCTCGTCCCGGCCGGCATGGTCGCACGAGGGCAGCGCCCCGAACCATGCCAGCGTGTCCAGGTAGGTCGGCGCCACCGCGTGGTGGCACTCGTCCACGATCACAAAGCCCACGTCCGTGATCTGCTCCTTGCGGCCGGGCTGGGCCAGGGTCCATACACTGGCCACCACGATGTCCGCGTCCGGCTCGTTGCGGGTGCCCTTGACCACGCCGATGGAATACGGGTGCTCGCCGCGAGAGACGGCAAACTCCAGCTTCTTCACCCATTGGCCGGTGATCTCTTCGGTGTGCACGAGCACCAGGACGCGAGGCGGACGGCAGACGCAATACTCGCCGTGCTGAGGACATTGGTCTGTTCGCGTCTCGTCCAGGAAGTCCACCGCGGCCTGGGCGCCGGTCACGGTCTTGCCCAGCCCGGTGGCCATCTCGATGGCCACGCGGTTGACATCACTTGACAGCGCGTCCTGGAAGACGGCCAGGGCCTGCGTCTGGAATTCCCTCAAATGTGTCATCGCGGCTCACCCCTCCAGGTAGTCGTGTCCAGACTGCGGACGGCGTAGAAGTTGGTGATGCATGCGGCCCGGGAACACGTCGCCTGGCCGTCCATGGGTCGGCCGAAGCACCAGTAACACGCCCGTTCGGCGAAGAGTGGGACGCCCTGCAGGCTGCCTGGGAGCACGGTCGCGGACGGCACGCCGGTGACGGCACGGGCGATGCGGTCCTCACACCAGACCGGCAGCTTGACCCGCCACCCGGGCAGTGCGACCAGGGTGGGCCGGTAAAGCGCGGGCGCCGCGGGAATCGCCACCGTCCGGCGGCCCCACGTGGAGGCGTACTCCACGGTGTGCGAGGTCGGATCCGGCACGAGCATCTCCAGGCCGGCCGTCCGGTACTGGCCGTGGATCGGCCCGCCCAGGCAGAGCCACTCGTGGTCAGTCATCGCTCTCATCCCTCGGGTCACGTGCGGAGGCGGCCGGGTCAATGGTCGGGTCATGGGCGTCGATCGGCACCACAGGACCGGCCTCGGGCGGCACAGGCGTGCTCGGGCCGGACCAGACCAAGGAGCAGAGCACGTCCGCGGCCTGACCGGTGGCGCCGCGCTTGACCACCACCGTGCGGTCCGCGTGCGGCTGGATGGGTTGGGGAATGCCCTTGACGTTGATCCGCATCCGCCCCGTCTGGACCAGTGGGCCCGAGCGGGTCACCTCCATCCAGCGACCGCCCGGCGCGCCGACGGGGGCGGCCGAGCCGTTGGCGGCCCGGTAGAGCTGGTCACCCTCCACCACCTGGCTCCAGGTGATCTCCTGGACCTCCAGGGCCGGGCCGTTGCGCTCGATCAGGAGCGCGTCCACGGCCAGGAGGAGCTGACCATTGGCCGCCTCGTGGTCGTGGTCCGCGGCCCACCGCACGGCCGCCTCCACCACGACGCGCTCAGCCGGCGTCATGCCTCCAGCTCCTGCCATCCGGTGACCACGAACGAGGCATAAGTCCCGCTGGCCATGCACTGCCGCTCAACGGACAGCACCAACTCGTGGGTGATCTTGACACCCTCGGGCACCGTGATCCGGACGTGGCCGTTGCCCACGCCCTGGCCGGGGATCGAGAAGACATTGAAGAAGAGGAAGACGCGCATGGTCAGTTGCCTCCGGTGTGCAGGGCGGCCACGTAGGCGTCCGCAAGGTGGTCATAGCAGGGCTGGCACATCGGCACGTAGCCGGCCGAGACGGTGCTGCCCGGGAGCATGGCCAAGGGGTTCAGGCGCTCGCCCGCGGCCTCGCCGGTGCACATGAACGTGGCCTGGGCCTGGCAGGGGCCGGTGACCGTGGGGTCCGGGAGCGGGCTCGCGGTCACCGAGGTGTAGTCCGCGAGGTTGGCCAGATTGCCGCCACGCGGCAGGCTGGCACGGGCAACTTCTCGGGGGCTCAGGGCCTGCTTGATCTTGTTGGCCATATGGTTGGCCGCGTCCGAGGGGGTGCCGGCGAAGATGTTCGACTGGACGGGAAACCGGCGCCCGTCCTCTTCACTGGCCAGCTCGTGAAGCTCGTCCAGGGTCTTGACGTAGGGCGCGTCACCACCACGGATGATGGCGGCGACTGCGCGGCCTCGGTCCGTCCACCGGTTGTCCTCTGCGATCAGGCCGCGGCGGCGCAACGCCGCTCGGGTCGCCCTGGAGCCCAAGACGGTGGAGCTTCCCTGGCTGTAACACCCGTCCAGCAGTCGAAACCGCATGGTCTGGCTGAGTACAGAGGCGACCACGGTCAAGGGGTTTGCGGGCTTGTTGTCGTGGCTATGCTTGATCTGCATACCCTGACTATAGCAGACCTAATGACGTACGGGCAACACGTCGCGCAGGGCCATCTACCTCTGCTATAGTCGAGCACATGACCGACCTTTCAGCCCAGCAACTCGCTGGCATCCAGAAGATCCAGGCTTGGTACCGGGACATCCAACTGACCGGCTACCCGCGCCCTTTCCGCCTCTTCGGCTACGCCGGCACGGGCAAGACGACCATGGCCAAGAGCATCCCCGAGGCCCTGGGCCTGCGGAACGTCGTGTACGGCACGTACACGGGCAAGGCAGCCCACGTGCTCCGCAGCAAGGGCGCCGGGCCCGTCAGCACCATCCACTCGGCCATCTACCTCCCGACCACCTCCCGCGAGGCCAGGGAGGCGCTGGAGGACGCGCGACAGGAGCTGGCCGAGCTGGAGGGGACGGCAGCCGAACTGTCCACCTTGAAGCATGACGTGGCCAAGCACGCGCTAGTGACCGGCCTCGGCTGGGCCAGCGTGGTGGAGTTCGCTGGAGCGCTGGACGAAGTGCGGGAGCGCATGCCCGCGCTGGAGGCCGCCGCGCGTCAGGTCGGCTGGGAGCTGAATCCCGAGTCCGAGTGGGCGTACGCGGACCTGATCATCCTGGATGAGGTGTCCATGGTGAACGGCGAGCTGGCGCGCGACGTGGAATCGTTCGGCGTGCCCGTGCTGGTGCTCGGCGACCCGGCCCAGCTCCCGCCGGTGGAAGGTGGCGGCTACTACATCAATGCCCAGCCGGACCACCTCCTGACCGAGATCCACCGCTCGGCCCTGGACAACCCGATCACCGCGCTCGCCACCCGGATCCGGGAGAGCACCGGGCCGGCCCTGGGCCTGACCCCCAATGACAAGATCGGCTGGAGTGTCCGGCACGCCATGCAGCACGATCAGGTGCTGGTGTGGACGAACAAGCGCCGCTGGTCGTTGATCAACGGCATCCGCAAGGTCAAGGGCTTCCCCGCCGGCGTTCCGGTGGCCGGTGACCGGGTGATGTGCCTGACCAACAACAGGGATCTCGCCGTGTTCAACGGCCAACAGTTCGATGTCCTGGCCAGCGCTGACGGCGCCCTCGGGCCCACGCTGACGCTGAAGGATGAGGAGGGCGTGACCAGGGACATCGCGGTCTACTCGGACGGCTTCCTGGGCATGGACATGCAGGTTCAGGCCAAGAATTCGGGCGCCGGTCGCGGCGGCCAGCGGATGCTCGCCACCTTCGCGGACGCCATCACCGTGCACAAGGCACAGGGCTCCGAGTGGGAGAGCGTGTACGTGGTCGATGACCTGGCCGCCATGATGAGCGCCACGGCCAAGAAGGAGGGCCGGGAGCGCGCCATCCGGCAGGCTCGGCAGTGGTTGTATACGGCTTCCACGAGGGCGCGCCAGACACTCACGATTGCCGGTCGGCAGGGTTAGGCTGACGGCCCGCACAACGGAACGAGGCCCCCATGGCGGTGGGGGCCTCGCGGGGCAGAGCAAGTGTCACGAACGTACCAGCGGATGGAGCGTACCAAAGAGTGAGCGAACTGACGCAAGACCAGCAAAACGCGTTGCGCATTGCGCACGAACTGGTGGACATGGGTGTCCCGATCTTCTCGGCACCGCCGCACTCCACCAACGAGTTCGCCCGGCCCGACGCCTGGCAGAACTTCCGCCCCAACCACATCCAGGTGGAGCGCTGGAAGCCCGGCTGGGCCCTGGCCCTGGTCACCGGCGTCGTGTTCGATGTCCTGGACATCGACCCGCGCAACGGCGGCGAGGACGGCTGGCAGGAGCTGCTGGCGGCAGACGCCGTGCCGTTCATCTACGGCAAGGCGGCCACCCCGAGCGGCGGTGACCACCTCCTGATCGCCCGCACCCACCTGGCCAAGACCAGCAAGGCGGCCAGGGGCGTCGACCTCCAGGCCGGCGAGGACAACGGCGACGGCCGCGGATACATCTACATCGCGCCCACGGTCCGGCTCAGCAAGTACGGGCCGCAGAAAGGCGAGATGCTGGCCTACCGGTGGGTTCAGGCACCGAGCCCGGTCACGGCCGAGCCCGACCCGCGCATGGACAACCTCCGCGCGGTAGTCAACAT
>Ga0247829_10000563_pt1 | contig 14651 bp, 14 predicted proteins | sample 12C_Control_Day4_FD_207765 | JGI IMG/M metagenome (GOLD analysis project Ga0247829, IMG submission 207765) | Soil microbial communities from agricultural site in Penn Yan, New York, United States - 12C_Control_Day4 | ecosystem: Environmental > Terrestrial > Soil > Agricultural land | place... | reverse complement strand
TGCTGGCCGTCCTGAAGCCCGGCTTCGAGGATGTCGGCTATCGCATCTTCACCAAGTGGGGCCTGGACTTCGCCATCATCGGCAAGACGACCGACACCGGCCATCTGGTGCTGAAGCATCACGGCGAGGTGGTCTGCGACGTGCCGCTGGCCCCGCTGTTCGACGACGCGCCCCTGTACGACCGTCCCTGGGTCCAGCCCGAGCTGCCGCCGCGCCTCGACCCGGCGGAAGTCCCCGCTCCCGAAAGCTGGAACGACGCGGTCATGAAGGTCATCGCCTGCCCCGACATGGCGTCCAAGCGCTGGATCTGGGAACAGTACGACCGCCACGTCATGGCCGACACGCTTCAGGACTCCTCGACCGGCGCCGACGCCGGCGTGGTCCGGGTCCACGGCACGGACAAGGGTCTGGCCGTGACCAGCGACTGCACCCCGCGCTATGTTCAGGCCGACCCCTATGAGGGCGGCAAGCAGGCGGTTGCGGAAGCGTGGCGCAACCTGACCGCCGTGGGCTCGCGTCCCATCGCCATCACCGACAACCTCAACTTCGGCAATCCGCAGCGCCCCGAGATCATGGGCCAGATCGTGCGCGCCACCGACGGCATGGCCGAGGCCTGCCGCGAGCTGGACTTCCCCGTCGTCTCGGGCAACGTCAGCCTCTATAACGAGACCAACGGCGTCGCCATTCCGCCGACCCCGACGGTCGGCGCGGTCGGCCTGCTGACCAACTATGACGTGGTCACCGGCTTCGGCGGCGTGGTCGAGGGCGACACCCTGGTCCTGATCGGCCAGACGCACGGCGAACTGGGCGCCTCCATCTACCTGCGCGAAGTTCTGGGCCGCGAGGACGGCGCTCCGCCGCCGGTCGACCTGAAGCTGGAACGCAAGACCGGCGACTTCGTGCGCGGCCTGATCGAAACCGGCGAACTGACGGTCGTCCACGACCTGTCGGACGGCGGTCTGGTCGGCGCCGCCGCCGACCTGGCCCTGGCCTCGGACGTCGGCATCGAGCTGAACGCCTCCAGCGCCGCCCATGCCCACGGCTTCCTGTTCGGCGAAGACCAGGCCCGCTATCTGGTCGCCGTTTCGGACGCCGAGGCCCTGATCGCCAAGGCGCATGAGGCCGGTCTGCACGCCTCGGTCGTCGGCGTCGCCAAGGGCGCGGACTTCGCCTCCTCGGGTCCGAAGGGCGAGCTGTACCGCATCCCCGTCGCCCACCTGCGCGAAATCCACGAAGGCTGGATGCCGAACTGGATCGAGGGCTGATGCGCCAGCGCGCCGCCATTGTCGTAGTCTGCAGCGCGGCCTTGCTGGCCGCCTGCGACTTCGAGGGCGGCGACCCGGTCCAGCACGCCCTGCGCGACGCGGCGGCCGCCCGGCAGGCCGCGGCGCTGAAGACCACCGAGGAAGAGGCGGCGTCACGGCCCTCCGCCGAGGCGGGCGAGGAACTGGCGCGCCTGATCGCCGCCCGTCGTCAGGCGGTCGAAGACACCCGCGCCCTCCTGGCTACGACCACGGATCCGGCCCTGAAAGGTCAGCTGACGGCCGATCTGCGCGCTGACGAAGGCCGCTTGCGCGCGCTGGAAGCCCGGCAAGCCGCGATGGCGCGGGACGCAGCGACTTCGCAATAGGGGCAAGGCCCTTTCTTTTGACAATATCGTCAATAACTATGGAGCGAACCTGAGAAGGAGCGTTCCATGACCGACGCCGCCGCCTCGACCTTTCGTCCCTGGACGCCGCCGCGCCGGACGGAAAGGCTCAGCCTTCTGCCCTTCCTGTGGCAGAGTTGGCGTGATCCCCTGGCCATATGGGGCGAGGCCCATTTCAAGGAGTTGTACATCTCGGGCCAGTCGCCGCTGGGCCGATCCCTGGTGGTCAGCGATCCGGCGGGCGTGCGCCATGTCCTGACCGACAACGCCGCCAACTATGTAAAGGGCGACCTGCAAAGGCGGGTTCTGGGCCCCATGCTGGCGGACGGGCTTCTGCTGACTGAGGGCGAGCAATGGCGGCGGGCGCGGCGGATCATGGCCCCCCTGTTCACCCCCGCCCACACCGCGCGCACCGCCGAAGTCATGGACCGGGTCTGTCGGCGCCGCGTCGAGAGCTGGCGGCTGGAACACGGCGCGCGGGTGCTGAACATCGACAGCGAGATGAGCGGCCTGACCTTCGACATCCTGTCAGCGACCCTGTTCTCGGACGATCTGGATGGCGACGCGGCGGGGTTCGAGAAGGCGCTGAACCATTTCCTCGCGGTGGGGGCCAGGATCAGCCCGCTGGACGCGCTGAAGGCGCCCGACTGGATCCCGCGTCTGGGCCGCGTGGCGTCGGGTGGCGACGCCCGTTTCTTCAAGGAGAGGGTCGACGCCCTGGTGGCCCGTCGGCGCGCCCGGATCGAACAGGACGGGGACGCGCCTGACGACCTGCTGACCGCCCTGCTCAGCGCCCGTGACGACGAAGGCGACGGCTCGGGCCTTTCGGACCACGAGGTCGCGTCCAACATCCTGACCTTCATCCTGGCCGGGCATGAGACGACGGCCCGGACCCTGGGCTGGACCCTGCATCTGATCAGCCGCGACAAACGGGTGGCCGACATCCTGAAAGCCGAAGCCGACGGCTGGGTCCGCGCCCCTTCGGGCGTGCGCGACCTGGTCTGGCACCGGGCGGTGATCGAGGAGGCCATGCGCCTGTTCCCGCCCGCCCCGACCATGATCCGGCAGGCGCTGGAGGACGACGTGATCGGCGGTCATGAGGTCAAGGCGGGCCAGAGCGTGCTGATCGCGCCCTGGGTCATCCATCGACATGAAAAGCTGTGGGACGAACCCGACGCCTTCCGCCCCGAACGCTTCCTGCCCGAGAACCGCAAGTCCATCGACCGCTACGCCTGGCTGCCTTTCAGCGGCGGCCCGCGCATCTGCATCGGCGCCGCCTTCGCCATGCAGGAGGCCGTGATCGCCCTGGCGGAAATCCTCAAGGCCGCCGAGGTCGAGGCCGTCACGCCGATAGAGCCACGCCCCGTGCATCAGGTGACCTTGCGCAGCAGTCGAACCATGCGGCTGCGGCTGCGGGCGCGGCGCGATCGGGTCGAGGCGGCCTAGTCGTCGGTCGCCAGAAAAGCCGCCAGCGCAGCGCGATCACCCTTGAAAAGGCGTTGGACCAGGGCGTCGATCTCGCCCTCGACATAGGTCGCACGGTCGATCAGGGGATGATAGCGCTGCCGCCCATCCTCCTTGATCGACTTGACGGCGCCCTTGTGCATCAGCCGGTTCAGCAGGGTCTTGATGGTGGCGTCGGCCCACGGCTGGGCCAACTTCACCTCATCGATCAGGGACGCAAAGGACAGCGGCCCCTTGCGCCACAGCGCGGCCAGAACCTCGGCTTCCGCCTCGGTGACCGGCACGCGCGATCCGGACCTGGCGGGCGGCTTCAGGATTGCAGCACCGCGCGATCAATGCGCGCCTCGACCGCCCAGTGACAGATGACCGCCACGACGCCGCAGAACAGGCCCAGGAAGACCAGGAAGGCGGCTTCGGCCAGACCGGGCGCCACGACATGAAACGGCTGCGGTCCCTGAGACAGGCCAATCAGGATCATCAACCCGTTGAAGGCCCCGCCCAACAGACCGATCAGCGGTCCGCCCAGTCGCAGCGCGGACAGGAAGGTCGAACCGCCGGACAGGTGACGCCCTGACATCAGCTTGCGCGCCGTCACCGCGACCGCAGCCACCGCCGCGACCAGCAGCAGGACCATGATCAGCTTCATCGAAGGCGCGGCGTCGACGAATATGCTTCCGGGCGTCAGGGGCTCGGCCTGGGCGAGCGCAGGGAACGCCAGCAGGGCGAGACCCAGCGAGATGGAGACGGAACGTGCAGACATGACTTCCTCCCAAGACTACGTATGTAGCCTGGTCAGATTACAAACGTAATCTTCGCTGTCAAGCCGGAGGGATCAGACCTGGGGGATGGCCTGGCTCAGGCGCCCGCCGACGCGGATGGCTTCAACCCGCGTGGCCAGGCCGGTGCGGTCGTCGGTCTCGACGAAGACGCCGCAGATGGTGGCCGGGCCGCTGGCGGGGGTGTAGCGCCCGCCCGACAGACGGGTGGTGAAGCGGCGCAGCGGCTCTTCCTTGTCGTTGCCGATGACGGAGTCATAGTCGCAGCAGCCGCCGGCGTCGGTCTGATAGGCCGTGCCGTGAGGCAGGATCTGCGCGTCGGCGGTCGGGACGTGGGTGTGGGTGCCGACCACCAGGCTGGCGCGGCCGTCGCAGAAGTGGCCCATGCCCATCTTCTCGCTGGTCGCCTCGGCGTGCATGTCGACGATGACGGCGTCGGCGACCACGCCGAGCGGCGCGGCCTCCAGCTCGCGCTCGACGGCGCTGAAGGGGTCGTCCATCGGGTCCATGTGGACGCGGCCCAGGACGTTGATGACCAGCACCCGGCGGCCGTCAGCGGTGACAAAGACGTCAGCGCCCCGTCCCGGCGCATCCATCAGGCGCGGATAGTTGGCCGGGCGGATCAGACGCGGCTCGCGCACAATATAGGTCAGGGCTTCGCGCTGATCCCAGCTGTGGTTGCCCAGGGTCAGGACGTCGGCCCCGGCGTTGAAGATGTCGTTGGCCGTGTTCTCGGTGATGCCGAAACCGCCGGCAGCGTTCTCGGCGTTGACCACCACGAAGTCGAGCTTGAGGTCGCGCCTCAGCCCCGGAAGATGATCCGCCAAACCATCGCGACCGGACTTGCCGACCACGTCACCGAAAAACGCCAATCTCATGGGACCGCTCTATAGCCGGTCTCGGTGAAAACGCCATGCAGGCGGATATCGTGCGGCTCCAGGTCGAGCCGATCGACCACCTGCCCGGCATAGGCGAAGCCGACACGCAGCGCGTCCGGCAGGACGGCGAAGGTTCGGTCGTAATAGCCCCCGCCCTGCCCCAGCCGCCCGCCGTGGGCGTCGAAGGCCAGCAGGGGCGTCAGGATCAGATCGGGCGTCACGGTCTCGGCCAGCGGCAGGGGCGCGGGGCAACCTGCCGCGTCCAGCTCCAGCGGCTCGCCCGGCGCCCAGGCGCGAAAGATCATGGCGGCGTCGCGCTCGATGACCACCGGCAGGCACAGGCGACGCCCCGCCTGATGCAGGGCGACGGCCAGGGCGTCCGTGTCCAGCTCCGACCCCATGGCGCGATAGAGGGCGACGGTCTGGCCCGACGGCAGGGCCTCGGCGTGACCGGCCGCGCGCTCGGCGGCTTCATTGTCGACCTCGGCCAGCCGCTTGCGCAGGGCGCGCATGGCGGCGCGGAGTTCGTGTTTGGAGGTCATGGGGCTTCTCTACACCAGCCCGCCCGTCTTTCCTCCCCACTTGTGGGGAGGGGGACCACGTAGCGGTGGAGGGGCTTCCATTGCGGAAACGGCCCCTCCGTCTCGGACGCTGGCGCGACCGATCCACCTCCCCACAAAGTGGGGAGGAGAAACGCGCTCAAGCAGCGAGCCGCCGCGCGGCGAGCGATAGCGCAAAAAAAGATGGGGTGGCGGCGCCGCGTGAACCGTGAGGACGGTTTAAATCCTCTCGACCTGGGTAGCCAGGTGGGCTCCGTATGCCCAGGCCCTCGAGCCCGGACAGGGACAGATCCCTATGAGTGAATTAAGGTCAGAAGGATATGTTGTCTTCGACGTGAGCCGCAGCAGGACCCGCCGTCGGACAAGATAGGCGGTCCGGGGCGTTTCAACAATGGCGAACGCTCACCCTTTCCTCCCCACCTTGTGGGGAGGGGGACCGCGAAGCGGTGGAGGGGGCGACACAGACGGTGGACGTGGAGTCGCCCCCTCCGTCTCGTCGGCTACGCCGCCGATCCACCTCCCCATTCGCTCCGCGAACAGGGAGGAAAGATCAGAGTCGTCAGATCGTCTGGCAGATCTTCTCGATGCGCGCCGCCACCGCGTTCAGGGCCTCGGCCACGCCGTCGCCCGGCGGAGGCGGCGGGGCCTTTTTCGGGCCGTCCTCAACCGCCGGCCCCTGCCCGCTTTCCAGCCGCTGACGCGCCTCGTGCAGTTCATCGGCCAGCATCAGGGAGGCCATCAGAAACAGGCGCAGGTCGCCGACATGGCCGACGTCCCCGGCGATCTGGCGCACATGGGTGTCGAACTGGCGGGCCAGAATACGGACGCGCTCTTCCTGACCGTCGGCGCAGCCCACCGCATAGGAGCGGCCGTTGACCTCTACCGTAACGGTCGCCATCAGCGCGCCTCCTGCTCGGCCAGAACCTCGCGCACGGCCTCGGCCGCGCGGCCCAGGGCCTCGGCGGCGTCGCGGCCGGCGGCTTCCAGTTCGGTGATCCGCACCAGGTCGGCGGCGTTCGACGGTCGCGGCGCGAACAGGTCGTCGTCGGTGATGGCGGGGGCGGTGGCCGGACGCGCTTTCAGCTCCAGCACCCTGCGTTCCAGCAGGGCCAGAGCCTTGTCGATGCGTGTCTTTGCGGCCGTAACGGCGTCCATTGGGGTCCTTTCGTCCAGATTCCGTATAGAACCTGTGCGCGCGTCGGGGTAAAGGCGGCGCGCCCCCGCTTTATCCTGTTCCTGAGGAAAGGTCTCGCCGTGACCGACGCCCAAGCTGCATTCGCCAAGCCTTCGCCCAAGCAGATGGCCGACGCCATCCGCGTCCTGTCCATGGACGGCGTTGAAAAGGCCAAGAGCGGCCACCCCGGCATGCCCATGGGCATGGCCGACGTCGCCACCGTCCTCTACTCGAAATTCCTGAAGTTTGACGCCAGCCGCCCCGACTGGGCCGACCGCGACCGCTTCATCCTGTCGGCCGGCCACGGCTCGATGCTGACCTACAGCCTGCTGCACCTGACCGGCTACAAGGACGCGACCAAGGAACAGCTGGAAAACTTCCGTCAGTGGGGCTTCAAGACCGCCGGCCACCCGGAGTACGGCCACATGGCCGGGATCGAGACGACCACCGGCCCGCTGGGTCAGGGTCTGGCCACCTCGGTCGGTTTCGCCCTGGCTGAGCGCCATCTGGCCGCTCGCTTCGGCAAGGATCTGGTGGATCACCGGACCTGGGTCGTCGCCGGCGACGGCTGCCTGATGGAAGGCGTGTCGCAGGAGGCCATCGCCCTGGCCGGCCGCCTGAAGCTGAACAAGCTGTGCGTCCTGTGGGACGACAACGAAATCACCATCGACGGCAAGGTGTCGCTGTCGGACGCCACCGACCAGTTGGCCCGCTTCAAGGCCTCGGGCTGGGCGGTCAAGGCCATCGACGGCCACGACTACAAGCAGATCCAGAAGGCCCTGGCCTGGGCGACCAAGCAGGACAAGCCGACGTTGATCGCCTGCAAGACCAAGATCGGCAAGGGCGCCGCCACCATGGAAGGCAGCCACAAGACCCACGGCGCCGCCCTGGGCGCCACCGAGATCGCCGCGACCCGCCAGGCGCTGCACTGGCCGTTCGAGCCGTTCGAACTGCCCGAAGGCGTGCAGAAGGCCTGGGCCAAGGTCGGCAAGCAGGGCGGCAAGGCCCGCAAGGCGTGGGAAGGCCGCCTGCTGAACCACGACCAGCGCGACGACTTCAGCCGCGCCATGGCCGGCGACCTGCCCACCGGCGCCTTCGAGACGCTTGAAGCCAAGCTGAAGTCTCTGGTCGTCGACAAGCCCGCCCTGGCCACGCGCCAGTCCTCGGGCGAGGCGCTGGAGACGGTGTTCAACGCCATCCCCGAAATGGTCGGCGGCTCGGCCGACCTGACCGGCTCGAACAACACCTTCGTCAAGAACACCCAGATCCTGGATGCGCCGGACTATGCCGGTCGTTACCTGAACTACGGCATCCGCGAGTTCGGCATGGCCGCGGCGATGAACGGTCTGGCCCTGCACGGCGGGGTCATCCCCTACGGCGGCACCTTCATGGCCTTCGCGGACTACAGCCGCCCGGCCATCCGTCTGGGCGCCCTGATGGGCGTGCGCGTGGTTCACGTCCTGACGCACGACAGCATCGGCCTTGGCGAAGACGGCCCGACCCACCAACCGGTCGAGCATCTGGCGGCCTTGCGCGCCATCCCCAACCTGCTGACCATGCGCCCCGCCGACACGGTCGAGGCGCTGGAGTGCTGGCAGGTCGCCCTGCAGCACAAGACCACGCCGACCGCCATGTGCCTGTCGCGTCAGAAGACCCCCGCCGTACGCGTCACCGATGCTGGCGAGAACCTGTCGCGCAAGGGCGCCTATGAACTGAAGGCCGCCAACGGCGCAGCGAAAGTCACCCTGTTCGGCACCGGCACCGAGGTCGCCCTGGCGCTCAAGGCCGCCGAGACGCTGGAGGCCGAAGGCACGCCCACCCGCGTCGTCTCGGTCCCCTGCTTCGCCCTGTTCGAGCAGCAGCCCAAGGCCTATCAGGACGCCGTCATCGGCCGCGGCACCGTCCGCGTCGCCGTCGAGGCCGCGATCAAGCAGGGCTGGGAACGCTTCATCGGCGAGGACGGCGGCTTTGTCGGCATGACCGGCTTCGGCGCCTCGGCCCCGGCCGAAGTCCTCTACCGCGAGTTCGGCATCACCGCCGAGGCCGTGGTCGAAGCCGCCAAGGCCCGACTGTAAGCCTCATGCGCCGCCTCGCCCTCGCAATAAGCCTCGGCTTGTCGATAGCGGGCGGCGCAACCGCCCTCGCCGCCGCAGTCGAGGACGCGCCCGCCGTCGCCGAGACGCCCATCGTCATCGGCCGCTCCTACGCCCTGCCCTCGGCCATCATGGGCCAGGCGCGCCAGATCAACGTCTGGCTGCCGCCTGGCTATGCTGAAAGCAGCCAGACCTATCCGGTCCTCTACCTGCTGGACGGCGGACAGGATCAGGACTTTCACCACATCTCGGGCATCGCCCAGCTGGGGACCATCGTCGGGACGACGCGCGACGTCATCGTCGTGGGCATCGCCTCGGTCGACCGTCGCAACGAGCTGGCCCTGCCGACCGAGAACGCCGAGCTGATCGCCCGCTATCCGACGCAGGGGCAGTCCGATCGCTTCCGCCGCTTCATCGGCGATGAGGTCCAGCCCTTCATCGAAGCCCGCTATCGCACAAGCGGCGAGACAGCCCTGATGGGCGAGTCGCTCGCCGGGCTCTTCGTGGTCGAGACCTTCCTGAAAGAGCCGCAGATGTTCGACGCCTATGTCGCCGTCAGCCCCAGCCTGTGGTGGGACGGCGGCCAGCTGGCGCGACAGTCGGGGGCGCATCTGCGCGACCATTCCAACGATCCGCGCACCCTGATCCTGACGCTGGGCGACGAAGGCGAGATGATGCAGGCGCCGATGGACGTGCTGATCGCCAACCTGCGCGATCACGCCCTGCCCGGCGTCACCTGGACCTTCACCCCACGTCCGAACGAGAGCCACGCCACCATCTATCACGGCGCCGCCCTGGACGCCTTCCGCCGCCTCTATGCGGTTCCGGCCCCATGAGCCATCTCGGCGCCGTCAGCCTGCTGGTCCGCGACTATGACGAGGCCATCGCCTTCTATGTCGGCAAGCTGGGCTTCGAGCTCAGCGAGGACGTCGATATGGGCGGCGGCAAACGCTGGGTCCGCGTCACGCCCAAAGGCGGCCAGACCTCCCTGCTGCTGGCCCGCGCCGCGACGCCGGATCAGGTCGCCCGGATCGGCGATCAGGCCGGCGGCCGCGTCTGGCTGTTCCTCTACACCGACTACCTGATGCGTGACCACGCCGCCTGGCTGGCCGCCGGCGTCGTCTTCCGCGAAACGCCCCGTCACGAGGCCTATGGCAAGGTGGTGGTCTTCGAAGACCTCTACGGCAACGCCTGGGACCTGATCGAACCCGCTACCGGAGCCTGAGCCATGAAGATCGGCACCCCGCTTACCGACCACGCCACCCGCGTCATGCTTCTGGGCTCCGGCGAGCTGGGCAAGGAGGTGGCCATCGAGCTGCAGCGTCTGGGCGCCGAGGTGATCGCGGTGGACCGCTACGCCAACGCCCCGGCCATGCAGGTGGCGCATCGCAGCCACGTCATCCCCATGACCGACCCCCAGGTGCTGAACGGGATCATCATGGCCGAGGCCCCGCACATCATCGTGCCGGAGATCGAGGCCATCGCCACCGACGTGCTGGCGGCCATCGAGGCGGCGGGTCTGGCCCGCGTCATCCCGACCGCCCGCGCCACCCAGCTGACCATGAACCGCGAGGGCATCCGCCGTCTGGCCGCCGAGGAGCTGGGCCTGCCGACCAGCCCCTACGCCTTCGCCGGTTCCGCCGAAGAACTGGCGGCGGGCGCCGAGGCCGTCGGCTTCCCCTGCTTCGTCAAGCCGGTGATGTCGTCCTCGGGCAAGGGCCAGTCCTATGTCGAGAGCGCCGACCAGGTCGCGGACGCCTGGGCCTATGCCGAGGCCTCGGGCCGGGTCGCCGGCGGCCGGGTCATCGTCGAGGGCCGGATCGACTTCGACTATGAGATCACCCTGCTGACCGTGCGGTCTTTGCGCGACGGCGCCGTCCGCACGGACTTCTGCGCCCCCATCGGCCATCGCCAGCAGAAGGGCGACTATGTCGAAAGCTGGCAGCCGCAGATCATGAGCGAGGCCGCACTGAAGGCGGCGCAGGAGATCGCGGGCAAGGTGACGGAGGCGCTGGGCGGGCTCGGCGTCTTCGGCGTCGAGCTGTTCGTGACGGGCGACAAGGTCTGGTTCTCCGAAGTCTCGCCGCGTCCGCACGATACGGGTCTGGTGACGCTTGCCACCCAGACCATGAGCGAGTTCGCCCTGCACGCCCGCGCCATCCTCGGCCTGCCGGTGGACGTCACCCTGCGCGAGCCGGGCGCCAGCGCCGTCATCTACGGCGGGATGGAGGCCGAGGGCGTGGTCTATGAGGGCGTGGCCGAGGCCCTGTCGGTCCCGACCGCCGACCTGCGCCTGTTCGGCAAGCCCGAAGCCTTCGAGCGCCGCCGCATGGGCGTGGCCCTGGCCCGCGGCGCCGACACGGATCAGGCCCGCACGCGGGCGACCGAGGCGGCAGGCAAGGTGCGGGTGGTCGCTCCGTAATCCTTCTCCCTCTCCCGATGGGAGAGGGCTTGAGCCCCCAAGAGCGCAGCGATTGGTTGGGCGAAAGGGTGAGGGTTCGCGGGTGAAGTCGGCCGAAGGCCGTGGCTGATCGTCAACGCGACGGCTTACGCCGACGGGCAAGACAAGCCCCTCACCCTTTCGCTTGGCGGATCGCCTTCGGCTCTCCGAAGCTCAAGCCCTCTCCCGCCGGGAGAGGGTTGAGACCCCAGCCATGCTCGCGGCTACGCTTCTTCGACTTTTGTCGATTGGCGCCGGACGCGATTAGGGTTCAGAAATGCCGAAAGGTCGCACCTAGTCGGCCCGGAGGACCGTTTCGCCATGGGCAAGCTCAAGACCACGCTAATTTTTGGCGCCATCGCCATACTGGGGGCCATAGCCCTCGCCGTCATCGCCCTGCATCAGGGCGAGAGCATCAGCGCCGTCTGGATCGTGGTGGCGGCGCTCTGCGTCTACGCCATCGCCTATCGTTTCTACGCCCGCTACCTGGCCGGAAAGGTCATGGGGCTGAACGCGAAACGACCCACGCCCGCCGTGCGGCACAATGACGGGCTGGACTATGTGCCCACGCCCCGCAACGTCCTGTTCGGGCACCATTTCGCGGCCATCGCGGGCGCGGGACCCCTGGTCGGACCGGTGCTGGCGGCGCAGATGGGGTATCTGCCCGGCGTCTTGTGGATCCTCGTCGGCGCGGTTCTGGCGGGCGCGGTGCAGGACATGATGGTCCTGTTCATGTCCACCCGTCGCGACGGTCGCTCGCTGGGCGACATGGTCCGCACCGAGATGGGTCCGATCCCCGGCATCATCGCCCAGGTCGGCGTGCTGATGATCATGGTCATCATTCTGGCGGTTCTGGCCCTGGTCGTGGTCAAGGCCCTGGCTGAAAGCCCGTGGGGCACCTTCACGGTCGCCGCCACCATCCCCATCGCCATCTTCATGGGCCTCTATACCCGCTATCTGCGGCCCGGCCGCGTGGGCGAGGTCTCGGTCATCGGCGTGGTCCTGCTGATCCTGGCCATCATCGGCGGCGGTCACATCGCGGCCGATCCTTTCTGGGGCCCGGCCTTCACCCTGTCGGGCACGACCCTGGCCCTGGCCATGATGGCCTATGGCTTCATCGCCTCGGTCATTCCCGTCTGGCTGCTGCTGGCCCCGCGCGACTACCTGTCCACCTTCCTGAAGATCGGCGCCATCGTCGCCCTGGCCGTCGGCATCCTGATCGTGCGCCCGCACGTCCAGATGCCCGCCATCACCCCCTTCATCGACGGCACCGGCCCGGTCTTCTCCGGCGCCCTCTTCCCCTTCCTGTTCATCACCATTGCTTGTGGCGCAGTCTCGGGCTTCCACGCCCTGATCTCGTCCGGCACCACGCCCAAGCTGCTAGAGAACGAGAACCAGATCCCGCTGATCGGCTATGGCGCCATGCTGTGCGAAAGCTTCGTGGCGATCATGGCCCTGATCGCCGCCACCGTGCTGGATCCGGCCGTCTATTTCGCCATGAACAGCCCGGTCGCGGTGATCGGCGACAACGCCGCCTCGGCCGCCGCCGCCGTGGCCCAGTGGGGCTTCCACATCACGCCCGCTGAACTGGAGCAACTGGCCCGCGACGTGGGCGAACACTCCATCCTGTCGCGCGCGGGCGGCGCCCCGACCCTGGCGGTCGGCATGGCGCATATCCTGTCGGGCGTCATCGGCGGCAAGGCCATGATGGCCTTCTGGTACCACTTCGCCATCCTGTTCGAGGCCCTGTTCATCCTGACCACGGTCGACGCCGGCACCCGCGTCTGCCGCTTCATGATCCAGGACCTGCTGGGCGTGGCCGTGCCCAAGATGCGCGAGACCAAGTCCTGGACCGCCAACGTCGTGGCCACGGCTCTGACGGTCAGCCTGTGGGGCTACTTCCTCTACACCGGCGTGGTCGATCCGCTCGGAGGCATCAACAGCCTGTGGCCGCTGTTCGGCATCGCCAACCAGATGCTGGCCGCCGTCGCTCTGATTCTGGGCACCGTGGTTCTGTTCAAGATGAAGCGCGAGCGCTTCGCCTGGGCCACGGCGGTTCCCGCGGTCTGGCTGCTGATCTGCACCCTGACGGCGGGCTTCCAGAAGTTGCTGCACCCCGACGTCAAGATCGGCTTCCTGGCCCACGCCCGGAAGTATCAGGACGCCCTGACCGCCGGCGACATCCTGGCCCCGGCCAAGACGGCGGGCGACATGCACCGGATCATCATCAACGACTACGTCAACTCGGCCCTGACCGCGGGCTTCCTGTTCGTGGTCCTGACCATGGTGGTCTACGGCGTGCGCGCCTGCCTCAAGGCCCGGAAGATCAACCACCCGACCGTGGTCGAGCAACCCGCCGCCCACGAGCTGACGCTGGAGGACGAAGCCATGGACACGGCCCGTGCCTAGGCCCGCGCCCGCATCACCGGAGCCGGCTGGCGGCGCAGACCTGCTCTGCGTCTGTCGCGACACCCTGGTGCGGTGGGGCAAGGACGCCCGCCGCACCGCCAGCCTCATGGTCGGCCAGCCCGACTATGAGGTCTATGTCGCCCATGCCGAGGCGACCCACCCCGAGCAGCCGCCGCTGGACCGCACCGCCTTCTTCCGCCTGCACGAGGCGCGACGCTTCGGGGCCGGCGGCGCCTTCCGCTGCTGCTGAGACCCTGCGCCCGTCCCCGAGGCTGGCGGATTCGGGGAACCGTCCGACCTGAATCGGCTCTCGCCGCGCCCGGACGGTTACAGGCGATCACACCTTGTTACGGCGACGGGGTTGCAACCGCGCGCGCTCCGTCCCACTAAGGCCGCCGAACATCATCCGCCCTGCTCAGGAGACCTCCCCATGACCGTTCGCGTCGCCATCAACGGCTTCGGCCGCATCGGCCGCCTCGTGCTTCGCTCGATCGTCGAGCATGGCCGCAAGGACATCGAGGTCGTGGCGATCAACGACCTGGGTCCGGTCGAGACCAACGCCCACCTGCTGCGTTATGACTCGGTGCACGGCCGCTTCCCCGGCACCGTGACGAGCGGCGAAGACTGGATCGACGTCGGCACCGGCAAGATCAAGGTCACCGCCGAGCGCGACCCGGCCAACCTGCCGCACGCCGAACTGAAGGTGGACATCGCCTTCGAATGCACCGGCATCTTCACCTCCAAGGACAAGGCCTCGGCCCACCTGAAGGCCGGCGCCAAGCGCGTCCTGGTCTCGGCCCCCGCCGACAACGCCGACAAGACCATCGTCTTCAAGGTCAACCATGAGACCCTGACCGCCGACGACATCGTCGTGTCCAACGGCTCGTGCACCACCAACGCCCTGGCCCCGGTGGCCAAGGTGCTGAACGACCTGTTCGGCATCGAGCGCGGCTACATGACCACCATCCACGCCTACACCGGCGACCAGCCGACGCTGGATACGATGCACAAGGACCTGTACCGCGGCCGCGCCGCCGCCCTGTCCATGATCCCGACCTCGACCGGCGCCGCCAAGGCCCTGGGCCTGGTCCTGCCGGAACTGAAGGGCAAGCTGGACGGCTCGTCGATCCGCGTCCCGACCCCGAACGTCTCGGTCGTGGACCTGAAGGTCGTCGCCGCCCGCGACGTGACCGTCGAGGAAATCAACGC
>Ga0247829_10000561_pt1 | contig 14672 bp, 6 predicted proteins | sample 12C_Control_Day4_FD_207765 | JGI IMG/M metagenome (GOLD analysis project Ga0247829, IMG submission 207765) | Soil microbial communities from agricultural site in Penn Yan, New York, United States - 12C_Control_Day4 | ecosystem: Environmental > Terrestrial > Soil > Agricultural land | place: USA... | reverse complement strand
GTCGGGGCGCGAGGAAGTGCTCGTGCGTCCGTATCCCGACCCCGGCACCGGGGCCGTCTGGCAGGTCTCCAGCGACGGCGGCATCGAGCCCATCTGGTCCCGCAGCGGCAGGGAACTCTTTTTCAAGTCGAACGGCATGCTCTTCAGCGCCGAGATCCGCACGTCGTCCGGCTTCGCGGTGGGTGCGCGGCGTCGCCTCTTCTCGACGACGGGCTTCTTCGGCACCGCGTGGCACGCGCGCTACGATGTGCTGCCCGGTGACACGACCTTCATCATGATCGGCCACGCCACCGGCACGCCGCGCCGCCGCACGATCGTCGTGGAGAACTGGCTGCAGGAGACCGAGGTGTCCGCATCGCGATGACCGCCGACGCCGCCATGCGCCTTACGGCCGCCCTCGCCGACCGCTACCGCATCGAGCGCGAGCTCGGTGCAGGCGGCATGGCCACGGTCTATCTCGCCCAGGACCTCAAGCACCATCGCCAGGTGGCCATCAAGGTGCTCCGGCCCGAGCTCGCCGCCGTCATCGGCGCCGAGCGGTTCCTCTCGGAGATCAAGACCACCGCCAACCTGCAGCACCCGCACATCCTGCCGCTGCACGACTCGGGCGAATGCGACGGCTTCCTCTTCTACGTCATGCCGCTCGTCGAGGGCGAGTCGCTGCGCGACCGGCTGACGCACGAGAAGCAGCTGCCGATTCCCGACGCCGTGCGGATCGCGAGAGAGGTGGCCGATGCGCTCGACTATGCACACCGCAAGGGCGTGATCCATCGCGACATCAAGCCCGAGAACATCCTGCTGCACGACGACCGGGCGCTGGTGGCCGACTTCGGCATCGCGCTCGCCGCCAGCAAGGCCGGCGACCGCATGACGCAGACCGGCATGAGTCTCGGCACGCCCAGCTACATGTCGCCGGAACAGGCGATGGGTGACCGCGAGATCACGGCGCGCTCGGACGTGTACGCCCTGGGCTGCGTGCTCTACGAGATGCTGGCCGGCGAGCCGCCGTTCACCGGACCCACGGCCCAGGCGATCGTGGCACGCGTGATGACTGAGGAACCGCGCTCGCTCGCGATGCAGCGGAAGACGATCCCGCCGCACGTCGACGCCGCGATCGGCGTGGCCCTCGCGAAGCTGCCGGCAGACCGCTTCGCGACGGCCGCGCAGTTCGCCGAGGCGCTCGCGAGGCCGGGCACGGCGACGGTGCCGATGGCGTCGGTGCAGCGTGGCGCGGCGCCGGCACGGTCCCGCGTCTGGGCGCCGTGGGTGATCGCGGCCCTCGGGCTCGGTGCGGCCGCGTGGGGCTGGTCGTCTCGTCCCCGCCCGGAAGGCACCCGATGGCAGTACCTGGGCCTGGGACAGGTGGCGCTGCCGCGGGAGACGCAGCTGCCGAGCCTGGCGATCTCGCCGGACGGCAGCGTCGTCGCGGTGGTCTCGGGCGCAGCACCCGGCCAGCTGCACCTGAAGCGCGGCAACCAGCTGCAGGCGATGCCGCTCCCGGGCACCGAGGGCGCCCTCAATCCCACATTCTCGCCGGACGGGAAGTGGATCGCGTTCATCTCCGGCGGCACCTTGCGCAAGGTGCAGGTGGAAGGTGGCGCCGTGGTGGCGCTGACCGATGGCGCCTTCGACGAGTTCGGCGGCGTGGCGTGGCTCGACGACGGCACGATGGTGTTCGCCGGTCCTACCACCGACCAGCTGTCGCGTATCGGCGCCGATGGCGGGGCCGTCACGGTGGCGCTCCGCGACCCCGCGCTGGCCGGTCGGGGCCTCGGCTCGCCTATCGCCCTGCCGAATGCGCGCGGCGTGCTGTTCAGCGCCTGCACCTCCGGCTGCGTGACCCTCACGCTGAACGTGCTCGACCTGCAGACCGGCACGCAGCACCAGCTGCTCGAGAACGTGCTCATCGCCTGGTACCTGCCCAATGGATACCTGGCCTACCTGCAGCGCGGCGGCACCATCCTGGCCGCACCGTTCGACCTCGACAAGCTCGCGTTGACGGGGCCGGGCCTGCCGGTGGTGCAGGGCGTCGCCACCAGCCTCGGACTGACGCATATCGCGGTGTCCCGGAACGGGACGCTCGTCTATCTCGAGACCTCCGGCGAGGCGACCGAGCTGGAGGTGGTGCGCGTGAGCCGGAGCGGCGTGATGACGCCGGTGGACACCGCCTGGCGCGGCCCCTTCAACTCGTCCGCGCTCTCCCCCGACGGGCGACGGCTGGCGCTGGGCGTCGGGCTCGCAAGCGGTGCCCTGGACATCTGGATCAAGGAGCTCGACCATGGCCCGTTCTCCCGACTGAGCTTCGGCGGCGACGATCGCCGGCCGGCCTGGTCGCCCGATGGCAAGCTGGTCGCGTTCATCCGCGACACCGCCGACGGCAGCAGCGTCTACGCTCGTCGGACCGACGGCAGCACGACCGAGTCGCGTCTGGCGAAGCTCGCCGTCGCGATCCAGGAGGTGACCTGGTCGCCGGACGCGCGCTGGCTCGTGCTCCGCACCGACAACGGCGACGCCGGTGCGGGCGACATCCTCGCCATCCCGACGTCCGGCGACACGACGACCGTGCCGCTCGCCGCGAGCCGGTTCACGGAACTGCACCCCGCCGTCTCGCCGGACGGCCGTTGGCTGGCGTACACATCGAACGAGTCGGGGAAGAACGAGGTGTTCGTCCGTCCCTTCGCCGCGAGCGAGAGCGGGCGCTGGCAGGTTTCCACCGGCGGCGGCGAGCAGCCGCTCTGGTCGCGGGATGGGCGCGAGCTGACCTACAGCAGCAAGGATCAGTTCATCGCCGCCGCGATCCGCACGACGCCGTCCTTCCAGGTGAGGGCGCGCCAGCCGCTCTTCAACCTCGGACCGCTGGTCCTCAATCCCTTCCATACGTCGTACGAGACGCTGCCCAGTGGCCAGGGCTTCATGTTCATGCGTCCGCCGTCGGCGGGTGCGAGCGCGAAGCAGCCGTCGCTGGTGCTGGTGGAGCGCTGGTTCACCGACATCGACGCGCGGTTGAAGCGATGAGCGCCCCTTCCCTGCCCACATGACCGCATCCTCCCGTGACCAGGCGCGCCTCGCCACGGCGCTGGCCGACCGGTACCGCCTCGGGCGGGAACTGGGCCAGGGCGGCATGGCCACGGTGTACCTCGCCGAGGACCTCAGGCACGACCGCAAGGTCGCCATCAAGGTGCTCAAGCCCGAGCTCGCCGCCGTAATCGGCGCCGAGCGCTTCCTGCGCGAGATCAAGACCGTCGCCGGCCTGCAGCATCCGCACATCCTCGGCCTCATCGACAGCGGCCAGCTCGATGGCACGGCGTTCTACGTCATGCCGTTCGTCGAAGGCGAATCGCTCCGCGACCGCCTCGCGCGCGAGAAGCAGCTCCCGGTCGCCGAGGCCGTGCGCCTTGCCGGCGAGGTGGCCTCCGCCCTCGACTACGCGCATCGACACGGCGTCATCCATCGCGACATCAAGCCCGAGAACATCCTGCTGCACGACGGCAAGGCGCTCGTGGCCGACTTCGGCATCGCGCTCGCCGCGAGCAAGGCAGGCGGCGACCGGATGACCCAGACGGGCATGTCCCTCGGCACGCCAGCCTACATGAGCCCCGAGCAGGCAATGGGCGAGCGCGAGATCACGGCGAAGAGCGACGTCTACGCGCTCGGCGCCATGACCTACGAGATGCTGGTCGGCGACCCGCCCTTCACCGGGAGCACCGCGCAAGCCATCGTGGCGAAGGCGATGACCGAGAAGCCGGTGCCGCCCTCCCGCCTGCGCGAGACGGTACCCGACGACGTCGAGGAAGCCGTACTGACCGCGCTCGCCAAGCTGCCAGCCGACCGTTTCGCGAGCGCAGCCGAGTTCGCTGCTGCGCTCACCGCCGCCGGTCCGTCCACGGTGCGCACCCGCGTGCTGCGCAGTTCGCGCGCACCGGGCCGCACCCGGTTCGCGTGGCCCGCCGCGGCGGCCCTTGGAGGCATCGCCGCGCTCTGGGGCTGGCTCCGCCCAACGCCGCGCCTCGTCGAACCACCGCCGTCTCGCCTCGCCGTCCTCGCTCCCGAGCTCGGCGGCACCAGCACGGCCCTTCAGGTCCAGATCGCCATCACGCCCGACGGCAGTACCCTGCTCTACACCGCCATGGTCAACGGCGAGAACGTGACCCTCCGCCGCGACCTTGCGACGGAGGAAACGGCAAGGGTCCCGGGTGTCCCGCCGTTCCTTGCCGGCTACGCGGTGTCGAAGGACGGAACGGAGTTCGTGGGCCATCTCGCGACGTCGCTGGCCTACTATCGCATCCCGCTCGACGGTGGCAATGGCCGCGCATTGCCGAGGGAGCTGAACGACCCGGACGTGGCGTGGACCGCGGACGGCTCGCTCTGGTTCGGCAGTACCAACGACGTGGAGCAAGGCCTGATACGCGTCGGTCCCGACGACGTCCTCACCCGTCCGCTCGGCCGCCGGAGCATCAGCCTGGTCCCGATGGAAGTCCTGCCCGGCGACCGCAGGATGCTCGTGCTCAGCCGCCCGTTCGGCGCGTCGTCGGGGCCGGTGCTCCTGCTCGACCTCGCCACGGGCGAGACGACACCGCTCCTCAGCGTGGACGTCGTGCAGATCCGCTACTCGGCGGGCCACCTGGTCTACGCGATGACCAACGGCTCACTCGAGGCCGTACGCTTCGATCCGGAGCAGCTCAAGGTGAGCGGCCGGCCCGTCACCATCGCCACGGGCGTCTCGCTGAGCGGTACCGGCGTGGCGCAGTTCGCGGTCTCGGCGGGCGGCATCGTGGCGTACATCCCGGAGGCGGAACGCTCACTCGTGTTGATCGACCGCGAGGGCGGCATCCGGCCCGCCGTGACCGACCGACACAATTACCACTCTCCGCGATTCTCGCCCGACGGGCGCCGCATCGCCGCGGACTTCACCACCATCGATGGGCGCGACGTGTGGGTGCTGGACCGTGCCTCGGGCACCATGAGCCGCGCCACGTTCAATCGTGACGGACACGATGCGAGCTGGGCGCCGGACGGCCGCTCGCTGTCCTTCATCTCCGCCCCGAAGGGCATCCTCGGCATCTATCGAACCGCACCGGGCACGACCGAGCCCGCCGAATCGCTGTTCAGCTCGCTGCAGCTCGGCTTCACCGGCATCTGGCTCCGGGACGGCAGCGCGCTCGTCACCACGGCCTCGAGCCTCGTGCCGGGGAGCCGCAGCGACATCGCCTTGCTGCGCAACGGCGGCCGCGGCCCTCTCGAGCCCCTGGTGGCGTCGCGCTTCGACGAGCAGTATCCGGCCGTGTCGCCCGACGGCCGCTGGGTGGCATACGTATCGAACCAGTCGGGCAGGAACGAGGTCTACCTGCGCGTACTCGAGGGTGCGGGCGAGGCGTTCCAGGTGTCGGTGGACGGCGGCGTCGAGCCGGTGTGGGGACCGGACGGCCGTGAACTCTTCTATCGCGGCGGCCCCGCGACGGCGCCCGTGCTCGTCGCCGCAGCGCTGCATGGTGGCGCCGAGCTCGCCGTGGCTTCGAGGCGCGCGCTCTTCGGTGTATCCGACATGGCCACGGCCATCCCGCACAGCAACTACGACGTGTCGCCCGACGGGCGGACGTTCGTGATGGTCCGCAACAATCCGTCGACTCGCATCATAGTCATCCAGAACTTGCCCGCGCTTGTCGCGAAGCTGCGGGGCGCGGAGCCGGCCGCGCCATGACGGCATCCGATCGCCTCGTGGCTGCCCTGCGCGACCGCTACCGCATCGAGCACGAGCTCGGCGCCGGGGGCATGGCCACGGTCTACCTGGCTCATGACCTGAAGCACGAGCGCAAGGTCGCCATCAAGATCCTCCGCCCCGAACTCACCGCCGCGCTGGGCGCCGAGCGATTCCTGCGCGAGATCGCCACCACGGCGAGCCTCCGCCACCCGCACATCCTGCCGCTCTACGACTCCGGCGAGGCGGACGGTCTGCTCTTCTACGTCATGCCCTGCGTCGAGGGCGAGTCCCTTCGCGACCGCCTCGACCGCGAGAAGCAGCTGCCCATCGAGGATGCACTGCAGGTGGCCCGCGAGGTGGCCGATGCGCTGAGCTACGCGCACGCCCGCGGGATCATCCATCGCGACATCAAGCCGGAGAATATCCTGCTCGAGAGCGGGCACGCCGTGGTGGCCGACTTCGGCATCGCCAAGGCGATCAGTGCCGCCGCCGGCGGCGAGCAACTCACCGAGACCGGAATGGCGGTCGGCACCGTCCGGTACATGAGCCCGGAGCAGGCTGCGGGCGAGCGGGACCTCGATGGGCGGAGCGACCTGTACGCGCTCGCCTGCGTGCTGTACGAGATGCTCGCGGGCCAGACGCCGTTCACCGGGCCCACCATCGAGAGCATCGTCCACCAGCACCTCACGGCCACGCCGCCGTCCATCACGCAGCTCCGGCCGGCCGTGCCGCCCGAGGTCGCCGCCGCCCTGCAGCGCGCCCTGGCCAAGACACCGGCCGACCGGTTCAATCCCGTGGCGCAGTTCGCCGGCGCGCTGCGTCCCGTCGCAGGCGCCGCGCCGGCGCCCGCGCCGCGGCGCACGCCGCGCGCGCTGGTCGCCGTCGCATCGCTGCTGGCGCTCGCCGCCCTCGGATTCCTGCTGCTCCGTGATCGCGACACGCCCACAGGTGCGCTGCCGGCGATCGGCAAGACCACCCAGGTGACGCGCGACGAGGGGCTGGAAATCGATCCCGCGCTGTCTCCCGACGGCGAGAGCGTCGCGTACGCAGCGGGCCCTACCAACGCGATGCAGCTCTACGTCCGCCAGGTGAGCGGCGGACGCGCGGTCGCTCTCACCAACGACACCACGAACCACTTCCGCTGGCCCCGCTGGTCGCCGGATGGCTCGCAGATCGCCTACCAATCCGACGACGGGATCTACGTCGTGCCCCCGCTCGGCGGAACGCCTCGCCTCCTGGCCCGCGTCCGGCCGGGCGCGCGCTTCAGCTCGGCATGGGGCACGCCCCTCGCCGGCTTCGATTGGTCGCCCGACGGCGCGCGGATCGCGTGGACCCAGGGCTACAACGCCGAGGGGATCACCATCCTGACGCTGGCCACCGGTGACACGGTGACGCTCCCCGCCCCGAGCTCGCCCTTCGCACCTGCCTGGTCGCCCGACGGGCGTTCCATCGCGGTCGCCTCCGGCAACTCGGTCTTCGTCTTCGGCACCGGCTACTTCGGCAATTCCGGCGCGGCTGGCCTCTGGCTGGCGCATCTCGACGGCAGGCCGCCGACGCGGATCACCGACGATCACGCGCTCAACCTCTCGCCGCAGTGGTCGCCCGACGGGCGGACGCTTTACTGGATCTCCGATCGCGACGGCAGTCGCGACGTGTACATCCAGCGCATCGGCAAGGACGGCGCGCCCTCGGGCGCGCCGCAGCGCGTGACTACCGGCGCCGACGCGCACGGACTGAGCCTGAGCAGGCAGGGCGGACGGATGGCCTATTCTCGCCTCAGCAGCTGGTCGGCGATCTGGTCCCTCCCGGTGCCGGCGCGTGGCCCCGTCTCCGTGCGCGGCGCCACGCGCATCACCGCCGGCAACGAGACCATCGAGACCATCGCGACGAGCGCCGACGGGCGCTGGCTCGCCTTCGATTCCGATCGCAGCGGCAACTTCGACATCTACGTGATGCCGGTCGGCGGCGGTGAGGCCCGGCAGGTCACCAGCGACCCGGCTCCCGATTTCGCGCCTGCGTGGTCGCGGGACGGGAGCCGGCTGGTCTTCCATTCGCTCAGGTCCGGCAACCGCGACATCTACACCGTGGACGTGGACGGCACCAACCTGCAGCAACGGACCTCGAGCCCGGCCGAAGAACTCGATGCCTCCTGGGCGCCGGATGGCAGCGCGATCGTCTTCGCGGTGCTTGGCAGCGACGTCGCGAAGCAGGGGATGGCGACGCTTCGCCTCGCACCAGGCGCGCAACCCGAGTTCGTGGCGCTCCCCGCCAGCGACTATCCCCGCTGGTCGCCGGATGGCTCGTCGATTCTCTATCATGTGCCCGAAGGCTTCCGGCTGCGGCGCCTCGACGGCAGTAGCGACATCCTCCTGGTGTCCGCTGCGGACAGCGGTGGCGACATGCTGCACGCCGCCTATTCACCCGACGGATCGACGCTCTTCGTCCTGACGCGAACGCCGCAGGGGTGGGCGATCCGGTCCGTGCCTTCCGCGGGCGGCTCCAGCAAGCTGCGAGTGGTATTCGACGAACCTACCATGCAGCACGCCAAGTTCGGGCTCGCCACCGACGGCAAGCTGCTGTACTTCACGATCGGGGCCCCGGCGAGCGACGTCTGGGTCGCCGACCTGGTGACGCCATGAACAGTGTCGCCCTGCCTCGTCAGTCCGCGATTCACTCGGCACACCTGCACGCCGGACGCGCCCGTTGACCCTCGACCGCCTCCGCGCGGCCCTCGCCGACCGGTACCGCCTCGAGCGCGAGCTTGGACAGGGGGGCATGGCCACGGTCTACCTCGCCGCGGACCTCAAGCACGACCGCAAGGTGGCGCTCAAGGTCCTCAAGCCCGAACTCGCCGCGGTGCTCGGTGCCGAGCGCTTCGTGGTGGAGATCAAGACCACCGCGGCGCTGCAGCACCCCCACATCCTGCCGCTGTTCGACTCGGGCACCGCCGAAGGCTTCCTCTATTACGTGATGCCGTACATCCAGGGCGAGACGCTGCGTACGAAGCTCGACCGCGAGCGGCAATTGGGGATCGAAGAGGCGGTACGGATCACGACCGAGATCGCCGACGCTCTGGATTACGCCCACCGCCAGGGCGTCATCCACCGCGACATCAAGCCCGAGAACATCCTGTTGCACGACGGCCGCCCCATGGTGGCCGACTTCGGCATCGCGCTGGCGGTGAGTGCGGCTGCGGGCGGGCGTATGACGGAGACCGGGCTATCGCTCGGTACCCCGCACTACATGAGCCCGGAACAGGCCACCGGCGAGCGCGAGATCTCGGGGCGCAGCGACGTCTACTCGCTGGGCTCGGTGCTCTACGAGATGCTCACCGGCAACCCGCCGCACACGGGCGCGTCGGCGCAGCAGATCATCATGAAGATCGTCACCGAAGAGGCCGCCCCGGTCACGAAGCTCCGCAAGTCCGTGCCGCCGAACGTGGCCGCGGCCGTGGCCAAGTCGCTGGAGAAGCTGCCCGCCGATCGGTTCGAGAGCGCAAAGGCGTTCGCCGAGGCGCTGAGGAACACGGCATTCACGACCGCGGTGCCCAGCAGTGTCGGCACCGCAGGGCGGCCCGCACGCTGGAAGCCGGCACTCGCCGCCGGGCTGCTGGTCGGCGCCCTCGCGGGGGCGATCGCCGCTCGCACATGGGCACCGGCGTCCGAGGCTGCCGCCGGCGATCGCATCCGCGAGCAGCTCACGTTCAACGGCCGCTCGACGCGCCCCGCCATCGCGCCGGCCGGCGACTTCGTCGCCTTCGTGGAGACGAGCTGTGCGCATGCGACGTACGGAAATTGCCATTCGTCGCTGCTGGTGCAGGAAGTGGGCGGCACGCAGCCGCGGATCCTTCTCCGGGACGCCCTCACCCTGAGTACGCCGCGCTGGAGCCATGACGGGCAGGTGCTGGTGGTGGCCGGGCGGCTCGACGGCGACCGGGACGGCCTGTTCGCCGTCTCGCGGCTGACGGGCACGGTACAGCTCCTCGGCCCCCGCGGCGCCTACGACACCCATCCCGCCGCCGACAGCGTGCTGCTGATTCCAGTCCGTGAGGCCGGCAAGGGCGTGGCCCTGGTGATCGGCCTCGCCAACGGGGCGATCGCCGACAGCGTGCGACTTCCGTTCGACTGGGCTCGCGACGTGAGCTGGTCGCCCGATGCCCGGCACATCGCGGCGTCGACGGTGAACGGGATCACGGTGGTCGATCGCACCGGTGCCGTCACCGCGTCGCTGCCCATGAGCAATCGTGCCACGGTCCGATGGCGCGAGGACGGCCGGGCGTTGCTGACGTTCCGCTCGGGTGCCGTCAGGGAAGACGAGCTCATGCGGATTCCGGTGGCCGGCGACGGGACCCTGCGCGGAGACGCCGAGCTCTTCATGTCGCGGGTCCCGACGCTCTACAAGGGGCAATTCGATCTCGCCCGGCGCACCGGCCGGCTCGTCCTGGCTACCGGTGACGCCATCGGGGACATCCGCTCCTTCGACCTGATGGCCCGTCCCGTCGTAGGCCGGACCGAGGCACGCGGCACCACCTGGTACGGCGAGCCGGCGCTCTCGCTCGACGGCAAGTCGATCTTCTACTATCGCGGCGACGCGTTGGGCGACAACGTGTACATGCTCGATCGCGCCACCGGTCGGGAGGAGGCGCTCACCGCGCAGCGCCTGCCCGGCATGTACCGGGTACAGCCGTCGGCCGACGGCCGTCGTCTGATCTATGCGCGCCATCGCCCCGCCGGCGCGCGGGTCGAGTCCATGGAATTCCCGTCGCGCCGGGTCGTGGTGGACAGCACGAGCGCCAAGCTCGCGGCGGTCATCCCCGTCGAGCCCGGCGCACTCCTCGCCCAACGGGACGAGGATGGCGTCCTGATGCTGAAGGCCACCGCGGAAGGTGCCTGGACGCCGGTTCCGCTGCCCGACTCGATCAGCGTGGCCAACTTCGCCGCGTCGCCCGACGGCAAGCAGTTGGCATTTGCCGGCTTCGCGACATCCGCCACCGATGATGCGACGAGCGGCCTCGCGCCGGCACGTGAGCGCCGCCCGATACTGGGGTTCGTGCCGCTTCGTGGCGGCGCCGTGCGGATGGTGGGCATGCTGGCGCCGGACGAGCCGGCGCCGACCCTGAGCTGGGATCGCGACGGCACCCTGTATCTCGCGCGCGCGCTGCCCACGGATGCGGCGCCGAGCATCTGGCGGATGTCGCCGCGGGACGGAGCGCTCAGCCGCCTCGGCGACCTGACGGATGCGTGCACCCTGGCGTCCATCATGGTCGGGGCGCTCGGCCACACGGCGGTCTGCCTGGCCGAGGACCTGCGCAGCGACATCTGGCTCATCGACAGCAAGCGGGGGACGAGATGACCGCAGAGCTCCATCGCCTGACGACGGCGCTGGCCGACCGGTATCGGCTCGACCGCGAGCTCGGGCAGGGCGGCATGGCCACGGTCTACCTCGCCGCGGACCTGAAGCACGACCGCAAGGTCGCGATCAAGGTGCTGCACCCCGAGCTCAGCGCCGTCATCGGCGGCGAGCGCTTCCTCTCGGAGATCAAGACCACGGCGAGCCTGCAGCACCCGCACATCCCTTTCGAGGTGACCGTGCGGACGCCGCTGTTCAGGACGGCCGGATACCTGGACGAGCCGTACCACCAGGCCTACGACGCACTGCCAGACGGCAGCGGATTCATCCTGCTCCGACCGGTTGTCGACAGCGCCGCCACCGGCGGATCGCGGCTCGTACGCGTGGAGAACTGGCTCACCGATCTCGAGGCGCGAACGAAACGATGAGCGACCACGCAACGACCCACGACCGCGGCGAGGCGGAGCAGTCCCTCGAGCGCGCCATCGGTCCGTGGGCCCTGGGCGCCAACGCGCTGAACCTCACCGTCGGCGCCGGCATCTTCGCCCTGCCGGCCGCCGTCGCGCTCATCCTCGGCCCGTCGGCGGTGCTGGCGTATCTCGTCTGCGGCGCGCTCATCCTGCTCGTCCTCACGTGCTTCGTCGAGGTCGGCACGCGCGTTACGCGCTCGGGTGGCGCCGTGACGTACATCGAGGAGGCGTTCGGTCCGATGGCGGGCTTCGTCGCCTGGGGCGTCTACGCCGTGGCGTACGCGGCGGCCTCCGATGCGGCGGTCGCCCACGTGCTGGTCGATGCCGTGGCCGTCGGCGTCCCTGTCCTCGCGGGTGGCGTGCCGCGCGCGCTCGCGCTGGTACTCCTGTTCGGCGGACTGGCGGCCGTCAACATCCGTGGCGTGCGGCACGGCATGCGACTCTCCATCGTGGTCACCGTCGGCAAGCTGGTGCCACTGGTGCTGCTCGTCATGGTGGGCCTGTTCGCGGTGCGCTGGTCCAACCTGGCCTGGCCCGCGTGGCCCACCATCTCCCAGCTCGGGGCCGGGACGCTCCTGCTTTTCTTCGCCTTCGGCGGAGTGGAGAGCGCGCTCTCGCCCAGCGGCGAGATCCGCGATCCCGCCCGCACCGTGCCGCGCGGCGTGTTCGGCGGCGCAATGGCGGTGGTGCTGCTGTACGTGCTCCTGCAGATCGTCGCGCAGGGCGTGCTCGGGAGCGATCTGGCGCGGGGCACGTCCACCCCGCTCGCCGAGGTCGCCGAGCGGCTGGCGGGCACCGCCGGGCGCAGCCTGATCGTGGTGGGCACCGCCATCTCCGCCTTCGGCATGCTGGCCTGCGACATGATCTGCACGCCGCGTGCGTTCCTGGCCGCATCGGAGAGCGGCACGCTGCCGAGCGCGTTGAGCCGGGTGCATCCGCGGTTTCACACCCCGTGGGTCTCGATCCTCGCGTTCGCCGGCGTCACGCTGCTGTTCAGCCTGTCCGGCGGCTTCAAGGTGCTCGCGGTGGTGGCGAGCATGGCGCTGCTGCTGACGTATCTCGCGGTCTGCCTGGCGGCGCTGCGACTCCGCCTCACGCGGCCGGCGGTCGCCGGCAGCTTCCGGGCGCCCGGCGGCCCCACGGTGGCGCTGCTCGCCTCGGCGGTGGTGCTGTGGGTACTGGCGCAGTCCACGATGCGTGAGACATTGAGCATGGCGGCGATCGTCGCCGTCTGCGTGCTCTACTACGTGATCCGCAATGCCGGACGGGGTGGTCGTCGTGCGGTGCCCATCGCCCAGACGGCCGCTTCGATTGCGAACGATGCGCGATGACTGAGCCGATCGCCCGTCTGACCGCGGCCCTCGCCGATCGCTACCGCCTCGAGCGCGAGCTCGGGCAGGGCGGCATGGCCACCGTCTACCTCGCCCATGACCTGAAGCACGACCGACGGGTCGCGATCAAGGTGCTCCGCCCCGAACTTGCCGCCGTGATCGGCGCCGAGCGTTTCCTGAGCGAGATCAGGACGACGGCGAACCTGCAGCACCCGCACATCCTGCCGCTCTTCGACTCCGGCGCCACCACGAGTCATCCCGAGCGCGGCGAGGGATCGGGTGGCCTCGCGACCGAGTCCCTCTACTACGTCATGCCCTACGTGGAAGGCGAGTCCCTCCGCGACCGCCTGACCCGCGACAAGCAGCTGCCGATCGGCGACGCCGTGCGCATCGCCCGCGAGGTGGCCGACGGCCTCGACTACGCCCATCGGCGCGGCGTGGTCCATCGCGACATCAAGCCCGAGAACGTCCTGCTGCACGACGGTCGCGCCCTCATCGCCGACTTCGGCATCGCGCTGGCCGCCAGCAAGGCGGGCGAGAGCCGCATGACGCAGACCGGCATGAGCCTCGGCACGCCGGCCTACATGAGCCCCGAGCAGGCCATGGGCGACCGCGAGATCGGCCCCCGCAGCGACATCTACGCCTTGGGTGCCATGACCTACGAGATGCTCCTCGGTGACCCGCCCTTCACCGGTAGCACGGCGCAGGCAATCGTCGCCAAGGCGATGACGGAAAAGCCCATCGCTCCCGCGCGCCTGCGCGACACCATCCCGCCCGCCGTCGAGGACGCGGTGCTCACGGCATTGCAGAAACTCCCGGCCGACCGCTTCGCCACTGCGAAGGAATTCGCCGACGCGCTCACCAGCGACGTATCCTCGTCGCGCTCGGCCACGCGTGTGCTCCCTGCGACCGTCGTGACTGCGAGCCCATGGAAGCGCATCGCCGCCGTGCTCGGCGCGTGCACCGTCGGCGCCCTCGCCTTCGGCGGCTGGACCCTCGCGCGCCGGCCGGTGAGCACGGGGCCACTGGTGTACGATGCCGCCCTCCCCGACAGCGCGCCGATGGCCTTCGCCGCGGGCACGTCCATCACCGGGTACGGCGCCGCCGTGCGCAACATCTCGGTGGCGCCGGACGGTTCGTTCGCCCTGTACACCTCGCTCCAAGGGACCACGTCGCAGCTGTGGTACAGGAGCCTGCTCGACGGCACCGCCCGGCCGATCGCCGGCACCGCCGGCGGGGACGCGCCACGCGTCTCACCCGATGGCACGCGCGTGGCGTTCTTCGTCGGGAGCCGGGTCGTGCTGGCGCCCGTGGCGGGCGGCGAGCCGCGCACGCTGTTCGAGGCCAAGGCCGTCACCTACCTCGACTGGATCTCGCCCACGAGTCTCATCCTCGGCGACGAGGACGGCTACCGGGTGCACTGGCTCGACCCGGAGGCGGGGCCGGTGCGCAACGGACGCACGGCGCGCTGCATCCAGGGGCGCTGGAGCCCCGAGCTGCGAATCCTCACCTGCCGGCTCAACAACGTCGCCACCATCATGGAGCCGGAGTCGGGGAAGACCTGGTCCATCCACACCACGGCGCCGGGCGGCGGCGACGGTGCACTGCTCACCGGTTCGGGCGTCCGCATCCTCGGCGGCGACCTGCTCGTCTACGTCTCCGCCGATGGCGAGCTGCGTGCGGCACCGTACGATGCCGCGGCGCGCCGTGCGGGCCGTCCCGTCACGCTCACCAAGGGCGTCCGCGCCGAGGCCATCGGCGAAGCGCAGTTCGATGTCACCGCCGGCGGCACCCTCGTCTACGCACCGGGCGTGAACGCCGAGA
>Ga0247829_10000560_pt1 | contig 14675 bp, 14 predicted proteins | sample 12C_Control_Day4_FD_207765 | JGI IMG/M metagenome (GOLD analysis project Ga0247829, IMG submission 207765) | Soil microbial communities from agricultural site in Penn Yan, New York, United States - 12C_Control_Day4 | ecosystem: Environmental > Terrestrial > Soil > Agricultural land | place... | reverse complement strand
GCTGACCCGTCCGGCCGGACGGGTCAGCCGAGCAGGACCCCTCCGAGGTGATCGCGAACCGCGCGGGCATCGCGCCGTTCGGCGGCGAGCTGGCGCACAAAGGGTTCGCGCTGGCGCTCGTCGTCGAACTGCTGGCGGCGGCGCTGGCCCCGGTCGACGGCCACGCCGCGTGCGTGCTGCTTGCCCGGCCGCGCTCGCAGCCCGCCGAGGCGATGCGGCGCGCACTCGAGGGCCGCCGCTTCCCGGGCGACGCCGGCGCGGAGACGGCGCGGCGGGCGCTGTCCCGCGGCACGCTGGAGCTCGACGACGAGCTCTGGGCGTGGCTGTCTACGACCCCAGGACGTTGACAGCGCGAGCGGCGACCAGCAGCACCGCGGCCACCGAGATCGTCGAATCAAGCGCCATCAGCGCCTTCGCCATACGGGTCAGCGGCATCGCGTCGGTCGGGCTGAACGCGATGCCGTTGGTCAGCGCAACGTAGACGTAGTCCTCCAGCCGCGGGTACCAGCCGGGTGCCGCCGTCTGCTTGTTGTCGTCCTGCGGGAACTGGAAGTCGGGATGCTGGCGGCCGTGCACCGCGCGCCGCACCGGCCCGCCGGCGTCATACCACCAGTAGCAGAGGCCGAACACGATCACGTTCGTCAGCCAGACAACTGCGCCGCTGGCGAGCAGCTGCGCCGCCGACAAATCGGCGCTTTCCTCGGTCAGCAGTGCACCCAGGAGCAGCACCAGGTTGGCCAGGTTGCCCGCAACGACCAGCGCGATCAGCCACTCCACGCCGCGGCGCGTCTGACGCGCCTCGGCGTCCAGCGGCGACATGTAGAAGGCGGCCAGCAGCACGGCCTCGGGGATGCACAGGATCAGCCACACCCAGCCGCCGATGCCGAGCAGCTCCCATCCACCGCGGATGCTCATCAGCGCAAGGCAGACCAGCAGCGCCAGCGCGACGCCGACGAACACCGTCGCCTCGTCCCGGGCCTCGCGCCGGGCATCGAGCACCTCCGCCTGGGACATCGAGCGACGGGATTCGTCAGGCGCCGGGGCTTCCCTGCCCGGTCAGTCCAGCACGAACTCCATCAGCAGCCCGTCCGCCCAGTTGCCGTCGGCCATCCGCTGGTAGCGGCGCATCACGCCGACCGGCCGGAATCCGACCGCCTCGTAGCAGCGCACGGCACGCTCGTTGGCGACCGCCGGGTCGATCACCAGCCGGTGGTGGCCGAGGTCCGCCGTCAGGTGCCGCACCAGCACCTCGATCGACTCACGGCCCAAGCCGCGGCCCTGGAAGCCCTCGCTCAGGAACAGGTCGATGGCGGCGTGGCGGAAGTCCTCGTCCCCCAGCTCGGCGTACTGGATCATCCCGGCGATCTCGCCGCCGACCTCGATCACGAACGGCACCGAGTCGTCGCCGGTGGGCGGCTTGGTCGCGTCGGCGACCTCCTGCTCGACCTCGGCCAGCGTATGCGGCCCCCACCAGCGCTCGACTGACGGCTCGCAGTGGATCTCCCACAGCCGGCGGGCGTCGGCGGCAGCCGGAGTCCGCAGGATCAGGCGGTCGCCGCGCAGCTCCACGGCGGATCAGGCGGTCTCGAGCGCAGCCTCGTGCAGAGCCGGATCGCTCGGCATCCGCCGCGAGAGCACCTTGGACTCGCCGTCGCCGGCCATCGTCACGCCGTACAGCACGTCGGCGACCTCCATCGTCCGGCGCTGATGCGTGATCACCACGAACTGCGCCTTGTCCTGGTAGGCGCGCAGCAGGTCGAGGAAGCGGTCGATGTTCGCGTCGTCGAGGGCGGCTTCGACCTCGTCCAGCAGGTAGAACGGCGACGGCTTCGTCAGCATCAAGGCGAACAGGAAGGCGATCGCCGTCAGCGACTTCTCGCCACCCGAGAGCAGCGAGAGCGACTCGATGCGCTTGCCGGCCGGCCGCACCTCGAGGTCGACGCCCTGATCGGTATCCGGCTCCTCCACGATTTCCTCGGCCCCGTCGTCGGCTTCCTCGGGGGGCTTCGCGGCCGAGACGACGTCCCGCTCCGTCAGGCGCAGCCGGCCGCTGCCGCCGGGGAAGAGCGTGCCGATCACCTCGGCGAAGTGGTGCGCAACCGACTCGAAGGTGGCGGCGAACCGCTCGTCGATGGTCGCCGTCAGGTCGCGGATCAGGCCGCGCAGCTCGGCCAGCGAGGTCTCCAGGTCGTCGCACTGCGCGGTCAGATCGTCGGCGCGAACCTTCTCCTGCTCGTACTCCTCGGCGGCCAGCGGATTGACGGCCCCCAGGCTCTCCCGGCGCCGCTCGAGCCGCTCCAGCCGTGCCGCCAGCACGGCGGACTCGTCGGGCAGCAGCGGCTCGGCAGGCTCCTCCCACTCCACCTCGAAGCGGTCGGCCAGCTCGGCGCGGCGGCGGGTCAGCTCTTCGCTGCGCTCGGCACCGCGGGCCAGCGCCACCTCGACCTCGGTCACGGCGGACGACACCTCCCGCGCCCGGGCCTGGGCGTGCGCCTCCGCCGTCGCGCAGCTCTGCAGCTCCGTCGCCAGCTGCGTCGCACGTGCCTCGATCTCCTGGATGCCGCTGCGCGCAGGCTCGGCCAGCCGCTCTGCAGCACCCAGGCAGGCCTCCAACTCGGCCATCATCGCCCGGATCGCCGGCACCGCGGCGGCCGCGGTCACGGCCGCGGTGTGGGCGCGCTCAGCCGACGCCAGCGCCCGCGCGGCGCCCGCGCGGGCGCTGGCCGCGGCGATCCGCGCGCCCAGCCGGGCCGCCTCGTCGGCCAGCTGGCGCCGCGCTGCCTCGAGGGAGGAGTGTCGCTCATCCGCCGCCTGCGCCGCCTCGCGGCGCTCGGTCAAGGACGCCTCGTACCCGGCGGAGAGCGCCTGCAGCTCCGCCAGCCGGGCTGTCTCGGTCTCCAGATCCCGCTCGGCCAGATCGCGGGCGGCGTCGCTGCGCGCCAGCTCGTCGGCCAGGCGGTCGCGCCTGTCCGCGGTCCTGCGCCGGGACTGGGCGACCTCGGCCTCCGCGGCGCGGGTCTCGTGCAGCCGCGACCGCGCCGCCAGCTCGGCCTGCACCGCGGCCTCCAGCTCGCCCGCGGCACCGGCCGCATGCTCGGCGGCCTCTGCCGACGCCCGCTCCAGCGAGCCGTGCTCGCCGGTCAGCCGGTCGCGCTCGGCGCGAGCCGAAAGCCATGCGGCCTCGCCGGCGTCGGGGACGCGCCATAGCTCGCCCCGGTCGGCGTCGATCCCTGCGCCGTCGGCCGTCACGGCGACGCCCTGGTCGACCGCGGCCAGATCGTCCACCAGCCACACGCCTTCGATCGCCCAGGCCAGCGACGGGTCGCGCAGCGTCGCCACCTCGGACAGCGGTCGCCCCCCCGCCGGGGCGCGACCCTCGCCGCGAGCGGCGCGCCCGGTGACCACCGCCAGCTCACCGCTGGCGTCGCGCACCATGTCCAGCGCATCCTCGAGCCGTTCCGTCACCACGGCACCGGCGCGCCACCCGAGCGCTGCGGCCACCGCGCGCTCGTAGCCGGGCGCCGCCTCGATCCCTGTGACCAGCAGCCTGGCCCCGCGGTCGCGCAGCGCGCGCGCCGCCGGCGGCAGCCCGTCCCCGCGCTCGATGGCGGCGTCCAGTGTCTCCAGCCGCGCCGCCAGCGCTGCCAGCCGCTCCGCCGCGCCGGCGGATGCCTCGCGCGCTCCCCGGTCGGCCTCGCGCGCCGCCGCGGCCCGCTGCTCGTGCTCCGCGGCTTCGGCCGTCGCCGCCGCCAGCTGGTCGGCGGCCTCGGCGATCCGGGTGTCGAGCGCCGCCACCTCGGCCTCGGCCGTGTCCAGCTCGCCGCGCGATCCGTCGGATGTGCCGGCCATCTCGCTCAGCCTCGACCGCAGGTCGGCCAGCCGGGCGATGCCCGTCTCGACATCCCGCCGCAGGTTCGCCGCCTGGCCCTGGGCTTCGGCATGTGCCCGGCGGGCGTCGAGCGCCCCCGCCAGCGCTGCCTCCGCGGCGGCCGCCGCATCGCCAAGGCCGCCCTGGTCCGACGCCTCGAGTGCCGCCACCTCGGCCACGTGCTGCTGCGCCGCCACGTCCGCCGCCTCGGCCTCGGCGGCCAGCCGCTCTGCCTCGCGGCCGTCGGCCTCGGCGTCGACCCGGCGCCGCGCCTCGGCGCGCTCCAGCTCGGCCACGGTGCGATTGGCGCGGGCGCGCTGCGCGGACAGCCGTTCGCGCGACGTCTCGAATGCGTAGAAGGCACGGGCTGCACGCTCCTGCGCGCCGGCCAGGCCGGCCAGTTCGCGCTCGGCGGCGGCCCGCCGCTCACCGATCTTCGCGACCTCGGCGTAGATCGTGTCGCGAGACGACGTCTGCGTCCCCAGCCGCGTGCGCAGCTCGGTCGAGCGCTCGCGCTCGCCCAGCAGCTCCGACGAGAGCAGCGAGATGCGACCGACCGCGATCTCGGCGCCCAGCTTGGCGGCACGATCGGCGGCAGTCGCCTGCATCGCCAACGGGCGCAGCCGTGCGCGCACCTCGCGCTCGAGGTCGCGGGCGCGCTCCAGCTCGCCCTCCACGCGGGACAGCTTCAACTCGGCTCGCGAGCGGCGGCGCTGGTACTTGCCGAGGCCGGCCGCCTCCTCGACGAACCGGCGACGCTCGTGCGGCTTGGCCAGCAGGATCTCCTCGACCCGGCCCTGGCCGATGACCGAGTGCATCTCGCGGCCCAGCCCGGTGTCGGACAGCAGCTCCAGCACGTCCAGGCGGCGGACGCGCGAGCGGTTGATGAAGTACTCGCTGTCGCCGTCGCGGGTCAGGCGGCGCATGATCGAGACCTCGCCGAACTCGATGGGCAGCGTCGCGCACTCGTTGTCCAGCACCAGCTCGACCTCGCAGACGCCGGCGGGCGGGCGCGAGTCGGTGCCGCCGAACAGCACGTCGAGACCGGATGGCGCGCGCAGCTGCGCAGGCGACTGCACCGCCATCGCCCACTGGAGGGCGTCGGCGATGTTCGACTTGCCGCTGCCGTTGGGCCCCACGACCACGGCGATGCCGTGCTCGAACGTGAGCTCGACGCCGTGGGCGAAGGATTTGAACCCGCGCATCCTCAACGTCTTCAGGTGCATCGCCTGACGGTCTCCTCTCTACCCCGGCGGCTTGCCGCCGGCCATTCCGCGCAGCGCCTCCTTGGCGGCTGCCTGCTCGGACGCCTTCTTGCTCGGCCCCGATCCCCGGCCGAGCTCCCGCCCCTCGACGAGCGCCGCGGTCGTATAGCGGCGGTCGTGGTCAGGGCCGGTCGTCTCGACCAACTCATACGTTACCGATGCCCCCCGACGAGCAAGGTCCTCCTGGAGCACCGTCTTGTGGTCGACGTGCTTGTCGGCGGCGTACGCGACCCGCTCGGCGAACGCCTCCACGATCGCCGGCACCACCTCCGCGGCGCCGAACTCGAGGTACGACGCGCCGATCACGGCCTCGATCACCTCGGCCATCACGCTGGACGATCCGGCGATGGTCTCGGCGGCCAGCGCGGCGTCGCCGCCCAGCTCGCGCCCGCGGTCGGCGAGGTCGCGGTCGAGCCCCAGGTTGCGGGCGACCACCGCACAGCTCTCGCGGGACACGACGTGCGCCCGGATCCGCGCCAGCTCACCCTCGGCACGGTCGGGGAACCGGGCGAACAGGTGCGCGGCGATCGAGACGCCGAGCACGCTGTCGCCGAGGAACTCGAGGCGCTCGTAGGAGCGCGCCCTATCCTCGACCCACGAGGAGTGGGTCAGGGCCTGCGCACGGAGGCCCGGCGGTAACGCATCGATCAGTGCGCGGAGCGCGCGGTGACGGCTAGGAGTGGGACGTGACGTAGTCGACGGCCTGGCCGACGGTCTCGATCTTCTGCGCGTCCTCGTCGGAGATCTTCATGTCGAACTGATCCTCGAGCTCCATGATCAGCTCGACGAGGTCGAGCGAATCGGCATCGAGGTCGCCCTGGAAGGACGCAGTCTCGACCACTTGATCCTGATCGACGCCGAGCTGTTCCACCAGGATTCCCCTGACGCGATCCAACGCCTCCTCACGAGTCATTGCTGGCTCACTCCATTCTCCGGTTGAACGACGACGGGGACTGTATGTTGCGAAGCGGTGTCCTGCAAGTCGGCCGAGCCGGCCGCCTCGGCGAGCCCCTGTTCCATGCGCTCGACCACGCCTGACTGGACACCGCGCGCAGCGTACAGGATCGCGTTGCGGATCGCCCGCCGCCCCGAGCTGCCGTGTGCGATCACCGAGAGGCCGCGGACACCCAGCAGGTATGCGCCGCCGTACGTGTCCGGGTCGTGGCGGTGTGCCACCTCGCGCAGCGCCGGCCGCAGCAGCAGCCCGCCCAGCTTCGCCCGGGTCGACGACGCGGCCGCCTCGCGCAGCTCCTCGAACAGCGTCCGCCCGGCGCCCTCCAGGCCCTTCAGCAGCACGTTGCCCGAGAAGCCGTCGGCGACGATCACCCGGAACTCGCTGCGCAGTGCGTCGCGGCCCTCGCAGTTGCCGGCGAAGTCGATCGGCGCCGCCGCCAGCAGCGCATGCGCATCCAGCGTCAGCGAGCTGCCCTTGGTTGCCTCCTCGCCGATCGAGAGCAGTCCCACCCGGGGCGAGGAGATGCCCAGCACCTGCTCGGCGAAGGTGGAGCCCATGACGGCGAACTGCAGCAGGTTCTCGGCTTTGGTCTCGGCGTTCGCCCCGGCGTCGATCAGCACGTTCGGGCCCGACTTGCCGGGCAGGACGACGGCGATGCCCGGCCGGACGACGCGTTTGATGCGGCCGATCGTCAGCAGCGACGACGCCAGCATGGCACCCGTCGAGCCGGCCGACAGCGCCGCCCCGGCCCGACCCTCCTTTACCAACCGGCAGGCGGTGACCAGGGACGAGCCCGGCTTCGAGCGGACGGCCTGGGCGGGCTCGTCGTGGAAGTCGATGACGTCGGGAGCATCGACCAGCTCGATGCTCTCCGCCCCGCCGTGCGCCGCGAGCTCCTGCTCCAGCTGCGCCAGCGGACCGCACAGCGCGACGGCAGTGCCGTCGGCGGCAGCGTCAACTGCCCCGGCAACGATCTCGGAAGGCGCGCGGTCGCCGCCCATGGCGTCCACGGCAACGGTCACAGCGGCGGCCATCGGCCGGCCCTTCCCCTCGGGCTACGGCGCGATCTCGGTCAGCGTCTCGACCTCACGGCCCCGGTACTGCCCGCAGTTCTCGCACACGTGGTGCGGCCGAACGGGGCTGTGGCAGTGAGGGCAGGTCGAGAGCACCGGCGCCGAGATGCGATGCGTCGCACGGCGCTTGTCGCGGCGGGCCTTCGAGGTCTTTCGCTTGGGGACGGCCATAACGGTGGGTTATAGCAGGTCTTTCAGCGCATCCCAGCGGCTGTCGGTCTGCGGCTCGCCGCAGTCGTGCGGCACGCCTGCCTGCAGCCGCTCGCCGCAGTGCGGGCAGAGCCCAGCGCAGTCCGGATCGCACAGCACCTGTGCGGGGAGCTCAAGCGCGATCGCGTCGCGCACCCAGCGCTCGATGTCCAGCTCCTCCGTGGACAGGTACTCGCTGGTCAGCTCGTCGTCGCCCTCGACGGCGGCGCCGTGCTCGTGGTACTCACGAGCGACAACGTCTACCTCCAGCCGCGCGGGCTCGAGGCAACGCATGCACGGCCCCTCGACCGCGGCGTGGAACGACAGCTTCATGTACAGGCCGCTGGTCGACGGCTGCAGCTCCACCTCCACGGGCAGGATCGGCGGGACGATCTCGTAGCGCTGCCCGCCCAGGGTGAACGGGTCGAGCGTGAGCTCGACTCGCTCCCGGCGAACGACGCCCGGCTCGAGACGCAGGCCACGAAGGTCGAGCATCGCTACGTCGTGACGTCGTAGCCGGCGGTCGCGCCGCCGGTCCGCTCCTGCGATCCCTGAGCCAACTGCTCCCGGCCGCGCTGGACAGCGGTCAGGAACTTGCCCAGGTTGACTTCGAGGTGCTCGAGGATGCCGTCGGCATAGTCCTCGGCGGCCAGCCGCGTCTCCCGCTCCTTGCTGCGGGCCTGCTCCATGATCTCGTGGGCCTGCCGTTCGGCGAGCTTCACGATCTCCTGCTGCGACGCCTCACGCTCTGCCTGGTCGCGGGCCTCGTTCACCAGCCGCTCGGCCTCGCGCTTCGCCTCGGCCAGCATCTCCTGGCGCTCCTTGACGATCCACCTGGCCTGCTTGATCTCCTCGGGGATCGTCGAACGCATCTGGTCGATGATCTCCCAGATCTCCTCACGGTCGATACGCACCTGGTCGGTCATGGGCACGCTTTTCGCGTTCTGCACCATCTCGTCCAGCTTGTCGATCAGCACCAGTACGTCCAACGGGGTCTCCTCACTTCCTACGGGTGGTCACCGGCCGCGTGAATCTCTGCCAGCCGCCGTGCGACCTGCTCCGGTACGTACTCTGCCACGGGACCGCCGAACGAGGCGATCTCACGCACGCCCCGGGATGACAGGAAACTGTACTTGGGGGAGCTCATCAGATAGATCGTCTCGATCTCCGGGGCCAGTCCGCGGTTCAGATTGTTCATCTGGAACTCCCACTCGAAGTCCGAGACGGCGCGCAGCCCCTTGACGATCGCGATCGCGCCGTGCGAGCGGGCGAACTCGACCACCAGGTCGGCGAACCCCTCGACGGTCACGTTGTCGCCCTCGACCGACTCCTCGATGAAGGCGATCCGCTCCTCGAGCGGGAACATCGTCTGCTTGTGCCGGGGCGCGCGGACGACGCCGACCACCACCCGGTCGAACACCTCGGCCGCCCGCTGGATGATGTCAAGGTGGCCAACGGTCACCGGGTCGTACGTCCCCGGGCACACCGCGATCCGGTCAGCCATTGCGGTAGATGGTGAGGCGCTCGTCCCCGTAGCGGCGGCTGGTGTCGACGGCGAGCCCGAGCTCGATCGGCTGGGAGGCGGCCGGCCCCTCGACGACCGCCAGGCCGTCCGGAACCAGTAATGCCGGGAGATGCAGGGAGAATGCCGGTTGCAAGGCGGCCAGCATCCTATAAGGCGGGTCGAGCAGGATCAAATCGTAGGCCGCCCCGTGCGCCGCCTCGGAAGCCATCAGGCGTACGGCATCGGTCCGGTGGATGGTGCTTCGCTCGTCGTAGCCCAGCGCGGCAACGTTGGTGCGCACGGCGCGCAGCGCCGCGGCCGAGGTCTCCCAGAAGGTCGCGTGGGCCGCGCCCCGCGACAGCGCTTCGAGTCCCAGCGCACCGCTGCCGGCGAACGCATCGAGCACGCGCAGGCCGGCGACGTCCCCGAGCATGGCGAACAGCGCCTCGCGCGCCCGGTCACCCGTCGGCCGCGTCTTCCGCCCCGCCGGGGCAACCAGCCGCGCCCCCCGCCTCTCGCCCGCGATGATCCGCACTCCTACCGCCTGGCTGCGCGGATATGCAGGAACAGCGGGATGCGCTGCCAGCGCCGGTCACGCTCGCTCTGCACCGCGTGCTCCGGCACGGCGGGCTCGCGGAGCCGCTCGATCACGAAGCCGGCGTCCGCCAGCTCCTCGACGTACGTCTCCAGCGGCACGTGGCGGCCGACGAACGTCATGTCCAGCCCGTTCCGCGACACCGCGTCGCGGTAGATCCAGCTCGCGAGGTACGAGCCGGCGATCACGAACGAGTCGCCCTCGAACGTCCCGGCGGCGTTGATCGGGTGGACGACGACGAGGCACAGCCGGCCGCCGGGCGCGAGGACGCGGACGCTCTCCCGGATCGCGCCGGCCATGTCGTCCATGTCCATCAGCGACAGGAACGCGACGACCAGGTCGAACGAGCCGTCGGCGTACGGCAGCGCCGCCGCGTCGGCGAGGTCGAAGGTGATCGCCGAATCCGCCTCCCGGGCTGCGGCGATCATCGCCTCTGAGCGGTCGACGCCGCGCACGTCGTAGCCCAGGCCGGCCAGGTGGCGGGTCAGCCTGCCCTCGCCGCAGCCCAGGTCGAGCGTTCGCTGCGGCGGCGGCGGCAGCAGCGGCAGGAACTGGTCGCGGTGGAACTGCCAGTAGCTGTCGTGGCCCGGCGCCCGCGCCCAGCGGATGAAGGCCTCGGCGTTCTCGTCCCACGCCCGGCTGAGCTCGGTCATCCGCTGATCTCGCTTTCCCGGATCGGCGCGGCGTCGGGGAGCGGATGGTTCCCGATCTGGTAGTGGTCGAGATCCTCTTCCGTCATGCCGAACAGGTGGCCGAGCTCGTGCAGCAACGTGCCGTGGATCTGCCGCCGAAGCGCCTCCCGGCTGCCGGCCGCGCGGATGATCGGCCGGCGGTAGAGCGTGATCTGCGACTCCCGGCCGAGCCGCTGGTATAGGCCGAGCACACGTGGCTGGTTCGGCCGCTCGTCCTCGATGCCGATGGCGACGTCCGTCTCGTCGATCTTCGTCTTCAGCCAGCCGGGCAGGGCCTCCAGCTCCTCCTCGGTGATCCGCGCGAACTCGTCCTCGGTCGCGTCGAACGGCACGGGGCTGCCGGTGAACCGCTCGTCCAGCTGTTCGGCGCGCGCGGCCGCCTGGCGGTTCAGCGCCTGGGTCGCCGCGACGTCGGACGCCAGCTTCGCCGAGACCAGCCAGCCGAGACCGAAGATCGCCGCCAGCGCAATGACGATCAGCGGCGCGGTGGCCGCCGAGAGCCCGGGCATCCCGAGGATCACGTACTCGAGCGCGGCCGGGACGGCGAACAACAGCGCCAGCGGCGCGGCGGTCTCCAGGTCACCGCGGCGCAGGTATGCAGCGAAGCGCCCGGACATCACCGTCGAATCGTACCGGGGGCCGATGTAAGGACGGGTCTGACCCCGTTGTTACATCACGCCCGCGTCAGCCAGTCGATGTCGGCGCCGAACAGGCGGCGGGCCTCGAAGGCCATCAGCTGGGAGGCCGGGGAACTCAGCTCGGGATCGGCATCCAGGTGGCGCTGCGCCTCGCGGCGGGCGGTGATCGCCAGCCTGCGGTCGCGGGAGATCCTGGCATGGCGGAGGTCGGGCACCCCGCTCTGGCGGGCGGCCAGGAGCGTGCCCTCGCCGCGCAGCTCCAGGTCGACCTCGGCCAGCTCGAAGCCGTCCGTCGTCCGCACCATCGCCTCCAGCCTGGCCGCGGCGTCGTCCGTGGCCGGATCGGCCAGCAGGACACAGTAGCTCTCGTGGGCGCCGCGGCCGACGCGTCCCCGCAGCTGGTGAAGCTGTGCGAGGCCGAACCGGTCGGCCTCCTCGATCACCATCAGCACGGCGTTGGACACATCCACCCCGACCTCGATCACCGTCGTCGCCACCAGCACCTGCACCTCGCCGCGGCGGAACCGCTCCATCACGGGCCGCCGGTCGGCCGGCGGCATCTGGCCGTGCAGGACGGCGATCTGATACCCCGAGAGCTCGCCGGCGGCCAGCCGCGCCGCCTCGCTCTCGGCCGCCGTCGCCTCCGCCGCCGGTGACTCCGCCACCAGCGGACAGACGACGTAGGCCTGGCGGCCCTCGTCGAGCAGGCGCCGCATGCGGGCGAACACCTCGTCCCGCCGTGCGCGGGGCACCAGCCGGGTGATCACCGGCGTGCGGCCCGGCGGCAGCTCGTCCAGCACGGAGACGTCGAGGTCGCCGTACACCGTCAATGCCAGCGTGCGCGGGATCGGCGTCGCGGTCATGTGCAGCACGTGCGGCGCCCGGCCGTCCGCCCGCGCCTTTTCCTCCAGCGCACGGCGCTGCTCGACCCCGAACCGGTGCTGCTCGTCGACGACGGCCACCTCGAGGCCGCCGAACACCACGGCGTCCTGGATCAGGGCGTGCGTGCCCACCACGAGCTGCGGCTCGCCGGACTCGATCACGCCCAACGCCGCCCGCCGCTCGCGCGCCGGCATCCCGTTGACCAGCTGTGTCACGCGTACGCCGAGCGGCTCGCACAAGGCACTGATGCCCAGCAGGTGCTGGGTCGCCAGCGTCTCGGTCGGCGCCATCAACGCCCCCTGGCCGTCGTGCTCGACCGCCCGCAGCAGTGCGTACACCGCGACGGCGGTCTTGCCCGACCCGACGTCGCCCTGCAGCAGCCGCTGCATCGGCACGTCCTTCGCCAGGTCACGGTCGATCTCGCGCATCGCCCGCGCCTGTGCCTTGGTCGGAACGAACGGCAGCTGCTCCAGGTACCGGCCGACCAGCTCGCCGGGCTTGCCCAGCGACCGGGCCGCGGCCATCCCCTCCAGAGCCGGCGGTGGCGGACGAGCCCGACCTGGAGCAGGAACAGCTCGTCGAACGCCAGCCGGCTCTTCGCCGTCCGGGCGTCGGCGGGTTCGTCCGGCCGGTGCGCGGCCAGGGTGGCATCCCGTCGCAGCGGCAGCCTGCGCCGCTGCCGGAGGTCGGCGGGCAGCGCATCCGGCGCGTCGCCGGCGTGGCCCAGCAGCCCATCCACCAGCGTGCGCAGGCGGCGGCTGGTGACCGCCTCGCTGCCGTGGTAGACGGGCACCATCCCGTGTGTGTGCAGCGCCTCGGCGCCGTCGCCGAGCACCTCGTGGCTCTTCGCGGAGATCTCCGCCCCGATCGACCCGCGCCGCTCGCCGCGCACCGAGATCACCGTGCCGGGCGTCAGCTGCTTGACCAGGTAGCGCTGGTTGAACCACACCACCAGCCCGGCCCCCGAGTCGTCGTGCACCCGGGCCTCGACGATCGCCAGGTTGCGGCGGCGGGTCGGCCGCATCCGGATCGAATCGACCGTGCACACTATCGTCGCCTGCTCGCCGGGGCGCAGGTCGGCGATGCGCATCGCATCCCGGTAGTCCTCGTAGCGGAAGGGCACGTGCTCGAGCACGTCGCCCACCGTGCGCAGCGGACGCGGCCGCATCGCCGCGAGCCCCGAGCGCAGCCGCTTGTCCCCCGGCGGCGGCTCCTCGAGGTGCGACGGGCGCGGTGCGGTTGCCGGCTCGGGAGGCGGCCCGTCGAGCGCCGCGCCGGCGAAGCCGTGGAGCGTCATTCGCCGGTCAGCACCGCCATGCCGACCGTGCCGGGACCGCCGTGCGTGCCCACCACCGCCCCCAGCTCGAGCACGTGGTCGACGGACGCTGCGGGGCGCGCGCGGGCGATCATCTCCTGGAGCGACTCGACGGCCGCCGGGCTGCGGGCGTGGCACAGCGCGATCCGCCCGGGCTGCCCTTCGGCCAGGTGTTCACACAGGTAGCGCTCGAACGCAGGCAGGACACGCGACGCGCCGCGCACCCGGCCGTACGAGGCGACCTCGCCATCCTGCAGCGTCAGCAGCGGGCGCACCCGCAGCAGCCCGCCCACCGCCGCCTGAGCACGGCCGATGCGGCCGCCCTTGCGCAGGAACTCCAGGGTCTCCACGCTGAACAACAGCGACAGCCGCGCCTTCGCCTCCTCGAACCAGGTCACCACCGTATTCTCGGGCACCCCGCGGACGAGCAGCCGCTGCAGCCCGTCGGCCAAGAGCAGCGTCGCGGCCGACACCGCGTGCGTCTCGAGGACGGCGATCCGCTCGCCGCCCGGGTCGAGCTCGCGGGCGGCCAGCTCGGCGCTGCGGGACGTCGCCGACACCTCGGACGAGATGGGCAGCACCAAGATCCGGCTGTAGCCGGCGAGCTCCTCGAACGCCGCCTGGAACGCACCGGGCGCCGGCGCAGCGGTCTGCGGCAGGTCGGCCTCCAGCGGCAGCCGGCGGTAGAACTCCTCGGGCGGCATCTCGACGTAGTCCAGGTAGCTGCGGTCGCCCAACCGCACCGACAGCGGCACCACCCGCCAGTTCGCGGGCAGCCCCTGCGGCGCACCGGCGTCGGAGGTCGAGTCCAGCACCAGCGCCGTGTTCTCGGCGGTCAGCAGCCCGCGCCCCTCGGCCCAGGCCAGGAGCGGGTACAGCGGCTGGCCGCCGTCGCGTAGCTCGAGCTGCACCTGGGGGTGGGCCAGCCGTGCGCGGGCCAGCCACGGGCCGGGGTCGAAGGCGTCGGCATCGCCGCGCAGCAGCACGATGCGCTCGGCGCCGTCCTCCGCAAGCCGGCCGAGCATGGCGTCGGCGGCCGCCGAGGGATCGCCGGTCGAGGCGACGACGCGGCCGTCGACCAGCGCGAGATGCTCGCCGTCACGGACAGCGACGCCGTCGACGCGGGCGTCGCGAACGGCCGCGGTCAGCTCGCCGTAGCGAAGCGAGGCGTTGCGCCTGGCCATCGCATCGGCCATCTGGCCCAGCGGCGCGGACGGGCTGTAGCCCTCCATCAGCGCCAGGCCGGTGGCCACCGACCGCGTCGGCACCACCCGCACCGGCCGGTCGGCCAGCGCTGCCGCGTGCTCTGCGGCCAGGATTACGTTGCCGTTGTTCGGCAGCACGACGACGCCCTCCGCGTCGGCCGCGGCGATGGCCTGGGCGATCTCACCGGCCGAAGGGTTCATCGACTGGCCGCCGGCGACGATCCGGGACGCCCCCGCCGCGCGATACGCCGATTCGTTGCCCTCACCGGCGACAATGGCGACGACCGCGGTCGCCGGGCGGGTGGCGACCACCCGCAGGCGCCGGTCCCGCTCGGCCGTCTGGGTGTGCATGTTGGCGATCTCCACACGGTCGACGACGCCCATCGCCAGGCCCAGAGCGAGCGCGGCCGGCGGATCGTCGGTATGCACGTGTACCTTGACCGTCGGCGGCTCCCCCACCACCAGCAGCGAGTCGCCGACGGTCAAGGTACACG
>Ga0247829_10000558_pt1 | contig 14698 bp, 15 predicted proteins | sample 12C_Control_Day4_FD_207765 | JGI IMG/M metagenome (GOLD analysis project Ga0247829, IMG submission 207765) | Soil microbial communities from agricultural site in Penn Yan, New York, United States - 12C_Control_Day4 | ecosystem: Environmental > Terrestrial > Soil > Agricultural land | place... | reverse complement strand
CGTCGGGCAGGTTGAATTTGCCGCCGGGGAAGCCGACGTCGCGGGTGCCATCTGCGAGCCGCTCGATGCCGTGGAAGCGCAGGACTTCGACGCGCTTCGCCTCGTCCGCATCGTTGACGACAAGGGCGCCGCCCTCGATCGACGTCATGTTCTTGTTCGGGTGGAAACTGAAGCTGACGAGGTCGCCGATCGCGCCGACCGGACGCCCGTTGAACGTCGAGCCCATGACGAGCGCGGCGTCTTCGATGACGCGCAGCTTGCGGTCGCGGGCGAGCGCATAGAGCGCATCCAGGTCGACGAGCGAGCCCGGCCAATGCGTCGGCATGATCGCGCGCGTGCGCGGCCCGATGCGCGCGGCGACGGCCGCGAGGTCGATGTTGCGCGTGACGGGATCGCAATCGACGAACACCGGCGTGGCGCCCTGCTTGACGATCATGTTCGGCACGGCGAAGAAGCTCTGCGCGCAGGTGATCACCTCGTCGCCGCGGCCGATACCGCAGAGCTGCAGCGCGACTTCCATGGCGGCCGTCGCCGACGTGACGACGCGGACCGGGCGGGCACCACAGAACGCGGACAGCGCCGCCTCGAATCGCTCGACCCACACCCCGCTCGTGATGTGTCCCGAGCGCAACACGTCGGCGGCGGCGGTAACCGTCGCTTCGTCGAGGATTGGACTCGCGAACTTGAGGGGATGTTTCATTTCAGCTGCGCGCCACGAGCCAGACGCCGACAATGATGAACCCGATGCCCAGCCAGCGCTGTGCCGTCACCGCTTCGCCGAACAGGTAGTGCGCGGCGATCGCGTTGACGACGTAGCCGAGCGACAGCATCGGATAGGCGATCGACACCGGCACCCGGGACAAGCCTAGGATCCAGACGAACACGCTGACGACGTAGCACGCGATGCCCGCGACGAAGTAGCCTTCGTTGGCCATTCGCCACAGCGTCGCCGGCCAGTTGCCGGTCGTCAAGGTGATCACCCCGAGCCGATTGGTGCCGCCCTTGAGCAGCAGCTGCGCAGCAGCGTTCAACAGCACGCCGGCAAGCAGGAACGCGAAGGCAGGCGCAGTCATGGTTGCCCTTATCTGCGTGCGACCAGCACGCGGCGCGCATCGGACGCGACGACGCGCATCGGTATGCCGGCGGCTGCGAACTCGGCGTACGTGTCGGGGGCCATCATCGCGTAGCCCTGCGACAGCGCACGCCATTGCGGAAACCAGTCCGACTCGCGGGCGATCGCCCGCGCGGGCTCGCTGTCGAGGCCGGGGCCGAGCTCGTCGCGATACTGCACGAGCGTCGTCGTGCGCTCGAGGTAGAACGGCAGCGTCTGGTCGTACATGCGGATCTGGAAGAACGGCGCGCTGGCGTCGTACGGAGGATTGTTGGCGTTTTGCAGTTGGGTGACGAGGTCCGCCGCCGAGCGCGTCGCGCGAAAGATATCCGAGCCGGTATACACCGCCTGCATCGTAAGCATCGTCGCGAACGACAGCGTCACGATGCCTGCCGTTTTGGCGCGTGGATCGTCACGCCGCAGGATGAAGCATGCCAGCAGATAGCCGGCGGTCGCGATGCCCAGCGCGAGCTTGACCCAGGTGCCCAGCGCAGTCAGCAAGCCGGCCGGCGTCCGCGCGTCGGCATAGGCGTGGATGATTTGCGGCCAGCCGAGCAGCGCGCCGACCCACAGCACGCACGTCGTCGAAGCGATCAGTGCGGCGAAAACCGCAAGGGTGCGCACGCGCATGCGGTCGAGCGTGTCGCCCAAGACGAGCGCGGCGGCCGGAAAGATCGGCAGGATGTACGACGGCAGCTTGGACCCCGAAACGCTGAAGAACACGAGGACGAACGCGCACCAGATCAGGCAGAAGCGCTTCCAGGCGAAACCCTGCGTTCCTGATTCGGAGCGCCAGTTCTGTCGAAGACCGAACAGAATGACGCCGGTCCACGGCAGCAGCCCCAGGGCGAGCATCGGCAGGAAGTACCACCACGCGCCGGTGCGCCGATGCTCGGTGGTGAGGAAGCGCTCGAAGTGCTCGTGAATGAAGAAGAATCGCGCGAACTCGGGATTGCGCGCCGACACGATCAGAAACCACGGCGCGGCCAGCAGCAGGAACACGGCGAGGCCGCGGCCGAGTGCGAGCCGTGACCACGGCCTGCGATCCCCGGTGACGAGCGTATGGATTGCGAGCGTGCAGAACGGAATGACCAGCGCGACCAGCCCCTTGGTCATGACGCCGCCGGCAGTGGCGGCCCACGCCACGAGCATCCACGCGCGCTGCCGGCGCGCGTCGGCGCGATGGTGCTGCGCGACCAGGAATGCGCCTAGCGCGAGCGCGAGCCAGAACGTCAGCAGCGCGTCGAGCGTGACCATGTGCGAGATGCCGAACGGCCATACGCATCCGGCGAGCGCCGTAGCGGCGTATGCGCCGACGGCAGGTGACGCGACGATCGCGCCCGCGTAAGCGACGACGAGAATGGTCAGGAACCCGGCCAAAGCTCCGGGCAGGCGCGCCGTCCATTCGTCGAGTTCGAGCGCCTCGAAGCTCGCTGCGGTCAGCCAGTATTGCAGCGGCGGCTTCTCGAAATACTTGATGCCGTTGAGCCGCGGCGTGACCCAGTCGCGGCTCGCGACCATCTCTCGCGCGATCTCCGCGTAGCGGCCCTCGTCGGGATGCTGCAGCTTCCGGACGTCGAGATTGGCGAACCAGGCGACGGCGGCCAGGATCGCGAGCAGGATCCACGCACGGCGCGAATACGCGGCGATGGACGGGGAGGCGGACAACGAGCGGGACGAGGCGAGCGACGCCATGGGAAAGCGCGGCATTCTACCCTGCACCGGCTCGCTTCCGCTCGACGGCCCCGGCCACGCAGCTTCCAAACGTGTCCATTGCGGCGATAGAACTCGCAGGGCGGCGTGCTAGAGTCGTCGCCGATCGAATTTGCCGCGCGAGGAAAGCGGCGACCATGAAATCCTCAGCAACGTTCGCCATCGTTCCGGGCCGCGCCGACGACATCCCGCTCGTGCAGCGGCTCGCGGATCAGGTCTGGCGCGAGCACTATCCGGGCATCCTGAGCGACGCGCAGATCGACTACATGCTCGCGCGCGGGTATTCGCGGGACGCGCTGCTGCGCTTCGTCACCGAGCGTGACGCAGGGCTCGCGCTTGCGCGGATCGACGGCGATGCCGCCGGATTCGCCGCGTGGTACCGGCCGGAACCGTCGGCAACGAAGCTCGACAAGCTGTACGTGCTGCCGCGCCACCACGGCGCTGGCGCGGGCCGCGCGCTGATCGAGCACGTTGCGGGCTTCGCGCGAAACGCGGGATGCGAGCGGCTTACGCTGAACGTGAACCGCGACAATGCGAAGGCGATCCGCGCCTACGAGCGCTGCGGGTTCGAAATCCGCGAGCGCGGCGATTTTCCGATCGGCGAAGGGTTCGTCATGGAAGACTTCATCATGGTGCGCGCATTGTGAGGAAATCGACGGCCGCGCCGTTGCGCCTCTACGACACGTACAGCCGCAGCCTGCGCGAGTTTGCGCCGCTCGATCCCGGCGGCGCGGTCGGCATCTACACGTGCGGCCCGACCGTCTACGATTACCAGCACATCGGCAACTACCGGACGTTCCTTTTCGAGGACACGCTGAAACGCGTGCTGCGCTTCAACGGGTACCGCGTCCGCCACGTGATGAACATCACCGACGTCGGCCACCTGACGTCGGACGCGGACACCGGCGAAGACAAGATGGAAAAGGGCGCGCGCCGCACCGGCCGCTCGGCGTGGGACATCGCCGCGCTCTACACGCGCGCGTTCGAGGAAGACCTGGCGGCGCTGCACATCGAGCCGCCCGACGTGCTGCCGCGCGCGACCGGGCATATCACCGAGCAGATCGCGTTCATCGCCGATCTCGAGCGCGACGGCTTCGCGTACCGGACCGCCGACGGCATCTATTTCGACACGAGCCGGCAGCCGGACTACGGATTTCTCGCGCGGCTCGACAAGTCGGGCCTCGAGGCGGGAAAGCGCGTCGACGTCGGCGACAAGCGCAACGCGACCGATTTCGCGCTGTGGAAGTTTTCGCCGGCCGGCAGCACGCGGCAGATGGAATGGGACAGTCCGTGGGGGAGGGGCTTCCCCGGCTGGCACATCGAGTGCTCGGCGATGGCGCAGAAGTACCTCGGCGACTTCTTCGACATCCATTGCGGCGGCGAGGATCACATTCCCGTCCACCACACGAACGAGATCGCGCAAACGGAGGCGCGAACGGGCACGCGCCTCGCGAACTTCTGGATGCACGGCTACTTCCTGCTCGCGAACGACGCGAAGATGGCGAAATCCGCCGGTGATTTCCTGCGGCTCGCGACGCTCGCCGAGCATGGCTACGATCCGCTCGCGTTCCGCTATCTGTGCCTCACCGGCCATTACCGGACGCAGCTCAACTTTACGTTCGACGCACTCGACGCGGCCGCGACCGGATTGACGCGAATGCGCACGGGCTTCCACGCGCTGCCGGCTGGCGCGGATTCGGAGCCGGATGCCGAGGCGCTCGCAGCGTTCACTTCGCACGTCAACGACGATCTCAACACGCCGCGCGCACTCGCGGTCGCCTGGGAGGTGTTGCGCGGTGACCTGCCCGGTACGATCAAGCGCGCGACGCTCGCGCGCTTCGACGACGTGTTCGGCTTGCGTCTGTCCGAATGGCGGCCGGCGCAACAGGCGATCCCGGGCGGGATCGAGGCGCTCGCACAGGCGCGCGTGGCGGCACGCAAGGCGAAGAACTGGGCCGAGGCCGATCGCCTGCGCGGCGCGCTTCATGCCGCCGGCTGGGAAATGGAAGATCGTGCGGACGGTTATGCGCTGAAACCGCGCCCACAGAGCAACTAGGGCCTAATCAGAACATTCGCTCGACCGCGCCCGAATACAGCACCGGTCCCGTGGGCTGGCCGGTCGGCGAGCCGCCGGGGGGCTCGAGGCTCACGGCGAGTGCCGGAATGTTCGTCAGCGACTCGTCGGCGGGCGCGGCGAGCGGAACCCGCACGACCCCGCCCGCGGGAATGACGCCGAGCGACTTCGGTGGGCTCGCCTGCGGCAATGCCCACAGTTCGAACACCTGGCCGGCGGCTGGGGCGGTGTTGCCGACCGGCTTGATCGTCAGGTAGCGGTCGAGCCGCGATGCCGTCGCAATCAGTGCGGGCTTGGCGTCCGACCCCGCCAGCACGACGACGATCGGGGCGACGTCCGGCCCCGGCGGTTGCGCGAACTTCGCAATGCCGAGTGCGACGGCAATGACGGTGCTCGCGATCGAGAGCGCGCGCCACAGCGCCAGACGTCCCCACCACGGCGCCGGCGGAGGCGGCGGAGGCGCCGGCCGCATTTCGATGCCGAGCCTCGACGCGATGCGCGCCCACACGCGCGGCGCCGGCGTGATCACGGGCACCTCGGCGGCAAGGGGCGCGAGGCGCTCTTCCCATTGCCGCAGCGCGTCGGCGACGACGCGATCCCCGCGTGCAATCGCAGCGAGCCGTTTGCGGACGAGCGGCGGCGACGTACCGAGCGCGTATTCGGCGGCGAGGCGGTCGAGTCGCTCGCGGCGGTCGGGGTGCGACAGATTCATCGCGCGGCCACCGTCTGATCGAGGCAGCGCCGCAGCTTTGCGAGGCCGCGCCGAACCCATGACTTGACGGTGCCGAGCGGCTCGCGCAGATGCGCCGCGAGCTCGCCGTGCGAAAGGCCGTGGAAAAACGCGAGCGCGATCGCCTGCTTCGCCCCGGCTTCGAGCGTTTCGACGCAATCGCGAATGGCGCGCGCGTCGGCGCCGGCCAGCAGCAGCTCGACCGGCGACGGCCCGTCGGCGGGAAACTCGATGCCCGGACTGTCGTCGTCCGCGCCGGGGAGGCCGATCGTGTCCACCTCGCGCCGCCGCTTGAGATCGAGCGCCCGGTTGCGGGCGATCGACATGAGCCACGTCAGCGGCTGGCTCCGAGCCGCATCGTAGGTGCCCGCATGGTGCCAGACGTTGACGTAGGCCTCCTGCACGATTTCCTCGGCGATTGCGCGTTCACCGACGATACGCAGGGCGACCGCGTACAGATGCGCCGACGTGAGCCGGTAGAGCTCCTCGAACGCACGCTGGTCGGACAGCGATACGCGCGAAAGCAGCGCGGCAAGGCGGGCGCTCCGCTCGGCCTGGGCCGTGGCGGCGCTTGCGCTCATTGCGGCGGGTCCCCGCGCACCCGCCCTTTCTGCCACAGCACGTCGGGGGCGCCGCCCGCACGGTTCAGCACGCGCGCGAGCACGAACAGCAGATCGGACAGACGATTCAGGTACACGCGAACGGGAACAGAGACTTTCTCGACACCGGCGAGCGCGACGACCGCGCGCTCCGCGCGGCGGCATACGGTGCGCGCAACGTGCGCGAGCGCCGCGGCACGCGTTCCTCCCGGCAGGATGAATTCCTTGAGCCGCGGCAGATCCTCGTTGTAGCGCTCGACCGCGTCTTCGAGGTGCGCGACATGCGCATCGGTCATCGCCGCATGTCCCGGTATCGAAAGCTCGCCGCCCAGGTCGAAGAGATCGTGCTGCACGTCGGTGAGGAGCTCGCGGACGTCGCCGGGCAGCGTTTCGACGAGCACGGCACCGACGCAGGAGTTGAGCTCGTCGACCGCACCGATCGCCTCGATGCGCGCGCTGTCCTTGGAAACGCGCGAGCCGTCGCCGAGGCCGGTGGTGCCGGCATCGCCGGTGCGCGTGACGATCTTGGACAGTCGATGGCCCATGCAAAGCTCCGAGGATACGGTGTGCGCGGGCCGACACTAGCGAAACTCGTCCGCATCGGCAAGCGTACGCCTGTCGCCGCAAAGCGACTTTGCTACGATGCGAACACCATCGCGCATCCAGGGGCTCGCCATGCCGGGCATCTACGACCAGCACCTCGATCGCCGTGCCGCCAACTACGCGACGCTCACGCCGCTGTCGCTCATCGCGCGAACCGCTTACACGTGGCCGCACCGCACCGCCGTCGTCCACGGCCAGCGGCGGTACACGTGGCGGGACACGTATGCACGTTCGCGCCGCCTCGCTTCCGCGCTCGCGCATCGCGGCATCGGCATCGGCGACACGGTGGCGGCGATGCTGGCGAACACGCCGGAGATGGTCGAGTGCCACTTCGGCGTGCCGATGACGGGCGGCGTGCTGAACACGCTCAATACGCGCCTCGACGCCGAGGCGATCGCGTTCATGCTCGGGCACGGCGAAGCGAAGGTGCTGATCACCGATACCGAGTTCGCGCCGACGGTCGCGGGGGCGCTCGCGCGGATGCAAAAGAAGCCGCTCGTCATCGATGTCGTCGATGCGCTCGGCCCCGGTGGCGACCTGCTCGGCGAATCGGACTACGAGACGTTCATCGCGCACGGCGACGCCGACTTCGCGTGGCAGCCGCCGGCGGACGAGTGGGACGCGATCGCGCTCAACTACACGTCCGGCACCACCGGCAATCCGAAGGGGGTCGTCTATCACCACCGCGGCGCCTATCTGAACGCGCTGTCCAACATCGTCGACTGGGGCATGCCGCGCCACTCGGTGTACCTGTGGACGCTGCCGATGTTCCATTGCAACGGCTGGTGCTTCCCGTGGACGATGGCCGCGAACGCGGGCACCAATGTCTGCCTGCGTCGCGTCGAGGCGGCCGCAATCCTGGAGGCGATCCGAACCGAAAAAGTCACGCACTACTGCGGCGCGCCGATCGTCCACGGCATGCTGATCAATGCGCCGGAGGAATGGAAGCGCGGCATCGCGCATCGCGTGAACTGCCTGGTGGCCGCGGCGGCGCCGCCGGCCGCGGTCATCGAGGGCATGGAACGCATGGGCTTCGACATCACGCACGTCTACGGATTGACCGAGACGTACGGCCCGGCCGCGGTGTGCGCGAAGCAGGAGGAATGGGCCTCGCTCGACATCGGCGCGCGCACCGAGCGCAACGGGCGGCAGGGCGTGCGCTACACGTGCCAGGAGGGCATGACGGTGCTCGATCCGGAGACGATGCTTCCGGTCCCCGCCGACGGCGAGACGATGGGCGAGATCATGTTCCGCGGCAACATCACCATGAAGGGCTACCTGAAGAATCCGGCGGCAACCGACCAGGCGTTCGCGGGCGGCTGGTTCCATTCGGGCGATCTCGCGGTGATGCAGCCGGACGGCTACGTCAAGATCAGGGACCGCTCGAAGGACGTCATCATCTCGGGCGGCGAGAACATCAGTTCGCTGGAAGTGGAGGACGTGCTGTACCGCCATCCGGCGATCCTCGCGGCGGCCGTGGTCGCGAAGCCCGATCCGCGCTGGGGCGAAACCCCGTGCGCGTTCGTCGAGTTGAAGCCTGGTGCGTCGGTATCCGAGCAGGAGCTCGTCGAGCATTGCCGGCAGCACCTCGCGCGGTTCAAGGTGCCGAAGAGCGTCGTGTTCGGCGAGCTGCCGAAGACCTCGACCGGCAAGATCCAGAAGTTTTTGCTGCGCGAGCGGGCGGGATCCGTGTCCGCGATCGAGTAAGCAGGAAACGCGTCGTGAATGCACCCATCGACCCGAACGTCATCCCGTACGTGCTGTCCGAAACGCGCAACGGCGTGCGCACGCTGACGCTCAATCGCGGCGAGCGCTACAACGCGCTGTCGCGCGACATGCTGCAGGCGCTCGAGCGCGAAATCGACGACGTCGCCGCGACGCCCGCGGTTCGCGCCATCGTCATCGCCGCGGCCGGCAAGGGCTTCTGCGCCGGACACGACCTGAAGGAGCTCCGCGCGCATCCGGACGAAGGCTGGCAGCGCGAGCTGTTCGGCGCGTGCAGCCGCGTCATGATGAAGCTGACCGAGCTGCCGCAGCCGGTGATCGCCCGTGTGCATGGCATCGCGACCGCGGCGGGCTGCCAGCTCGTGTCGATGTGCGACCTGGCCGTCGCGGCCGACACCGCGCGCTTCGCGCTGCCGGGTGTCAACGTCGGCGTGTTCTGCTCGACGCCGGCCGTCGGCGTCGTGCGCAACGTGTCCCGCAAGCGGGTGATGGAGCTCTTGCTCACCGGAGATCCGATCGACGCCGCGACGGCGCTCGACTGGGGGCTCGTGAACCGTGTCGTCGAGGCCGGCGCGCTCGATGCGGCGGTCAAGGCCTTCACCGACCGGATTCTGGCCCGCAGCGCGGCGGTGGTGGCGATCGGCAAGCAGGCGTTCTACCGCCAGGTGGACCGTTCGCTTCGCGAGGCCTACACCGTCACGACGGAGGCCATGGCCTGCAATCTGCTAGACCCCGATGCCGCCGAGGGTATCGACGCATTTCTGGAAAAGCGCGGCGCCAACTGGGCCGGTACGCGATGAGGCTCGATTTGCATTGCCAATCGGCAGGCCGATCGGGATAATCCGCGCCAACCCGGGTACCCTTGTGACCGGCGCGGACATCCTCGCGCCAGCGACATCCTTTCGCCGCATGGCAGACGACACGATCCTCGAGACGCGCGGACTCACCAAGGAGTTCAAGGGATTCGTTGCCGTCAACAACGTCGATCTGGCCGTGCGGCGCGGGACGATCCACGCGCTGATCGGTCCCAACGGGGCGGGCAAGACCACCTGCTTCAACCTGCTCACGCATTTCCTGACGCCGACGCGCGGGCAGATCTTGTTCAACGGTCGCGAGATCACCGGTTCGCGCCCGGCCGCGATCGCGCGGCAGGGTCTCGTGCGCTCGTTCCAGATTTCCGCAGTGTTCCCGCACTTGACCGTGCTCGAGAACGTGCGCATCGCGCTGCAGCGCAAGCGCGGCCATTCGCTCGACTTCTGGCGTTCGGAGCGCGTGCTGCACGAGCTCGACGCGCGCGCCCGCGAGCTGATCGAGGCCGTCGGATTGTCGGCGTTCGAGAAGACGACCGCCGTTGAGTTGCCCTACGGTCGCAAGCGCGCGCTGGAGATTGCCACCACGCTGGCGCTCGAGCCCGAGATGATGCTGCTCGACGAGCCGACCGCGGGGATGACGCACGAGGACGTCGAGCGGATCGCCGCGCTGATCAAGCGCGTGTCGGCGAATCGCACCGTGCTGATGGTCGAGCACAATCTGTCCGTCGTATCCACGCTTTCCGATCACATCACGGTGCTGGCACGCGGCGAGGTCCTCGCGCAGGGCAATTACGCGACCGTGTCGACGAACCCGGCGGTCGTCGAGGCGTACATGGGTGGCGGCTATGGCTAGCGCGCGGCAGATGCTCGCGCCGCAAGCGGCGGCCGGCGCGCTGCTCGCCGTGCGCGACCTGCAGGCGTGGTACGGCGAGTCGCACATCCTTCATGGCGTCGCGTTCGACGTCGCGGAAGGCGAGGTCGTGACGCTGCTCGGGCGCAACGGCGCCGGCAAGACGACGACGCTCAAGTCGATAATGGGCGTCGTGCCGCGCCGCGAAGGCTCGATCGTGTTCGAAGGCCAGGAGACGTCGCGGATGCCGTCGAACCGGATCGCGCGCCTCGGCATCGCCTGGTGCCCGGAGGAGCGCGGCATCTTCGCGAGCCTGAGCGTCGAGGAGAACCTGATGCTGCCGCCGAAGGTTCGCGACGGCGGGCTCTCCGTCGACGCGATCTACAAGCTGTTCCCGAACCTGGCCGAGCGGCGCAAGAGTCAGGGCACGAAGCTTTCCGGCGGCGAGCAGCAGATGCTCGCCATCGGCCGCATCCTGCGCACCGGCGCGCGGCTTCTGCTACTCGACGAGCCGACAGAAGGCCTGGCGCCGGTGATCGTCCAACAGATCGGGCGCACGATCGGCACACTGAAGGAGCAGGGTTTCACGATCCTTCTGGTCGAGCAGAATTTCCGCTTCGCGGCCACCGTCGCGGATCGGCATTACGTGATGGAGCACGGCCGGATCATCGACATGATTCCGAATGCCGAGCTCGATCGGAACATGGGCAAGCTGCACGAGTATCTCGGGGTGTGAGCGCGAAGAGCGGTGCAGCGGGCCCGCCGTTTTTTCAACCGGAGGTGGATGAAATGAAGGCATTCAAACGCAGCCTGCTGGCGCTGACGATCGCGGGCACTCTCGCCGCGGGCGTCGCGCACGCGCAGATTTCCGACAACATCATCAAGATCGGCGTGCTGTCCGACATGTCGAGCCTGTACACCGATCTGGCCGGCGCCGGCTCGGTCCTGGCCGCGAAAATGGCGGTCGAGGACTCGGGCGTCGAGAAGCGCGGCATGAAAGTCGAGTTCGTATCCGCGGACCATCAGAACAAGCCCGACGTCGGCTCGGCGATCGCGCGCCAGTGGTACGACACCGAGAAGGTGGACGTGATCGTCGACGTGCCGAACTCCGGCGTCGCGCTGGCCGTCAACCAGATCACCCGCGACAAAGGCAAGGCATTCCTCGTGTCCGGGGCAGCGTCGTCCGACCTGACCGGCAAGGCATGCTCGCCGAACACGATCCACTGGACGTACGACACGTGGATGCTGGCGAACGGCACCGGCGGCGCGATCGTCAAGACCGGCGGCGACAGTTGGTTCTTCATCACCGCGGACTACGCCTTCGGGCACGCGCTCGAGCGCGACACCGCCGCCGTCGTCACCAAGAACGGCGGCAAGGTACTCGGCGCCGTGAAGGTGCCGCTCAACACGCAGGACTTCAGCTCGTTCCTGCTGCAGGCGCAGTCGTCGAAGGCCAAGATCATCGGGCTCGCGAACGCCGGCGGCGACACGACGAACTCGATCAAGCAGGCGGCGGAGTTCGGCATCGTCAAGGGCGGCCAGAACCTCGCCGGGCTGCTCGTGTTCCTGACCGACGTGCATTCACTCGGGCTGAATACCGCGCAGGGGCTGATCATGACCGAGACGTTCTACTGGGACCTCAACGACCAGACCCGCGCGTTCACGAAGCGGTTCGCTCCGCAGGACAAGGGCATTCATCCGACGATGGTGCACGCGGGCGTCTACTCGGCGGTGCTGCATTATCTGAAGGCGGTCGAAGCACTGAAGAGCGACGACGGCACGAAGGTCGTCGCGAAGATGAAGGAGATGCCGACCGACGACCCGCTGTTCGGCAAGGGTTCGATCCGCGCCGACGGCCGCAAGATCCATCCGGCGTATCTCGTCGAGGTGAAGAAGCCGAGCGAGTCGAAGGCGCCGTGGGACTACTACAAGATCCGCGCGACGATTCCGGCCGACCAGGCGTTCCGGCCGTTGAACGAAGGCGGATGTTCGCTGGTGAAGTAGGGTGAAAAGCGGGGCGAGGGGCGAAGGTCCCTCGTCCCGGTTTCTGTAACGGCAGGAACGCGGCATGCAAGCATTGTTCGGCCAACTGCTGATCGGCCTCATCAACGGCGCCTTCTACGCGATGCTGTCGCTCGGCCTCGCGGTGATCTTCGGCCTGCTCAACATCATCAACTTCACGCATGGCGCGCAGTACATGATGGGCGCGTTCTGCGCGTGGTTCCTGCTGAACAAGGCGGTGATCGGCGGCGCGGGCATCGGCTACTGGCCCGCTCTGATCATCGCGCCGATCGTCGTCGGCGCGTTCGGCATCCTGATCGAGCGCACGATGCTCGCGCGCCTCTACAAGCTCGACCACCTCTACGGTTTGCTGCTGACATTCGGCCTCGCGCTGATCATCCAGGGCGTCTTTCGCAACGAGTTCGGCTCGTCGGGCCTGCCCTACCAGATTCCGTCGCTGCTGCAAGGCGGCGTCAATCTCGGCTTCATGTTCCTGCCGATCTACCGCGGCTGGGTGATCGTCGCCTCGCTGATCGTCTGTCTGTCGACGTGGTATGTGATCGAGCGTACGAAGCTCGGCAGCTATCTGCGCGCGGCGACGGAGAATCCGGCGCTGGTGCAGGCGTTTGGCATCAACGTGCCGCGGATGATCACGCTCACGTTCGGATTCGGCGTCGGCCTTGCCGCGCTCGCCGGCGTGATGGCGGCGCCGATCTACCAGGTGAACCCGCTGATGGGGGCGGACCTGATCATCGTCGTATTCGCCGTCGTCGTGATCGGCGGCATGGGCTCGATCATGGGTGCCATCCTGACCGGGTTCGGCCTCGGTGTCGTCGAAGGCCTCACGAAGTATTTCTACCCGGAGGCGTCGAACACCGTGATCTTCGTCATCATGGTGATCGTGCTGATGATCAAGCCGGCCGGCCTGTTCGGACGGGAGCGCTGATGGCGACCGCCGCGCCGATCGCCGTCGCCGCGAGCCGCTCACGCGCCGGCGTGCTCGCCGGAACGGCCGTGATGACGGCGCTGCTGGCGCTCGCGCCGTTCGTGGGCATTTACCCGGTGTTCATGATGAAGGCGCTGTGCTTCGCGCTCTTCGCGTGCGCGTTCAATCTCCTGCTCGGCTTCGGTGGCCTGCTGTCGTTCGGGCATGCGATGTTCCTCGGCACGGCCGGCTATGTGTGCGCGCATGCGGCGAAAGTATGGGGCTTTCCGCCCGAGCTCGCGATCCTGACCGGAACCGTCGCATCGGCCGCGCTCGGCACGGTCGTCGGCGCGCTCGCGATCCGCCGGCAGGGAATCTATTTCGCGATGATCACCCTCGCGGTTGCGCAGATGATGTATTTCTTCTATCTGCAGATGCCGTTCACGCACGGCGAGGACGGCATCCAGGCCGTACCCCGCGGCGTGCTGTTCGGCGTGCTGGACCTGTCACGGATTCTCACGATGTATTACGTCGTGCTCGCCGTATTCGTCCTCGGATTCCTGTTCATCTATCGCGTCATCCATTCGCCGTTCGGCCAGGTGCTGAAGGCGATCCGCGAGAACGAGCCGCGCGCGATCTCGCTCGGCTACGACGCCGACCGCTACAAGCTGATCGCGTTCATTCTGTCCGCGACGCTCGCCGGCCTCGCGGGCGCCGTCAAGGCGATCGTGTTCCAGCTCGCCTCGCTCACCGACGTGCACTGGACCATGTCGGGCGAAGTCGTGCTGATGACGCTGCTCGGCGGCATGGGCACGATCTTCGGCCCCGTCGTCGGCGCGTTCGTCATCATCGCGCTCGAGAGCTATCTCGCGCGCTTCGGCGAATGGGTCACCGTGATCACGGGCGTCATCTTCGTCGTGTGCGTGCTCGCGTTCCGCCGGGGCATCGCCGGCGAGCTCGCCGCATGGTGGGCCCGCTCGCGCGGCTGACGCGGTTCTTGCCGCTCTTTCTTTGCGTGGCATCGGGCCTCGCGGCGGCCGCCGCACCCGCGTGGATCGTCGATGCGACCTGCCGCGACGGCCAGCCGCATGGGCACTACGAGCTGCGCAACGGCGACGGCGCGCTGCGCGTCGCCGGCGCGTTCCACTACGGCAAGCGCACCGGATCGTTCATCTTCTGGAACGACCGCGGCGCGCGCATCGCGCACATACCGTATGACGAGGGCGTGCGCAACGGCACGCTCGCGACGTGGTATGACCGCAAAAGCGGGGCCGAGCCGCCGCGGCGATTCGAATCGGCGTGGCGGCGCGGCACGCGGGACGGCCTGACGCGCACCTGGTATGCCGACGGTCATCATCGCTCGGAGACCGAGTACGCGCGCGGGCGCCTCGTATCGAGCACCGGCTGGAGCGATGCGGGGGCGCGTCTAACCGAGCGCGGCGCGCGCGAGCTCGCCGATCGCGACGCCACGGCCGCCGATTCGCTGTACGCGGAGCTCGAGGCGCTGGTGCAAGAGCACCTGCCGCGCTGCGACTGACTCCTTGTGTCCGACTGA
>Ga0247829_10000556_pt1 | contig 14702 bp, 11 predicted proteins | sample 12C_Control_Day4_FD_207765 | JGI IMG/M metagenome (GOLD analysis project Ga0247829, IMG submission 207765) | Soil microbial communities from agricultural site in Penn Yan, New York, United States - 12C_Control_Day4 | ecosystem: Environmental > Terrestrial > Soil > Agricultural land | place... | reverse complement strand
GTGGGACTCGGCCAACGTCGAGCTGATCTACTACGGCGCCGACCACTCGGGGAAGCCTGTCGACGCGCTCGCCCTGGCCCAGCGCGAGGCCGCTCGACGGCAGGACGTCCGCACGCTGGAGGCCCTCGCGTGGGCGTTGCATCGCAACGGCCAGTCAACGTCGGCTCGCAAGGAGATCGACAAGGTCCTGGCCGTCGGGGTAGCGCAGCCCGAGACGTTCGCGCGCGCGGCGGCCATCGCCGCAGCGCAGGGAGACCGAGGACACGCGCGGCAATGGGCCGATCGCAGCGTGTCGATGTGCAGCGCGTCATCCGCGGCCGAGGACGCCCGAGCCGTGCTCGCGCGGCTGCGAGCCACAGAGTAGGACCACGGTCGTGCGCATTCGCGTCTGGTATCTGGTGGCGGCGCTTTATCTGAGCACGGTTGACCCTGGCTGGGCCCAGCCCGGCCAGGGTGGACTCTCCGGCACGGCGACGGATCAGACGGGAGGCGCCTTGCCAGACACGACGATCTCGGTGAAGCGTGCCAGCGAGGGTCTGGTGACCGGTCGGCAGATCGACGCACGTCCGATCATGCGCGCCGGTGAAGTCCTCGAGACCGTCCCCGGGTTGTTGATCATCAGTCAGCACAGCGGCGAGGGCAAGGCGAACCAGTACTACCTCCGCGGTTTCAACCTCGATCACGGCACCGACTTCACGACGACGGTGGCCGGCGTACCGGTGAACATGCCGACACACGCCCACGGCCATGGCTATTCCGATCTGAATTTCCTGATCCCCGAGCTCGTCAGCGGCGTGCAGTTCCGCAAGGGCCCGTACTTCGCGGACGAGGGGGATTTCGCCACTGCCGGCGCGGCACACATCTGTTATGTCAACGCGCTCGACCGGCCGATCGTCCGCGTGAGCGGCGGTGAGGACGGATGGGGACGCATTCTGACGGCCGCTTCTCCCCAGGCCGGTGCGGGACGGCTGCTCGTAGCCACTGAACTCAATCACAACGATGGCCCGTGGATGCGCGGCGACGACTACCGCCGGCTGAACGGTGTGGTCCGTTACAGCGTGGGCGATACGCTCAACGCGTGGTCGCTGACAGCCATGGGCTACGGCGGATCGTGGCGGTCGACCGACCAGGCGCCCCAGCGCGCCATCGACGCGGGCGCACTCGCCCGGTTCGACAGCGTGGACGACACCACCGGCGGCGAGACATCACGGGTCAGCCTATCTGGCGACTGGCAGCGAACGACCTCGAACGGGGTGACCGGTGGCAGCGCGTATGCGATGCGCTACCAGCTGGACCTGTTTTCCAACTTCACCTATTTCCTCGACGATCCAGTGAACGGCGATCAGTTCCAGCAGTCCGATCGGCGCATCGTCTCCGGCGGACGCCTGTCGCATCGCCTGGTGTCACGGCTCGGCGGGCGTCCTTCGGAGCTGCTCGTCGGCGCGGACCTCCGTCACGACGCCATCGGCCGCCTCGCGCTGCTGCACACCGCGCGCCGCGAGCCGCTCGCGGTCAGGCGCGCGGACCAGGTGTCGCAGACCTCGGTGAGCGGCTACGTGCAGCACGACGTGCAGTGGACGCCGTGGATGCGCTCGAGCGCCGGGCTCCGCCTCGATCGCGTCCAGTTCGACGTGGACGCGGGAGTCCCCGAGAACAGCGGTACCACCGGCAAGGGTCTGGCGAGCCCGAAGGCCTCGCTCATCCTCGGCCCCTGGCGCGCGGCCGAGCTGTACGTCAATGCGGGCTATGGGTACCACTCGAACGACGCTCGGGGCACGACGTTGACGGTGGATCCCGCGACCGGCGCGCCGGCCGATCGCGTCACGCCCCTGGCCCGGGCCCGCGGCGCGGAGTTCGGTGCGCGAATGGTGCCGCGACGCGGCCTCGAGATGGACGTCGCCGTCTGGCGGCTGGACCTGGACGGAGAGCTGCTGTTCGTCGGCGATGCCGGGACGACGACGGCATCCCGGCCGAGCCGCCGATGGGGCGTGGAGTGGAACACCAACGCGGCGCCGCGGTCGTGGCTGACCGTCGATGCGGACCTCGCGTGGTCGCGCGCTTCGCGGACGCGGATCCGGCGGGCGATCGGATTCCCGGCGCGGTTGAGCGAGTGGCATCGGCGGGTGTGACCATCGACAGCGGCCGCCTCGTGTTCGGCAGCCTGCGGCTCCGATACTTCGGTCCGCGCAACCTGGTCGAAGACGGCAGCGTCAGGTCGTCGAGCACCCGTCTGCTGAACGGACAACTGGCGCAAGACTGTCGCCGCGGACGGAGCTGGTGCTCGATGCCTTCAATCTGCTCGACGCCGTCGCCAGCGACGTCGACTACTTCTACGCGTCACGACTGCCTGGTGAGCTGTCGGCGGGTGTTGAGGACATTCACACCCATCCCACGCTGCCGCGGACGCTGCGGCTGTCGATGCGCGTGCGGTTCTGAGACCGCCGCAGTCACCTGATCGGTGAGATGATGGGCGCATGAACGCGGCCTCGCGAGGACACTTATGACGCCTCAATCCCGTCGTTTCGTCGGTGGAGCCGTTTCGGTCGGACTGTGCCTGGTCGCCCAGGCGCTCTCACCTGTGAGCGCGCAGGGGCCGGCTGCTGGAAAGGGGGCCTGGGCGGTGCCTCGGACGCCGGACGGTCGGCCGGATTTTCAGGGAAACTGGACCAATGAAACCCAGACGCCGCTCGAGCGGATGGGCCAGCCGGGCCCGACGCTGACCGACGAGCAGGCGGCCGCCATCGAGCAACGCGCGCAGCAGGTCGAGGAGTTCCGGGACAAGGCGAGCGACCCGAACCGGCCGCCGCCTTCGAAGGGCGGCGAGGCCCGCAGCTTGGCGGCGCCGGGCACGCCATCGTTCATCGAGCAGATCGCCGAGTTCGCCGGCGGCAAGGTCGGCGGCTACAACGGCTTCTGGCTGGACCCCGGACTGAAGGTCATTCGGATCGACGGCGTGGCGAGGAGCGCGATCGTCATCGACCCGCCGAACGGTCGTATTCCGCCGCTGACGGCAGCCGGCCAGCAACGCGTCGCGGAGCTGGCAGCCCGCGCCAAGCAGTTCGGGGAGTTCGATCACCCCGAGGTACGGCCGCTCTCCGATCGCTGCCTCCTGTCGTTCGGGTCCAACGCCGGGCCCCCGATGCTGCCGAACTACTTCTACAACAACAACTACACCATCGTGCAGACGAAGGACCACGTGCTCATCATGAGCGAGATGGTGCACGACGCGCGCATGATCCGCCTGGGAGCCACCGAGCACCTCCCGTCGCACATCCGCCCGTGGATGGGCGATTCGATCGGCCGCTGGGACGGCGACACGCTGGTGGTGGAAACCACGAACATCCATCCCTTGCAGCTCGAGCAGACCAGCATCCTCTGGGCCTACCGGGGGGCCTCGGAGAAGCTCAAGGTGACCGAGCGCTTCACGCGGACGGGACCGGACACCATCCTCTATCGCTTCACGATGGAGGACCCGTCGACGTTCACCGCGCCCTGGACCGGCGAGCTGCCATTCACGCGGATCGACGAGGAGATCTACGAGTACGCGTGCCACGAGGGGAACTACGCGCTCGCGAACATCCTGTCCGGCGAGCGGGCGCGGGAGCGGGAAGAGGCCGTCCAGAAGAAGCCGCAGCCGCGCCAATAGGGTCGGGGAGCAGGCCAGCGAATAGCAACCTGCGCCGGTGGTACAGCATCGCCCAACCTGGACGCCCGTAGGATCCCTCAGTCTTGCTGTCCGGCAGACCCGATTGAGATCTCCGCCAGACCCGATCGGATCATGAACCAGAAGAGGAACACCCCCGGGCACGCGATCAGGGTCGTCAGCAGGTAGAAGTTCACGTAGCCCATCGCCTCGATCAAGCCGCCGGCGGTGGTGCCCGTGAGGAATCGGCCCGCGATGCTCGCGAGCGCGGACAGCAGCGCGTACTGGGTGGCGGTGAAGCGAAGATTGCAGAGCGCCGACAGGTAGGCGACGACCGCGACCCCACCGATTCCGCTGGCGAAATTCTCGAACCCGATGGCGGCCGCCATGCCGAGGTTGCTGTGCCCGTAGGCGGCGAGCGCGGCGAAGCTGAAGTTCGAGACCGCCATCAGCACGAGGCTGACGAGGACCGCCCGCTTCATGCCCATGGTGGCGTACATCACCCCGCCGACGAACACGCCCGTCAGCAGCGCGATGAAGCCGACGCCGACGTCGTAGAACGCGATCTCGTCGTTGCTGAACCCGAGGTCCTCGAACAGCAGCCTCAGCGTCAGGTTCGCGAGCGTGTCCCCAATCTTGTGGATGAGCACGAAGGTCAACACCACCAGCGCACCCTGACGCCGCAGGAACTCGGCGAGGGGGCTGAAATACGCCGTGACGGCACCGAGGATACCGGTGGGCGGCGGGGGTGGCCGGCGGCGCGTCGGTTCGCCCATGACCACGCCAACGAGCATGGCCGGCAGGGCGAACAGCGCGCAGCTCGCATACGCGAGCGCCCAGCCGGAGCGCGCGGCGATCACCAGCGCCACCGCGCCTGCAGACGCGGCGCCAATCCGCCAGCCGTATTGCGACATGCCAGAGCCGACGCCCAGCTGTCGTGGCTCGAGCAACTCGATCCGGTACGCGTCGATGACGATGTCGTAGGTTGCGCCGGCAATCCCCACGAGCACGGCGGCGGCCGCGACCACGGGCAGCGAGGTCGCCGGATCGGTGGCACCAAGAAAGGTGACCGCCGCCATGACGAGCAGGCCGACCAACCAGAGCCAGGATCGACGCTGACCGAAGCGGCCCAGAATCGGAATGCGGATGGTGTCTACGAATGGCGCCCACAGCCATTTGAAGTTGTAGGCGAGAAACGTGAGCGCAAACGCCGTGACGGCGCTCTTCCGGATCCCGTACTGCGCGAGCCGGGTCGTCAGCGTCGCCCCGATCATCGCGAAGGCGAAGCCGGACGAGATTCCCAGGAAGGCAGCGGCCAGCGGAGCGGACTCGGCGTAGGGGCGGACGCCGTCGGGCAGGCGGCTGCGCCAGTTGCGTGAAGCAGCCGGGCCAGGTTGGTGCATGAGCTCTTACTGTAACCCTTCAATTCATGGCGCCACGGCGCACGAGCGGGCACGCGCAATCTACTGGGCGCTTACTGCCAGGGGTGTCGCGCCGTCGGCGTGTTCGCGTAGCGCCGCATCGTCAGCACCAGCCGTTCGCCACAGCCAGGACCCAGGCGTACCGTAAGCACCGGCGCGTCGATGGGAGTGGTCTGGTCGCCGCGCCCGACGCTCACGAGCTGGTGCTCGCCGTAGGCGCCACCCTGCACGATCACGGTGCGCGGTTCCGACGGGTGGAGGTTGACGAGCGTGACGGTCGTGCGCGTGTCGGACAGCTCCGAGACGAGCGCCGCCACGTCCTCCGGCACGCCGGCCCGTTGCCGGACCGGGTCGAAGTAGCGCAACCGTGCCTCGAGCAGTCCGCCGTTGCGCCCTGGCATCAGCGCACCCCACATCAGTTGCACGAGGGACTCGGCGGCGGCCGGGTTGTAGTCGAGCATGTTGTCGGCCAGCCGGCGCTCGGGCGGCGTCGTGTCGCGGCGCATCGCCGCGAGCCGCTTGCCGATGAGGTTGATGTCCCACTGCAGCGCCTGCTCCGGATACGCAGGATTCCGTCCACTCAGGAAATCAATCCACCCGGCGGTGCCGAGCGAGGCGTATGCGCCGGTCGAAGCGGGCGGTGACCACGTCTCTCGGCCACGAGGCAGGTCTTCGGGCCGTTGCGACCAGTACCAGACATCCACGGCGCCAACTTCCCAGGGCGAATCCTGCCAGCCGTACCAGCCGCTCGCGCCGTACATCGTGGGGTACTGCTTGCGGCCGCCGCTGTCGCGCGCGTGGGCATTGACACTGCGAGTCATGGTGCGCCAGGCATCCACATACTTCTGATCGCCGGTGACGAGCAACGCGTTGCCAAAGCCGGGGAGTGCCCACCCGATGCGATTGCGATCCTCACGCCGGCCCGTTACCGGATTGACGGGGCTGAATCCCCAGCCGTAGGCGCCACCCCACCATCGGCCGTCTGCGCCGCCGACTCTACCCTCGAGGTCCACATGGCTCGGGATGATGCCGCCGTTCTCGCGCATCCGCTCCAACCAGGCGTCCATGTACTCGACGATCCAGCGCCGGTACTTCTGATCGCCGGTCAGGAGATATGCATTGGTCGGCAGCGTCGTCGCCGCCAGGTTCAGGAAATGGTCGCCGGCCACGTCCGTGTATTCGGCGTAGTGCGCGAGGAACTGCTCGAACGACGATTCCCCATGCTCGGCGTCGAACGACTTGACGTCGAACGGATCGCCGACCCAGTCGAGCGCCGTGGCCGGCCGCAGCATCGGCCCCTTGCTGCCGTTCTGCATGCTGCGGATGATCCGGTGTGCAGGATCGTAGTTGGGCGCGTCCGGATCCTCGGCCATGTACAAGCCGGCAAATCGCCGCGCGCGCTCCTGGTAGGTCGCGCTCTGCGGGCTGGACAGGCCCATGCGGTTGAACAGCTGCAGGCCCTCTCCATGGTGCATCCAGTCGGACTGCACGATGAAGTCCTTGTAGTACATGCCCTGGCGGGCGATCGGGACCTCGGTCGTCCTGGCGTCGGTGTACTGCCTGATCAGGCCCTCGTGACCCAGCGTGTACATCCGGAGGATCTCATCGCTCGCACCGAGCGCATGCAGCTCGGGCCAGCGATTGAGATTCTCGAAGGCGTCGTCGGGGCCGTCGTTGGCGCCCCAGCGGACGAAACACTGCAGGCTGCCGCGGTCGTCGAAGTACTTGTCGAAGAACTCACGACACGCGGGCAGGTTGTCGGCCAGCAGCCGGCGCTCGAGCACCGCCCAGCGCGGCGGGTCGATGGGCGTATCGATCTGGATCGATACCGCGGCGGCCGGGCGCGCAACCGCACGGCTCGACAGGAACGAGACGCCTGCCGCCACAAGCACGGCACCTGCACACGCAACTGCGCCAACTCTCATGGAGCGCTCCCTCAGAGCCTAATTCACGTCGACGTCGAAGGCCGCGGTGCGGACCTGGCCGGCGCGCTTCACCTGTACCCACATCCTGTACCGCCCCGCCTTCGGGAACGCGTAGGGCACGCCGACGCGGCTGTCAACCTCGCCGCCGTGTCCGGCGTGAGTGGTCCCGGTGGTGAATTTCTCCAGCGCCGCCATCGAGATGCTGCCCGAGGGGTGGAGGTGCGCGAACACTCCGTGGTCCTGGCTCGACAGGATCACGTGCGCCGGCATGCCCATGTACGGTTCCACCGTCGTGACCGCGCCACCGGCGTCCTTCACGGCGATCTCGAGTGATTGTTCCTGGCCGGCCACGATCGGCGCGACCGGCGGCGTCCATACCATCCGCGCGCCGTCGCCCAGTTCCACGGCACGCGCGCCACCGGCGCCGGGTTCTCCCACCATCCACGAATCGTCCGGATCCGTGAGGCGCCCGGCCGACGTCGTCGCGACATCCACGGTGTTCACGAGCGTCTGCGCATAGCCGCTTTCGTGAACGATGTCGCCGTAGACGCGGTAGCGCCCCGGCGCCAGCGGGGGCAGCGCCGCGTCGAAATCGAGGTCGTCGGTGCCGCGTGCCACCGGGTGTAGATGCGCGAAGGCGCCGAGATCCTCGCGCACGAGGAACAGGTGCATGAGCTTGCCGTGGTCCGGCATGAGCGCGTTGTAGCGGCTGACCTCCACCGGCGTGCCGTTCCAGCGCTCGTCGCGGATCCCGAGGGTCAGGGCTGGCGCGCCGTCGCGCTCGATCACCGCCGCGGTCGTCGCGAACGGACGGTAGCGCACGAGCGTACGATAGCTTTCGGCCTCGGCCTCCCACCAGGTGTTCCCGCCCCACAGGATCAGGACCGCGCCCACGATCGCGCCCGCCGCGGCCCATCGCGCGCGGCGACGCCGCCTGGCGTCGGGCTCTTCGCCGGGCGGCAACACGGTCTCGCGAACTCCGGTCGCGATCAGCGTCAGCAGACCCGCGGTCAGCAGTACGCCCAGCGACGCCAGCACCCAGCCCAGCCAGGGCGGCAAGGGGCGGTCAACCGTGGCCAGCGCCATCACGGGCACAATCGCCTGTCCGGAACCCGAGGGTCCCTCGACATTCACCGCCATCTGGTACGACGAGGCGGTCATGAACCAGATCTCGGCGGCAAAAAGCGTCGGGTCACCGGGCACGGGCACGGCAGGCTCCGGGGGCGGCGCGCCTTTCAGCCCCACGTTCCATTGCCCCGCGCGCACGCCCACGCGAAAGTCGGTCGCGCTTCTGGACGCGGGCAGGCGGACCGTGACCTGCGCGCGGCCGGGAATCACGCCCGGCAGCCGGACGCTCACGCGGACATCGTAGGGGCCGGCCTTGCCGGCAAAGAACGTATCGGGGCTGCCGACGTGCGCCATCGACGCCAGCGCACAGAGCAGCACGACGGCCAGCGCGCGTCGCGCGACTCGTCGGCGGGCAATCACCGGCGCACCCGCGACATCCAGTTGCCCCACCACAGGCCGAGCCGCGCCGAGACGAACCCGACCGCCACCGCGATCACAAGGCCGATGGCGAGATTATCCGGCGGATTGAGCTGGTACCAGCGCGCCTGGATCTGCGGCGGCACGCCGTAGTCCATGCGATGGCTGCCGAAGAAGTCGTTGCGCGCCCACGGCGACACCAGGAAGTCGGCGAACGGCCACTGCACGGCGAGAAAAGTCGCGACGAACACGACGGCCAGCGCGGCGGCCAGTCCCCAATCACGCCAGCGGCCCGGCGCGACGCGACACATCACCAGGTCGATCACCATGGCCGGCACGACGAGCAGCAACGGAAAGTCCGGCGGCACGAAACGATCGATGGGCACGAAAATGGGCCCGAGCAGGGGCTGGCCCGGAAACAACGGCAACAACCACAGCATGAACACGCTGAACGCCGCATAGACGAGGGCTACCGTCGTCGCGGGCCACGTCGTACGCGACGCGCGGGCGGCGCTGACCAGGAAGAAGACGAACACACCGGCGGACACCTGGTAGAACAGCGACTGGTGCATGTCCCACCGCTGGATGTACTCGGTGGCGACCGTCGCCGCCAGCAGGACCAGCAGCCCGGCGCCGAGCAGGAACAGCCGGTTCAGCTCACGCCGCGCCCCGCCGGCGCGGTTCTGGCTGGCCAGCGCCATCAGCATCGCTCCCGCCTGGATGGCCCCGATGCCCGCGGCCAGTACCATGTGCGGGGGGCTGATGATCTTCACGTCCAGCCCGTAGGCGTTGTGCCACCAGTCGTCGAAAGGCGCCGAGGTCAGCATCGCGATCGCGCCCCAAATCGACACCCACGCGCCGAATGGTGCCCGGAAGCCCCAGAAACGAACCGCCGTTGCGCGATCCTCCGGCGAGCCGGCAAATGTCGTGTGGAGCGCCAGCCATGCGCACGTGAGGCCCGACACCACCCCGCCGAGATAGATGCCCATGTGCGCGGGCGTCCAGAACGTGTCGCGGCCGATGGTGCGGTGCCAGGAGATGTCCCAGATGACGCCCAGGACGACACTGGTCGAGGCGAAGAGGACGGCGTAGATGGCCCACGGGACAGCGGTGCTCGTGGTGCGTTCCGCCGCGAGAGGATACGCCGGAAGCGTGGTGGCCCTCATGATGCGGGCATGGTAACGCGATGCACCCGGGAAGGCGAAGCCATTCCCCCCGGCAGCCGGGATGCCCCGCCCGAAAGACGCTATCGATTCAGCGGTTGCGGGGCACTAGTGGATCTGGTGGAGCAGGCGGCTCCAGCGGGTGCCCTGGGGCCCTCCGAACGACCAGTAGATGAAGAGGGCGCGGCCCTTCACGTAGGTGGCCGGGAGGAAGCTCCAGTAGCGGCTGTCCTGCGAGTCGTCGCGGTTGTCGCCCATCATGAAGTAGTGACCCGCGGGAACCGTGACAGGCCCATACTTGCGCCGCACGTCGCCGTTCTCACCTCCCGTCGCCGTCTGCTCGGCCGGGGGCAGCTGGTAGTGCGCGTAGGGCTCCACGAGCGGGGCGCCGTTGATGTAGATGACCTGGTTGCGGAGCTCGAGAGTCTCGCCGGGCAGGCCGATCACCCGCTTGATGAAGTCGCGCTCCGGCTCCTCGGGAAACTTGAACACCAGCACGTCGCCCCGCTCCACCGGGCGCATCGGCAGCACCGCACGTTCGATGCCCGACAGGGTCGGGGCGAAGACGAACTTGTTCACGAGCAGGTGATCGCCGACCAGCAGGTTGGGCTCCATCGACCCAGTGGGTATCTTGAACGCCTGGAACCCGAACGTCCGCACGAACAGCGCCAGAATCACCGCGACGACGAGTGACTCGAAGTACTCACGGAATGTGGATTTGCGAAACGTCGCTTCGGCCATACGGGGTCTCGGGTCTTGGGGCTTGGGGGTTGGGTCCTGGGGCTTGGGTCTTGGGCTTGAGGTCCTGGGGTCTTGAGGTCTTGAGGTCCTGGGGTCTTGAGGTCCTGAGGTCCTGGGGTCCTGGGGTCCTGACCTCTGACCCCTGATCCCTGACCCCTGATCCCTGACCCCTGACCCCTGACCCCTGATCCCTGACCCCTATTCTTCTCCCACCTTCAGCACGGCGAGAAACGCTTCCTGCGGGATCTCGACCTTCCCCACCCGCTTCATCCGCTTCTTGCCTTCCTTCTGCTTCTCGAGCAGTTTCCGCTTGCGCGTGATGTCGCCACCGTAGCACTTGGCGAGCACGTTCTTGCGGAGCGCCTTGACCGACTCGCGCGCGATGATGCGGCTGCCGATGGCCGCCTGGATGGCCACCTCGAACATCTGGCGCGGGATCAGCTCCCGCATCTTCGAGGCCAGCATGCGGCCGCGATCGTAGGCACGGTCGCGGTGGACGATGATCGAGAGCGCGTCCACCGGCTCGCCGTTCACCAGGATGTCGAGCTTGACCAGCGGCGACGCCCAGTAGCCGGTCACGTGGTAGTCCAGCGACGCATACCCGCGCGACATCGTCTTCAGCCGATCGTAGAAGTCGAGCACCACTTCGTTGAACGGCAGCTCGTAGGTGATGAGCACGCGGTCCGACGTCTTGTACTCCAGCGTCTTCTGCACGCCGCGTTTGTCCTGGCACAGCTGCAGGATGACGCCGACGAACTCGGACGGCGTGAGGATGGTCGCGGTGATGACCGGCTCCTCGATCTTCGCGATGCTGCCGGCCTCCGGCAGCTTGGCCGGGCTGTCGATCTCGGTCACCGTGCCGTCGGTGGTCGTGACGCGATACAGCACGCCTGGTGCGGTCGTCACCAGGTCCATGTCGAACTCGCGCTCGAGCCGCTCCTGCACGATCTCCATGTGCAGCAGCCCGAGGAAGCCGCAACGGAACCCGAAGCCGAGCGCCACCGACGTCTCGGGCTCGAAGAAGAACGCCGAGTCGTTCAGGCGCAGCTTCTCCAACGCCTCGCGCAGCTCCGAGTACTCATGGCTTTCCACCGGGTAGAGCCCGGCGAACACCATCGGCTTCAGCTCCTTGAAGCCGGGGAAGGGTGCGGGCGTCGGCCGCGCGGTCTCGGTGACGGTGTCGCCGATCTGGGCGTCGAGGACGCGCTTGATGCCGCAGGCGACGAAGCCGACCTCGCCCGGCCCGAGCGCGTCCACGACCACGGGCTTGGGCGTGAACACGCCCAACTGCTCGACCTCGTGGTCCTGGGCGGTGTTCATCAGCAACACCTTGGTGCCGGTGCGGATGGTCCCTTCGAGCACGCGGACGACGATCACGACGCCGCGATACGCGTCGTACCAGGAGTCGAAGATCAGCGCCTTGAGCGGCGCGTCGGGATCACCCTCAGGCGGCGGCAGGCGCTGGACGATGGCCTCGAGGATGTCCTTGACGCCGCGGCCTTCCTTGGCGCTGGCGAGGATGGCAGTCGAGCCATCGAGCCCGATGATCTCCTCGATCTGGCGGCGCGCCTCCTCGGGCTGCGCGCTGGGCAGGTCGATCTTGTTGATGACCGGGATGATCTCGAGGCTGTCGTCGACCGCGAGGTAGGCGTTGGCCAGCGTCTGCGCCTCGACGCCCTGCGAGGCGTCCACGAGCAGCAGCGCGCCCTCGCACGCGGCCAGCGATCGCGTCACCTCGTACCCGAAGTCCACGTGCCCCGGCGTGTCGATCAGATTGAGCACATAGGTCAGCCCATCGTCGGCCTTGTAGGACAAGCGGACCGGGTGCGCCTTGATCGTGATGCCGCGCTCGCGCTCCAGGTCCATGCTGTCTAGCACCTGCGCTTCCATCTCGCGGGCCTGGAGGGCGCCGGTGATTTCGAGGAAGCGGTCGGCGAGCGTCGACTTGCCGTGGTCGATGTGGGCGATGATCGAGAAGTTCCGGATGTTGCTCTGTATCAAGGGTGTCCCGGGAGATATCCCCCCATTATGACTCACCGCGCCAGGGGAACCCTGAGGTCGGGCCGGCGGCGGCCAGCGGTCGTGCCCGCGCGCACTGCGATTCGCGCGGCGGACTGCAAACTATGAGTGCGGTAGTAAGAGTATATGAGTACGCGGCTGCAGGTCGTGATTCCGGAGGCGTTGGACCGCCGGATTCGCAAGGCGGCGCTCCGGCGCCGACAGTCGAAGGGGGGCTGGGTGCGGGAGGCGCTCGCACGGGCGCTGGCCGAGCCTGCGGGCGCTGCAGATCCGTTGAGCCGCCTGTCGGGAGCTCGGCGCGCCCACCGGCGAAATCGATCAGATGCTGGCCGAAATCGAGGCGGGACGCGGCTGATGGTGTTCGTGGACTCGATCGCCGCGACGGGACCGCCGCACCTGCGGCTCGCCCTACAGACGGTCCGCGGGACTCCTCACGCCCAGCCACCCACGATTCAGCACGTGCGTATAGATCATCGTCGTGCTCACGTCAGCGTGTCCGAGCAGTTCCTCGGTGCGGATATCGTAGCCGTCCTCGAGCAGGTGCGTCGCGAACGAGTGGCGCAGGGTGTGGCAGCTGGCCCGCTTGGGGATGCCGGCAGCGTGCACGGCCTCGGCGACGGCACGCTGGATGACGGACTCGTGCAGATGGAAGCGGCTGGGCGGGCCCCAGCGCGGATCGCGGCAGAGCGCGCGGCCGGAAAGGCGAACTGCCAGGGCCAGGATCGGCCGGCGTTCGGATACTTCACGTCGAGCCCGTCAGGCAGCGCCACGCGTCCGAGCCCGCACCCGAGGTCGGCGTCGTACTGGCGCTTCACCGTCTCCAGATGGGCGCGCAGGTCGGTCGTCAGCGTCGAGGGCAGCGGGGTCTTGCGGTCCCTTGCGGCCCTGCCCTGACGCACGGTGATTTCCTGGCGCTCCAGATCGACATCCCTTCACCCGGAGGGTGAGCGCCTCGAGCAACCGGAGGCCGCTGCCATAGAGGAGCGCCGCCACCAGTCGCGGGACGCCCTGAAGCTGACGGAGCACCTGCCGGACCTCGTCGCGTGTGAGGACGACGGGCAGTCGAGGGGGCATGTGGACGCGGATGACGACGGGGAGGGCGCCGAGCGGCTGGCGGATGACATGCGCGTAGAGAAAGAGCAGCGCGGAGAGGGCCTGATTCTGGGTGGAGGCGCTGACCCGGTCGCGGGTGGCGAGCGTGGTGAGAAAGGCGGCGGCTTCATCGGGGCCGAGGGTGGCGGGGTGTGGCATGCGATGGTGGGCGATGAAGCGGCCATGAGCCGTGGCGGGGCCATACTGCCGGAGGAGCGAAACCGTGCCGGGCGCCAGCCCTTCGAAAGTTCGTCAGCTCCCGCGATGGCGTGAGCACCGGTGCCACACAGGTCCGCGCCGCAGTACGCGGCTTTCTTCGTACTAGTGGAGTGTAACGGCGGAATCAGTAGCGGCCGTTCCGTAGGAACGGCCGGGAATGCTCCCCGAGCGATCGGGCAGATGCTACCGAATCAGTTGATACGCTCCACTAGTTATGCGCAGGCGGCCAGCTCATCCGGTTTGCTGTTAGGCTGACCAGCATAATGGGAGCTCATTGCTGGATCTGCCCCGGATCTGTATGAATTGGCGAAGAACGGTTGGCGGCGATCTGCAGTGTTGCGTCGCCTCCGGAGTACCATTCCAGAGGTCTAGTTAGCTGGCGCATTCAAGTCGATTACCGGTTCACGCACTGGAGCAGCGGAGGCCCTATGGCTGATGTCAATGATGTGCTTGCGGCCAATCGCGCCACCGTCATCGACCTTGTCGCGGCCGCCGAGAGATCGGCGGCCACCTGGACTACGCCGCCCGCGCCGGGGAAATGGTCGCCGAGCCAGGTCGTGGAGCATGTGGCGCGTGGCTTGGACGAAGGGGCCAACGTCGTTTCTGGAGCTCCGTCGATCCCGATGCCCCCCGCTTTCCTGCGCCTGGTGGCCAGACTGTTCTTCTACCGGATCTTGAAGAAGGACGCATTTCCGAAGGGGTTCAAGGCCCACAAGGCGATGAACCCTCCTAGCGGACCGGCCACGCCGGCTGAGGCACGCGTCCGGCTGGAAGAGGCGTTCGCCAGGTTCGACCAGGAATGTCGTAGACGGGTCGGCAGTGGCCAACACGTTGTGAGTACCGGTTTCGGTACGGTGTCGGTCGAAGACTTCGTGAGGTTTAACGCGATACACACTCGCCACCACTGCAAACAGATGCCCGGCGAAACCTAAAGACTGCCAAGCTCCAAGGCGTGCCAGCTAACCAGCGTATCTGGACTCCTCCGTCAAGAGAG
>Ga0247829_10000555_pt1 | contig 14710 bp, 19 predicted proteins | sample 12C_Control_Day4_FD_207765 | JGI IMG/M metagenome (GOLD analysis project Ga0247829, IMG submission 207765) | Soil microbial communities from agricultural site in Penn Yan, New York, United States - 12C_Control_Day4 | ecosystem: Environmental > Terrestrial > Soil > Agricultural land | place... | reverse complement strand
GTCGTGAGCGGTGAGCACTTCACCGGCACGGTGGCGCTCAAGTTCGCCGACGAGCTGCCCACCGGAGTGAAGGCGCGCATCGTTCACGAGCTGGACGCGGGCGGCACCAGCGACGACTACACCGTGGCGCTCGCGGCCGACCTGGCCGAGCACGCGTTCCCGTACACCGGCCGCGTGGCCGAGGACCGGAACATGGTGGTGGAGATCGAGAACACCTCGGGCTCCCCCATCGTGCTCAACTGGGCTGCGGTGCGCGGCGGCACCTGGGCTCTGTAGGCCCCGGTGCAGGAGCCGACCGAGGCTGAGATGATCCGGGCACTGGGCACCAAGGTTGACTTGCTCACCGAGACCATCGGCCGACTGACCGCAACACTGGGTAACTACGTCACGCAGGAGCGGTATGAGTCGGACAAGCGTCTGTCGGAACTCCAGCACAACCAGCTAGCAGAGTCGGTGAAGGCGGACCGGGCACGGGCCGAGGGCAACCGCCGGCTTGCCTTGTCCGCCTTCATCGCACCCCTGATAGTGGGACTCGTCATCTGGTACCTCACCAAGGGCGGGTCCTGAAATGGACGGACGCGGACGAGCCGCACGCTACTGGCTGGTTCTCGTCGTCGTCTCCGCGGTCGTGGCCTACCTCGCGGTCATGAGCTACCGCATAGCGGGGCGGCTCGACCGTGCCGAGGACGACCGCGACAGGCTGAGAGCACAGGTGCTCCAGCTCGGGGGTACGCCCGTAGCGGGCGAGCCCGGCAGGGACGGGGCCGTGGGCCCCTCAGGAGCAGCAGGAAGGGACGGAGCAGATGGCAGCGATGGTGAGGACGGATCGCCTGGACCTAGTGGCAGCCCAGGTATGCCGGGCAGTACGGGTGCGCCGGGCGAGGCTGGCCCGCAAGGCAGCCCCGGACTCCCAGGGCCACAGGGTGCGACTGGTCCTGCGGGACCCACGGGCCCGGCTGGTCCGCAGGGCGAACGCGGGGACAAGGGCGACACGGGGGAGCCTGGCCAGTCGGTGATGTGCGCCGCGGGATACCACCCCGAGGACATCATCATCGTCCCGTACCAGGGCACCTACCAGGTGTGCCGCAAGGATGACGACGCAGAGTAAGGAGGGACCATGGCAGCCCGGAAGAAGGACAGCAGCTTCCCGTGGGTACGGCAGGCGTATGAGAGCGAGCCTTCGTACCAGGCGTTCCGTACCTACCTGAACTTCGGCCACGCCCGCACGCTGCGCAAGGTGTGCGAGGAGACGGCCAAGAGCTGGACCCTGATCAGCAAGTGGTCGGCGGAGAACGAGTGGTCGGCACGGTGCCGGGCCTACGACATCCACGTCTCCAACGCGGAGACCGACGGGGTCATCAGCGCCCTGGCCGTGTCCAAGGACAAGAACCTTGAGCTGGTCGACAAGCTCCGGGGCCACCTGTCCAACCGGCTGGACTCCTTCATCATGAAGGATCAGGACCCCACCATCAGGTGGACTCAGGCGCTCACCGCCATGGCCCGGCTCGAAGCGAACTGCTTCACGATCAAGGACGACGCGAAGACGGCCGAGAAGCTGGAGAAGGTCGAACAGCTGATCGACCGCGTGATGGCGGAGCGGGACTGACGTGCGGCCCACCCGGGCACAGCTGGAGCAGCTGAGCCCCGCCGACCTGGACCGGCTGGCCGAGCGGCTGGAAGCCATGGCCCAGGAGCGGGAGTCCGGCAAGGTCCCGTGGCTGTGCCCGCTGGCCGACTGCGACGGCCGCCCGCACAAGGGGCGCCCCGGTGTGCACGCGCGCGCCGACCAGCGGCCGCCACATGATGACGAGTGGGACGTCATCATGTGGCTGGCCGGCCGAGGGTGGGGCAAGACCCGCACCGGTGCTGAGTGGGCGATCAGCCAGGCCCGGAACCTGGAGCGGGGCGCACTCGTCGGCCCGACCGCGGCCGACACACGGGACATCCTCGTCGAGGGGGAGTCGGGCATCCTGGCCTGTGCCCCCGCCTCCTTCCGCCCCGTGTACGAGCCGAGCAAGCGACGGCTCACCTACCCCAACGGCTCGATCCAGATGTGCTACTCGGCCGACGAGCCGGATCGGTTGCGTGGTCCGCAGCACCACTACGGCTGGTTTGACGAGCTGGCCTCATGGCGACGGCTCCAGTACGCGTGGGACATGGCGCAGCTCGGCATGCGTCTGGGCGAGCACCCGCGTATCGCGATCACCACGACGCCCCGCCCGCTCCCGCTGGTGAAGGAACTTCTCAAGGATGAGATGTGCCGTACGGTGCGTGGCTCGACCTACGACAACCTTCACAACCTGGCACCCACCTTCCGCCGGGCCGTGGTCTCGAAGTACGAGGGGACCACGCTCGGGCGCCAAGAACTCAATGCCGAGGTGCTGGACGACCTGCCCGGTGCGCTGCTCTCCCGTGCGGTCATCGACGCGGCACGGGTGGAGACCGAGCCCGAGTGGCGCCTGAGGATCGTGGCCATGGACCCCGCCGGTACCGGCCTCGGGGACGAGACCGGGCTGATCGCGGGCGGACGCGGCACCGACGGGGACGACTACGTGACCCACGACTGGTCGGACAAGCTGACCCCGCAAGCGGCCGCCGTCCGGGCGTGGGACTTGTTCGATCATGTGCGCGCTGACGTCCTCGTGTACGAAGACAACTTCGGCAAGGGCTGGGTCAGCGAGGTGCTGACCAAGGTGTGGCGGGAGCGCAACCCCGAGCTGCACACCCAGGGTGTGGCGTGCCCCCTCGCGGAAATCCATGCCAGTCACGGGAAGCAGCTGCGCGCCCAGCCCGTGGTCATGCGCTACGAACAAGGACGCGTCCACCACGTCGGCGACCCCGCCGACCTGGCCCAGCTCGAAGACCAGTACACGACGTGGATCCCCGAGGAGACCCCGTCCAAGTCGCCTGACCGTGTCGACGCGGGAGTCCACCTGGTGAGCTACCTCATGAAGCGGTTCGACCGGGCGCAGTCGCAGATCGTCTCGCCCCACGGGCGCGCCACCAAGGGGGCCAGGGTGCACCCCCTGTACGCAGCGCGTGAGGCCAAGAGGCGGCGCGAGCTGGAGCGGGGGGCATGATAGTGACCATGGGACACACGGCAACGCTGCTCCTGGCCATGCTGGCCACGGCCAGACTCACACGACTGGTGACCACGGACCGTGTGTTCCTCGCGCCCCGGCGGTGGCTGCTGCGCCGGCTGATTGCCCGGTACGGAGAGAACCACCTGTTGCCGTACCTGATTACGTGCGACTGGTGCGTGTCGGTCTACACGGGCGCCGGGGCGGCAGCGGCGTGGGCATGGGCAGGCGACACGCTCTGGTTCCAGCTGCCGGCTGCGGCACTGGCGTTCAGCTACGCGGCGGGGTTCCTCGCCTCCAAGGAAGGCGGTGAGTGATGGGGCTGCTGTCACGCAAGGACAAGAGCGAGGCCGTACCCCGGAGCGTGATGGCCGCGGCCGTGCCGCTGTCAGGACCGGGCATGGTCACGGTGAGCAAGGCGCTCAAGCCGGGCACCGAGGACTGGCAGAAGGAAGCCTGGTACCACTACGACGCGTGCGGCGAGTTCCGTGCGGCCGTCACCTGGATCGCCAACGCGGTCAGCAAGGCGGACATCTACGCCGCGGAGACCGACCCTGAAACCGGTCTGGTCACCGGACCGACCGAGGACGTGCGGGCGCAGAAGGCGGCCGCACTGGTCCTGGGCGGGGCCACCAAGCGGGGCCAGCTGCTCAAGACCCTCGCGGTCCAGTGGCAGGTACCGGGCGAGTCGTTCATCATCATCCGTCCCGTCAAGCCGAAGAACGGCGTGCCGCAGCCGGACGAGTGGCTGGTCATCTCCGGCACCAAGGTCACGTACAAGGGGAAGGGGTGGCAGTACCAGGACCCGTGGACCCTGGCCGAGGTGCCACTGACCGACGTGGACCGGCTCATCAGGGTGTGGTCCCCGCACCCCAACGACGGGGCCAAGGCGGACAGTGCGGCACGCCCGGCGCTGCCCATCCTGCGTGAGATCGAGCGCAGTTCCATGAACATCATGTCCCGTCTCGACTCCCGTCTCGGTACGAACGGCGTGTACTGGATCCCCGCGGAGATGGACTTCCCCCGCGAGGAGGGGCAGACCCTCGGGGAAGCGTTCGCCGATCAGCTGCTCACCGCGTTCGAAGCGTCCATGCGCGACCCCGCCTCGCCCGCGGCACAGGTCCCGTTCATCGTCCCCGTACCGGGCGACATGATCGACAAGGCCAGGCACGACGACTTGGCCACGGAGTTCGACAGCACGGTGGGTGAGCTGAGGACCACGGCCCTCGCCCGGCTCGCAGCCACGCTCGACATGCCCAACGAGACGGCCGAGGGATCGACCGGTGGCATGAACCACTGGGGTGCCTGGCAGGTGGAGGAGTCCACCTACAAGATCTTCATTGAGCCATTCCTCGGCATCCTCGGTGACGGGATCACGCATGAGTGGTACTGGGCCGTGCTCCGTGCCATGGGTGAGGAGAACCCGGAACGGTTCGTCCTCGGGTGGGAGACGAGCGGGATCGTCTCGCGGCCGGACCGCACGGGCGAGCTGAAGGATCTGTGGGACGACGTACTGATCAGCGACGACTACCGCCGGGCACAGGCCGGTATCCCCGACGACGCGATCCCCACCGAGGACGAGAAGCGCCGACGCGAGCTTCTGGAGATGGTCAAGGTGGCGCCGACGCTGCTCGCCGATCCGCGTATCGGGGCCGAGCTGTTCGGCTTCGAAGTGGCTCCGGCTGCGGTGAGCGTCGACCCCGGAGCCGCCGAGGTGAAGGCGGGGGAGGAAGCGCCGGCGCTTCCCTCCGCCACTCCCTCCGAGCCCGCTGCTCCAGCTGAGCAGCCTGCCGACGACGTGCCCGAGGGTCTGGTCGCGGCGGCCGAGCTGATCGTCTACGACGCACTGTCACGGGCGGGCGGGCGTCTGCTCACCCGTGAGTACCGGGGCCAGTTCGCCAGCACGGACAAGTGGGCGTTGCACACCGTGATCCCGGTGGACCAGTCGTCCACAGACCGGCTGCTCGCCGACTCGTTCCTGTGGACGGACCGGGTGGCCGACGCATTCGGGGTGGACGGTACGCGGCTGGACGCCCAGCTCACGGAGTACGTGACGTCCAGGCTCATGACCCGCTCACCGCACTCACGGGCGGCACTGGTCAACTACCTGAAGTGGACGCCGTGATCACGCCGCCGACCGATGACGGACTGCCCTCGCGGCTGCGGGCGCTCGCCTTCATCCGTGAGGGTGAGGCGGCCGTGGGCCGGTCCTGGTTCCGCTCCCTCACCCGCTGGCTGGATCGTGTGCGGCCCGGGGTCGTGGCGGGGGGACAGCTGGACCCCGGGCGCGTCTCCGACCATAACGGCTACTGGACCGATCAGGTCAACGTAGAGGTACTGCCCTCGGTACGGCAGGTACTGGGTGACGCATGGGCCCGTGTGCGGGGCCAGGGGCCCGAGCGGGACGTCTGGGTCCAGGGCTACTTGGACGACGTTGGCAACCGCCTGGTGCGTCTGCCGGACGAGGTGTACGCGCTGATCGTGGCAGAGATCGAAGCGGGCCTCAGGGACGGGTCCGACATCCCGACCGTGACCGCACGGGTCAATGAGGTGCTGACCGCTACAGGCAGTGAGCGGTGGCCGAACCGGGCGCGCACCGTGGCCCGGACCGAGACGATCGGGGCCGTGAACGCGGGCGTGTTCCGGGCCGCTCAGCTGGACGCACAGGACCGTGGCGACCCCGCCCCGTTCAAAGTCTGGCTGGCCACGGACGACACCCGTACGCGGCACACGCACAACGAAGCGGACGGACAACGCACCCTCCTGGACTCACCCTTCCAGGTCGGTGCGGCGCAGCTCTTGTTCCCGGGGGACCCGAGGGGCCCGGCGGGTGAGGTGATCAACTGCCGGTGCACGGTGCTGCCGGTGATCCTGGGTGACGTGCTGGACTGGACGGACAGGCAGCGACCGAGAGAAGGAGGCAGCGATGCCTAGGACATGGTCAGCAGTGCTGGCGCGCATCGGCGTGCCCACCGGGGACGGGCGCATTCTGGCGCCCGCCGGAGGGAGTAGCCGTTCCCTCCCGCTTCCACTGTCGTTCCAGCAGCAGAGCGGGGACGGACACGGCGGCTCGGTCGTGGTCGGCCGGATCGAGAGCGTCCAGTTCGCCGACGGAATGGTGACCGCCACCGGTTCACTGCTCGACTCGGGCGAGTGGGGCACGGACGTGGTGGAACAGCTGGAAGCCGGAGTGATCGGGCCGTCCGTGGACCTCGATGACATCGAGTACGTCATGGACGAGAACGAGTTGCTGGTGCTCACGAAGTGGCGCGTGGCCGGAGCCACGCTCGTGGCCATTCCCGCGTTCGCCGACGTGTCTCTCACGCTCGACCCCGTACCGGCCAGCCCCATGCCGGACACCGAGGCGGAGGTAATGGAGCCAGTGGCGGAAGGGTTCTGGGCCTCGGCCACCGCCGCTACCGCAGTCCTCCCCACGCTGGAGTGGTTCAAGGCACCCGACCTGGACCGGCTGACCCCGCTCACGGTGAGCGACACCGGCCGCGTGTTCGGGCACATCGCCCCCTGGGGCCAGTGCCACGTGGGCTTGCCGGGCTGCGTCACGGCCCCGTCCAGCCCGAGCGGGTACGCCTACTTCCACCAGGCCGAGCAGCCCACGGCCGAGGGCGTCACGCTGCCCGTGGGGACGCTCGTGGCGGGGCCGAGGCACGCCGATGCCCAGCTCGCCTTCCACGCGGCCACACAGCACTACGACGACGTGGACGCGGCTGTGGCCCGGGTGGTCGCGGGTGAAGACGAGTTCGGCATCTGGGTCGCCGGCTGGCTGCTCCCCGGTGCCAAGCCCGAGGCGGTAGAAACGTTCAGAAATTCACCCATATCGGGCGACTGGCGCCGGGTGGGAGGCGCACTGGAAATGATCGCGGTGTGCTCCGTGAACGCCGCAGGGTTTCCGGTGCCGAGGGCTCGGGTCGCGTTTTCCTCCGGCCGTCAGCGGACGCTTGTCGGGTCGTTCGGGATCACTCCGGTGGCCGAGGCGGTCGGGCCGGAGGTAGTGGAGGCAGTAACCGGAGTGAATCAGGCCCGGGCCCGGTGGGCTCTGGCGAGCATCGAGAAGGGATGACGACATGGCATGCGGAGCGTGCGGCAACCGGAAGACGGCGGGCGTGGGGAGTCGGATGGAGTACCTGGTGACCTACGGGAACGGCAGCACCGAGCGGGTGGCGGATCTGGCCACGGCCCGGCAGCGGCTCGCGCTGAGCGAGCACGGAGGTAGTTACCGGCTGGTACCCACAGCCAAGAAGTAAACCGGGCACAAAGGACAAAGGCCGTTTGGCATCTGCTACTGGAACGTAGCGGGGCCAGGCGGCCTTTGTGCGTACAGAGCGTGACGAACTGCGATCGACTTTGGGGCTATGGAGGTAATGGAGGTTCTGAGACCACCCCCGCGTATAGAGAAAAAGTCTCTGAAAGAGCGCTCATATGAGCGCTCCGCAGGTGACGTGTTTTTCCTATAGGGGAGCGTGGTCGGCCCGCCTCCATTCCGTCATTACCTCCATTAGGGAACCACCTTTCCTTCCCTTAAGCTGAGCCCGTGACTAGCAACCCCATCCTGGGCGTCAACAAGCGACCGGCCGACGCGATCATGTGGCAAGAGTTCGAAGCGCTGTGCTCGCGTCTCCGCGTCTCTCAGTCCCGTGCGGGCACCGACGCTGTGCGGGACTGGATCAAGGCTCACCGCGACGACCCCACCCCACCCCTCTTGGTCAAGCCGAACCCGCGAGCCATCAAGACCGACCCGTTCAAGGGGCAGCCCAGCCGCTGACTCCGCTCGCAGCGCCCACCCGGGTTACTCTGGGTGGGCGCTGCTGTGCTGTGGGCCGAGCGTGAGTGACGTGAGACCACCCGTCCCCGCGTGCCCACAAGGAGGCACCAGCCATGACCCCCGAGGAACTTCAGGCTCTCAAGGCCGAGTTCGCCGCTCTCGACGACGCGGCGCTCACTGCCGAGTACGAGCGCATCCGCACACGCGGCCAGGAACTCGCCGCCAAGGCGGACGCCGACTTCACCGAGGAGGAGCGGGCCGAGTTCTCCGCCCTCGCCGCTCGCATCGGCCCGGTGCAGGAAGCGATCACGGAGCGCACCGCCGCGATCGAAGCGGCCAACGCCACCCGCGAGTCCTTCGCTACGCTGCCCGAGGCTGCGCTCCCCACGGCCGTCGTCCCGACCGCAGTCCAGAAGGCCGACGAGAACGCCCCTGTGCCTGTCTCAGAGCCCGTGAGCGCCCCGGCGGTCCAGGTGCCCAGCGTCGGCGACCTGAGTGCTCAGACGCCCGTACAGCCCCCGCCGGGCCGCACTGTCCGCCGCGACACCGTGCGTGCCGAGCTGTCCGCCCAGGCTGCCTCGCTCCTCGGTCTCAAGGCCGGCGACGAGTACGGCGGCGACAACAACATCGGCATGGCCCTGATCAAGAACGCACAGTCGTTCGGGTTCAAGGGCGCGCCGGGGCAGCGCCAGACCATGGCGCAGTTCAAGCGCGACCGCGGTGCCGAACTCACCGTCGACACCGGCGACGGCCCCGAGACCATGCGGATCCTGCGCCACGCCCGCAACGAGAAGCGTCTCGAAGGCGGCTCGCTCGCCAACTCGTGGATGAAGTCGATCGAGCAGGGCGCGAGCCTCACGGCCGCGGCCGGCTGGTGCGCCCCGTCCGAGAACGACTACGACCTGTGCCGGGGATGGGACGCCCCCGTGGGCATCCTGGACCTGCCCTCGGTCACCGTCACCCGCGGCGGTATCAACTACACCGACGATCCCGATTTCCCGACGATCTACGCGAACGCGGTCGCGGCCGGCGGTGGCTCGAACTTCCTGACCGAAGCCCAGGTGATCGCGGACACGGCCAAGACGTGTTCTGAGATCCCGTGCCCGACCTTCGAGAACCGGCGCCTGGACGTTCTCGCTCTCTGCATCCGCGTCAGCTTCCTTCAGGCGGCCGGATACCCGGAGGTAGTCGACGCGTGGGACGCGGGCCTGAGGGCCGCTCATGAGGCGGAGATGAACCGCATCATCATCGCCGACATCATCGCCCGTGCCGGAGCAGCCACGACCCTCACTCCTCCGGATCCCGACGTCGGCGACTCGTGGACGTCCGGTCTCCTCGCGGGCATCGACCTGGCGGCCGAGGACATCCGCTACCGGTTCCACATGGCGTTCAACGCCACCATTGAGATCGTCCTCCCCCACTGGGTGCTGCTCCAGATCCGGGCCGACCTGTCGCGTCGCTCGGGCGGGTTCATCAGCGTCACGGATGCTGAGATCGCCCAGTGGTTCGCCATCCGCAACGTGCGCGTCCAGTTCGTGCGTGGATGGCAGGATGGCCTGATCACCGGCGGCGCGCTCAACGCTGCGTTCCCGGGCGGCGACGCGGCTGCGCCGTTCATGACCGTTCTGCCGACCGGGGTCAGCTTCCTGGCCTACCCGGCCGGCTCGGTCGCGGTGGCGCGCCAGGATGTGGTCACCCTGACCAACGTCTACGACGCGGCGTCACTCGCTGTGAACGAGTTCACCAGCCTGTTCGCGGAGGAGGGGTTCGCGCCCATCTACCCGTGCCCGGGCCAGCGTCTCTACACGCTCGCGGGTCTGTGCAACGCGGGCACCACGGGCGCGTCGAACATCGACTGCGTTGACGCCGCCTAGTCCCTCCTGATCCGGTGAGGGGCCCCCGTCGTCCCTGGGCCCCTCACCACTCACACGGAAGGGAGGGAGACACATGGCAGTCATCACGAGCAACAACCACACCGTTGCCACGCCGCAGCCCGGACGCGTCCGCTACGGGCTGTTCAGCGCAGCGACGATCATCGAGAACATGGAACCGCACGCCATCGGCGCCGGTATCCAGTTCGCTGCGCCTGACTGCGGCGTAGCACGGCTGTACGACTCCAGCTGTGCGCCCGGTGACTCGGATGCCAAAACCTTCGACGAAGGACTCGGCTACCAGTTCGCCGACCCGTACTGGGTCTACTCCACCCGGCAGTGCGGCACGGTGGGCCACACGCCCGCCGAGTTCACTGAGACGGTGCGCCGGCGCCTCCTGGGCGGCGAGCAGACCCAGGTGGAGGCGGCGCTGTGGGGCGGAACCACGCCCTCGGTCGATCCGAACCTGATCGGGCACGCGGGAACGGTCGTGGCGACCGCACTCGACATCGGGTTCGGAGCGGCCATCGCTGCCCTTGAGGAGTCCTTCTACTCGGCCTACGGGTACATGGGCACCATCCACGTCAACACGGCCGCCTACGGGGCAGCAGCGGACTCGGGACTGATCGTCCAGGGTTCGGTACTCACCACCCCGCTCGGCTCGTCGTGGTCGTTCGGTGCCGGGTACGACATCACCGGACCGACCGGCGCAGCCCCGGCCGCGGGCAACGTGTGGGCGTTCATGACCCCGTACGTCGCCGTGTACCGCTCGGCCCTGATCGCCCAGGACGACCCCAGGGCGTTCCTGGACCGCTCAGCCAACCAGTACCTCGGGCTGGCTGAGCGCGTGTACGCGGCCACATGGACGTGCGACGTGGTTCACGCCATCGAAGTCCCGGTCCTCGCCGGTGCTGAGACTCAGGTGGTGGCGCCGTGAGCGACCGCTACGCAGGATGGGTCTCCGTGGTTCCGGCCGCCGGGAAGCTGACGGAGACGGCCAGGGAGCTGCTGACCCTGGCCGGTGACCCGTCGCTGGTGCGCACGGACGGTAACGGCACCGAGTTCCTGGTTCCGTCGTGGGTCGCCGACGCGTACACGACGCCGACCCCGCCCCCTCCCCCGCCGAAGAAGCGGGCACAGTCCAAGACGAGTGAGGAGTAACCATGCCTACGCTGTGTTTCCCCATGGCACGCGGGCGCGTCATGCGCCTCACGCGCCTGGACGAGTGCGGCGCGCCCGTTGAGGGCGTCTGCTCGACCGTGGTCACCGACGGGTTCGCGTCCGTGACCGATACCGCCAACTACCAGGACACCGAGGAAATCTCGGTGCCCAACGCGAACGGTGCGCTGTGCATCGACGACCAAGCCTCGCCGGCGCTCCGCTGGCTGGACCTGGCCGTCCAGATGTGCGTCACCGACCCTGATGCGGTCAACATCATGACCGGCGATCCGCTGGTTCTGGACGACGCCGTGGCTCCGAACACGGTGGGTTACCGCATCGACCAGTCCCTGACAGGGTCGGCGGACTTCGCGCTCGAACTCTGGTCGGGCATCCCCAACCAGACCTGCCCCGCCTCGGGGTTCCCGTACTACGGCTACTGGCTGTTCCCGTGGATCAAGGACGTCCGGTGGGGCGAGTCCACGGTGGCGAACGCTGGCTACCTCCTCAACTTCACCGCCCGTACCCAGGTCGGCGGAGCGTGGGACGTCGGCCCGTACAACATCCGGCGCGACGCAGTGACCCCGGCGACCCTGGAGCCGCTGCTCACCGCGATCGGTGCGGACCAGCCGAAGCACTTCCAGTTCACGACGCTGGCTCCTCCGACGCCCACTTGTGGGTGCACGGAGCTGGTTATCCCGTAGCCTTCGAACAGGTGATGGAAGCGGAACCCCCGGTGTGACCAGCGCCGGGGGTTCCGTCACGCTCGGGGGTTCCCATGGCTATCAAGAAGCCCATTCAGATCGCGGGCACCAGTACGCCCATCCGCCAGCCTGGCAATCTGCCGGTCATCCGCTCGGGGGCCTGGCACTCACTGCCACCGTTCGGGGCCACGAACAACGCCACGGTGCCGGACGGCCGCCTGTTCGCCCTCCCGTTCTGGCCCGGGCGACGCTGCGCGCTCCTCGGTATCGCGGTCAACGTCACGCTCGCGGCCGTGGGCGGGAACCTGCGCATGGGCCTGTACACGTCCGCCAACGGGCTGCCCCTCAGCCTGGTGAGGGAGTTCGGGTCCATGGGCGTGGGCGTGATCGGCATTCAGCAGTTCTCGGGGTTCTCCACCCATGTGGAGCCGGACCTGTACTTCCTCGGCATCTGCCGTCAAGGGGGTGTTCTCAACCTGGGCTTGTCCACCCGCGACACATGGGATCCGATCATCTCCGAGCTGACCCCGGTCATCGGCTCGAACCTCAACAGCTACTACATCGACGGGGTGCCAGGGGCGTTCCCCGCTCTGTTCGGGCCGCCGGACGGGTCTGTCCAGGGCCCGAGTGCTGCTGTCCAGCTCACCTGACCCGTACTCTGAGCGGGAAGGAGGGACGATATGAGCACATGCGGATGGACGGCCGACACAACGTGCTGCCCCGATTGGGACGACTTCCCGGGCCCGGTGCAGACCGCGGCCACGACGATGGCCACGGCGCTGCTCGACAGGCTCACGGGCTACCGGTTCGGCCAGTGCCCCGTCACCGTGCGGCCCTGCGGCAAGGGCTGCTCCGGCTTCACCGGATACATGACGTGGCCTGTGGGCGCGCCCGCTTCCAGCGGCTCGGGCTCGCCGTGGATGATCCCGTTCGTGGACAACGGCGTATGGCGCAACTGCGGATGCACCGGCGGGTGCACCTGCCGGGCCATGTGCGAGCTGGTCATCGGCGTACCCGTCGCGGAGGTGACGGAGGTAATGATTGACGGGATGGCGCTCGACACTGATGACTACCGGCTCGACCGCACCGAGCGGGGCGCCGTGCTCATCCGGCTGGACGGGGAGTGCTGGCCCGAGTGCCAGGACATGGACGTGGCCCCGGATGCCGTGGGCGCCTTCACGGTCACGTACACGCCTGGCGCGCCCCTGCCGGCCGACGCGCCGTTCTACGCGGGCATGCTCGCGTGCCAGGTCGCCAAGGCGTGCCAGGGCGGGGGTGACTGCGTACTGCCTCAGCAGCTCCAGTCGCTCAGCCGGAACAGCATCGAAGTCCAGGTTCTCGACCCCGCCACGCTGCCCGACTCGATCCTGACCGGGATCGCGGAGGTAGACAGGTGGGTTCGCTCGGTCAACCCGGCGAACCTCCGTCAGCGCCCCCGCGTCCTCTCACCGGACATCCGCCCCCACCGGGTGGTGACACCGTGACGATCTATATGGACGTGGCGCAGGAACTGCTGAACTGCTACTCCACGGCGCTGAACACCCTTCCCGCGGCCGACATCCCGGGCACCATCTGTCTCCGTCACGGAGACGGGGTCGCCCCGCTCCTTGGCACTCAGGCGGACGAGTGCTGCTCCGGCCTGGCATGGGTGCGGATCAAGAGCGTTGAGCCGTTGCGTTCGGAATCCCTGCCGGGCTGCCCCTCGGCTGAGCGCCGGGTGATCTTGGAGATGGGCGCCGTGCACTGCCTTCCGTGGGGGACAGTCCAGACCCCGCCCGCGTGCGAGCAGTGGACCGATGTGGCTCTCCGGGCGGATGCCTACCACGGGGCTATGGAGGCGGCGCTGTGCTGCCTCAGGGGCTCTCTCAGCCGCGACGATGCCGAGCAGATCGAAGCGGGCATGTACGAGCCGGTAGGGCCCGACGCGAACTGTGTGGGCGGCACGATGGAAGTGATCGTGGAGACCAGCTGCGGATGCGGAGTGACGACGTGAGCGCGAAGAAGGACACCAAGCCACCGGTACGCACGCTGCGCGTACTGCGGTCGTTCGATCTCCTGGCCAAGGGAGAGACGTTCGAGAACGTCGTCACTGCCCGTGTCCAGTCCCTGATCACGTTGGGGTTCTTGGAGGTGACCGGCGATGGCACGGATCAGGCTGGACCGGGGTCAGCTGGGTCGGGTGATCAAGGGGGAAGCCCGGAAGGCGCTGCGGCTGAGAGCGCCCCAGGTGCTCAACCGGGCCAAGATTTTGGCGCCGGTGGATACGGGGCGCCTTCGTAGCTCGGGCAAGGTGAGTTATTCGGGGCTGTTCACCTTCCGTCCTAAGGCAACCATCGTCTTTGACGTTGAATACGCAGCCATGGTCAACGACGGTACGCGGCCCCACATCATCCGGCCGAAGAATGCCCGCGTGCTGCGCTTCGTGGTGGGCGGACGCGTCGTGTACGCACGCGTGGTCCACCACCCCGGCACGCGCGCCAACCCCTTCCTGGACCGTGCGCTGAGGGAAGTGGTCAGCGGCCATGGCTGGACCGTGACCAACGCGTAGACTGTCTGGTATGGACGACAACGCACGCACCCTCACGATCGACATCAAGGGTCACCTCTACGACGCTGCCCCGCTGGACGAAGGCCAGATGGTGGCCATTCAGCTCATCCGCTCCCTGCCGGAAACCTCCATCCTCCCTGTCCTCGGCTCGCTCCTGCGCGCTGCACTCGGGGACGACGGGTACACCGGCCTGATCGTCCGCATGAGCGCGTCAGAAGTAAGCCTCCAGGACCTGATGGCGGGACTTACCAACCTGGCCAAGGCCACGGGCGACGCGAAGACCGAGGCGAAGAAGGCCACGAAGAAGACCACCGCGGTGGTCTCCGGTGACGGGAACTGACCCGCTCCGCCTTCTCTCCCGCGGGCCCGCGTACGCGCGCGTGGGCGGACACGAGCTGATCGTCCCCTGGCATCCGGCCAGGGACTGGCTCGAAGCGATCAGGCACGATCACCGGGGCCTGGTGCTCCGCCTGGCCGAGGACGCGGGCGACCTGGTGGCCGGTCTGGCTGACCTGTCCGTCCCCCTCAGCGACGTGGAGAAGGGCTCGGTCCAGCTCTTGGAGGAGGAG
>Ga0247829_10000553_pt1 | contig 14765 bp, 34 predicted proteins | sample 12C_Control_Day4_FD_207765 | JGI IMG/M metagenome (GOLD analysis project Ga0247829, IMG submission 207765) | Soil microbial communities from agricultural site in Penn Yan, New York, United States - 12C_Control_Day4 | ecosystem: Environmental > Terrestrial > Soil > Agricultural land | place... | reverse complement strand
TCGACATGCGCCTCAGCTACGCGGCGGAGCTGAGCGTCTCGCACAAGATCACGGACTGGGAGATCGAGGGCACGTCGTCGTTCGAGTGGGAGCCGCTGCACTTTGACGGCATCGACGACTGGACCATCGACATGGCGTCCTCCATGCGCTGGGTCACGTGGGGCAACCTGAAAGACGGCATCTGCATTATCGCCACCGACGATCAGGTAGGCGTCCCGGCCCCGCTCGGCGGCGGCGGGGGAACGCCCCGCAATCACGCGTACTAAAGTACTACTTCACAAAAAGAGAGGAGCGCGCCCCCGGTGTTGAGAAGGCGCGCTCGACGTGTGCGCATCGACACTGACGTTTGAAACGTTTGCTGGTTACGCGGACGCCCGGCCCCTCGCGGGGTAGCGCCTGCGTCCATCAGCATACCTTAGTTTGCCTGCCGTAATCCAGCCCCCAATCATTCGACCGACAGGAAAACAAGAAATGCTCAAAGCATACCCCCGGCGGCGCGCCCGCCTCGCGGCTGAAGAAGAAGGCACGGAAGAAGGGGCGACAGCCTCCTATTCGCGAACGGCGGTGAACGCCGTCATCGGCCTGCTGGTCACGCTGATCGGAACCGGCATCCTCAGCCTGTTCACGATCTACGTGAAGGTGGCCACCCTCACCGACGCCATCGCGGCGGTCACGGAGACGCAAAAGCGGCAGCTGTCCGAAGCCGTGTCCGAACGCCAGTACCAGCGCGATCAGGCCGCCGTTTACGAGGCGATCCGCGGACTCGCCACCAAGCAGGAGGTCGCGAACCTGGCCATCCGGCTGGAGGATCAGACGCAAACGCTCAGCAAAATCGAGGACGCCGTGCAAAGAATCGAGCAGGGCAAGCGCGCCGGGCGCTGACGGTGTACCGTTGGTACGTCAGAGTACCCTCCTTTTGGTCATCCCAACTTTCATGACTCCGGGCCAGCAATGGCCCGGTTTTTGCGTTTGACGGGCAGCAGGCCGCGCGCCGGGCGCCGCCGCCACACGAACAGCCGGTCGTGAATCCCCGGCCACTGCGGGATCCACACTTCCTCGATCAGCTCCCACGCCCGCTCCATGTACACGAAGAAGGCGTCGTCCGCCGTGCAGCCGCCCTCGCCCTCGCCCACGTAAACGAAGTGCTCGGCCCACGTCCAGCGCGCCGCCTGACACGCCCAGCTTTCGCCGTAGGAGGGCCAGGAAAGAAACGGCGTGCGCTCCGGCCAGCGGCGCACCTTGCGGTGCGTGCCGGGCCGCACGCGGAAGAACTGCCCGGTGTGGCCGTGGCTGTTGCCGCCGTCGGCGAACGGCTTTTCCGTCGGCGGGCGGCGGTCGAAGGCGAGCACGTCCACGCCCAGCTGCGCGAGCAGGCTTTCCCAATACCCTGTGCCGGCCCCGATGCTGAGCAGGCCCGGCCCCGCGTACTTGGCGACCGTGCGCAGGGCCTCCGGCGTCGGAACCGCCCACGCGTACTTCCGGGTCAGTTCTTCGCGCGCCCGGAAGATGTCGACGGTGCGCCCCGGCGGGCCGAACATCAGCTGGTTGAGCGGGCTCAGCCCACGGAAGTGGTCGAGGCGGATCTGGCCGAGTGGCCCCCGCAGGCCCATCGCGTCCGCCCATTCCTCGAGAAGCGGATTCGTCATTCGCCCCGCCTCGTCACCCGGCCCACACGGCACAGCATCGCCGCCGCGCGCGCCTCCTGCTCCTCCAGGTCGGGCGGGCGCACGTGCTCGGCGAACGGGCGCTGCTGGCTCGCGCTGTGGCCCGGCATGGTCACGCTGATGTTCTCGCTGACCACGCGCTCCTCGAAGCCCAGGCCGCAGCGCGCGCCGGGGTAGCTGTAGAGCCAGTACTGGTTGCTGGTGTCGACCAACCGGCTTTCCGCCGGGAACAACTGGACGGCTTCTTCCTCCGGCCCGAGCAGCTGATTCTTGATCCACTGCAAGTCGCGCCAGTCGAAGATCGCCTTGCGGTCCAGGCGGCGGATGGAGAGCACGCGCACATGGCGGCCCTCCATGTCGGTGCTTTCCCGGATCATCACCTGATAGCGGTTGTTGATCCAGTACTCGACCTTGCCGATGTGGATGCCCGGCGCTTGCGCGCGCTCAAACGGCTTTAACTTCACGGCTCCCCTCCTCGATCAGCCCGACGGCCATCGGCTCGATCCAGATCACCCGGCGCTCCGCCCGGCCCGGCCCGAAGGCTTGGTTGCGGTAGTGGCCCCGGCGCCAATGAAATCTTGGACTGGCGTGGGTGCCGCCAGCGCCCAGCGCGCCCAACGCCTTTACGCGCTGCGGCGGCTGATAGAACTCGCCGATGACGTTGGGTGACCAGACGTCCTTCGCGGGCTTGCCGCGCTTGCCGGGCACGGTGCGCAGGTGTTTCTCCCGGCCTTGCAGTTCCGGCCGCGCCGTCAGCGCCATCAGCAGCCCGAACACCAGCCGCCCGACCATCTCCAGGAACGGCGCGTCCTGCTTGTCCAGCGGCTGATCCCAGGTGTTCAGGCATTCGCGCTCGATGTAGCGGCCCTCGGCGTCGTAGAACATATCGTTGTAGGTGATCAGCGGGCGCTCCGCCGCCGTGATGTTGCTGTCGTACCAAGTGAGCATGGGCGCGAACGGGCAAGCCGCCGCGAACGTGAAGCGGTGATCGTCCACGAACACGGTCTGCGGCGCGCCTGTTTCCTGGTCCGGGAACGGCAGCGGGAACTTGTGCGGCCCCGGCTTCTGCCGCCCGTAGTAAAGGAAGCCGACTTCGCCGTCCTCCGGGTGCGCGGTCGACGCCGCCGACGGCCCGCCGCGCGGCAGCACGAAGATGCCTTCCTCGTAGGGCAGGTGCATGCGCTGCCAGTCGATCGGGTCTTTGAAGTCCGTCCGCAGCACGGCGTCGAGCAGGCGCGGGCTGACGAACATCAGCGGCACCCGGCGCTCGATCAGCGGCCCGATGCTCGGCGCGATCAGCCGGTAGGTGGTCGGCGTGTAGGCGAAGCCCAGAACCGTGGGCGTGAACACGCTCAGCGCGAGCATGGTGCCCACGTCGCGCGGCGAGTGGTAGGTCTCGGCCCGCTCGTAGATGCGCGGGTAGGTCATCTTCAGGATGTGCGGCGCGCGCTTGCCGAGCACCTCACGAATGAAGTCCAGGCGGTTGACGCCCGGCGGCGCGAGTTCGTACCGCGCCTGCGCCGCCTTGCGCTTCTTCTCCTTGTCGTAGACGGTCTCGCCGATGCCGACCGGGATGGCGAACGTCCAGTCGTCCCTCACGGCTTGCCTCCGCGCTTGCCGAGCAGTATGCGCATAGTAATCAGGAACCACAGCGTAAGCACAAACCCCGCCCAAAACCAATCGCTCATGGCGTGCCGCCTTTCTCCGCCGCCCGGCGGCGCGCGTTCTCTTCGTCCACGCTGTGGCTGTCCTGGTGGAACGTCTGGCCGCAGTCGAGGCAGTAGAACCGCACGCTGTACGGCTTGAGGTTCGCGCTGCCGCAGCGCACGCACCGGCGCGCCGGTTTAGGTGTGGATATATCCGTCATACTCTACCCCCACGTACATGCCCCAGCGGTGAAAATACCAGTGGTCCCGCGCCGGGCGGATGTCTTTCAGGATTTCGACCGCCTGATCCGGCCACTTCTCGATCACCGCCCGCACGATGGCGTAGGGGATCACTTCGTCCGCTGGCGGCAGCGGGTTGTCGTCGTTAGCCATTGTTGTCCTCCAGCCGGGCGGCGAGGCCGTCGGCGCTGAACTTGAACCGCTTGCCGTCGCTCAGGCGATCCGCCTGGATCGGCATCCGGCGCGCGTTGGTGTTCAGCCCGGTGATCCGGAAGCGGTCGCCGTTCTGGCGGAAGGTGCGGCCCAGGTCCGTGGGCTGGAAGCCGAACATGAACGCCTCGCGGCGGAAGGCCACGGCCTCGCGCGTTTCCACCGCGCCCGTCGGCGCGACGCGGCTGAACTCGAAGCACAGCGACGCGTTGGTCTGGTCGAACTTGCCGCGCCCGGCGGCGACGGCCAAGCCGTGGCGCTTGGCGACTTCCTGGAGCGCGGCGGCGGCTTCCTGCTGAATCCGGCGCACGGTGTCGCGGGTAAATTGGGTTTCCATGCAACAACTATAAACTACGTGGTTTCATTTTACAAGTCCGTTTCCGCCTGCCATGCGATGACGCCCAGGCGCTCGGCGATCTCTAGCAGCGGCGTGCGGTCGTGATCCCAGAACCCCCTGCACACCGCCTCGTTTCCGCGCTTCTCCGTAATGGTGTGGCAGATCAGCGCGTTGTTGGCGGCAACCGCGCGCTCGATGGTGTCGTAGCGGACCCCCCGGTTCTGCGGGCGGTAGGGGCAGGTCTCGCACATCGTGCGGCGCACGTGCACACGCCCGTCGCGGTAGGTGTTCCGGCGGCGCTTCACACGGCACCGCCGCGCACGTAGCGGCTGAGCGCCGCGTGAAAGCTCTTGCGGAGGATGTCCTCCGTGCCGTAGCGGTAGTACGCCGCCCGGCCCTCCGCCGTGATATCGAACGACTGGTGCTTCTGCCGGACCCACTTGCGGTAGATCAGCGAACCGAGCGTATTCTGCTTGAGGTGAGCGATGTCCTCGATGGATGCGCCGTGCTTGATGAATTCGCCCAGCATCGTATACTGGCGCGGGCTCACGCGGCATCCTTCTTGTGAAAGGCGCGCCGGTGCGCGGACAAGCCCTGAGTGCCTCCGAAGAACTTGCCGCAGTCAGGGCATTTGACGCGCTTCAATCGCAAGTTGGGCTTCTTCTTGGCGGCTGGCTCAAGCACGACCGACAGCGGCTTGGCGCGCCGCTTCGTGGAGAGGCCGAGCCGCCCGACAATCAAGTCGCGCTCGGCTTCCAGTTTCTCGATGGCCGCCTCAATCCCCGGCAGGATCGCGACCAGCGCCAGCAGCTCATTGTCCATGGGTTTCCTCCAGCTTGACCGTCACCGGCTCGGGTATATATACCCGGCGGCCTTCCATCGCGTAGCGGGCAAACGCGCCGCGCACGCGGGGAATCAGCCCTTCGACTTCGGGCGGATAGTTCGCGGCCTGCTCCGCGTCGTGGGCAGCGCCCCAGCTGTAGTAGATCGCGCCGCCCGCCCGGCGCACGGCGTCCTCCACCCGCTTGGTGGTGATCGTCGCCGTCTCCACCGCCCGCTCAAAGCACGGGTCCCGCTTCACCGTCCAGGCGGAATGCTCGACCAAGGTGTACTTCATCGATCCTCTCCTTGTGCCAACTCCCAGTCGTCCTCGAAGAACGCCTCCAGCAGCTCGTCGGCCTTCTGAAGCGCCGGGCCGCCGCCCGCCAGCACGGCCTGCTTTGCCGTGTCCTCGCCGCAGCAGAACGTCTCGAAGTCCTCCGGTGACAGCGTGCCCAGCGCGGCCTCCGCGTCGTCTATGAGGCCCCTGTACTCGGCCGGCACGATGAACACGTCCTCGTCCATGACCATGCCGCCGTTATCGGCCACGATCAGCCGGAACGCTTCCTGCACCTTGCTCACGACGAAACCTCCACCGTGTAAAGCGCGCCACTGCCGTTCGCCCAGCGCCCGTCCGGTTCTTTGGTAATCACCGGGCGGCTGGCCAGGATGCCGATGTTGCCGTTCCACAGCGCCAGCATGTCGCCGGTGGAGTCGGCCTCGACGACGTAGCGCAGGCGGCAGTTCGGCGCGTCCTCCGGCGTCAGGAACACAATGGTGCCCCGGCGGATCTTCACGCCGCGCGGCGCCGGGCGGCGGCCCAGCACGGCGTCCACGATCTCGTCGTAGTCGTTGCCGAACAGGTTGCCCGCCGTCGTCCGGACCGCCGTGCGGATGGTGTCGCTGTTGACATGCGAGCGCTGTAGGTTGGCGGCCATCTCGGCCAGCGTCGCGATTAGCATCTGTTTCTGTCGTACGTCCATTTACCTTTCCCTCCGTTCCATGTCCAAAAAGAATCGCCACAGTTTGCGCGCGTCGCGGAACTGCTGCTCCGCCCGGCGCATCTCCCGCAGGGCTTCGCGGTAGTTCGACTCGAAGGTCGAGCCGTGCAGGTCGTGGATGCAGCGCTCGATGACGCCCAGCGCCCGCCGCATCTCCTCGGCTTGGGCCGCGCGCCGTGGCCCGTAAGGAGCGCCCGGCGGCGCAGGCGGCGCGGGCGGCGCGGAAGCTTTCGGCACCGCGTCGTTCTTGGCCGCGCGCCAACCCATCTCCCAGGACATTCGCTCAAGCTCCCGGCACACCGGCGCTTCGCACGGCAAGCCATCCTTAAATGCCTTGGCCCCCTCCTCGACCAGCCAGCGGTGATTCGTCACCGGCCCGCGCGTCCGCTTCAGAGGTCTGCTCATCGCCCCTCCGGCACGAACAGGTAGAAGCCCGGCCTCGGCTGGAGTACGCCCGCCGCGACGAGAGCGCACAGCTCCTCGGGCGTGATCTTGGTCCCGCGCTTGCGGTTCGTGCCGGGGATGAAGAAGTTGGTGTCGGCGATCCGGTTGACCGGAACCTTGCCGTTTTTCGTCCACGTCTTGAGGAAGGCGCGGTAGGTCTTGAGTTCGTCGGCGGTCATTAGCGGCGGTCCCCCCGGAGGATCTCGGCCAGCTCGATCATCTCGGCGGGCGAGAGCAGCGTCGCCACGTCGCGAAGGAAGGTGTTCTTGGCGCGGGCCAACTGCCGATTCGCGCTGTGCGCCGCCGCCGCCTTTTGCGCCGCCTGGATGGGCGCAACCCGCTTCTCGCTGGCCCGATTTTGCGCGATCCGCGCAGCGGTTCTTTCCGCCGCCGTCATCAGGTGGTAGGGTTTCTTTTCCATAGCTAACTATAAACTACGTGGAAAGAATTTACAAGGAGCTTTTCCGGCCCGGCCCGGCGGCGCGCCCGGCGGCGTGGGGTACAACTGGTGGGATGGAAATTCCCGAGATCTCGCCTTGGGCGCTCTACCTGCGCGAGGACGAACTCAACGCCATCCGCGCCGCGCTGACCGGCAGCCTGAGCGACAAGGACCGCAACGCGCTGCGGCGGCTGCTGCTGTTCGCCACCGCCAAGCCGCTCGAAGGCCGGAGCGAGCACCCGTCCCGGGTCCCGGCGGGCGAGCGCGGCGGCGACGACAGGTGATACTCGGGTATGTCCTCAAAGAACCAACGCCCTCCGGAAGCCATCGAAGACCTCCAGCGCATGATTGACGGAGCCGCTGGCTCGCGGCCGCAACCGGCCTCGGTCGGGCGCAGCGTCCACTACGTGTCGCGCGGGAGCGCGGACGGCTTCTTCCGGCCCACATGCCGGGCGGCGGTGATCACGGAGGTTGCAGACGCGGCGCTGGGCATTGTCGGCCTTTGCATCCTGAACCCGACGGGCCTGTTCTTCGACCAGCACGTGCGCTACAGCGCGCTGAACGAGCCGGGGACGTGGCACTGGCAGGAGAGGATCTGACCCGGCGGCGCCCGCCGGAACCGATTCAGTAGTGGTTGAACGGTGCACGCCCGGCGGACGCGGGAACCGGGCTGTCTGGAATGGTAGCGCACGCGCACCCGGCGCCCGATGTTGCAACGCCTTTGGGGTCTGGGTCGCCGCGCCGCGCGCACGCCCAGCCATCGTACGACAAAAAAGCGGGCGGCTGGTGCCGCCCGCGAAAGCCGGGTACAGGAGTGACCCGGCAACCCAAGGGAGTAGGGTTTAGAACGCCTCCTGGGCCACGACAGGAGCGGCTGCGGGAGCCTCGACCGAGATCATCTCGGCCTCCGGCTCGGGCGCGCCCTCCGCCTCGCCCTGGACGCCAAGGCTCGGCTTGCGGGAGGTGATGGCGATGAAGCCTTTGCGGGCGTCGCCGTCGAGGTCGCGCTGGAACAGACCGGCTTCAAGCGCCTCGGCGGTGGACATCCCGGTGCGGTAGAGAGCGAAACGCGCGGCGCGCTTGGAACCGGGTTTCTTGGGGTTGCCCGCGACGAGCACCGTGATGAAGCCCTTCTTGCCGTGAGCGGACGGTGCGACCGTCTTGGCGGCCTTCGCCGGGCTGGCGGCGGGCGGCGGAGTGACGGCAGGCTTGCCCGAAGCGATGTTGCGGACGCCTTGGAGTTCGGCGAAGCCACGGCGGCGGGCGTCGGCCACGGCGTCGGCGCTGACGGTCTGCCACTGGAAGAAGCCCTCCGGGCCGTAGGGCGCGAACATGACGGCCACGTTGTCGACCGTGTCCTCGATGAGGTTGAAGCCGCCCGCCGCGCTCTTGAACTCCTGAGCCGCGCCGATGGAAGCGAAGTCCTTGGGCGCGACATAGGTTTCCGAACCCTCCAGGCTGATGTTGGAAAGCTTGGTGTGCGACGCGCGGTAGCGGTGGAGCGATTCCATCGACGGGCGGTCGGTGTCATCGACCATGGACGGCTCCTCCTCCTCGACCACGGCGGCGGCGTCCTGCTCCTCACTCGGGTTGGCGAAGTCTTCGAGGTACTGATCGGTCTCGGCCAGCGTCTCGTCCACCGGATCGAGCGCGGCCACGGTCACGGACGCTTCCTCGACCAGAGCGTAGATTTCCTGAACCACGGGTTCGGCGTCCATCGCCTCGGGCGTCATCTCGTCGGACGAGCCCAGGTAGGTGTCGATCTCGGCCTTGACGGCCTTCATGGAGCGGTGGGTGCCGGTGGTGTGGGCGGCGTCAACGTCGTAGCCGTAGAACTTGGTCACGCCCGCCTGGAACAACTCATAGGTCTTGTAGAAGCCCTTGCTCATGCCCTTGTCGGGTACGGCTACCGGCGCGGCCTTGGCGGCCTTCTTCGTCGTCGTCTTTTTCGCTGTCATTGTCTTGGTTTCCTTGGTTGAATTCGCCGCCGCGTTTTCGGTTTTTTGTGTTGAACGGGCTGGCATGGAACAACTATAAATCACGTTGTTAGCAGTTACAAGGAGTATTCCTGGCGGCCCGCAGGATTTTCGGTTCGGGAACTATATAAGGTTGAGCGCCGCGCCGCCCGGCGCATCGTCAGAAAAAAGTTTTCTTCATCGGCAAGATTTTCCTTGTAACCGCAAACAACGTAGTTTAATGTTGTTCCATGGCAACCGCTTCCACCGCCCGCTCCGAAATGGTTCGGGTCTTCTACATCAACCACGGCTACTACAGCGGGCGTGAGTATACGTCCTTGGCTGCGGCCTTGGAGTTCACCAAGGTCGGGAGCGCGGAGGTTGCCTTTCACCAGGGCGGGACCGTTCTCGCGTCCTGGTCCCCCATCGGCGGCTTGCGGATTCATGCAGTCTACTCGCCGGTCGTCGTCGCCCTGCTGTACTCACTCGCGGCCCGCCGCTAACCAACCCAAAGGAGAGAAATCACCATGTCGAATCTTTATTCAGCCAGCCGCCAGTGGGCCTCGCGCCCGGCGGACGAGCGCTTCGCGTCGCTCGAGGAGATGTACCGCGTCGCCCGCGAGCAGTTCGAATCGGCGACGGAGGCCCCCGACGTCCAGCTCAACACGCTGCGCGTGGCCCCCACCTCCACCGACGTCGAGGACATCGTCCTCACCAACCCGGCCAGCGGCGCGGAGGCGGCGTTCACGGACTGGAGTTTCAAACAGACGTGCTCGCTCATCGGCGCGCCCGCCCGCTACATCAGCGGCCTGCCCAGCGGCCTCGCGGCCCGCAACCTGAACAACGGCCTCGCCAAGCTCTCCTCCGACGAAGTGGCGAACCTGCTCCTGCACAAGAACGGCGGCAGGGTGTTCCGCGGAATGAACTCCAACGCCTACAAGCGGATCTGGAACTTCGAAGTGGCCGAGTTCGGCTTGGCCCTGCGCGAGATGGACCCCAACTGGCGCGTGCCACCGGCGCGGCCTGCCGGCATCGAGGGCGAGCGGGTCCGGATCGCGACCGAGGCCGACGTGCTCGACCTCAACAGCAACTTCGGGCTGTCCGTCAAGGTCGGCGACCGGATCGCGCCCGCCGGGCTGTACGCTTCGTCTCACGACGTGTTCGTGTTCATGGTCAATCAGGCGCGCCAGATCAAGGCCGGTACCGAGACCTTGAACCGTGGCTTCTTCATCAGCGGCTCGGAAGTCAGCGGCGTGACCACTCACAAGATCGTCACGTTCTACTACGACGCCGTCTGCGGCAACCACATCGTCTGGGGCGCAACCAACGTCCACGAGTTCAGCTTCCGCCACGTGGGCCAGCTGCGCCAGAAGGTTTCCGCCGCCTACGACGCGATGAAGAGCTTCGCGGACGCCAGCGTCGAAGAGGACGAACTGCGCCTGGGCCGCGCCCGGCAAACCCTGTTGGCCGACACCAAGGCCGACGTGATCGACTTGGTCTTCGACAACGGCATCTTCACCCGCAAGGACGCCGCCGCCGCCTACGCGCTGGCCGAAGAGTTCGAGGGCATCCACGGCGACCCTCGCTCGGCGTGGGGCTTCGCCTCCGGCGCTACCCGGCTCAGCCAACAGACGCTCTACACCGACCGCCGCCACGAACTGGACCGGGCCGCCGCCAAGGTCCTGGACCTCAGCCTGTAACACCGCCGGGCGGGCTTCGGCCCGCCCTTTACTTCACCACTGGAGGGAATTTATGAAATACATTCAGACGCTCGAAGCCAAGCCCAACCGAGGCAGCGGCCCGTTTCCAATCGACATGCTGCGCTATGACAACTGCAGCCCGGCGCGCGAAGTTGACAGCAGTGAAATCGCGTCGACCTTTGCGCTCCAACGCGTAAGCGAACCGGCGCCCGTGCAGCTAAAGCGCTACACGGCAAAGCAAGCGGAACACCCGACCTACCAGCGTTGGGATTCCTTCGGCTGGCACGTCGAAGTCCTCGCTGTGCGCAAGGCGTAACCGACACCGGGCGGGCTTCGGCCCGCCTTTAGTTCTACCTAAAGGAGCAATACCCATGGCAATTCTGATTCAACCCGACGGAACCAAGACCAACGTGCGCCCGGCCGACCCGGCGCGCGGCTTCACGCTGGCCGAATACTACCAGTACGTCTGCCCCGGCGACCCCGACCCGATCGTGCAGGCGGTCCCGCTGCCCGGCGGCATCACCGCTTGGTGCCACGAAGAAGGCAAGCTGCGCGGCCTGCCCCCGAACCCGGCGGCGACGCTGAGCTACGGCGCGTACCTGCTCCCCGGCGATTACTTCGTCGGCCCGGTGCTGCTCACCGCCCCGGCGGAAGAGGAGGGCGTACTATGACCGGCGCGAAGCGTGGCCCGAAGCCCGGCCCCAAGGCGCGGGTAAACTCCGGCGTGCGCCCCTGCGGCGGACGCGTGATGCGCATCGTCAGCCGGGGGCAAAGCCTCGTCGATGGTTCGGAATACGTCGACCTGCTTTACCGGCGGCGCGAGAACGGCCAGATGCGAACGAGCCAGCTGCGGTACGACATCGACGAAGTGACCCTGCTGCCGGAGGTGAAGTGACGCCCCGGCGGCGCGGGTAAGGCCGAATCGTCCTTGTAACAGTTATCCACGTAGTTTATAGTTTCTTCATGGCCACTACACATCAGTTCACAGAAGCCGCCGCCGCGCTGCGCTTCCTCCTCGGCGGCAACGCCATCCTGACGATGAAGTCGAAGAAGACGGGCGAGCGCTACACCTTCCGCGTCAGCGCCTCGGACGACGGCAAGCTGTCCTTCGTCAGCTACCTGACCGGCTCCGACAACGAGAGCGACTACTCCTACGTGGGCATCATCCGCGCGGGCGGCGTGGCCGACCTCCAGCTCACGAAGAAGAGCCGCCTCACCGCCGAGTCGACGCCCGTGAAGGCGTTCCGCTGGGTGCTCGCGGCGCTGATCCACAACATCCTGCCGCCGGGCGTGGAGCTGTGGCACGAGGGCCGCTGCGGGCGCTGCGGGCGAACGCTGACCGTGCCGGAGTCGATCGCCAGCGGCTTCGGACCCGAGTGCATCACCAAGATTGCGGGTGCGGCCTAAACGGCCCGCCCGGCGAAAAGAGAGAGGACAAGAAAATGGAAAACACCAACATCATCGAGTACACCCTCGACCGCTTCACATGGGAACCGGCGGAGCGCCTGTTCGTGGCCGAGTCGTCCGACTTCGGCGCGCTGCGCGACGGCGGCATGCGCCTGAGCCGGATCTACAACGACGCCTGCGACGAGGGCTTCCGGCTGGTGGGTCAGCGGGACCGGGTCACCTACTGCCTGGCGCACCAGGAGGTGCGCGACGGCGACCTGCTGTGGGTGGACTTCCAGCCGACGCCGGAGTCGGAGCGCCGCGTCCCGGCCTGCGTGGGCACCCGCGTCCGGATCTTCAACGACTGAGGCCCGGCGGTGGAGGGGCGTGCCTCGTAGACTCCAGTTCCCGGCGCGCCCCCATTCTGCTATCCAACCGCAACCTTCGAGCTTCTAGTCCTTTCTGTAGAGTGTACTGCTGCCCTCCGTTGTACCGCATCCTCGGCCTGCTCCGGCGCGCAGGAATTTCCTTGTAAACTTCCATCCACGTAGTTTATAGTTTCGATATGGCAAAACGCAAACCCCTGACAACCGCCGCCGCCGCCGCCGCGCTGGCCGCCGAGAACCTGTTCCCCGCCTGGAAGATTTACACCGACATCGCCGCCGACACCACGGCTCATTGGAACGGCACCGTCGGCGAAGGCTGGAAAAAAGAGGAGATCACGATCCACGACATCGTCTCCAAGCTGGTCCAGTACGGCTCGCTCAGCCCGGCGCAGTTCGGCTTCCTTCGCACGCTTCTCTCGCGGATCGACGAGCGCGCCACCGTGGCCGCCGAGCGCGCCGCCGCCAAAGCCGCCGCCGCCGACGTTCCCGAGGGCAAGGTGGAGATCGAGGGCGTCGTCCTCACCACCAAGTTCCAGGCTTCGGCCTTCCGCCGTGGCGGCACGCTCAAGATGCTGGTCGCCCACGACAGCGGCTTCAAGGTGTGGGGCACGGTTCCGGCCGCCATCGACACCGTCGTCAAGGGCGAGCGCGTGGCCTTCACCGCCACGGTCGAGCGTTCCAACGACGACCCCAAGTTCGGGTTCTTCTCGCGCCCGACGCAGGCCCGGCGGATCGAGGCCCCGGAGGCGGCGGCGTAAGGGCCGCGCCCCTCGCCGGGGCAGTAAGCCCGGCCTGACGATGCCCCGGTTGGGGCGAAAGGGGATTCTGACAATGGAACAACTTCGAGATTTCTTTATGACACCGGGCACGATGCCGACCTTCCTGGCTTGCCTGATTGCGCTGTTCTTCAGCGGCTACACGATCGCACACGCGCTGCAGTACATCGCCTACTTCGTGCGCGAAGCCAAGGGCGACAAGCGATGAGCGCCGCGCCCGCTGGCTGGCAGTGTCCGGTCTGCGAGACGTGGTGGCCGCCGTGGCCGCCGCCGCCCGGCGCGGAAAGGGCCGCGTGCCACTGCACGTGGGAGGCGATGAGCGCCGCGTGGGAAGCGGAGGCGGCGGAGTGGATCGAGGAGGGCAAGAAACGCGGGTACGCGATAAAACTGATGGACTCGCGCGCGTTCAGCCTGAAAGAAGAAGCCTGGGAGGCGGCGTGGAACGCGGCGATCGAGGAGCGTTACGCCGACGGCTGGAAGATGTGTGCCTCGGTGGGCTACCTGTCGATCTTCAGCAAGCCGCTGGAAGGAGGCCCGCGATGAAGGGCTGGGACATCATGACCATGCCGCCGCGCCAGCGGGAGCGCATCGTGGACGCGCGCCGGGCGCTGTACGAAGGCAAGCGCGTTCGCTTCGTGCGGCACGGCGAACCGGACCCCGCGCCGCTGACACCGGGCGAAGAAGGCACAGTGGTGTACGTGGACGACATCGGTACGCTGAGCGTCCGCTGGGACTCCGGGCGCACGCTGGGCATCTGCTGCGGCGACACGGTGGAGGTGATCGGATGACCGGCCCCTGCATGTGCGGCGACCTCTGCTGCCCGTCGTGCGGCCCGGCGCAGGGCAACTGGCGCTGCCCGGTGTGCCGCGCGTGGGCGTCGGACGGCTGCGACTGCTCCGAGGCCGAGATGGAAGCCGCCGCCAAGGCGGAGGCGGCAGCGGACGCGGCCTACGCGGCGCAGTGCATCGAAGATATCGAGCTGGGCGAGCAGTACCGGGACGGTGACCGATGACCGCGCTGGCGGCGGCGTTCTTCACCTGGAGATTGATGAAGTATGTGATACGGAGGAGACTATGAAGATCAAGGTACTGGACCTGAGAGAGTTGCGGCATGACCGCCAAGTCGAGGCTGCGCTTCAGGCAGCGTACGACGAAGGCTACGACCTGATCGAAGGCGCGCCCAGTCCGATGATTACCGCCCGCGACATGTTCTACCGGGACATCGCGCCGCACCTGACCGACGACTGGCAGCCGCTGGCGGCGCTGGCCGAACGGGCGGGCCGCTCCTGCCAGTACGCCGCCTACGCGCTGGCCTACGCGGTCCCGCACGATCTGGTCGACTACGAGGTAGTTCCCGTCAAGATGAAGAACGGGCGCAACAAGCTCCGCTACCGCTACCGGCGCATCAGCGCCAAGGGGGCGGCGTGAACGTCCCGCCGAAGGGCACGATGCCCGACCGGGTCGTCGACCCCAAGGGCCGCATCCGCTGTCGCATCCTGGAGTTCGTCCCGACCGACGCCGAGACGGTGTACACGGCGGTCCTCGCCTGCGGCCATCGCGTCCGCTACGACGTCGTTCGCTTCGGGCGGCAGAAGCGGAGCACGATCTGCCCGCAATGCACCGCCGCCCGGCCCGCCAATAAAAAAGTTGCAACTTAGTACCACGTGGTTTATAGTTGTTTAAGCCCTGGAGGGGGCCGAGAGTGAACCAAGAAACTGAGAAACGGCTCGCGGAGGTCACGCGTATGGCGGACGCCTTGCGGC
>Ga0247829_10000552_pt1 | contig 14770 bp, 14 predicted proteins | sample 12C_Control_Day4_FD_207765 | JGI IMG/M metagenome (GOLD analysis project Ga0247829, IMG submission 207765) | Soil microbial communities from agricultural site in Penn Yan, New York, United States - 12C_Control_Day4 | ecosystem: Environmental > Terrestrial > Soil > Agricultural land | place... | reverse complement strand
CCGACCCGCGATTTGCATTCCCCGGCCCACTAAGAGCACGAAAACGTGAGGGCCGTAACGGCGGCCCGGTCGTCAGCGTATTCCCCGTAGACATTGTTGTAGCGACAGGCAGCGCGTGACGACCCGACGACTCGACCGGCCGCCGCCGGGGCTCTCCAGAACCGCCGGCCCCGGCGGGACTGTATCGGCCGGGCACGAGCGGAAAAATGGCGCCGCGCTCGGGCGCCACTATCGCACGCGCCGCCCAAGCCCGGAGACGACGGCCGCCCAAGGCGGGGGCGCGGTGGATGCCGCCACCGGCGCGATCGTTCCGCCGATCCATGTGGCCACGACCTTCGTTCGCGATGCGGACAACCAGTACCGACGGGGCTACTGCTACGGCCGCTCCGACAATGCCACGGTACGACAGGTGGAAGACATCCTGACCGGGGTCGAGGGCGGCGCATCGAGCCTGCTGTTCGCGTCCGGCATGGCCGCGGCAACGGCCGCGTTCCTCAGCCTGGAGCGGCCCGCGCACGTGGTCGCCCCGACGGCGATGTACTGGGGCCTGCGCCAGTGGCTGGCCGAGGATGCGCCGAGCCACGGGTTGGAGGTGACCTTCGTCGACGCGGGCAACGCGCGCGCGCTCGGCGCGGCAATCAGGCCCGGCCGCACGAAGCTCGTCTGGGTCGAGACTCCGTCGAACCCGACCTGGGTCATCACGGATATCGGGGAAGCGGCGCGCTGCGCGCATGCGGCCGGCGCGCTGTTGGCCATCGACTCCACGGTGTCGACGCCGGTCCTGACCCGCCCCCTCGCGCTCGGCGCCGATATCGTGCTGCACTCGGCCACCAAATACCTCAACGGCCATTCCGATGTCGTCGCCGGCGCGATGGTGTTCGCGCGCGAGGGGCCGGCCTTGGCGCGCGCGGCGCGGCTGCGGATGATGCTGGGCCCCATCCTCGGATCGTTCGAGGCCGCGTTGCTGTTGCGGGGCTTGCGGACCCTGCACGTGCGCGTGCGCCATCAATCCGCCTCGGCCATGGCCATCGCCGAGCATTTCACGCATCACCCCGCCGTCGCGCGCGTTCTCTATCCCGGGCTTCGCACCCATCCAGGACACGCGATCGCCGCGCGCCAGATGCAGGGCGGCTTCGGCGGCATGCTCTCTATGCGCATCAGGGGCGGGGAGGCAGCCGCCATCTCCTGCGCCGGACGCATGCGGGTATGGAAGCGGGCGACCTCGCTCGGCGGCGTCGAAAGCCTGGTGGAGCACCGGTCGAGCATCGAGGGGTCCGGCAGTCCCTGCCCATCGGACCTGCTGCGATTCTCCGTTGGCCTCGAGCGTACGGAGGACTTGATCGCGGATATCGAGGCGGCGCTCCGTGGCGCTCGCCCGGAGGCTCGAGCGCGCCGCGGCCGCCGCACTTGTCGCGCCGAGACCATCGCCGCGAGTGCGCGCCCGAACGGCAAGGCAGACGCGCGATCGACGAGGGAGCTCGACACGTGAGCACCAGCCAATTGCCCGCGAGGGCGCGGTCGAAGATCGAGCATCGCTGCCTCGCCGAACGGCGTGCCCGCGCGTCAACGCTTGTAGAGCCCGATGCGGATGGTCTCGCCTGCGGCGATCGGCTGGCTCTGCGGATCGTTCCAGACGGGCGCCGCCTCGAACTCGGCTCGCGTCATGTCGAGCGCCGCCAGCTGCCGGCCCGCGATCGCCACCACCTCGATCGGCACCGCCACCAGCCGCTGCCGCCAGCCGAGGAAGCCGCCGTACGGCACGATCAGCTGCACCTTTCCGCTCGCCGTGCGCACGACGCTCCTCACATGCCCGAGCGTGCGGTCGTCGTCGTCCAGCACCGGCAGGCCGATCAGGTCCCCGACTTTCACGGGCTGCGGATAGCGGCGACGCATCTTCTCTTCCGGCGAGAGCGCGGCAGCCGTCGTCGCCGGAGCAGCGGAAGCAGCCGGAGCGGACACGTTGATCACTTGTCCCTCGCCGGCAGTCAGCACGGCCGCCGTGCAATGCGCGACGATCGCCATGAGCGCGACGATGATCGTCACAGACGCAATCTTGAGCATCGCTTCACCTCTCCGATCACCTCTGCCGCACAACAACGTGTTGCGGAGTGTTTTGCCCGCCGCCCGATCCCTCAGTAGCCTGACGTCGGTTCCACGAGACGAGAGATAGTCCGATGGCAGACATCAACGTCAAATCAAATGGACGGCACCTCGCGAGACTGCATCCTCTCGCGATACGCGTCATGCATTGGATCAATGCCTTGACGATGATCGTGCTCATCATGAGCGGCTGGGCGATCTACAACGACGAGGTGATCTTCGGCTGGCTGCACTTCCCGTCGTGGATGACGATGGGCGGCGGACCGGAGGGCGCGCTGCAGTGGCACTTCCTCGCGATGTGGATTCTCGTGGCCAACGGCATCGCCTATCTCGCCTATGGTTTCAGCACCGGCCGCTTCCGGCGCAAGCTGCTGCCGATCCGCATTGCCGAGATCATCGCCGAAATGCGCAGGGCCTTGGCGCTCGAGCTCGCCCACGACGACCTCACGCACTACAACGCGGTGCAGCGCGTGCTCTACGTCGGCATCATCGTCGTCGTCATCCTGCAGGTGGTCTCGGGCCTGGTTATCTGGAAGCCCGTGCAGTTCTCCGAGCTCGCGATTCTCTTCTACGACTTCCAGGGCGCGCGTCTCGTGCACTTCCTGGGCATGGTCGCCATCGTCGGCTTCCTGCTTCTGCACGTCGCCCTGGCGCTGATCGTGCCGAAGACCCTGGTCGCCATGATAACCGGCGGTCCCGACGTGCCGCGCGACGCAACGGCAAGCGCAGAGCCAGACCCGAACCAACCCGGCAAGCTTGCATCCTGAGGAGGCACGAGCCCCATGTCACAGCGCTCCCCATCGCCCTCGCTCTTCAGGCCCAAGCGCGCCATCGATCAGAGCGTGCTCGAGGAGAACCACGCGCTGGTCCAAAGCATCGATCGGCGCAAAATCCTGCGCGGGACCTTGAGCCTCGGCGCCCTCACCATGCTCACGGGCTGCGACGTGACGCATCGCGACTCCGTCCAGCGCGTCCTGAAGGCGGTATCCCAGTGGAACGATCGCGCCCAGGCACTGCTGTTCCGGCCCAATCATCTCGCCCCAACCTACTCTCCCGACAAGGTGGTCAAGCCGCCGCGCTTCAACGCCTACTACGACGTCGAGGACCTGGCGCCCGTCAACGCCGACACCTGGAAGCTCGAGCTGGCGGGCCTCATCGGCGACAAGCGGCCGTGGACGCTGCGGCAGATCTACGATCTGCCCGAGCAGGAGATCATCGTCCGGCACATCTGCGTCGAGGGCTGGGACTACATCGGCCAGTGGTCCGGCGTCAGCCTGCGCCATTTCCTGGAGCGCATCGGCGCCGACCTCACCGCCAGGTACGTCGCCTTCAAGTGCGCCGACGACTACTACGGCAGCATCGACATGCCCTCGGCGCTGCATCCCCAGACGCTCCTCGCAACCAAGTACGCCGGGGAACCGATCACCGATCCCTTCGGTTTTCCATTGCGCCTGCGCACGGCCGTCAAGCTCGGCTTCAAGAACCCCAAGTGGATCACCGCCATGGAGGTCACAAACACCTACCGCGGCGGCTACTGGGAGGATCGCGGCTTCAACTGGTTCAGCGGGATTTGAGGAGGGCGGGCAATGGGCGGTGACGATGTCCCGGCCGGTAGGCACGCGAGTTGCGCCATCGCCGTCATGGCAAAGGCCTCGATCCCCGGCCGCGCCAAGACGCGTCTCGTCCCGCCGCTCACCCCGGCGGAGGCAGCCAGCCTCAACACCAGCTTCCTGCGCGACGTCGCCGACAACCTGATCGGCGCGTCGGCGCTCGCCAACATCGCGGGCTTCATGGCCCACGCCCCCGCCGGCAGCGCGAGGTTCTTCCGCGACACCCTGCCGGATCGGATCGGCCTCATCGAGACCGTGGCACCAAGCTTCGGCGACTGCCTGTTCCACGCGGCGACGACCCTGCTCGACGCCGGCCACGATGCCGTCTGCCTCCTCAACTCGGATAGCCCGACCTTGCCTACCGCCTACCTCACCGCCGCCGCCACCGCCCTGGCCGCGCCGGGCGATCGTATCGTGCTGGGGCCCTCGACCGACGGCGGCTACTATCTCCTCGGGCTGAAACAGCCGCACCGCCGGCTGTTCCAGGACATCGATTGGAGCACCGAGCGGGTCGCCGCCCAGACGCTCGAGCGCGCGAGAGAGACCGGCGTCTCGGTCCACCAGCTCCCCTCCTGGTACGACGTCGACGATCTCACGGCGCTGCGTCTGCTGGTGGGCGAACTGTTCGAGGACCGCCGCTTCCGCGTCTGGGGCAGCCGGCCGACGCCTGCCACCTGGACGCGGCGCGAGCTCGGCCGGCTGCTCGACACCACCGACCTCGCCGCCAAGCTCGAAATCCCCATGCCGGCAAGCCTCGTCGCATGACCAGCCTCACGCTCGCCGCCGCCCGCGTCCGCCAGCCGGTTGCATGGCTCGCTGCGATGGCGGCCGGGCTCGTCGCGCTCACCGCGGCTGGCCCGACGCTGCATCACGCCGGCGGCGAGTGGGCGCTGCTGCTCATCTTTGCTATCGGCGGCGCGGGCATCCTGGCGGCGCTGCGGATCGCGGACCGCGCCGATCCGCGCGCTGCCCTGATCGTCATCCTCCTCGGCGCGCTCCTGATGCGCCTCGCCCTCCTGTTCGTGGAGCCCTACCTCTCGACCGACATCTACCGCTACGTCTGGGACGGGCGCGTCCAGGCCGCCGGCATCAATCCCTATCGCCATATGCCGATTGCGCCCGAGGTCTCCCACCTGCGCGACGCGGCGATCTTCCCCAACATCAACCGCGCCGACTATGCGGTGACCATCTACCCACCAGCCGCACAGGCGATCTTCCTCGCCGTGACGCGCCTGGGCGAGAGCGTCGTGGCGATGAAGGTCGGCCTGCTGGCATTCGAGTTCGCAACCATCGCCCTGCTGCTCGCGCTCCTGCACCGCATGGGTGGCCCGCCGACGCGCATCGTCGCCTACGCCTGGCACCCGCTGCCGATCTGGGAGATCGCCGGCAGCGGCCACGTCGACATCGCCATGTGCGCGCTGCTGATGGCCGGTCTGCTGTTGTTTCTACACGGCCGCACCCTGCTCGCCAGCGTCGCCGTCACGCTCGGCGCCCTGGTCAAGCCGACCGCGCTGCTGGCGCTCCCCGTGTTCTGGCGCCCGTGGAATTGGCGGCTGCCGCTCGTCGTCGTGCTCACCGCCGTGCTGGCGTACGTGCCTTACCTGTCGGTCGGCAGCGGCGTGCTCGGCTACCTGTGGGGCTACGTCGAGGAGGAGGGGCTGGCGTCGGGTCGCGGGTTCAACGTGCTGTGGCTGATGGAGCGGTTCACCGGGCCGATGCCGGGCGCGGTCCGCGCGTACGTCGTGATCGCCGCCCTCGTCATGGTCGCCCTCGCCATCGCGGTGGCCTTCCGCAAGGACCGGTCTCCGCAAGCATCGGTCGCCTGCCTCAGCTGGCTGCTCGTCATCTTCCTGGTGGTCGTGTCTCCGCACTATCCCTGGTACTTCCTGGTGCTGGTCCCGTTGCTCGTGATCCACCCGTCCGCGACCGCCTGGGTGCTCACGCTCGCCTGCCCGCTCCTCTACGACGTCGTCGGCGGGGCCATGTGGCCGGGCTACGACCTCCGCATCGCCGCCTTCACGCTGGCCACCGTCGTTGCCCTTGCCCACGACGCGCGCAGACTGCGGCGCAAATCCGAAACCCGAACGGCTGGAGCGATCCCATGAGCGCGCGCACCGTCGATCCGCGCCGGTATCACGAGGCCGTCGAGCCCGCCATGAGCCCGGCGGCGGCGAGCGATCCCGTCTGCCTGTACCTGGAGACGACCAACCGCTGCAATCTGCTCTGCACGACCTGCCCGCGCACCTATGCGGACCTCGAGCCGCCCGCCGACATGAGCTGGGACCTGTTCACGCGCATCGTCGACCAGGTGCCCAACATCGCCCGCGTCGTCCTGCACGGCGTCGGCGAGCCGATGCTGGTCAGGGACCTGCCGCGCATGATCCGCTACCTGAAGGACCGCGGCGCCTACGTGCTGTTCAACACCAACGGCACCGTGCTCACCGCCAGGAAGGGCCGCGAGCTCTCGGACTCCAGCCTGGACGAGCTGCGCGTCTCGCTCGATGCCGCCGACGCCCGCACCTTCCTGCTGATCCGCGGCAAGGACTACTTCAACCGCATCGTGCGCAACGTGCGCGTCTTCACCGAGATGCAGGCGCGGGTAGGCCTGCAGCGTCCGAAAGTGTCGCTGTGGCTGACGGGCCTCAAGGAGACCATCGCCCAGCTTCCCGCATTCGTGCGCATCGCCCACGAGATCGGAGTGAAGGAGGTCTACCTGCAGCGGCTGGTGTTCTGCGAGGACTCTCCCGTGGGCATGGCGACGCCCGACCAGGCCCTGTTCGAGCGTCTGACGCAGGACGACGCCCACCACCTCGAGGCTGCGGAGAGGCAGGCAGCCGCGCTCGGCATAAGCTTCAATGCGTCCGGCGCCACCGAGCCCGGCGAGAGCCTCGCACGCAAGGCCGACGCCAATCCCTGGTCGCTGTGCCGACGTCCCTGGGCGGTCATGTATTTCACCGCCAACGGCCGGGCGCTGCCGTGCTGCATCGCTCCCTTCTCGCAGAACGGCTACGAGAACTACACGCTGGGCGATGCCACCCAGCAGTCCCTGCGCGAGATCTGGAACGGCCGCGCCTACCAGGATTTCCGCACGGCCCTGCAGTCGGATGCCCCGCCCAAGTCGTGCGCGAGCTGCGGCCTGCGCTGGAGCCTCTAGCATCATGCCCGGCGCGCCCAGGCCGATCAACCGTTCGACGGTCTCCGTCGTCATCCCCTGCCTCGACGAGGAGGCGGCGATCGGCGCCTGCGTCGCAGCCGTTCTCGCGCATGGCGTGGGCGAGGTGATCGTGGTCGACGGCGGCTCCGCCGACCGCACGGTCGAGCGGGCGTCGGCGGCCGGCGCACGCGTGGTCATCGAGCGCCGGCGCGGCTACGGCCGGGCGCTGCTCTCGGGCCTCGCCGCCATCTCGCCCGGCGCTGATACCATCCTCTTCATCGACGGCGACGGCAGCGACCGGCCCGAGATGATCCCGGCCGTGCTCGCGCCCATCGAGCAGGGCAATGCCGATTTCGTGCTGGGCTCGCGCCTGCGCGGACCCCGCGAGGCGGGCAGCCTGGCGCCGGCCCAGATTCTCGCCGGCCATCTCGCGGGACTTCTGATCCGCCTGCGCTACGGCGTCCGCTTCACGGACATGTCGCCGTATCGCGCCATACGGCGCGATGCGCTCGAAAGCCTCGGCATGCGCGAGGAGACGTTCGGGTGGAACCTCGAGATGCAGATGCGCGCCGCCGCCGCGGGCTTGCGCATCGTCGAGGTGCCGGTCGGTCAGCGCCGGCGCGCCGGGGGCGTCTCGAAGGTGTCGGGAGATCTCATCACCGCCGCGCGCGTGGCCTGGGTGCTGGTTGCGACCTTCCTTCGCCTTGCCGTGCAGATGCCGGCCAGGCGCCCGGCGCACGTTCGCACTCCCGCCTGAGCGCCTCTCGGCAATCGGCCGCCGCCTTACCTGTTAACCCTGCCCGCGCTTGTCCCCGCCGCCGCGGGCTGTGTCACACTGCGCGAACCGATCAACACCGAGCCAAGTGAACCCTCAGCGCATGGACAGCTCTCCCAACCTGATCCTGCCTTACATCATCGCGGCCCAGGCCCAGAAGCACGTCACGCACAACGAGGCGCTGCGCACGCTCGACGCCCTCGTGCAGCTGATGGTCCTCGACAAGGACCTCGCGAGCCCACCCGGCTCCCCCGCCGACGGCGACCGCTACATCGTCGCCGCGAGCCCAACCGGCGCCTGGTCGGGCCATGCCGGCAAAATCGCCGCGTGGCAGGACGGCGCCTGGGCCTTCTACACGCCGCGCGAAGGCTGGCGCGCGTGGCTGGCGGATGAGGACAAGCTCTTCTTCTGGGACGGCTCGGACTGGATCGCGCCGAGCTCGGGCGGCGGCGGTACCGCGAGCGCGATCGGCCTGCACAACGGCAAGATCGCCGAGAGCCACGCCGGCAACGCCGCGACCTTCGCCTTGAAGACCCTGGCGGGCTCCGATCCGAGTGGCGGCGATCCCGTCACCGCCATCTTCCCCGACGGCTCCTCGGTCTCGATCACGGCGGCGCTGTCGGTCACGATCCCCTCCACCGCGACGATGGGCTTCTCCAACGGCACGGCGGGGCGCATCTGGGCGGCGCTTGCCAACGACGGCGGCACGCCGCGCCTCGTCGTGCGCAACTGCCGCAGCGGCTCCATCATCGTCGGCTTCCCCTCCAGCGGGCAGCTCAGCAGCACCACCATCGGCACCGGCGCCGACAGCGCGCATGTCAGCTACTCGGGCACCGGCGTCACCGACAAGCCCTACCTGCTCGCGGGTTACGCCGACTACGACAGCGGCCTCGCCACCGCCGGCACCTGGGACGCGAGCCCGACCCGGCTCGTGCAGTTCGGCCCCGGCGCCCACAAGCCCGGCGATGTCGTCCAGAAGCTGTCGGCGACCCAGGGCGCCGCCACCAGCGTCTCCAACACCACGCCGGTGCAGACGGGCTCCAGCGTCACCGTCGCGCCGACGAGCGTGCACAACGTCATCCTGGTCGAGGCCGTGGGCGGGCTGTCGGTGCAGCAGAGCAGCGGCCTCGTGCAAGCGCAGTTCTCGCGCGGCTCGGGCCCGACGCTGATCGGCGCCTCGATCCAGCTCGCCTGCGCCGCGGCCGCCGGCAACACGGTCGACATCCCCGTGGTGTTCAAGACCTTCGATGCGCCGGGCACGACGAGCTCCACCACCTACTACGTCTACGTCGTCGCCAACACCACGCTCACCTCCGCGGCCTACTGGAACCGCCTCGGCGCCACCACCCTCACCGAAGCGACGGAGATCATGGCATGACGACACTGCTCGACGCGCTGGCGGCCCTGCGGCCAGGCTCGGCGTTCACGATGGCGCCGGGCGATTTCGCGACCCTGCGCTGGCAGGACCCCGACCACGACCAGCCGACCCTCGATGCAGTGCTGGCCAAGCAGGCGGAGCTGGAGGCAGAGGCGCGCATCGATGCGGTCAAGGCCGAGGCGCGCCGGCGCATCACGCAGCGCTTCCCCGACTGGAAGCAGGCCAACATGACCGCGCGGGGCGTGGAGCTCCTCAACATCCGCGTCGCCGTCGGCTCCTGGACGGCGCCGCAGGCGCAGGAGGCGGCCGAACTCGGCGCGGCGTGGGACTGGATCAAGACCGTGCGTGCCGCCTCCGATGCGATCGAGGCGCTCGCTCCGATCCCTGCCGATTTCGCGAGCGATACCCGCTGGCCGGAGTCGTGATAAGGTCCCGACCGTCGCATCAGCGTCGCTTCGACGCCTTGATACGGACTGCGTCAAGCTGCTAAGCCCACGCTAGCGTCCGCATAGTCGAGTCTGGCTGGTCCAAACACGCCGGGCTGCGGCGCAACACAGGGAGGCGTTGGGACGGATGCCGGCGGTCCTGGTGCTCTGGGCGGTCGCCGCGCTGCTGGTTGCGGCGGCGCTTGGCGTAGCCCTGCACCGTGCCCGCTTCGCAAGCCGCGCCATCTACCTGATCTCGCTCGCCGCGAGCCTCGTCATCCTCGTGGCCGCCGGCTCGCATCTGCTGGCCGGCGCCCCGGCCTCGCCCGGCGTGCACCTGCCCGTCGGTCTGCCCTGGATCGGCGCCCACTTCCGCATCGATGCGCTTTCGGCCTTCTTTCTCGTCGTGACAAGCCTCGGCGGGGCAATCGCCAGTCTCTACGCCATCGGCTACGGCGAGCACGAGGAGGCGCCCGGCCGCGTGCTCCCGTTCTACCCGGCGTTCCTCGCCGGCATGACGCTCGTCGTGCTCGCCGACGACGCCTTCACCTTCCTGCTGGCCTGGGAGTTCATGTCGCTGTCGTCCTGGGCGCTGGTGATGGCGCACCACCACGACGCCGACAACAGGGCCGCAGGCTACATCTACATCGTCATGGCGAGCTTCGGCACGCTCACCCTGCTGCTCGCCTTCGGCCTGCTCGCCGGCCCCGACGGCGGCTACACCTTCGACGCTATCCGCCGCGCCGAGCACGTTATGCCCGGGGTCGTCCTGCTGCTGATGATGGTCGGCGCCGGCTCCAAGGCGGGCCTGGTGCCGCTGCACGTGTGGCTGCCGCTCGCTCACCCCGCCGCGCCCAGCCATGTCTCCGCCCTGATGAGCGGCGTGATGACCAAGGTCGCCGTCTACGGCTTCGTGCGCGTCGTGTTCGACCTGCTGGGCTCGCCCGGCTGGTGGTGGAGCAGCATCCTGCTCACCGTCGGCGGCACCTCCGCCGTGCTCGGCGTGCTCAGCGCCCTCATGCAGCGCGACCTGAAGCGGCTGCTCGCCTTCAGCACCATCGAGAATATCGGCATCGTCTTCATCGGCCTCGGGCTCGCGCTCGCCTTCAAGGCCAATGGCATGGCCGCCGCCGCCGCCCTCGCGCTCACCGCCGCGCTGCTGCACGCCTTCAACCACTCGCTGTTCAAGAGCCTGCTGTTCTTCGGCGCCGGCGCCGTGCTCACCGCCACCGGGGAACGCGACATCGAGAAGCTCGGCGGCCTCATCCGCACCATGCCGCAGACCGCATTCCTGTTCCTGGGCGGCTGTCTCGCCATATCCGCGCTGCCGCCGCTCAACGGCTTCGTCTCGGAGTGGATGACGTTCCAGGCCGTGCTGCTCAGCCCCGCGCTGCCGCAGTGGGTCCTCAAGCTGCTTGTGCCGGCCATCGGCGCCGTCCTGGCGCTCGGCGCGGCCTTGTCCGCCGCCTGTTTCGTGCGCGCGTTCGGCATCGCCTTCCTCGGGCGTGCCCGCACGCCCGCTGCGGCCGCCGCGCACGAGACGGACCGCGCCTCGCTCGCGGCCATGGGCCTGTGCCTCCTGCTCTGCCTCGCCGTCGGCATCCTGCCGGGCCTCCTCATCGACCTCCTCGGGCCCGTCGTGCAGGGGCTTGTCGGCGCGCGCATGCCGCAGCAGTCCTCCCTGCCGTGGCTCTCGATCGTCCCCGTTGCCGAGAGCCGCAGCTCCTACAACGGCCTGCTGCTGTTCCTCTTCATCCTGCTGTCGACCCTCATCACGATAGAGGCCATCCACCGCTTCGCCTCGCACCGGGTCCGCCGCAGCCCGCCCTGGGATTGCGGCTTCCCCGATCCCAACCCTGCGACCCAGTACACCGCCGACAGCTTCTCCCAGCCCATCCGCCGCGTGTTCGGCACGCTCGTGTTCCGCGCCTCCGAGCGCGTCGACATGCCCCCGCCCGGCGATACCCGGCCCGCGCGCCTCGTCGTCAGCGTCCGCGATACCATCTGGGAGACGTTCTATGCGCCCATCTCGGACCTGGTCTCGGTCACCGGCGAGCGCCTCAATCGCCTGCAGTTCCTGAGTATCCGCCAATACCTGAGCCTGGTATTCGCAGCTCTCGTCGGCCTGCTCATCATGGTGTCGATATGGCAGTAGCCGTCGACCTTGCCCTGCAGGCGGCGCAGATGCTGCTGGTGCTCGCGCTGGCCCCGCTGCTGCTCGGCTTCACGCGCAAGGTCAAGGCCCGACTGCTGCGCCGCCGCGGCCCGCCCGTGCTGCAGCCCTACCGCGATCTGTTGCGCCTGATCCGCAAGGAGGCGGTGATCGCCGACAACGCCTCCTGGCTGTTCCGCAGCGGCCCCTACATGATCTTCGCCGCCACCTGGGTGGCCGCCGCGCTGGTGCCTACCTTCGCCACCGGCCTCACCTTCAGCTGGGCGGCCGACCTCATCGCCATCACCGCGCTGATCGGCTCGGCGCGCTTCTTCCTGGCGCTCGTCGGCATGGATGTGGGCACCAGCTTCGGCGGCATCGGCTCCTCGCGCGAGATGATGTTTGCCTCCCTCGCCGAGCCCGCCACCATCATGATCGTGTTCACCGTGGCGCTGGTGGCGGGCTCCACCCAGCTCTCGAGCATCGCCAACCACATGCTCGACCACGCCTCGCTGCGCGTGTCGCTGGGCCTCGCGCTGGTGGCGCTCATCATCGTCGCGGTCGCCGAGAACGCCCGCATCCCCGTCGACAACCCCGCCACCCACCTCGAGCTGACCATGGTGCACGAGGCGATGGTGCTCGAGTACTCCGGCCGCCACCTCGCCATGATCGAGCTGGCGGCGGCCGTGAAGCTGCTGCTCTACGTCTCCCTCATCGCCTGCATCTTCGTTCCGTGGGGCCTCGCGCCCGCCGGCGCCAGCCTCGCCGCCTACGCCATCGGTCTCGCCGCCTATGTCGCCAAGCTGCTCGTCGGCGGCTTCGTGCTCGTCCTGTTCGAGACCTCGATTGCCAAGATGCGCGTGTTCCGCGTGCCCGATTTCATCGGCATCGCGCTGATGCTGGGACTGCTCGGCACGCTGCTGCGCTTCGTGTCGGGGAGCTTCTAGGCCCGCCCATGTCCCCGCACCTCTTCGACATCGCGCACATGCTGGCGGGCGGCCTCGTCCTGCTGAGCCTCGCCATGCTCTACCAGGACCGCATGTTCGGCCTGCTCAACGTGTTCGCCCTGCACGCCATCGTGCTGTCGGCCTCCGTCGCCTGGCAGGGCCACATCCAGGGCGCGCCCCATCTCTACATCACCGCCATCATCGCCCTCGTCCTCAAGGCCATCATCATTCCGCTGGCCTTGCGCCGCATCGTGGTGCGGCTCGGCATCCACCGCACCATCGAGACGGTGGTCGGCGTCGGCCCGACCATGCTGGCCGGCATGGGCCTCGTCGCCCTCTCCATGGTGGTGATGCTGCGCGCCACCCAGACCGCCGACCCGCTGGCGCGCGAGGACCTCGCCTTCGCGCTGTCCGTGGTGCTGCTCGGCCTGCTGATGATGGTGACGCGGCGCAACGCGGTCAGCCAGATCATCGGCTTCATGTCGCTGGAGAACGGCCTGATCCTGGCCGCCACGGGCGCCAAGGGCATGCCGCTGGTGGTGGAGATCAGCATCGCCTTCTCCGTCCTGGTCGCCTTCATCGTCATCGGCGTGTTCCTGTTCCGCATCCGCGAGCGTTTCGACTCGGTCGATGTCTCCGCGCTCGACGCCTTCCGCGGGGAGCGGCGATGACGCTGTCCGCTCTCAATGTGCCGATCGACGCTCTGACGGCGGTCCTCCTCATCCCCGCAGCCGCGGCGCTTCTGCTCGCGCTGCTGCCGGGCTACTGGCTCTCGGCCCGCCTCAACGTGCTCGCGTCGCTGGCGACCTTCCTCGCCTCTCTCTCGCTCTTCTACGAGCGCCCCGCGCCGACCCCCTACCTCTTCGTCGACGACCTCAATATCGTCTTCATCGTGCTCTCGACCTTCGTCGCCTTCACCACCAGCGCCTTCTCGGCAAGCTACATCGGCCACGAGATCGAGACCGGGCGGCTTACCCCGCGCTACCTGCGCTTCTATCACGCCATGTACCAGACCCTGATGTTCGCCATGAACCTCGGTCTGACCGCCAACAACATCGGCCTGATGTGGGTCGCCGTGGAGCTGGCCACGCTCACCACCGTGCTGATGGTCGGCATCTACCGCACGCACGAGGCGCTGGAGGCGGCGTGGAAATATTTCATCCTCGGCAGCGTCGGCATCGCGCTGGCGCTGTTCGGCACCATCCTCGTCTACATGGCGGCCCGCCCCGTCCTCGGCGAGGGCCAGGACGCCATGGTGTGGACGGCCCTGATCGCCAAGGCCGGCGGCTTTGCGCCCGAGCTCCTCAACGTCGCCTTCGTGTTCCTGATGCTGGGCTACGGCACCAAGGTGGGGCTCGCGCCGCTCCACGCCTGGCTCCCCGATGCGCACGCCGAGGGCCCAACCCCCATCTCCGCCGTGCTGTCGGGCCTGCTCCTCAACGTTGCCCTCTACGCGCTGCTGCGCTTCAAGATGCTGCTGGCGGCCAACCCCAATGCCATCGCGCCGGGACCGCTGATGGTGACGATGGGGCTCGTGTCGCTGATCTTCGCGGGCTTCATGCTCTACCGTCGCCGCGACATCAAGCGCATGTTCGCCTACTCCTCCATCGAGCACATGGGGCTCATCGCCTTCGCCTTCGGCATGGGCGGGCCGCTCGCCAACTTCGCGGGCCTGCTGCACATGACGCTGCACTCGCTGACCAAGTCCGCCATCTTCTTCGCCGTCGGCCACATCGCCCAGGTCAAGGGCACGCAGCGCATCGCCGAGATCCGCGGCCTGACCGAGAGCCACCCCCTGCTCGGCTGGGGTCTCGTGATCGGCGTGGTGGCGATCGCCGGCCTGCCGCCGCTGGGGCTCTTCATGAGCGAGTTCCTGATCGTCAGCTCCACCTTCGCACGCGCGCCGCTGCTGGCGCTGCTGGTCGTGCTCGGACTGCTCATCGCCTTCGGCGCCCTGATGCTGCGGTTGAGCGAGCTCGCCTTCGGCAAGCCCACCGGCAGCACGGCCCCCGTCGAGGCCTCCTACATACCGCTCTACGCCCACCTGGCCCTGGTCGCCTGCGCCGGCATCTACCTGCCGGGCCCGCTGGTCGCCTGGTTCCAGGCCGTCGCGCGACTGCTGGGGTGATGAGGATGGCAAGCAAAGCCGCATTCGTCCCCTCCCCCCTCGTGGGGGAGGGACAGGGAGGGGGGAATCACAACGCGTCGGGAGTCCCCCCACCCCTAACC
>Ga0247829_10000549_pt1 | contig 14793 bp, 13 predicted proteins | sample 12C_Control_Day4_FD_207765 | JGI IMG/M metagenome (GOLD analysis project Ga0247829, IMG submission 207765) | Soil microbial communities from agricultural site in Penn Yan, New York, United States - 12C_Control_Day4 | ecosystem: Environmental > Terrestrial > Soil > Agricultural land | place... | reverse complement strand
CGCGACGTTTGACCGCAACGCGCGCGTGCTGGGGCAGCAGGTGCGCTGCGCGCATCAGCGGGTTGGCGATGTTGGTGGTGATCACGATCAGCGCTCCACCGGGCTTCAACACCCGGCGCCACTCGGCGAAGGCGGCCCGTGGTCGCTCGAGGTGCTCGACGACGAAGTTCGCATAGACGAGGTCGAAGCTCTCGTCTGGGAAGGGCAGCTCCGCGCAGCAGTCGGCGGCGACGAAGCGGTCGAGCACCGGGTTCTCGCGTCCGGCGTCGACGTCGACGTCGACGCCCACCAACTCGGCGATCCACGCCCGCCGCCGCTCCAGCCGCGTGGTCCGTCCACAGCCGATCTCCAGCACCCGCGCGCCGGGGCGGAGAGCGTCGTCGAGCAGCCGGGCCTCGACAGCCGTGTGCGAGGTTTCGAAGGTCATGAGCGTTTGTACCATGTCGCATTAGCGGCCGCCGCGCAGATTCCTGCACCGCGCGCGTAGACTGACGCGCGCGTGGCGATCGAGATCGAGCTGACCGGGGACGGCCTGGCCGTCGAGGACGTCGAGAGCGTGGCGTTTGGCCGCGCGACGGTGCGGCTCGGTGATCGGGCGATCGGGCGGATCGAGGCGTCGCGCGCGCTGATCGAGCGGGCCGTCGAGTCGGGCACCCCGACCTACGGCGTGAACACCGGTTTCGGGCGGTTCGTCGACGTCCCGATCGCGCATGACGAGGTTGCGCGGCTGCAGCTCAACCTGCTGCGCAGCCACGCCTGCGGCGTCGGCGAGCCGTTCCCGACCGAGGTCGTGCGCGCGGCGATTCTCCTGCGGGCCAACGCGCTGGCCACCGGCGCCTCGGGCGTTCGGCGGGAGACGGTCGAGCTGCTGCTGGCGCTGCTCGCCGCGGGCATCCACCCGCGGGTGCCGTCTCGTGGCTCGCTGGGCGCCAGCGGCGACCTGGCGCCGCTCGCGCATCTGGCGCTGCCGCTGGTCGGCGAGGGCGAGGCGGAGATCGCCGGCGAGCTGCTGTCAGGCGCCGAGGCGCTCCGCCGCGCGGGGCTCGAGCCCCTGGTGCTCGGGGCCAAGGAGGGGCTGGCCCTGATCAACGGCACCCAGTTCATGACGGCGATCGGCGCCCTGGTGCTGGCCAGGGCCGACCGGCTGGTCAAGATCGCCGACCTGGCGGCGTCGCTGTCGGTCGAGGCGGTGCGCGGGTCGCGCACGCCGTTCTCGCCCGAGATCCAGGCCCTGCGGCCGCACCCCGGACAGGTTGCCTCTGCGGCGAACATGTACGGCCTGCTGGACAACTCCGAGATCAACGAATCGCACCGCTGGTGCGGGCGCGTGCAGGACGCCTACTCGCTGCGCTGCTCGCCGCAGGTGCACGGGGCCTGCCGTGATGCGCTGGACTACGTCCGGCGGGTTGTCTCGATCGAGGTGAACGCCGCGACCGACAACCCGCTGGTGTTCGCCGAGGCCGGCGAGGTGCTGTCGAACGGCAACTTCCACGGAGAGCCCGTCGCCATCGCTCTCGATACCGCCACGATCGCCCTGGCCGAGCTGGCCGGCATCGCCGAGCGGCGGATCGAGCGGATGGTCAACCCGACCATGAGCGAGGGGCTGCCGCCGTTCCTGACCGAGGAGGGCGGGCTGAACTCGGGGTTCATGATCCCGCACTACGTCGCCGCCAGCCTGGTCGCCGAGAACAAGGTGCTGGCGCACCCGGCGTCCGTCGACTCGATCCCGACGTCGGCCGGGCAGGAGGATCACGTCTCGATGGGAGCGACGGCGGCCGTCCACTGCTGGCATGTGTGCGCCAACGTCGAACGGGTGCTGGCCGTGGAGCTGCTCTGCGGTGCGCAGGGAATCGACTTCCTCGCGCCCCTTCGGCCGGGCCCCGGCGTGGCGGCGCTGCACGCGGCGCTGCGCGAGCGCTCGCCGCACCTGGCGGACGACCGGTCGCTGACGGCGGACATCGAGTCGGTTGCCGGCGGCATCCGCGACGGCTCCCTGCTGGCGGCGGCGGAGGCGGCGGCCGGCCCGCTTAGCTGACCGGGATGATGCGATAGACGCGCCCGCCGAACGTCGTCAGGAAGAGACCGCCGTTGGCGCCCTCGCCGAACGATGAGATCAGGTGAACCTTGTGGCTGAAGCCGGTCTGGGCGGGCCTGCCGCCCGGCTTCTGCCGCCAGACCGTGCCCGAGCAGAAGTCCGCGTAGAGGTAGTAGCCGCGCAGGGGGACGATGGAGCCGCGGTACACGTAGCCGCCGGTGACGGCGCAGTTGCCCCCTGGGTAGTGCGGGTAGGCGCGCATCGGGAACCGCAGGCGGCGGCGGTCGATCGGCTGGCGCTTGTAGACCGCGAATCCCTCGTAGTAGCTCCAGCCGAGGCTCGTCCCCGGCGGCGTGCCGTGCGGGATCCGGTCGATCTCCTCGTAGCGGCCCTGGCCGACGTCGCCGATGTAGAGATCGCCGTTCGCCCGGTCGAACGAGAAGCGCCACGGGTTGCGCAGCCCGAGGGCGTAGATCCCGGTCGGCGCCGGGAACCGGCTGACGTCCATCCGCAGGATCTTGCCGAACCGCGAACGCGGGTTGAGCGCGCGTTCCTGGGGGTCGCCCTCACTGCCGCCGTCGCCCAGCCCGACGTACAGCCGGCCGCCCGGGCCGAAGGCGATGTGCCCGCCGTTGTGGTTCGAGTAGGGCTGGTTGACGCGCAGGTAGATCCGCATGTTGAACGGATTCAGGCGGTTCGGGCTGGCGGCGTGGTAGGCGGTCACACGCGTGTCGCCCGCCCGGTTGGTGTACGAGACGAAGACCCGGTGGTTGGTCTGGTAGCCGGGGTCGAAGGCCATCGACAGCAGTCCCTGCTCCCCGCCTGTGGAGACCCGGTTGGAGATGTTCAGGAACGGCCGCTTGAGCAGGCGCCCGTTGTGCAGGATGCGGATCGAGCCGCCCTTGAGCACGATGAAGATGCGGCTCGAGTCGCCCGGCGCGGTAGTCACGAACAGCGGGTTCTTGAGGCCTTTGGAGATGAGTGCGAGCCCGAGGCTGCGGGCCTGTGCGGTCGCCGGCAGCACGAGCAGCGCGGCCACGGCGAGCAGCGCCAGCCGGGCGCCTCTCATACGGCCGCCATCCGCTCGAGCACGACCTCGCGGACGAGCGCGGCAGGCGAGAGCGCGAGGCACCACTCGACGGTGGCGGCGACGTCCGAGGGCCGCAGGCGCTCGCCGCCGAACCCGGCCGCGTCGCCCATCCGCGTGTCGACCAGGCCGGGGGAGATGACCGTGGCGCGCACGCCCCTCGGCGCCTCCTCCTGGATGAACGTCCGAGTCAGCCCCCGCAGGCCCCACTTGGAGGTCGAGTAGGCGCCGAACTCGGCCATCCCCTCGTGCCCCGCGATCGACGAGATCACGAAGGCGTACCCGCGGCTGCGGCGGAGGTGGGGCGTCGCGGCGGCGAGGGTGTTGGCCACGCCCACCACGTTGACCCGCAGCGTCGACTCCCAAACATCGGCGGGCGTGTCGGCGAGCAGCGCTCGCTCGGTCAGCACGCCGGCGTTGGCGACCACGACGGCCAAGCCGCCCAGCGCCGCCGCCGCCTCGTCGGCCAGGGCGCCGACCGCGTCCCGGTCGGTGACGTCGCAGACCCGGGCGAGCTCCACCTCGGCGGCGGCCGTCACGTCCTCCGGGTGGCGGCTGCAGACGGCGACGCCGAAACCCAGCCGCCGCAGGCTTCGCGCGCACTCGAGGCCGATGCCCCTGGTGCCGCCGGTGACGAGCGCCCCTGCCATGGCCCGAGGGTAGTGGATGGGTCGGCGCAACAAAGGGGTCTGACCCCGTTGTTGCGTGGTAGCGTGAGGCCGTGGCAACCACGGCCCACTCGTCGCTCGTCGAGTCGCTGGTCGGCGACCTCGCCGACATCCACGCGCCGCGCGGCGGAGAGCTCAACTGCCGCGGCTGGCATCAGGAGGCGGCGCTGCGGATGCTCTGCAACAACCTCGATCCGGAGGTCGCCGAGGATCCCACCAAGCTGGTGGTCTACGGGGGCTCGGGCCGCGCCGCGCGCAGCCACGAGGCGCTGCGCGCGATCGTCGCATCGCTGCTCGACCTGGGCGACGACGAGACGCTGCTGGTCCAGTCGGGCAAGCCGGTGGCGGTGTTCAGGACGCACCGCGGAGCACCGCGTGTGCTGATCGCCAACTCGCTGCTCGTGCCGCGGTTTGCGACCTGGGACGAGTTCCGGCGGCTCGAGGCCGAGGGACTGACGATGTTCGGCCAGATGACCGCCGGGTCGTGGATCTACATCGGCACCCAGGGGATCCTGCAGGGGACGTTCCAGACGTTCGCCGCCGCCGGCGAGAAGCACTGGGGCTCACCCAACCTCTCGGGTCGCACCATCCTCACCGCAGGCCTGGGCGGGATGGGTGGCGCGCAGCCGCTGGCCGCGTCCCTGTCCGGCGCCGCCAGCCTCAACGTGGAGGTCGATCCTCACCGCATCGAGCGCCGCCTGGAGACACGCTACCTGGACGAGGTGGCCGACGATCTCGACGACGCGGTGAACCGCGTGCAGCGTGCGGCCGAGCAGGGCAACGGGATCTCTGTCGGCCTGCTGGGCAACGCCGGCGACGTGTTCCCCGAGCTGGCGCGCCGCGGGGTGCACTTCGACCTGGTCACCGACCAGACCTCGGCCCACGACATGCTCAACGGCTACGTGCCGCGGGGGATGGCGTACGCGGCTGCCCTCGCACTGCGCGAGCGCGATCCCGACGCCTACGTGCGGGCCGCCCAGGAGACGGCGATCGCCCACGTCGAGGCGATGGTCGCCTTCCAGGACGCGGGCAGCCACGTGTTCGACTACGGCAACAACCTGCGCACCGAGGCACGCGATGCCGGCTGCGAGCGGGCGTTCGACTTCCCGGGCTTCGTGCCCGCGTACATCCGCCCGCTGTTCTGCCGTGGCGCCGGCCCGTTCCGCTGGGCCGCGATCTCGGGCGATCCCCAGGACATCGCGACGATCGACCGGGCGCTGCTCGAGGCGTTCCCCGACGACGCGCTGCTGCAGCACTGGCTGAAGATCGCCCCGGAGCGGATCGCGTTCCAGGGCCTGCCGTGCCGGATCTGCTGGCTGGGCCAGGGCGACCGGGCGAAGGCCGGCCTGCTGTTCAACGACCTCGTCCGGCGCGGTGAGGTGTCGGCACCGATCGTGATCGGCCGCGATCATCTGGACACCGGGTCGGTGGCGTCGCCGTTCCGCGAGACGGAGGCGATGAAGGACGGCTCGGACGCCATCGCCGACTGGCCGATCCTGAATGCGCTGCTCTCGACGGCGGGGGGCGCCAGCTGGGTGTCGGTGCACCACGGAGGTGGTGTCGGAATCGGCAACTCGATCCACGCCGGCATGGTGATCGTCGCCGACGGCACCGACGAGATGGACGAGCGGCTGGAGCGTGTGCTGACCAACGACCCGGGAATCGGTGTCGCACGTCACGCTGACGCCGGCTACGAGGACGCTATCGACACCGCGCACGCAAAGGGCGTGCGCCTGCCGATGGAGGGCTGATGCCATGTCCGGCAAGACCGCGATCCTGACCGGCGTCACCGGCGGCTGGGGCCGCGCGGTGCTCGACCGCTTCCTCGACCGGGGCTGGAGCGTGTGCGCGACGACGCGCGGCGAGACCGGCCTGCCGGACGGCGTGCTGGTCGCCGAGGCCGACCTGACCGACGCGGACTCCGCCCAGGCGGTCGTCGACGCCACGATCGAGCGGTTCGGCAGAATCGACGCGCTGGCCTGCGTCGCCGGCGGATTCGCCGCTGCCGGCCCGGTGCACGAGCAGTCTCTCGATGTCTGGCGCAAGCAGCTGGCCCTCAACCTGGACACCGCCTACCTGGTCAGCCGCGCCGCGCTCGGGCCGATGCTCGAGCAGGGCTCCGGGTCGATCGTCTTCGTCGGCTCGCGGGCGGCCGTGCGGCCGTTCGCCGGCGCGTCGGCCTACATCGTCAGCAAGGCCGCGGTGATCGCGCTGATGCAGGCGATCGACGTGGAGGTGCGGAGCAAGGGCGTGCGCGCCAACGTGATCGTCCCGAACATCGTCGACACGCCGCGCAACCGGGAGGAGAACCCGGACGCGGACTTCTCGAGATGGACGACCGGCGAGGAGATGGCGGCGGCCATCGAGTGGCTCTGCGGCGACGAGTCGGCCCCGTTGTCGGGGGGTACGATCCCCGCCTATGGCCGCGCCTAGCGCCCGCGCCTCCGTCCTGATCGACAACATCGGCATGCTGGCGTCGCCGGCCGGCGACCGTGCGCCGCTGCGAGGGCCGGAGCTGGGCGCCGTGGCTATGACCCGAGACGCGGCGGTGGCTATCGTCGACGGGCGGATCGAGGCTGCGGGCCAGCGCGACGTCGTGCGCGCCGCGCACGGCGGGCTGGAGGTGGTCGACGCCGGCGGCCGGGCGGCGATCCCCGGCCTGATCGACTGCCACACCCACGCAGCCTTCGGCGGCGACCGGGCCGGCGAGTTCGAACTGCGAGCCAGTGGCGCCGGGTACGAGGAGATCCATGCCGCCGGCGGAGGCATCGCCAGCTCGGTGCGGGCGACCCGGGAGGCGGCCGCTCGGGGCACCCTGGGCATGGTGCTGGAGCGGCACCTGGGATGGATGGCCGCCCAGGGGACGACCACCGCCGAGGTCAAGTCCGGGTACGGGCTCGATCGTGACACCGAGCTGGCCATGCTCGAGGCCGCCTCGCTGCCGCACCGGATCGAGACGGTGCCGACGTTCCTGGGAGCGCATGCCGTGGCGCCGGAGTGGGACGACGCCGACGCGTACATCGACTTCGTGATCGAGGACGTGCTGCCCGCCGCCGCGCCGGCCGCCGAGGCCGCCGACGTGTTCCTCGAGCGCGGCGCCTTCGACCGGGCGCAGGCCGAGCGCTACCTGCAGGCGGCGGCCCGCCATGGGCTGGCCTTGCGGCTGCACGCCGACCAGTTCTCGGAGGGCGGTGGGGTGGAGCTCGCCGTCCGGCTGGGCGCCCGCTCGGTCGACCACCTGGAGGCGACCGGTGAGCGGGGTGTTGCCGCGCTGTGCGACAGCGAGGTGGCGGCGGTGCTGCTGCCCGCCTGCGTGCTGATGCTCGACCTGCCGCGCCCGCCGGCCCGTGGGTTGATCGACGGCGGTGCAACGGTCTGCCTGGCGACCGACTTCAACCCGGGCAGCGCGTTCTGTGACTCGCTGCCGCTGGTCATGTCTCTGGCCTGCATGCAGCTCGGCATGACACCCGGCGAGGCGCTCGGTGCCTGCACGGTCAACGCCGCCTGGGTGCTCGGCCGGAGCGAGCGGCTGGGCCGCATCGCACCCGGATACGACGGCGACGTCGTGCTGCTCGACGCCGACGACTGGCTGTATGCGTCGTACCACCTCGGCGGCCGCGTGGCCGCGGCGACCTACAAGCGGGGCGTGCACCTGTGAACGAGCTGCGCGACCGGATCGCCCGCATGCCCGCGGTCGAGGCCGTCGGCGTGATCGGCGTCGCCATGACGCTGGTCGGCGTCGCGGTCACCGTGGACGCGCTGGTCGAGGCGTCGCGCGCGACCACCGGCGCCGCGCTGCTCGCGTGGTATGACCGGCTGCTGCTCGGGCTGTGGGAGCTGCGGATCGAGTCCACGGCGTGGTTCACGGCCGGCCTGGTCGTGCTGTGGTGGGCGCTCGCCCACGACGCCCGGCTGGGCGGCTACCGCGGCGACGCCTCGCGCGCCGCCGGCGGGCTGGCCGTCGGCTTCGCGCTGGTCGCCGTCGCCGTGGCGCTCGGCGCGACCATCGTGGCGCTCCGCGGCGAGGTCGCGGGCGTCACCTTCACGCAGAGCGAGCGGCTGCTGACCTGGCTGCTGCAGGTCGCGACGGCCGCCGGCGCGGGCGCGGTCTGGACGGTGCTTGCCGTCAAGCTCCCGCCCGCGGATTCGCTGGTTGCCGACGAGCCGTGGGAGGAGGACACACAGGATGCCGAGACGGAGTCCCCGGCACCGGCGTCCGGAGAGATGCTCGGCCCGCCGCCCGAGCTGCCGGCGCCCATTCCCGAGCCCGCCGACGAACCGGATCCCGAGCCGGAGCCGGTGCCCGTCGCCGTGCAGTCGCGGTCGATGATCGATCAGGCGACGGCGATCTACCAGGATCGGCTGGCGTATTCGCCCAACCGCGATCGGGCCAAGGAGCTGCTCGACCGGCTCGCCACGGCCGAGCGGTCGGGCCGCGAGGACGAGGCGCGCAGCCTGCTGGGCGAGCTGTCGGAGCTGTAGGGCGGCCACCGCCGCACCGGTAGACTTTGCTCTCCGATGGCGACGAAGAAGCAACAGCGGCGGAAGTACATGCGGGCCAAGGAGCACGCGCGGCGCCTCCCGTCCGACGACGCCGAGCCGAAGCCGGAGCGCGCGACCTCGCCCAAGCGGACGAGCGGCCGCGGCCGCGCGCCGCAACCGCCGTCGGTCAGCCGCGCGGTCAAGCGGGCGCTGCTGTTCGCCGCCGGGCTGCTGATCTTCGTGCAGGTGCTGCCGCTGGGCGGAAATCCGACGCCGGCCCAGTCGCTGCTGCAGGCCGGCCTGTTCTTCATATGGCTGGTGCCGTTCGGCTACATGATGGACCGGTTCCTCTACAACCGCTGGCTCAAGCAGCAGGGGTGACGCTCGAGGTCGTCAGCATGCCGCTGGGCGTGTACGGGACGAACTGCTACCTGGTGGCCCAGCCCGGCTCCTCGGACGCGGTGGTCATCGACCCCGGCGACACGCCGGAGGCGGTCACGCGGGTGCTGGACGATCGCGGCTGGTCGCCGCGAGGGATCCTGGTCACGCACGGGCACGTCGACCACATCGGCGGGGTGAAGGGGCTGGCCGACGCCTACGACGTCGAGGTCTGGGCGCCCCGCGGCGAGGCCGACAGGCTGCGTGAGCACCAGGACGCGCCGTACGAGCCGCAGCACCTGCTGGAAGGGGATGAGACCGTCGGGATCGGCGGGATCGAGTTCCGCACCTTCTCGGTGCCGGGCCACTCGCCGGCGTCGATCGCGTACGCGACCGACGGCATCGTCTTCTCCGGCGACGTGATCTTCGCGGGCAGCATCGGCCGCACCGATCTGGAGGGCGGCGACATGGACACGCTGGTCGCCAGCATCCGCCGGCTGATGGACGCGTTGCCCGGTGAGACGATCGTCGCTTCGGGGCACGGGCCGGCGACGACGCTCGAGCGCGAGCGCCAGACCAACCCGTTCCTGGGGACGCTGCGGGCATGAGCGGCACCTACCAGCGGCCGCCCGGCACCAAGGACTGGTGGGGCGAGGACGCCGTCCGCAGGCGGTGGATCGTCGAGCAGGCACGCGGGCTGTTCGAGGCGGCCGGCTTCGGCGAGATCGTCACCCCGACGTTCGAGGACACGCGTGTGTTCGCACGCACGTCGGGCGAGGAGTCGGACGTCGTCAAGAAGGAGATGTACACATTCACCGATCGCGGCGACCGGTCGCTGACCCTGCGCCCCGAGGGCACGGCGGGCGTGATCCGCGCCTACATCGAGGACGGGATGAGCCGCCAGCCGCAGCCCGTGAAGCTGTGGTACCTGGCACCGATGTTCCGCTACAACCGCGTGCAGCGGGGGCGGTTTCGTGAGCACTACCAGTTCGGTGTGGAGGTCGTCGGGTCGGAGGATCCGGCGGTGGACGCCGAGGTGATCGGGCTGCAGCACCGGTGGTACCGGCGCGTCGGCGCGCGCGCGGTCGAGCTGCAGCTGAACTCGATCGGCGACGCCAAGTGCCGGCCGGCCTACATCGAGCTGCTGGTCGCCTTCCTCGACGAGCACGCCGACGAGCTGTGCGACGAGTGCCGCGAGCGCCGTCACACGAACCCGCTGCGGGTGCTCGACTGCAAACGCGAGAGCTGCCAGTCGGTGCTGGCGCAGGCGCCGAAGATCACCGATCACCTGTGCGAGGAGTGTGCGGCGCACTTCGCCGCTGTCCGCGGATACCTGGACGCGCGCGGCGTGCCGTACCGGCTCGACCACACGCTGGTGCGCGGGCTCGACTACTACACCCGCACCGCGTGGGAGTTCGTGTCCGGCGAGCTGGGCGCGCAGGCGACGATCGGCGGCGGCGGCCGCTACGACGGCCTGGCCGAGGAGCTGGGCGGTCCGCCCACGCCGGGCATCGGCTTCGGATCCGGCGTCGAGCGCGTTGCCGAGGTGGCGGGGGAGATGCCTGCGCCCGACCGCGGCTGGACGGCGTTCGCCATCCTCGCGGCCGACGCGGCGCCGCGGATACACGCGCTGATGGACGAGGCGCGAGAGCACGGGGTGCACTGCGAGGCGGCGTTCGGCGGCCGCAGCCTGCGCCGGATCCTCGAGTGGGCGTCCAAGCGCGGTGCGCAGCGGGTGGTCATCGCGGGCGAGGACGAGTGGTCGCGCGGCGAGGTCGCCGTGCGTGATATGACGAGCGGCGACCAGCGGACGGTGCCGCTGGACGGGCTGCTGGAGGAGCTGATCGGATGAGCTACCGGACGAGGCTGGGCGGCGAGCTGCGGGCGGCGGATGCCGGCAGCCGTGTGACCCTGGCGGGCTGGGTCGCCCGCCGGCGCGACCACGGCGGCCTGGTCTTCGTCGACCTGCGCGACAGCGCCGGGCTCGTCCAGCTGGTGTTCGACCCGGCCGACCAGCCCGAAGCGCATGCGACGGCGCACGAGCTGCGCAACGAGTTCGTCGTGCAGGTGGAGGGCGTGGTCGCGCCCCGGTCGCCCGAGACGATCAACCCCAAGCTGCCCACCGGCCAGGTGGAGGTGCGCGCCGACAGGCTGACCGTGCTCGCCCGCGCCGGCGTGCTGCCGTTCCAGCTGGACGAGGAGGGCGTCGACGAGTCGCTGCGGCTCCACCACCGCTACCTCGACCTGCGGCGCGGCCGCATGCGGCACAACATCTGGACGCGGTTCAAGCTGACGCAGACGATCCGCCGGCACATGGAGGACAACGACTTCTGGGAGCTGGAGACGCCGATCCTCTACAAGTCGACGCCGGAGGGCGCGCGCGAGTTCGTGGTGCCGACCAGCAGCCACCCCGGCAAGTTCTACGCGCTGCCGCAGTCGCCGCAGACGTTCAAGCAGCTGTACGCGATCTCCGGGTTCGAGCGCTACTACCAGATCGCCAAGTGCTTCCGCGACGAGGCCACCCGCGCCGACCGCACGCAGGAGTTCACGCAGCTGGACATCGAGATGGCGTTCCTCGAGGCGGACGAGCTGTTCTCGCTGCTCGAGGAGCTGTGGGCGAAGGTGTGGCGCGAGGTGCTGGGCATCGAGCTCCGGACGCCGTTCCGGCGGATGAGCTGGGACGAGGCGACGCTGCGCTACGGCTCGGACAAGCCCGATCTGCGGTTCGGCTGCGAGATCGCCGACGTCACCGACGCGCTGCGCGGCACCGAGTTCAAGGCGTTCGGCGGCGTGATCGAGAGCGGCGGCGTCGTCCGCGGGTTCGCGGCGCCGGGCGCGCTCGAGTTCTCGCGCAAGGACTTCGACGACCTGGTCGAGTTCGCCAAGACGTGGGGTGGCAAGGGCGTCGCCTGGCTGCAGGTGGCGGGCGGCGAGATCCGCTCCCCGATCGCCAAGTTCCTGTCGCAGGCGGAGCTGGACGGGATCGTCGCCGCGGTCGACGCGACCGACGGCGACACGATCTTCCTGGTGGCCGACGCAGAGGAGGCAGCGGTGCGCGTGCTCGGGCCGCTGCGCCTGCACCTCGGCGAACGGCTCGGCCTGGTCGGCGACGGTTGGGAGTTCCTCTGGGTCACCGGGTTCCCGATGTTCGAGTGGCTGCCCGACGAGAACCGCTGGAAGGCCGCGCACAACCCGTTCTCGGCGCCCGCTCCCGAGTTCCTGGAGACGTTCGACGCCGACCCGCCCGCCGCCCGGTCGTGCCAGTACGACCTGGTGCTGAACGGCAACGAGATCGGCGGCGGCTCGATCCGCAACCACCGGCCGGAGGTGCAGCGGCGGATCTTCGAGCTGCTGGGGATCAGCCAGGAGCGGGCCGAGCAGAACTTCTCGTTCCTGCTGCGCGCCCTGTCGATGGGCGCGCCGCCGCACGGCGGGATCGCCTTCGGGCTCGACCGGCTGGCCATGCTGCTGGCGGACGCCGACTCGCTGCGTGAGGTGGTCGCCTTCCCCAAGGGCCAGGGCGGCGCCGACCCGCTGACCGGCGCGCCCAGCGAGGTCTCGGCGGCGCAGCTGACCGAGGTCGGGCTGCGCGTCGTCGCACCGCCGACGTGAAAAAACGGGGCCAGACCCCGTTTTTTCAGAAGCGGTCGGAGAACGGCGTCGGCATGTGCGTGTACTGCCCGGAGCGCGGCCCGACCGACTGGTGATGCGGCGGGTGCGGCTTCGGCGCGGCTTCCGGCGGGCCGGCGGCCACCGCCAGCATGGCCGCCGCCACCAGCACCCCGATCAATGTTTTCACGCGCATGCTCGACAATTGTGCACGGTTCGCTAGTCTGGGTCCTGCCGGCGTCATTTTGACAAGCGCACCTCGTTTACGTCGTGCGACACCTCCAGCGCAGAGGCGATGGTCGGAGCGGTCGAAGTATCCTGAAAGTGGCCGACCGCCAAGCCTCAGGCGCCGGCTTGCCCGTCTACGCTCCCTGCCATGAGCAGCGTGTACCTCGATCACGCGGCGACGTCGCCGCTGTGCACGGAGGCGCAGGAGGCAATGGAGCCATTCCTGTCCTCCCGCTTCGGCAACCCGTCCGAGCCGCACCGGATGGGCCGCGAGGCTCGCACGGCGATCGAGGGCGCACGCCGGACGATGGCCGAGCTGCTGGGCTGCCGGCCGGAGCAGATCGTCTACACCTCGGGCGGCACGGAGGCCGACAACCAGGCGGTGTTCGGGCTCTGCGGCCGGCCGCTGGGCAGATTGGTGTGCAGCGTGATCGAGCACCCGGCCGTCCGGGCGCCGGCCGAGGAGCTCGCACGCCAGGGTTTCGAGGTCGGGTGGGCTCCGGTCGACGTGAACGGCGTGATCGATCCCGCGGCGTTCGCCGAGCTGGTGCGCGCGGACGACCGCGTCGCATGCGCGATGTGGGCCAACAACGTCACCGGCGTCGTCCAGCCGGTCGCCGAGCTCGCCGCGATCGCGGCGTCGCACGGGGTGCCGCTGCACGTCGACGCCGTCCAGGCCGCTGCGTCGATCCCGATCTCGTTCGCCGCCTCGGGCGCGGAGACGATGGCGCTCTCGGCCCACAAGGTGCAGGGCCCGAAGGGCGTCGGCGCCCTGATCGCACGTGACCCGGGGCGGCTGCGGCCGCTGATCTGGGGCGGCGGCCAGGAGGCCGGGCACCGGTCGGGCACCGAGAACGTGCCCGGCATCGTCGGGTTCGCCGCCGCGCTGGCCGCGTCGCGTGAGCGTCGCGATGGCCGCCGGCGGCTGCGTGATCGCCTCGAGGCCGGAGTGGGGGCGGTGCCCGTGGTGTCCGCCGGCGCTTCGCGGCTGCCCGGCCACGTGCTGCTGCGGATCGACGGGCTGCGCGCCGACCTGGTCGTGCTCGCCCTGGACGAGGCGGGCTACGAGGTCTCGGCCGGGTCGGCCTGCTCGGCGGGCTCGATGGAGCCCAGCGCCGCGCTGGTCGCGCAGGGGATGACCCCGGACGAGGCCCGCGCCGTGATCCGCGTGACCATCGGCCCGCACACCACCGGGGCCGAGATCGACGGCTTCCTGGAGGCCCTCCGGGCGATCGTCCTTCGCCTCCGCTCGGGCGCGCTGGCCTGATGTATTCCGACGCCGTCATCCGCCATGCGCTGGATGCCTCCCGGGCCGGCGAGCTCGTTCCGCACGGCGCCGTTGGCCGAGCGGGCGACGCCGCCTGTGGCGACACCGTCGAGATCGAACTGCGGGTCGAGGACGACACCGTCACGGAGGCGCGCCACCGTTCGCTGGCCTGTCCCCACGGCACGGCGGCCGCGGCGCTGCTCTGCGAACTGGTCGAGGGCCGCGACCTGCTGGACGCCGCGCGGATCGGTCAGTCCGACCTGGACGCCGCGCTGACCCCGCGGGAGGGCAACCGGGAATGCCTCGCGGTCGCCGTCGATGCGCTGCACGCGGCGATCGCCGCGGCGCTCCAGGACGGGCGACTGCCACTGGCGGACGGCCGGATCGCGGTCGCGATGAGCGGCGGGGTGGACTCGGCGGTCGCGCTGCTGAAGGCGGTCGAGGCCGGCCACGAGCCGGTCGGCGTGACGCTGCGGCTGTGGATCGACCCCGCCGCGCCGGACTCCGAGCGCGCCTGCTGTTCGCCGTCGTCCGTTCGGGCGGCGCGGTCGGCCTGCCACGCGCTGGACGTGCCGCACGTCACGCTCGACCTGCGCGAGGGGTTCCGCCGGGCTGTGGTCGAGGAGTTCGTGGGCGCCCACCGGCGCGGCCTCACGCCGAACCCATGTGTGCGCTGCAACGGCTCGTTCCGCTTCGATGCGCTGATCGGGTTCGCCGACCGGATCGGGGCGCCACGGCTGGCGACCGGCCACTACGCCCGCGTCGTCCGCCGCGACGGCCGCGCGCTGCTGGCCCGTGGCGCCGATCCGGCGAAGGACCAGTCGTACATGCTGGCCTCGGTCTCCACGGAGATCCTGGCGCGCGTCTGGTTCCCGCTGGGCGAGCAGCACAAGACCGCAACCCGGGCGGAGGCGCGGCAGGCCGGCCTGGCAGCTGCCGGGAGGGCCGAGAGCCAGGAGGTGTGCTTCGTCGGCGGCGGCGACCACCGCGCGTTCCTGGAGCGCCATGGCGGAGCCGGGAAGGCGGGCGCGATCGTCGA
>Ga0247829_10000548_pt1 | contig 14796 bp, 6 predicted proteins | sample 12C_Control_Day4_FD_207765 | JGI IMG/M metagenome (GOLD analysis project Ga0247829, IMG submission 207765) | Soil microbial communities from agricultural site in Penn Yan, New York, United States - 12C_Control_Day4 | ecosystem: Environmental > Terrestrial > Soil > Agricultural land | place: USA... | reverse complement strand
GTACTGCGATGCATCATTGGGATTGCCGGCTCCGCGGAAATGCGCCTGCACGATCGGCAGGGGCGACGTGCCGGTGCCGGGACCGAAGTACGCGAAGGTGCCGCCGCGGCCGGCCGAGAGGTTCGCCCGGAGATTGGCCTGCGCCTGGCGGAACTCGTCGATCCAGCCGTTTTCGAAGATGTTGGTCTCGTTGTAGCTCCGCGTCTGCCAGAGATCGCGCGACCGCGTGCCGACGTAACGAACCTCGACCGCCATGTTGCGCGAAACGGCCCGCTGCACCCCGACCGTCCAGGTGTCGGCATACGGCACTTTGATGTCGGGGTCGAACAGATTGATGTCTCCGGTTACGACTTCCGTGATCGGATACTGCGGCGTCTCGTTGAAGTTCGCCGGTCCGAGCCGGGTGGTCTGCCGGAGCAGCACCGGGAAGCCTTGCCCGTCGTCCAGGTTGCCGAGATTGTTGGTGCGACTCGCGGAGATGACGATGCCCGGGTTGGAGTTGTACTGGCCGGTAAAGTCGTTCATGCCATTTCGGTTGAACGAACGCGAGTAGCCGGCGCGCAGCACCGTGTCGCCCGAGTTCGATCCGAGCAGTCGCGGCATCGCGCCGCCGCCAAGCGTCCACGCCATACCGGCACTCGGGGCGATGTTGTCGTAGTCGGTGTTGTAGCCCTTCACGCCCTCGCCAAAGTTGATGAACTCGGGTCGCTTGCCCGGCGTAAAGCCAGGCTGGAACAAGTTGCAGCGTCCGTCCGGACCGACGCCGGAAATGCCGCAGAGATCGGCCATCGTCGCGGTGGAATAGCTGTTGTTCAGCGGAGTGAAGGGGAACTGCAAGTCATAGCGCAGGCCCGCGTTCACGGTGAAGTTGGGCCGAAGACGCCATGAGTCCTGCACGTATAAGCCGGCTTCCCGCATGCGCGCGCGCTGCGTGCCCACGCCGACATACTCGTAGGTGCCGGTGTTCTCGTTCAGGCGTGCGTCCGCGCTGATCGAGCTGACGCGTCCGGTGATCATCGAGTACAGCCCTTCGGCCGCGTCCAGCTGGTCCGACGAGGCGCCGGGAAAGTTCGCGGTCGTAAAGAGATCCTGCGCCGGATCTCCGTTGACGATGCCGAAGTCGATCTCCGGAATCATGCTGGAGTTCTTCAGCCACACGTCATTCTGCGTCCACGCGACTCCGCTGGTGATGCTGTGGTTCCCCTTCAGCCACGTGACCGTGTCTTCCAGCAGCAGCGTCGTCGCATTCCGAGACTGCGGAGACGGCGTCGCCCCGGCATTCGTAAGCCCGGATCCAACATCGGGGAAGTCGAGGTGAAAGCCTGCCTGATTCGCGAGCGAACCCGTGTACATTCCGGTGTTCAACTCCTGGAAGAACTGCACCGGCGCGCCGCTGTACGCCACGCGCCCCTCGTTGACCAGCGCACTGCTCAGCGTCGAGCGGACGGCATTGCTCCAGCTCAGACGCTTCGATGCCTGCCCGGCTTCGACCGGGAAGCCGGGAAAACTCGCATCGCGGCCGTTCAACGTATCGGGCGTATCCGTGAAGTAGTTGTAATTGAACGCGCTGGTGAAGCGATGATTGTTCGTGATGTTGTAGTCGACCCGGGCCGTCGGATAACGCCGCAACGACGTCACGGCGAGGTTGTAGCGGTACCGCTGAAGGTTTGGATCGAGATCATCGAGCGAGCCGGTCGTCTGCACGGCTGATCGGATATCGCCAAGCAGCGCGCCGATGGTCGCATCCTGCGTCGACACCTGGCCGTTAGCCGCTGCCAGCTGCAGAAGGTTGACGGTTCGAACCTGCCCACCAGCGTTATAGCTGAACAACCCCTGCTGTGCCGCCGGGTTGAGAATCGTGCGCGTCCGTGTCGTATCGCTCGGCTGGCGGAACTCCTCATAGTTAACGAAGAAGAACGCCTTGCCGCGGCCGTTGAACACGCCGGGGATCGTCAGAGGGCCGCCGAACCGGCCTCCTATCTGATTCTGGAGCAGGTCCGCCTTCTCGACATCATCGCGATTGTTGAACCAGGTGTTCGCGTTGAACTTATCGTTGCGGTAGTAGTGATACAGGCTGCCGCTGTAGTCGTTGGTGCCTGAACGGGTCGTGAACTTGATCTGCACTGCCCCCTGGCCCGCACCATCGGCGCCCTGAGCCGCCGTGGTCACCGTCACTTCTTCGACGGCGTCGAGCCGCGGGCTGACGATCGAGAAGAACCCGTCGGTCGTCTTCAGCGTATTGTCCTGGATGTTCACGCCGTCGAGCGTGATGTTGATCGCTCCCTGTGGCAGGCCGTTGACGGTCGAGTCACGGTTTCCGCCGGGTGTCGAAACCCCCGGCATGAAGGTCACGAAGTCCATCGCGCTACGGCTGGTGAGGGGCAGCTTCGTGATCTGGTTGGTATTGATCGTGTTTGAGATGGTCGACGACTGCGTCTGAATGATCTCCGATGTAGAGGAAACCACCACCTGCTCGGTCAATCCCCCGACTTCGAGCTTTGCCCGGACGTTTGCCGGCGCGCCGGCGGTAACGACGACGTCGTTGACGACGAAGGTCTTGAACCCCTCCAGTGTGACGGTCACCGTGTAGGTGCCGATGGGTAAACCCGGGAAGGAGAAGACGCCCTGTCCGTTCGAGACGGCGTCGGTGGTGACGCCGGTGGCGTTGTGTTTTACGACGACTGTCGCGCCCGGAATGACCGCGCCGCTCGAGTCGACGACGCTGCCCGAAATTGAAGATGCCGTGGCCCCTTGCCCGTACGCGCTGGTACAGAAAACCAATAACGCCAGCCCCGTTGTGATCAACGCACGCACTATGCCGCTCATCCGCAGCCTCCCATCTGTCAACGGACTGTAAACCGGGCCCGACAATACTCATACCGGGTACCGCCACCCATCCCGTAAAGCCGGTATTTGGTCGGGAAAATGTCACTATCCCCGCTCTCCCCGGTTTGCCCGATACTCCCGTCCTGCCTCCGTTGGATACACTCCGCGGCGGAATGACGTGGTAGTGACAGGCTCCGGCCCCAACGCAGTCATCGTCTGCCCGCGTTGTGCGAGCCCAAGGGCGCAGAGCCTTACGCCTGCCGTTCGCAACTGGTTCTGCTGTACGGATTGCGGGCACATGTGGCCGAAGCAGGACGAGGACACTGAGGAATCAGGACACAGAAGCGACAGACCTCGCTGAGCCCGGCGCGCCATTTCGCTTCGCGGTAGGCTAGAAGAAGCCTGCCGCGCAAGGCCGGTTGGCCCACGCCGATCTCACAGGCATCGGAGGCTCATGCGATTCAGAACGTGGCCGGTCGCGGCGTTCGCGCTCGCCGCGCTGCTCCTGCTCATCGTTGTGTCGGTGCTGGAATCGAACCGCCGTGCGCAGGAGATCTACTCGCGCCTCGACGACGTCGATCAGCGCTACCACGAGGTCGAATCGAAGCTCCGGCGCCTCCGCTCCGACGTGAACATGTCGGGCATCTTCGTCCGCGACTACCTGCTCGACCCGGCCCGCGAACGCGCGGCCGCCTATCGCCAGCAGCTGAGGCAGTTCCGCGGCGCCAACAATGCGGCGTTCGATGAGTTGCGGCTCCTCATCGAGAATCGTCCCGAGAACACGCAGCGTCTCGAGCGCCTGCGCGCCAAGCTGGCGGAATACTGGGGCGTGCTCGATCCGCTGTTCGATTGGACGCCGTCGGAAAAGGCGACGCAGAGCGTGACGTTCCTGCGCACCGAAGTGATCCCGCGCCGCGAAGCGGTGCTCTCGATCGCCCTCGAGATCGAAGAGATCAACCGCTCGACCATGGCGGCGCAACGTACGGAGGTCGCGGGCCAGCAGAAGGAGTTGCAACGCGATCTCTACGCGCTGCTCGCATGGAGCCTGTTGCTCGGCGGCATCGTCGCCTTGACCGCGGTGATCCGGCTCGGGCAGCTGGAGAAGCGATCCGCCAAGGAGCAGCACCTGGCCGAGGAGGCCGAGCGTCGCATGCGGGAGCTCTCGCAGCAGCTCGTCGCGACGCAGGAAGAGGAGCGGAAGAAGCTCTCGCGGGAGCTGCACGATCATGTCGGGCAGGTGCTGACCGCGCTGCGCATGGAGCTCGGGAGCATCGACCGCCTTCGCGCGGCGGGCGACGGCGCACTGGCGCGCGCCGTTGCCGAAAGCCGTCAGCTCGTGGACAACATGGTGAGAACGGTTCGCGACCTTGCCCTCGGCCTGCGCCCGAGCATGCTCGACGACTTCGGCCTGCAGCCGGCACTGGAGTGGCACGCCCGCGAATTTACGCGGCGCTACAACCTGCCGGTCGATCTCACGATATCGGGTGAGCTGAGCCAGCTCGTGGACCCGTACGCCACGTGCATCTACCGCGTCGTGCAGGAAGCACTCACCAACTGCATCCGGCACGCGAAAGCCTCGCACATCCGCGTCACCGTCGCCGGCGGTATCGATACACTGGCCGTTGCCGTGGTGGACAACGGCGTTGGCATCAATCCCGAGAGCCGCAGGAGTGGTCTCGGCCTACGGGGGATCGAAGAGCGCGTTCGGGATCTCGGCGGGAACGTGGAGATCCACACCGCTCCCGGCGTGGGCACGTCGCTGACGATCCGCATTCCAATGCCCCAGGGGAACACATCGGAGGAGGCACCACTTGCGCGTATTGCTGGCTGATGATCACGGCATCGTTCGCCGCGGATTGCGAAGCCTTCTGGAAAGCGAACCGGGTTTGACGGTAGCTGCCGAGGCAGCCGACGGGCTCGAGGCGCTGCGGCTCTGTGAAGAGCACAAACCGGACGTGCTCATAGTCGACATCGGCATGCCCAAACTGAACGGCATCGACGTGGCCGCGCGGGCGCAAAAGCTGGATCGCGCTCCGAAAACGATCATCCTCAGCATGCACTCGGACGAGTCGTACATCATCCGCGCGCTCGCGGCGGGCGCGCGCGCGTACCTTTTGAAGGATGCGACCGACGAGGATCTCCTGCCCGCCGTACGGGCCGTGGGCGCCGGAAAGCCGTACTTCAGTCCGGCGGTGACCGCGGTGCTCGTCGAGGATTACGTCCGTCGACTGCAGGCTCGGGGGCTCACGGATACATACCACCTGCTCACGGACCGCGAGAAGGAAGTGCTGCAGCTTCTCGCCGAAGGGCGTTCCAACAAGGAGGTTGCGACGGTCCTCGACCTCAGTCTCTCAACGGTCGAAACGCATCGCGCGAACCTGATGCAGAAGCTCAATCTTCACAACACGGCAGAGGTCGTGTTGTATGCCGTCCGCAAGGGCATCATCGTCTGAACCGGATTCGCCTGGACGGCATCGCCGAGAACGGCGGCCGCCCAGCGGTGCGCGTCGTTGCCGGCAACTGCGCGACGCATCCGCCGCATCCGCGCACGTCGCTCCTGCTCGTCCATCTGGAGGGCCACCGTGAGTGCGCCGGCCGCGCCCGCCGGGTCGAGCGGATTGACGATGACCGCGCCATCCAGCTCGCGCGCCGCTCCGGCGAAGGTGCTGATCACGAGTACGCCGTCGCCGTCGGTCCGCGCACGCGCGAACTCCTTTCCTACCAGGTTCATCCCATCATGCAGGCTGCCGACATAGCAGACGTCGGCGGCGCGCAGGTATTGCGTCACCTGTGACTGCGCGTGATGTCCCTCGAGCAGGACGATGGGTGTGTACTCCGGAGCGCCGAACCGTTCGTTCACGCGCGCGGCGGCGGCCCGCACGCGCTGCCGGAGATCGACGTCACCCTGCAGTGCGGGGCGGCCCGGTTCCGCAAGCTGCACCAGCACGAAACGGTTTCTGAAATCGGGGAATTCTGTCAGCAGGTGCTCGACCGCGAGAAACTTTTCTTCAATTCCCTTGGTGAAGTCCAGCTGATCGACACCCACAGCGATGCGGATCCGGTCGTCGAGCGCGAGGGTGTGGATCACGGCTCGCCGGCACTCGGCCTGCGGCGGCGCATCCAGCGACACCGTCCACGGAATCGATGCCGGGTACACCCTCAGGCTCACGCGGCGGCCGCTGTATGACACCGTCATCTGCTCGCGGTCCACGGGCGCCTTCAGCGTTTGCGCGACGCAGTCAGCGAAGTTGTCACGGTCAACGACCGTCTGGAAGCCCACGATGCAGCTGCCAAGCAGGCCGTCCAGCAGTTGCGATCTCCACGGACAGAGCCTCAGCGTCTGCCAGTCGGGCCACGGCGCGTGCCAGAAGGTCGAAACCCTGCTCGCCGGCAGTTGTGCGCGGATCATCGCCGGCGCGAGGGCGAAGTGATAGTCCTGCACGAGCACGATCGGCGTGTCATCGAGGGCCTCATCCACGACGGCGTCGACAAAGCGGGCGTTCGCCGTCCAGTACGCATCGAGATCCGACGGCCTGAACACCGGCTTGATGAAAGCGCGATGGCACAGCGGCCACAGCGCTTCGCTGGCGAAGCCGTAGTAGTAGCCGGCATATTCCTGCTCGTCGAGCCACACACGGCGCAGCCTGTAGGCAGGCTTCTCAGGGGGCACCGCGACGCCGCTCGCCTCGTCGACGACGGCACGGTCCGCACTGCCGGATCCGTGTGCGACCCACACACCCCCGCAGTGCGCAAGCAGCGGCTCAACCGCATGAACGAGCCCGGACGCCGCGTGCCGCAGCACGATGCTGCCATCGGCATCACGCTCGTGACTGTAGGGTTCGCGATTAGCGAGCACGATGATCTGCTGGCCGCGGGCGAGCTGCTCGAGGGTAGATTGTGGTTCCGTCACAGGGTATCCCTCCTGAAATGCACTTTCGCAGTTGCGCGCAGTACACCCGATCACTGGGTTCGGGGGAATACGGCAAATGGGGTAGCCTTCAGCCGCATTTCACCGCTCTGCGCGGATGAAGCGTCCGCCCATGATTTCCAACGCGACGGGGCGTCCAGTGGCCGCGTCGAGCCTAAAGGTCACGAGCGTTGACCCGCGCCAGTCCGCGGTCCAGCGGGCGCGGAAGGTGTCGAAGTGCCAGTGCTCGAGCGTTGCGACGAAGCCGGGGCCGTAACGAAGGCGCAGCGTGCCGTTCTCGGAAGTGACCTCGACCTGGCCGCGCGCCGGATCTTTGTACGTGCCCGCGTAGGTGTCGAGCGGAGCGGATGGAGTCGTGCCGCTCACGCGCTGCGCCTCCGCGCGCGCTACGACCTGCTCGCTCCGTTTGCCATCTTCTCGGTACACTTCGAGCAGCGCCGCGCTCCAGTCGCGATCCGACCGCCCGGCATATCGATCGAAGACCGTGTACATCAACGCATGTCGCAGTTCGGCGTGATCGAGGTTGCCGAGGACGAGCACGCCGAGCCGCTCGTCGCGGATCAGGCCGAGAATCGCGACCATACCGTCGATACTGCCCGTGTGAAAGTCGACGGCGCGGCCACGATAATCCTGCTGAAACCACCCGAGCGCGTACGTCATCCAGTGCGGCTTCACCAGTCGTGTCGTCGGATACATCGAATCGGGAACCATCGTCTGCGGATGGAACAACTCCGCCACCGTGCGCTCTGAGAGGAGCCGTTTCCCGTCCGCGCCACCCACGCATCCGCCATCGAGTAGGAACTGCATCCACTTCGCCATATCGCTCGCGCTCGACCACACGGCACCCGCGGCAGCGACGGCATCGACGCTCGCGTTCTGAATGACCTTGACCTTGCCATCGACGATGGAATGCGGTGTGGCGACGTTGGCGCCTGGTGGAATTTGTGCCAGCGTGGCGACCGTATCCCGCATCCCGAGCGGCTCGAAAATACGGGCGCGGATGACATCCTTCCACGACTGGCCGGTGACCTGCTCGATCACCCGTCCTGCGGCGGCATACATCACGTTCTGGTAGACGAACCGCGACCGCAGCGAGTAAGCCGGATCGATCAATCGCACCCGATCGAGGATCTGTTCGGTGCTGTTCTCCTGTCCGTACCAGAGAAAGTCCGTGTTGCCGAGCCCGCCGCGATGGGTGAGCAGGTCGCGTATCGTCAGCTCGCGCGTGACGGCGGGATCCTTGACCTGAAAACCGGGCAGGTGCTTCGTCACCGGATCGTCCCACGCGAGCTTCTGCTCGTCGACCAGCATTCCGATCAGCGACGCAGTCATCGCTTTGGTCGTGGAGCCCACGGCGAACAGCGTGTGTTCGTCGACCCGGTCGCCCTTGCCAAGCTCGCGAACCCCGTAGCCCTTTGCAAAGACCACCTTGCCGTCCTTCACGACGGCGACGGTCGTGCCCGGAAGCCGCCATGCGTCGACGCCTTTGGAGATGTAGTCGTCAAAGCCGGCCAGCGCATCAGACTGGCCGATCGCGGGCGCGGTGAGCAGGCACAGCACCAGTGCCACCGATGTCGCATGAGCAGACGCACGCAGGATACGCATGGCTGGCGATTCTAAGCCACAGGGGAAACACAAGCACAGGAGAAACACAGGGGAACACGGAAGAAACACAGCGCCGACAAGGCAACCGCCAAGAGCACGAAAGGTGTCTGGGTGTTTCTTCTGTGCTCCTGCGGTGTTTCTTCTGTGCTTCTGCGGTGTTTCTTCTGTGCTTCTGCTGCGTTTCTTCTGTGGGCTGGGATGGCACGGCTGTTGCGCTCGCATCCGCACGGAGGCATCCATGCGACGCAAGACTCAGCTGGTGGTCCTGTTGTTCATGACGGCCGTTTGTCTCGGCGCCCAGGAGCAGAAAACCGGGCGCATCACCCGCATCGAGTTCCAGCCCGCCACGGCCGAGGAGGGCGGCGGCGTGTTCGTGTCGCTGATAGGGACCGGGTCGTGTACTTACACGCTCGACTATGGAGACGGCAACACCGAACGGCGGACGGTGGAGCTTCCCGATCGTGTCAAGCACACCTACCCGGCTGATGGCGAGTATCTCGTCGTGGCGACACCGGAAGCGCCATGCGAGGGGCTCGCGCGCGCGAAGCTCGATGTGCGCGCGATCAGGCAGGGTGTGTGGGGGCTTTCGGTCGAGACTGGCCCGGACAAACAGAATGCCGAGATGCTCGTGACGATCAACGGTCGCGGCGAGTGCACCGTGACCATGGACTATGGTGACGGGGTCGTCGACAAGGTGTCAGCCACGCTGCCTGCTACGCGCAGTCACAAGTACGGCAAAGCAGGCGTCTATGACCTCACGGCGACAGCAGAACCGCCGTGCCGCGGCGAAGCCGGTTTGAAGGTGGAGATCACGCGATTCGACAACGTGCCCGTCATCGATCGGCCGGTCCGTTGATCCAGCGCGCGATCCAGTCGTGGATCTCGTTGTAGAAGAACCGGCTGTTCTCCCCTCTCAACACCCAGTGGTTCTCTTCCGGAAACACGATGAGGCGGCTCGGCACCTTCATGCGCTGCAGCGCGCTCCACAGCTGGATCGCGTTGTTCATCGGCACGCGATAATCGCGCTCGCCGACGGTGACGAGCATCGGCGTCTTCAGCGTGCCTGCCCTATGCAGCGGACTCTGTTTCGTCCACAGCTCCGCTCCCTCCCAGGGCGGGCCGCCGACGTTGCGCTCGCGTTCGTAGACCACGTCACTCGTGCCCCACTGCTGCGACAAATCGAACAGGCCCGCGTGACTCACCAGCGCTTTGTAACGCGTCGTCGTCACCGCCATCCAGTTCGCTAGATGGCCGCCGTAGCTCGCGCCGCCCGCCACCTGACGGGTGGCGTCGATGAATGGATACTTCTTGATTGCCGCGTCCGCGGCCTCGTTGATTTCGTTCGCCGGTCCTTCGAGCGGATCGAACTGGATCTGCTGTGAGAACTTCTCGCCGAAGCCGGTCGACCCCGTGTAGTTGGTGAGGAGTACGACGTAGCCAGGCTGAGCAAGCAGGTGGTAGTTCCACCGGATCACGAACTGGTCGATCCACATCCCGTGCGGGCCACCGTGCATGAGCACGAAGAGCGGATACTTCTTTGACGCATCGAAGTTGGCGGGCAGCGCGACGAAGCTCTGGATCTCCTTGCCGCGGCTGCTCGTGAACCAGAACTCCTCGAGCGGCCGCCAGTCGATCTGCGACGCGCGATCCGCGTTGAAGGACGTCAGCGGCTTTGGGAGCCCGTCGGGACTCACGCGAACGAGCTCGGGCGGGTGGACGGCGCAGTCCCAGCCGGCGACGATCACTGGCGCGGCCGCAGGCCCGCGAACGTCCACGGCGCTCAACGTGCCGGACGTCAGTTCACCGACTTCCGCTGGAGCGCCGGCGGCGAGCGGGACGCTGTACAGCCGCTGCCGTCCGCGGTCCTCGGCGAGCACGTACACGGAGCGGCCATCCGGGGCGGGCACATACGATGCGACGGCGCGATCCCATTTGCTCGTGATCACCGTACGCGTTCCGGGAGAGGTCCATTCCCATCGTGCGAGGCGGGTGAGGTTGTAGACCTTGTCGGTCGCGGGCTCGACAACCGCGAACAGGATCCTGCCGTCGGGGCTGAACAGGGGACGGCTGTACGAGTCCTTGTCGTTGGTGAGCCGCTTCGGCTCGCCGCCGGCGGCCGCCACCATCCACAATGACTGGACGACTCCCGCGAACGCGGCTTCGTGCTGATTCACGGTGGCGGCGAAGACGACGGCGGCGCCGTCGGGGGTCCAGGTCGCGGCGAGGTTGTCACTGCCGGATCCGGACTGGCCAGCGAAACCTGGTCCGGCCACCAGCTGCGAGCCCGCGAGGATGTCATTGGCCGTCGAGGATGCGCCGAGCATCTGGATCATCAGCGTCGGCCGTCGATCGTCGAGCCAGCGGTCCCAGTCGCGAATCGGAAAAGTGTCGTAGACGCGCGCGTTCCACTTCCGCCTGCGCCGCTCCTCCGCCATCTTCCTGTTCTCGTCGTCGCTCTTCGCGCCCCGGTACACGTCGCTCACGAAGAGGACGGCCTTGCCGTCCGGGCGCCACTGTGGCGCGCGCGCGCCCGTGAAGATGCCGGTCACGCGCTCGGCCTCGCCGCCGGACAGATCCAGGACGTAGATCTGCGACGACTCATCGCCGTCGCGGCGTGCGGAAAACGCGATCCGTTTGCCATCGGGGCTCCAGACGGCCCCGCTCTCTCCGCCACGCGATGCGGTGAGCTTGCGCGGCGGCGTGCCGCCGTCCGTCGCGACGAGCCAGAGATCGCTGGACTGCTCGCTCTCGGTGTACGACGGATCGGTCACCTGCACCGCCGCCCATTTGCCATCAGGGCTCAGCACCGGCGCACCGAGACGTTTCGAGAGCCACACGTCCTCGTGCGTGATCGCCCGCTTCTGCGCCGCCTGGTCGGCATGCGCCTGAGGGCCGCCAATCAGGACCAGCACGGAAACGGCGCTAACGAGTGTTGTACGCATTAGCGGCGAGTATACGAGATGAGATCACCCGCCCCGGTGCTACAGGTTCGCGACGCCGTACGTGGCACGTCGCACGCTGCAAAGGAGGCGGCACGTCCGCAGAGCACGCTGCACGTCGCACCCCGCCCGTCGCCCGTTCACCGTCCGCCGTTCGTCGACGTCACCGGCGGGCGGGGAGCGGCGTCCCACCACCAGAATTTCGGCAGCTTCTTCTGCACGGGCCAGATCTGGTCGAGCGTGTCACCCTCGTAGAGTTCTCCGTTCTTCATCACATAGCGGATGCTGTTCGTGTTGCGGATCTCGACGAGCGGATTGCGATCGAGCACGACCAGATCCGCGAGCTTGCCTGCCTCGATCGAGCCGAGGTCCTGATCGAAGCCGATGATCCTCGCGCCGTCGATCGTCGCCGCCTTGAGGACTTCACGAGGCGTCATGCCGCCCATCGCCAGCCCCCACATCTCCCAGTGATAGCCGAGGCCCTGGAGCTGTCCGTGACCGCCGACGCCGACGAGCCCGCCTGCACGCTGGACTTTCGCGGCCGATTCGGCCGCCAGCGGAAACACGAACTCGTCCTTCCGCGCCCACACGCGTCGCCGGCGCGTCATGTCGTCGAGCACGTTGTGCGGGTAAAAGCGATTGAGCTTCTTGTCGTCGTGCACTTCGGTCGTCGTGTAGAAGTACTCCTCCGCGATGATGCCGCCGTAGTTCACCAGCAGCGTCGGCGTGTAGGAGGTCTTCGTCCGCGCGAACAGTTCGACGACGTCCTTGTAGAGAGGGAAGACGGGCAGCGTGTGCTCGTTGCCATGCATGCCGTCGATGGCGTGCGTGAGGTCCATCTTCATGTCACGGCCGCCTTCGGTCGTTGGCATCAGGCCGAGCTCCTTTGACGCCTGCACGACCCATTGGCGCTGTTTGCGATTGCCGACCATGTAGGACTTGATGTTGGTCGTGCGGTAGTGCTCCTTGTAGCGCCGCAAGTATGCGAGCGTGGCCTCGTACGACTGGAAGTCGTTGCTCGAAAACACGCCGGGGCCGGTCATGAACGCGCGCTCACCGATGCTCTGGCCGGTCTCCACGAGGTCCTGATACGCGAAGTAGTCGTTCGTCGACGTCTGCACGTCGAGCCCCGCGGTCACCCCATACGCGAGGGTCGCGATGAGACTCCAGTTCTGCGGCTCGAGCACATCGTGCGTGCGGAACTCCCAGTGCGCGTGCGTGTCGACGAATCCGGGAACGACGAACTTCCCGCGCGCGCTGACCTCGCGCGTGCCCGCGGGCACCTTCAGGCTGCGGCCGACCGACACGATCCGGTTGTCGGTAACAAGAATATCGGTGTCGGAGAGGACGTCGGCATCGCTGACCGCGGCCGAACTGGTTGCGGCTCGTGGGGCAGACGCTTTCATCGTGATTACCGTCGCCCCCCGCAGCACGATGCTCCCCTTCGGCATGACACGGGGCACCTCCACCACCACTTCGATGTGCTGGACGTTTTTGTCGAGATCGAGCGGATCCTTGGGCTTCGCGCCCGGCTTGTCGCCCGGCTTCTGACCTTCGCTCCCGGCAGCTGCTGGCTTCGTCTCTCCGCCCTTCTCTGCGCCCTTCTCTGCGCCCTCTGCTTTCTCTGCGGCCTCTGGAACGAAGTCAACCGTGTCGAAGGCACGACGGAAGAAGCTCGAGCCTATCGCCCACGTAATCGATTTGCCGTCGTCGGACCACGCGAAGTAATCCGCGCCGATGTCGGTCAGCCGTTTGACCGGCACCGAGGGGCTGCGAACGGCAACCGTTGCCGCGGTGCCCGTGAACGGCGGCACCGCAAGGAGCCACAGCTGATTGTTGACCTCCGCCAGCGCCCAGTGTCCGTCGGGACGCATCAGGACGGCATCCGCCGCGGGAGGACGCGGGGCACCGCCGCGACCGGGCCCCGTCACCCGCACGTGCGTGCGGCGATCAGTACCGTCATACCGCAGCGAGATCAGGCCATCGTCGGAGTAGACAAAGATGCGGTTCGGGTCGCCTGCAAAGTGCGGACGGCCTACGCCGCGTGCGGGGACGATCAACTCCACCGCTCCGCCGTTCGACGGCAGCCAGACGAGATCGAGCGGAATACGCAGTCCGCCGAACTCGCTGAACGTCTGCTGCCGCTGATACTCGTTGCCGCGAAGACCGACGATCCGCTGGCCGTCGGGAGAGAACGTGATGTCAGTGTAAAAGGACGATACCTTCGTGAGCTGCTGCGGCTGTCCGGATCCGTCGGCGCGGATCTTCCAGATGTGTCCCTGCGCGTCCGACGACCAGGTCACATACCCGATCCACTGCCCGTCGGGGGACCACGTCGGCTTGAACGCATTCTCCGAACCGGAAAGCAGACGCTTCGGCGCCACCGTGCCCGCCCCGCTCGCGGGCAGATCGACGATGTAGAGATTGGTGAGCACCGACATGACGAGTCGCTTCCCGTCGGGTGACTGACGCGGATCCTGAATCAACCGCGCCCGCACCGGACCTTGCGGCACGCGATATGGGAACTCGAGGTCAGGGCCAACGTCGAGCGCCACTTTCGCTTTGAACGGGACCGGGGTCGACGCCCCTGTTTCCACATTGATGCGCTCGATCCGTCCATTGTTGGTGATCACGACTTCGCGTCCGTCAGGCATGAACGCGTACCCGGCCACGGTATCGCGCGTCGGGCTGCCGCCACTTTCCTGCTCGTCGCGTGTGACCGGCCACTTGAGCCAGCGGTCCGCACCGGTCTCGAGGTTGCGCACGCGAAGCCCCGTCTTGGTCTCGTAGCGCGTGGCATAGACCACAAGCTTGCCGTCTCGAGAGACGAGCGGGCGCATGCCGCCCCCTTCGGCCTGCGTGATGACGTCGGCATCACCGCTCTGCATGTCGAGGCGTGCCACCTGCCATCTCGCCAGCCCGGTGCCGGTGCCCGCCTGGGCGACGAACAGGTAGCGGCCGTCCGGGGTCACAGAGGCACCGAGGCGCGTCGGCCCCGTCGCCGCGCCACCCGGCGGCGCGGAAGGACCGGCGGGTGGCGAAGGACCCGCGGCCAGAGCAATACCGCTGCCGCCGTTGACATGGAACATGCGAAGCTGCGTACTGCCGGTCGCGCGGATGGAGGCAATGACGTACTGCGAGTCCGGCGTCCAGGCAGGTGAGATCACCGCGTCCTGCGATTCACTGGACAGTTTGCGCGGCTCGCTGCCGTCGATCTTCGTGATCCACAGATTGTCGCTGCCGCTGCGATCGCTGATGAACGCGATCCACTTGCCATCGGGCGACACGCGGGGCTGTGCATCGAATGGTGCGCCCTCAGTGAGGCGCGTCGCGTCGCCGCCGGCGACAGGCACGCGATAGAGGTCACCAAGCAGCTCGAATACCAGATTCCGGCCGTCCGGCGTGACATCGAGCGAAATCCACGTGCCCTCGTCGGTCTCGAACTCGAGCTTCTTCGGCATCTCGAGCGGGAGCTCGTTCTTGTCGGCCTTCTTCTTC
>Ga0247829_10000546_pt1 | contig 14800 bp, 11 predicted proteins | sample 12C_Control_Day4_FD_207765 | JGI IMG/M metagenome (GOLD analysis project Ga0247829, IMG submission 207765) | Soil microbial communities from agricultural site in Penn Yan, New York, United States - 12C_Control_Day4 | ecosystem: Environmental > Terrestrial > Soil > Agricultural land | place... | reverse complement strand
CAGGCGGCGGCGCGCATCGGCCCGCACGTTCACCGCACGCCGGTGATGACGTGCGCGGCGATCGACGCCGAAGTCGGCGCGAGGCTGTTCTTCAAGTGCGAGCATTTGCAGCGTGTCGGCGCCTTCAAGGCGCGCGGCGCGTGCAACGCGGTGTTTTCGCTCGACGCGGAATCCGCCCGGCGCGGTGTCGTCACGCACTCCTCCGGCAATCACGGCGCCGCGCTGGCGTATGCGGCGCAGCGCCGCGGGATCCCGGCGTGGGTCGTGATGCCCGACAATGCGCCCGCGGTGAAGCAGGCGAACGTGCGCCGCTTCGGCGCCACCGTGCGCCTGTGCGCGCCGACCGTCGCGGCACGCGAAGCCGCCTGCGACGCCGTCGCGCGCGAGACGGGCGCGACGCTCGTCCATCCATTCGACGATCCGCGCGTCATCGCCGGACAGGGCACTGCGGCGCTCGAGCTCGTCGAAGCCGTCGACGACCTCGATGCGGTGATTGCGCCGTGCGGCGGCGGCGGCCTGCTGTCGGGAACCGCGATCGCCGTCACGTCGTGGCGCCTCGGCATCGACGTACTGGGCGCCGAGCCCGCCAACGCCGATGACGCCGCGCGCGGTTTTGCGTCAGGCACGCTCGAGCCGCTCGCTGCGACGACGACGATCGCCGACGGCCTGCGCACGACGCTTTCCTCGCGGACGCTGGCCGCGCTGCGCAAGCACGTGCGTGCGTTCGGGACCTGCAGCGAGGAGGCAATCGTGCGCGCGATGCGGATGATGTTCGAGCGGATGAAGCAGGTCGTCGAGCCTTCGTCCGCGGTGCCGCTCGCCTGCCTGCTCGAGCACACGCTCGACGTCACCGGCCGGCGTGTGGGCATCATCGTGAGCGGCGGCAACGTCGACCTCGACCGGTTGCCGTGGCGATGATGGGTGATGCCGCGCCGCTGCTCGCGGTGCGCGGCGTGACGCTGCAGTACAAGACGAAGGACCACCTCGTCACGGCGACGTACCGCGTCGACTTCGACGTCCATCGCTCGGACCGCTTCATCCTGCTCGGACCGTCGGGTTGCGGGAAGTCGACGCTGCTGAAGGCGGTCGGCGGCTACATGAGGCCGGTGGAAGGCGAGATCCGGCTGAAAGGCGAGGCCGTGACGCGGCCCGGTCCCGATCGCATGATGGTGTTCCAGGAGTTTGACCAGCTCCTGCCGTGGCGAACGGTCAAGGAGAACGTGATGTTCCCGCTGCAGGCGAGTGGCCGCCACCCGCGCAAGGCCGCCGAGGCCAAGGCGCTCGAATACATCGCCAAGGTGAACCTGTCCGCGTTCGTCGACAGCTTCCCGCACACGCTCTCGGGCGGCATGAAGCAGCGCGTCGCGATCGCGCGCGGCATGGCGATGGAGCCCGACATCCTGCTGATGGACGAGCCGTTCGCAGCGCTCGACGCGCTGACGCGGCGCAAGATGCAGGACGAGCTGCTCGCGCTCTGGGAGGGAACGCGCTTCACCGTGCTGTTCGTCACGCATTCGATTCCCGAGGCCATCAAGATCGGCAGCCGCATCCTGCTGCTGTCGCCGCACCCCGGCCAGGTGAAGGCCGAGCTGGACAGCCTGGCGTCCACCGCCGACGGCGCCGACGCAAAAGCGCTCGAGCAGCGCATTCATTCAATGCTGTTCGCCGACGCCGTCGAGGAGACGGCGCCCGATCGGGCGGGAGTCCATGCATGAATGCCAATCCATCGCTCGCGCGTCCCGAGATCGTCCGCGAGCCCGTGTCGTCGGCCGCGTTCGGCATCGTCGAGAAGCCGCTGTCGACCTGGGAGCGCATCACCAACGTCGGCGCCCTGCGCAAGTTCGCGCTGCTCTGCGTGCTGGCGGTGATCTGGGAGGTCTACGCGCGCTCGCTCGACAATCCGCTGCTGTTTCCGACGTTCACCGCCACCGTCGAGGCGTTCGTGAAGGGGTTGCTGGGCGGCGATCTCTTCACCAAGGCGGTCACGTCGCTGCGCGTGCTGCTGATGGGATACGCCGCGGGCATCGCGTGCGCGGCGATCCTCACGGTGATCGCGATCACGTCGCGCATCGGCACCGACCTGCTCGAACTGCTGACGTCGATGTTCAATCCGCTGCCGGCGATCGCGCTGCTGCCGCTCGCGCTCATCTGGTTCGGTCTCGGCGCGGGCAGCATCGTGTTCGTCATCATCCATTCCGTGCTGTGGGCGGTGGCGCTCAACACGCACTCCGGCTTCCTGTCGGTGTCCAACACGCTGCGCATGGTCGGCCGGAACTACGGGCTGCGCGGGCTGCCGTACGTGGCTCGCATCCTGATCCCGGCAGCGTTCCCGAGCATCCTCACCGGCCTCAAGATCGGCTGGGCGTTCGCGTGGCGCACGCTGATCGCGGCGGAACTCGTGTTCGGCGTGTCGTCGGGATCGGGAGGCCTCGGCTGGTTCATCTACGAGAACAAGAACCAGCTCGAAATCCCCAACGTGTTCGCGGGCCTGTTCACGGTGATCGTCATCGGCCTGATCGTCGAAAATGTCGTCTTCCGGGTCGTCGAGGCGCGGACGGTGCGCAAATGGGGATTGCAGAGCTAAAGACGACTCCAGAAATGAACGATTCCGCGACGCCTGTCTACCCGCGCTTCCACCTCGCGTTCCCGGTCACCGACCTCGGTGAGGCGCGCCGCTTCTACGGCGAATTCCTCGGCTGTGCCGAAGGCCGCAGCAGCGACGACTGGGTCGATTTCGATTTCTTCGGCCACCAGATCGTCGCGCACAAGGTCGATGCGACGCGCATGGTCGACGCGACGAGTCTCGTCGACGGCAAGAACGTTCCGGTGCGGCACTTCGGCGTCGTCACCGACCTCGCGACGTGGGATCGGCTCGCGGCGAAATTTCGCGCGGCGCAGGTCGCATTCGTCATCGAACCGTACGTCCGCTTTCGCGGCGAGCCGGGCGAGCAGGCAACAATGTTTCTGCTCGATCCGTTCGGCAACGCGCTCGAGTTCAAGGCGTTCGCGGACATGAGCCGGCTGTTCGCGACGGCGTAGATTGCCGGCGCGCCAGACTTCGAGCCGCGCGTTGCGCATCGTCATCACCGAGTTCATGGCCGAGGCGGCGGTCGCGAGCCTCGCGGAGCGCTTCGACGTCGTCTACGACAATGCGCTCGTCGACCGTCCCGACGACCTGCAGGTCGAGGCCGGCGACGCCGATGCGCTGATCGTTCGCAACCGCACGTCCGTGGACGCGGCGCTGCTCGCATGCGCGCCACGGCTGCGCGTCGTCGGCCGCCTCGGCGTGGGCCTCGACAACATCGACGTCGACGCGTGCGCCGGGCGCGGGATTGCGGTGATCCCCGCCACCGGCGCCAATGCGCTCGCCGTCGCCGAATACGCGATCGCGACCGCGCTGCTGCTGCTGCGCGGCGTTTATCACTCGACCGCCGAAGTTGCTGCGGGTCACTGGCCGCGCAGCGCGCTTTCGCACGGCCGCGAAATCGCGGGCAAGACGCTCGGCATCGTCGGTTACGGCGGCATCGGCCGCGAAAGCGCGCGCCTCGGGCGCGCGCTCGGCATGCACGTCATCGGCTTCGATCCGCAGGTGCCTGCGACGGCGCCACTCTGGACGCAGGACGGCACGGCGCCGCGAACCTTTGCCGAGGTCCTTGCCGAGGCTGACGTCGTCACGCTGCACGTACCGCTTTCGCCTGCGACGCGCAACCTGCTGGACGCGGCCCGCATCGCGACGATGAAGCCCGATGCAATCCTCATCAACACCGCGCGCGGCGGCGTCGTCGACGAGACGGCAGTCGCCGCCGCCTTGCGTGCTGGAACCCTGGGCGGCGCCGCGCTCGACGTGTTTGACCACGAGCCGCTCCGTGCCGGATCGCCACTTGCAGGGTGTCCGCGGCTGATCCTGACGCCGCATGTCGCCGGCGTCAGCCGCGAATCGAACGACCGCGTATCGTCGCTCATTGCCGAGAAAGTCGCCGCGGCGCTGACTGCACGATCTTGAGCCCGAACCACGCATGCCGACGCTGACAATCGCCGAATTGCGCGATCTGGCCGCGCGCGCGCTCGCGAAAGCCGGTGCGTCCGAGGCGATGGCCACGACGACGGCGGCGGCGCTCGTCGATGCCGAGGCGCAGGGACTTTCGTCGCACGGACTCGCACGCGTCGCCCAGTATGCGACGCATCTGCGCAATGGCCGCGCCGATGGCGATGCCACGGCCGCCGTCGTGCACGAGCGCGGCGGCGCGGTGCTGGTCGACGCGCGTTGCGGGCTTGCATTTCCGGCTTGCGCGCTCGCGGTCGACGAAGGCATTCGCCGCGCGCGGCAGTACGGCGTTGCGTTCGCCGGCGTGACGAACAGCCACCATTTCGGCGTCGCGGCCTGGCATTTGCAGCCGGTCGCGGCCGCCGGCATGGTGGGACTCGCGTTCGGCAATTCCCCGGCGGCCATGCCGGCCGCGGGCGGCCGGCGCGCGCTGTTCGGAACGAATCCGATTGCGGCGGTGTTCCCGCGCCGCGACCGTCTGCCACTGACGATCGATCTTTCGCTCTCCGAGGTCGCGCGCGGCAAGGTGATGGTCGCGGCGAAGGAGGGCAAACCGATTCCACTCGGCTGGGCGCTCGACGAGCAGGGCCAGCCGACCACCGACGCGAGCGCCGCGCTGCGTGGATCGATGCTCGCGATGGGCGGAACGAAAGGCGCGATGCTCGCGCTCGTCGTCGAATTGCTCGTGACGGCGCTGACCGGCGCTGCGCAGGGATTCGAGGCCAGTTCGTTCTTCGTCGACGAGGGCAACCGGCCGCGCATCGGCCAGGCGTTCATCGTCGTCGATCCGGCCGCGCTCGCGGGCAGCGACGTGTATTTCGACCGGGTCGAGACGCTCGTCGCCGCGATGCTCGAGGACGATGGCGTCCGCATGCCCGGCGAGCGCCGCGCGAAGCTCGCCGTCCGTGCCGCCGCCGAAGGTGTCGCGATTTCCGATGCGCTTGCGCAGCAGTTGCGCGCGCTGGCAGCCCGACGGGATCGATGAGCGGGCATTCCAACGACGCGCTGGCCAACACCAACCGCGTGCTGCGCACGCTGCGCGCCGGTCACCGGGTGCTGCTGCGCGCGTCCGCGGAAGACGAGCTTCTGCAGTCGATGTGCCGCGTGCTCGTCGACGAAGGCGGCTATCGGATCGTATGGATCGGCTACGCGGACGACGATTCCGCGAAGACGATCCGGCCGCTGGCGCACGCGGGCGCCGAAGCGGAGTTCTTCAGCAGAGCGCATTTCTCGTGGGATGCCGCGCGCCCGAGCGTATCGGGCGAGGCGATTCGCACGGGCTCGCCGTCGATCGGCCGCCGGCTTCGCAGCGATCCGCTGCTGACGCAATGGCGTGCCAATGCCGCGCGGCGCGGCTATGGCGCGGTGAGCGCGTTTCCGCTTCGTGCCGGGGGCGCGGTCATCGGTTGCCTGACGCTCATCGCGGTGGACGAAGACGCATTCGACGACGCGGAAGCCGGCCTGCTCGCCGACTTCGCGGACGATCTCGGCTACGGCATCGCGCATCTGCGCATGCAGAGCCGGCAGCAGGAGGCCGAGCGGACGATCGAACGGATGGCATTCCAGGATCCGCTGACCGGGCTGCCGAACCGGGCGGCGATGCGCGGCCGGATCGCGCAGGCCATCGCCGATGCGCAGCCGGCGAACCGAGCACTCGCGATCCTGTCGATTCATGTCGGCCACTTCGACGAGATCGGCGACACGCTCGGGCATGCCGCAGGCGATCGCCTGATGACCGAAGTCGCCGAGCGCACAGCCGCGGTCGCGCGCAGCGGCCAGGACGCGCTCGCGCGCGTAGGCGAGGACGAGCTGGTGCTGCTGTTGCGCGATGCCGATTCGCGGCATGCGTGCGACGTCGCGGCGCGCATCGTCGAAGCGCTGTACCGGCCGGTCGACCTCGCCGGCACGGAGGTCGACGCGCGCGGCTCGGTCGGCATCGCGCTCTATCCGGGACACGGCGACGATCCCGATGAGCTGATGCGGCGCGCGAAGGTGGCGATGTATCGCGCCGGCATGCACGGTCATTTCGCGCTCTACAGCGGCGTGCACGACGACGAGCGGCGGCGGCGCCTCGGCCTGCTCGGCGAATTGCGCCGCGCGATCGAGGCCGGCGAGCTCGCCCTCTATTGCCAGCCCAAGGTCCACATCGAAAGCTCGCGCTTCGCCGGCGCCGAGGCGCTGATGCGCTGGCAGCATCCGCAGCGTGGCATGGTGTCGCCGGGGATGTTCGTGGAGCTCGCCGAGCAGGCGGGTCTGATCACCCCGTTGACGAACTGGGTGCTCGAGGCCGCATTCCGCGAGCGACACCGCTGGCAGGCCGCTGGCTTCGAGCAGCCGCTCGCCGTTAATTTGTCCGCGCGCGACCTGCACGATCCCCGCCTCGTGGACCGCGTGCGCGGCCTGATCGAGACGTGGGGCACGCACGCGGGCGCGATCCAGTTCGAGCTCACCGAATCGTCGCTGATGGTCGACGCGGAGACAGTCATCGAAACGCTGTCGCGTCTGCGCGACCTCGGCGTCGAGCTGATGGTCGACGATTTCGGCACCGGCTACTCGAGCCTGCGCTACCTGCAGCAGATGCCCGTGTCGGGCATCAAGATCGATCAGTCGTTCGTGCGCCGGATGATCGACGACCCCGAATCGGCGGCTATCGTGCGCTCCACCGTCGAGTTGTGCCATGCTTTGCACATGCATGCGATCGCGGAAGGCGTCGAGGAAGAACCGGTCTGGCGTGCGCTGTCGGCCATGGGCTGCGATACGGCGCAGGGCTATTACGTCGGCAAGCCATTGCCGGTCGCCGACTATCCGGCATGGGCCGCGGCTTCGCGCTGGTCGCGTGCCGGGCCACGCGATGCCGGCCACGTGAGCGCGACGAGGTGATGCGATGACGACACCGCTGCCGCGCAGCACCGCCGCGCTGCTGAACGTCGCGCATGCGATCGATCACATGTTCCTGCTGATCTTCGCCACGGCGGTCGCGTCGATCGCCGCGGATTTCGGCGTCGCGCGCTGGGAGGACCTGATGCCCTACGGCGTCGGCGCGTTCGCCATGTTCGGCATCGGGTCGCTGCCGGCGGGGCGCCTCGGCGACCTGTGGGGACGCCGACGGATGATGCTCGTGTTCTTCTTCGGGATGGGCGTCTCGGCGCTGATCGTCGCGGTCACGCAATCGGCATGGCAGCTCGCGGCCGCGCTGACGCTGCTCGGCGCGTTTTCGGCAATCTACCATCCGGTCGGCATACCGATGCTCGTGCAACGATCGGCGCGTCCCGGGCTCACGATCGGATTCAACGGTCTCGCCGGCAACCTGGGCGTCGCGCTGTCCGCGATCGTCACCGGTGCGCTCGTCAAGTACGCGGGCTGGCGGATGGCATTCGCCGTTCCTGCGCTGCTCGCGCTGGCGTGCGGCGTGCTGTTCGCGCGGTTCGCGCCGATCGAGGCGGAGGCGCCCGCGCGCCGCGCGCCGACGCGCGCGATGCCCGGCAAGCGCGCGCTTGCGCATGTGTTCGCGATCGTCACCGTCGCGTCGATTTCCGGCAGTCTGCTGTTCAACTTCACCACCAACGGCAACGGCGAGCTGCTGCGCGAGCGCTTGCGCGGCATCGTCGAGGATCCGGCGGCGCTCGGCGCGCTGCTCGCGCTCGTCTACGTGTTCGGCGCGCTGACGCAGGTCGCCGTCGGGCATCTGCTCGATCGCGTATCGCTGAAGACGCTCTATGCCGGCATCGTCGCCGCGCAGGCGCCGCTGTTCCTGCTCGCCGCCGGTTCGCAGGGCTGGGCGCTCTACGCGCTGATGATCGCGTTCATGGTGGCCGTGTTCGGCGCGATTCCGTTCACCGACGCGATCATCGTCCGCTACGTCGACGACCGCATGCGATCGCGCGTGTCGGGCATGCGCCTCGCCGTCGCCTTCGGCGTAAGCTCGCTCGCCGTGTGGATGCTCGGCCCGCTCGTCAAGACGGCGGGATTCCGCTCACTGCTGCTTTTGATGGCGGCGATCGCCGTGGTGACGCTGGTCGTCGTGCTGATGATGCCGCGCTCGGCAAGCACGGGACTGGGGCCGGCGGAGGACGCGGCGCGAAGCCCGGGCGATTAGGGCCCGTGAACAGGCCCCAGGTTATTTGGCGGCGGTGAGTTCTTCCTGCTCCATCCGCAGGTACGTTCCCCACGCGTTGATCCGGTTGGCGGGCTCGAAAGCAGGCAGCGCCTTGTAGCGCGACCAGTCGGTGGCGGCATACGCTTCGTCGAACGGCGTCAGGTCGCGTACCGCGCGCCCCATCGTCTCGCGCAGGTAAACGAGATAGTCGCGCGTCAGGGCAAGGTCACGCGCGACATCGTGCGATGCGGGACCGTGGCCCGGCACGACGACACTCGGTGCGAGCGTCAGCATTTTCCGCGTTGCTGCAAGCCATCCCTTGCTGTCGCCGTTGCCCACGAACGGAATGCGGCCGGCGAAAATCAGGTCACCCGCAAACAGCAAGCCGTCCTCGACGACGTACATCATCAGGTCTTCCGGTGAATGCCCGCCACCCGACCAGATCAGCCGGAACGTGAGTCCACCGAGGCGAAAGTCGGTGTCGCCGTCGAGCCAGCGATCCGGGCGCACGACGCGCGTCGTCTCGTCCACCCACGGAAAAAGGTCCGCGCGACGTTGCGCGAGGCGCTCCTCGGCGAGCCCCGACGTGAAATACGCCTCACCCGCGCGGTACGCCCAGATTTCCGCGCCGGCCTCTTTCAGCGGCTGCAGGCCGTAGACGTGGTCGGCGTGATAGTGGCTGACGATCACTTGCCGGATCGGCGCAGGCGTGATCGTGCGGATCGCGGCGATCAGCGCGCGGCCCAGCGCCGGCGTGCCGAGCGCGTCGAAAACGACGACACCTTCACCGGTGACGACGAATCCCGCGTTGGACATGAAGCCCTTGTTGGCCGCGCTGGCCATGCCGGACTCGCCCTGCACGAAATAGCCGTGTGCCGAGATGCGCTTCGGCGCGAGCACGATGTCGTCGCCGGCGTGCGCCGGTGCGGCGATCGATTGCGCGACGACGAGCAGCAGCGCCGCGAGACGAAGGATGGACGGCATTGGCATCGCAGCGATCATAAGCGAGCGCTTCCGGGCCAGTCGTCGATCACAAGCGAGCGGCTCCGGGCGAGTCGTCGAAGCTCACGCGAACGCCGGCCCAGATGCCGCGTGGCGCGCCGAGCGCGCGAAACTGCTCGTTCGCGGCGGCGATGCCTTGCGCGGGTCCGAACGTGCGATCGGGACCGGTGAACACGTTGGCACCGAGAAGTCCGAAGTTCGCGTAGCGCCGGTCGAACAGGTTGTCGACCTGCGCGAACAGCGTGACCTCGCGAGTGACGCGATACTCCGCGTCGATGTGCACGACCGCATAACCCGGCACGCGCCCACCCGCATCGGCGTTGTTCTCGTCGCCTCGCGCATACTGGCTCGAAGCGGCGACGAGCGATGCGCCGATCGTAAGCGCCGGCGCCACCTCCCAGTCGATGCGCAGCTTCGCGCTGTGGATCGGTACACCCGGCATGCGGTCGCCGGGTTGCACGGCGATCGCACCGGCTGCGTCGGCCTGCGAGTTGCCCGGGCTTACCGCGGTGAACGGCGAGCGGAAGCGCGCGTCGGTCGCGCTGTAGCGCAGCGCCACCGTCACCGGATCGGCGCGCAGCGTCGCCGAGAGCTCGACGCCCTGGCGCCGCGTGTGCCCGACGTTGGTGAAATAGCCGGCATTCGTCGCACCCGCACCGCTCGCGATGAACGCAATGTCGTCGCGCAGCTCGGTGCGATAAACGGCGGCCGCCCAGTCTCCCAGCCGGAAGCGCCCACGCGCGCCGGCCTCGAGCGTCGCCGAGACGATCTTCGCGAGCGGCGGATCGGCGAGGAACTGATTCGGCAGCCTGCACGGCGCATCCGGGTCGGCGCACGTGAGCTCCATCGGTGTGGGCGCACGCATGCCTTCGTTGTAGCTCGCATACGCCGTGAATCCATCCTCCGGGTTGAAGGTGAGCCCGAAGGCGGGGTTGACACGCGAAAACGTATGCGTGCCGTCGAGCCCCGGATCCTGTCCGCTGCGATCGCGGATCTCGACGCGCGCGACGTTGTAGCGCGCGGCCACCGCCAGCGTCCATGCGGCCGTGAGGTTGATCGTATCGCTCGCGTACACGCCGCCATCCGCGTTGCGGAGGTCGGCGTCCGTGGTCTGCGTGAACGGACCGGTCGCGACGGTGCCGCGGTCGTCGGTGAACGTGGCGGGCTGCGTCGCTTGTGTGAACCTCGTTTGTCCGCCGTTGCCGCTCGCGCCGAGCGCGACCTGATGCGAGATGCCGTCGCGCTTCATTCGGTACGTCCACTGCACCGCGCCGCCGTAGGATCCGGTATCGGTCGTCGAGCGGTCGTTGGCTGCGGGGTTGGCGTCGTCCTCGCCGAAGTCGTCGTTCACGTTGCTGCTGAAGTTCGTGTTGCGATAGCGGCGGAAATAGATGTTGGCATCGACGAGCTGGTCGTCGTCGAGCAGCCGGCTCGCCTTGGCGACGACGAAGACGAGGCGATTGTCGTTGACGTCTGGGTACGTGTACGGCTCGCGCGGCCTGTCGATAAACGAGATCGGCAGCGTCTGCGAGCCGTTCAGTGTGTTGTCGGCGAGCGTGACGCTGACGTCGAGATCGGATACTTCGGTCCGGAATCCGGCCTTGCCGAAGAACTGCCGCACGCGGCTTGCGTTGTGCATCGCCCAACCGTCTTCGTCGGCCAGATTCGCAGTCGCGAAGAAATCGGCATCCGCGTTCGCATGCCCGTATTCGGCCTCGAGCGTGCGCCGTCCGAACGAGCCTCCCGACAACTCGGCGGCCGCGCCCGGGTACTGCGTGCCGCTGCGCGTGTAGATCGCGAGCGCGCCGCCCAGCGTGTTGAGCCCGAACGCCGGCACCGAGCCCGGTACGAGCTGCACGCTGGAGATCGCCGAGCGCGGCAGCAGGTCCCAGTTGACGACGTCGCCGAACGCCTCGTTGATCCGCACGCCGTCCTGGAACACCGACATACCCTGCGGCGTGCCGAGCAGCGGCGACGCCGAAAAGCCGCGAAAGTCGAGTGCTTGCTGATACGGATTGCCCTGGCCCGACGTGGCGCCGGCGCTCGCGGCGTTCCGGGCGAGAAACTGCGCAAGCGCGGGCGGGCGCGAGCGCGCGAACAGACGCTGGTCGAAAATCTGAACGTTCGCGGGCACGTCGCGCAGCGGTGTCCCGAATCCGGGCAACGGCGCGGTTCCGACGACGTCGACCTTAGGGAGCTCGAAGATCCCGACGGGATTGTCCGCGGCGCGAGCACCGGGTGCGCAGCAGGCGAGCGCGATCAGCGTCCGTGCGGCGAGACCGCGTGCTTCGCGCGTCACTCAGCGAATCACCACGCCCCAGGGGAGCTGTCCAACCGGGATCTCGCCGATCTTGCGGTTTTCGACCGTGTCGACGACGGCGACGAAATTCGAGCGCCCGCAGGCAACGTACAACTTGCGGCCGTCCGGCGTAAGCGCCAAGTTCCACGGCCGGCGGCCGACGGGAATCGTCGCGACGATGGCGTTGGACGCGACGTCGATGACCTGCACGGTGCCGTCGCCGCCGGTGGATACGTAGACGCGCTTGCCGTCCGGATGCACGGCGATGCCGTTTGCGCGCACGCCCGCCTTGATTTTCGTGACGAGCGTTTGCGACGCGACATCGATCACCGCAACCGTGTCGGCATGTTCGGCCGCGACATAGGCACGGCTGCCGTCCGGCAGAAAGCCGATGCCGCGCGGGCGCTCGCCGACGGTGATCGACTTCACGACCTCGCCGCGCGCGACGTCGACGATGTCGACGCTGTCCGCCTCTTCGGCGCTGACGTAGATCCAGCGGGCGTCGGGACTCCACACGGCGTGCTCGGGATTCTTGCCCCGCATCGCGACACGCTTCTCGATCGAGAGGCTCGCCGCGTCGACGATCAGCACCCGGTTGTTTTCCTCGATGGCCGCGGCCAGCTTGCGGCCGTCGGGCGACAGGTAGATGCCTTCCGGGGAATCGCCGAGCGAAACGCGCACCGGCGCGCCGTTCGTGCCCACGTCGAAGACGGCAAGACCGTTGGCGGTCTGGTCGCTCACGTACAGCCGCTTGCCGTCGGGGGCGATCGCGATGCCGCGTGGCTTTCCGCCGGTCGTGATCGTCGACGTGACGCGATCGGTGGCGGTATCGATGACCGATACGGTGCCCGAAGCCTCGTTGGGAACGAACGCGACGGGCGTAGCGACGACGGGGCCGCATGCGAGCAGCGCGAACGCGCATGTGAGGCACGGCAGACGAAAACGCATGTGTCCCTCGCTGTTCGAAGCCCGCGGCGCATGCTATGGCGTGCGTCGAATCTGGCCGCGGCAACGGCAATCTCGTATCCTAACCGACTCGTACGTGAAAGCGGAGCGTTCGATGCGGTCGTGCAAACCGGGACATCAAGCGATATCGCGCGCGACGCGGACGTGCCTGTGCGCGATCGGCGCGATGTCGTTGCTCGCGCCCGCGCCGGCAGTCGCGCAGGCTGTTTCGCCCGCCGTCACGGTTCTCGATCCGGTCACGGTGACCGCGACCCGCCGCGCGGAACGCGCATTCGACGTGCCGGCCTCGGTCGATCTGATCGACGCCGCGACGCTGCACTACGGGCAGCCGCAGGTGAACCTGTCCGAGACGCTGATGCGCATACCGGGCGTTTTCGCGGCCAACCGCCAGAACTACGCGCAGGACCTGCAGATCAGCTCGCGCGGCTTCGGCGCGCGCGCCGCGTTCGGCGTGCGCGGCGTGCGCCTCTACCAGGATGGGATCCCTGTCACGATGCCGGACGGGCAGGGCCAGACCGGCAGCTTCAGCCTGTTCTCCGCGGAGCGCGTCGAGATCCTGCGCGGCCCGTTCTCGGCGCTCTACGGCAACGCGTCCGGCGGCGTGATTTCCGTGTTCACGGCCGATCCTCCGGCGTCACCGCTCATGACCTTGAACGCCGGCGGCGGCAGCTACGGAACGGGAACGCTCGGCGTGCTGCTCGCGGGACGAGCGGGGCAGGGCGGCGCGCTCTTCGCAGCCAGCGAATTCGTGACCGACGGCTATCGCGAACACTCGTGGGCGCGGCGCGACGTCACGAACCTGAAGCTCGTGCTCGACGCGAGCGCGGACACGCGCGTCACGTTCATCGGCAATACGCAATACCAGCCGGAAACGGAGGACCCGCTCGGCCTCACGCGCGCGCAATGGAGCGCGAATCCACGCGGCGTGGATCCGGCGGCGATCCAGTTCGACACGCGAAAGACGATCAACCAGATGCAGGGCGGGGCCGCCCTCGACCATCGCTTCGGCGGTGCGTTCGACTTGCACGTGGATGCGTACGGCGGCCAGCGGCTGATCCGCCAGTACCTCGCGTTTTCGGGCGCAGCGCTCATGTCGTCCGGCGGCGTCACCGATCTCGATCGCGATTTCGGCGGCATCGGTGCGCGGCTCGTGTGGCACGCGAGCGCGCTCGGGCGGCCGCTCGTCGTGACGGTGGGTGCGGACACGGATCGCCAGCACGAGCGCCGCCGCGGATTCGTCAACAACGACGGCGCGCTCGGCGACCTGCGGCGCGACGAGGACGACACCGTTCGCAGCACCGATTTCTACGCGCAGGCGGAATGGGCGTTCGCGGCGCAGTGGTCGGCGCTGCTCGGCATTCGCACGAGCACCGTGCGCTATGCGTCCGACGATCACTACGTCACCGAGCAGAATCCTGACGACAGCGGCAGCCAGCGCTTCGAGGACACGAGCCCGGTCGCGGGCATCGTGTTCCACGCCTCGGATCGCCTGAACCTCTATGCGAGCTACGGCGAGGGATTCGAAACGCCGACGTTCGCCGAGCTCGCTTACCGCAGCGGCGGATCAGGGCTCAACTTCGCGCTGCAGCCGGCGACGAGCCGTGCGAGCGAAGTCGGCGTCAAGTACCAGGCCGGGGAGCGCCATCGGCTGAACGCCGCGGCGTTCTACATCGACACGAAGAACGAGATCGTGGTCGATGCCGCGACAAGCGGGCGGACGACGTTCAAGAACGCGGGCGCGACCCGCCGCCGGGGCGTCGAGGCTTCGTGGGACGGGAACTACCGCTATGGCCTGTCGACGCGCGTCGCGCTGACCTGGTTGCGCGCGGAATTCGCGGATCCGTATACGACGGGTGCGCCGACTGTCGTCGTGCCGGCGGGCTCGAAACTGCCGGGCGTGCCATCGCAGCAGGCGTACGCCGAACTCGCGTGGGCGCCGGGCCGATGGTCGAATCTCGACGCTGCGCTCGAGGCGCTGTACGTCGATAAGCTGTACGTCAACGACCGCAACACGGACGCGGCGCCTGCCTACGCGGTCATGAATGCGCGCATTGGGTTTTCGCAGACGAGCGGCCGCGCGACGTGGCGGCAGTTCGTGCGCGTCAACAACCTGTTCGATCGCAATTACGCGGGATCGGTGATCGTCGGCGACACCAACGGCCGCTACTTCGAGCCGGCGCCGGGACGCAACTGGTTCGTCGGCGCCAGCGTGGACGTGCGACTGTGACGACGCGCGCCGATGCACGCGCTGCGCCGCTCGCGCGCTATACGGCGACGGCGGTCGTGCTGCACTGGACGATCGCCGCGCTGCTGATCGTGGAGTCCGCGCACGGCTGGTGGATGCAGGGGATCGCGAAGGAACCGCCGGGAATCCGCGCCGATGCGTTCAACC
>Ga0247829_10000545_pt1 | contig 14802 bp, 7 predicted proteins | sample 12C_Control_Day4_FD_207765 | JGI IMG/M metagenome (GOLD analysis project Ga0247829, IMG submission 207765) | Soil microbial communities from agricultural site in Penn Yan, New York, United States - 12C_Control_Day4 | ecosystem: Environmental > Terrestrial > Soil > Agricultural land | place: USA... | reverse complement strand
CGTGATCGGCGACGTGGACCCGATCCGCGCGGCTCGCGGCGGCCACGACCTGTCGAGCGAGCTCACTGTGCACTACGGCCTGCTGCCGCGCGCGCACCGGGGCATCTTCGCGCTCAACGAGCTGCCGGACCTGGCGGGACGCATCCAGGTCGGCTTGTTCAACATCCTCCAGGAGGGCGACGTCCAGATCAAGGGCTACCCGGTGCGCCTGCCGCTCGACGTGTGCATGGTGTTCACGGCGAACCCCGAGGACTACACCGCACGCGGCAAGATCATCACGCCGCTCAAGGACCGCATCGGCAGCGAGATCCGCACGCACTACCCGGCCACCATCGAGCAGGGCGTCGCCATCACGCAGCAGGAGGCCTGGACGGACCGCGGGCCCGCGCTGCGCCTGCCGCGCTGGGTGCGCGAGGTGGCCGAGGGCGTCGCGTTCGCCGCCCGTCGCGACAAGCGCATCGACAAGCGCAGCGGCGTCAGCCAGCGGCTGCCCATCTCCGCGCTGGAGGATGCGGTCAGCAACGCCGAACGGCGCGCCCTGCGCGCGCGGGAGAGCGTGGTTGTCCCGCGCATCTCCGACCTCTACGCCTCGCTGCCCGCCGTGACCGGGAAGCTGGAGCTCGAGTACGAGGGTGAGCTGATGGGCGCCGAGAACATCGCCCGCGAGCTGCTCCGTTCGGCCGTGGGCGAGACCTTCTCGGTGTACCTGGGCGCGGTGGACTTCCGGCCCGCGGTCGCGTTCTTCGAAGGCGGCGGGCAGCTCAAGCTGCGCGACGACGGCTCGGCCGACGAGTGGCTGGCCGAGCTGGCGAAGGTCCCGAGCCTGCTCTCGCACCTGCAGCCCCTGGGCGCAGCGCCGGAGGACCCGGCGCCGGTGCGTGCGGCCGCGGCGGAGTTCGTGCTCGAAGGGCTCTGGGCGCAGAAGAAGATCGGACGCACCGACGACCGCGGGTTCGTGGCCGCCGAGCGTCCGCCCGAGACCGAACTCGACCTGGAGCGCCTCGAGCGGCTCCGAAGGATGAAGAAGCAAGTGAATTAGGCAGTCCCTGGTTCGAGACCATGTCCGCTACGAAATATCACCGCTACTTCGGCGAGCTGTGGGACGACCTCAACCTCGAGGACCTCGTCTCGGAGCTGTCCGACTTCCTGCTCGACAGCGGGTTCGGCACCGAGGAGATGAACGACTGGGACGAAGACGACCTCCAGTCGCTCCACGACGCCATCCTGGAGGCGCTGCTGCGCCGCGGCCTGCTCTCGGAAGAGGACCTGGCGAAGCTGATGGGCGACGCGGAGGCGCGCGACCAGTTCCTCCAGAAGGTGGTCGAGCGGCTGGTACGCGAGGGCTACCTGAAGCTCTCGGAGGACCAGCCGTTCCACGACACGAGCGGTGGCGGCCACGTCGGCCCTCCCGGCAAGCCCATCAAGTTCGAGCTGACCGAGAAGGGCATCGACTTCCTCGGCTACCGGACGCTGCGCGACCTGCTGGGCTCGCTGGGCAAGTCCTCCTTCGGGCGTCACGACACGCGCGACCTCTCGACAGGCGTCGAGGCCTCGGGCGCGTCGAAGCCGTACGAGTTCGGCGACACGCTGAACCTGGACGTCAGCGGCACGCTCCTGAACGCGCTGGCGCGGGAGGGGCTCAAGGTCCCGCTGGACGTCGACTACGACGACCTGCTGGTGCGCCAGGCGGAGTACCAGAGCTCCTGCGCGACGGTCGTGATGCTGGACTGCTCGCACAGCATGATCCTGTACGGCGAGGACCGGTTCACCCCCGCGAAGAAGGTCGCGCTGGCGCTCTCGCACCTGATCCGCAGCCAGTACCCGGGCGACACGCTGCACCTCGTTCTCTTCCACGACTCGGCGGAGGAGGTGCCGCTGTCGCAGCTGGGCAAGGTGCGCGTCGGCCCGTACTACACGAACACGCGCGAGGGCCTGAGGCTGGCCCAGCGCATCCTGGCGCGGCAGGCCAAGGACATGAAGCAGATCGTGATGATCACGGACGGCAAGCCGTCCGCCCTCACCGAGACGGACGGACGCATCTACCGCAACCCCTTCGGCCTCGACCCGCGCGTGGTCGCGCTCACGCTGAAGGAGGTCGCGAACTGCCGGCGGCAGGGCATCCTCATCAACACCTTCATGCTGGCCCGCGACCGCGAGCTGGTCGCCTTCGTGAAGAAGGTGAGCGAGATGTGCCGCGGCAAGGCCTACTTCACGACGCCCCACAACCTCGGGCAGTTCCTGTTGATGGACTTCCTCAACAAGAAGATGCAGAAGGTGCACTGATGGCGACCGTCCACGAGGAGATCTTCGTGCACCCTACGCAGGCCAGCCGCGTGCGCCTGCGGGTCTTCGCGAAGCCGCCGGAGCCGACCGTGGCCGGCCTGGGCCCCGACCAGCCCGGCTTCCTGGTGACGGAGGAGCGCATCGGCGCGAGCACCGTCTTCAGCACCCTCGGGTTCCTCTCGACGCGCGAGGAAGCGCTCGCGCGGCTGCGCGAGCGGGCCGGCGAGCTGGCCCAGCAGAGATACCGTCCGCCCGGTCCGCCTCCCGCTTGAAACGGGCCGCCCTCGCCGCTCTGCTGCTGGCGGCGGGGATCGTCGCCTTCCGCCACCACCGCCTCGACGACGGCGCCGTCCACGACCGCTATCACCTGCCCGCCTTCGACGCGTACGCGTACGTCGCCATGGCGGAGAACCCGACCATCTTCACGGTGGCGCCCTGGGGCTACCGCGCCCTGACGCCGCTCGTCGTCGACGCTTTGCCGGGGCGCGACGTCGTCGCCGGCTTCCGCTGGCTCACATGGGCCGGGTTGGCGGGCTCGTCCAGCCTCGCGTACCTGTTCCTGCGGCGGCTCGGGCACGGGTCTGCGGCGGCGCTGGCCGGTGCGGCCGCCCTGGCCGCGTCGGGGCCGGTGGGCGAGGTCATCGGCTATCCGTACCTCGTGGAGCCGCTTGCGCTGGCGCTCGAGATCGCGTTCCTGCTCGCGCTCGAGTCCAACGCCGGGCCGGGGGTGCTGGCGCTCCTTTCCGCGGTCGCCGCCTCCAACAAGGAGCTCCAGGTCCTCATGCTGCCGCTGGTGTTCTTCGCGCGCCGGGACCGCGACGGCACGCGGCTGGCGGCCTGGAAGCTGCTGGCCTCGACCGCGGCCGCGCTCGCGACGACGGCGCTGCTGCGATGGGGCTGGGCCCCCGTCGCTTCGCTGCCGAGCCTGCCGCCCTCGGACTCGTGGGGTGGCATCCTCCGCAGCCTTTGGCAGTACCGTGCCGAGACGCTGACCGGCCTGCTGCTCTCGGGCCTGCTGCCCCTGGCCGCGGCCGGCGCCTGCCTCCGGCGAGCGCGCCCGTACTTGCGGCGCTACTGGGTCCTGCTGATGGTGACGCTCGGGTTCCCGTTCGTGGCCTGGATGAACCTGGGGGAGGCGCGGCCGCTGGCGCTGTTCGGCCGCAACACCGACCGCCTGCTCATCTTCGCCGTCCCCGCGGTGCTGCCGCTGGCGCTCCTAGCACTCGAAGCGCTGTTCCGCCGGCCGGAGCCGGAGCACGCACCGGCCGGACCGCCGCCGCGCCGTACCGAGCGCGCCGCCTGGGTGCTGACGGTGCTGCTCCTGGCCGCCTTCACGCTCGGCTTCGACCGCTACCGGCGCCTCGACCTGCGTGGCGCGCGCGACGGGCCGCTCGTGCTGACCTTCTGCCGCGAGACGCTGCGCGCGGCCGGGCGTGTCGAGCGGGGCGACGATGTGTCCTTCGACACCGCGCGGCAGCGGTACGCGTGGGGCGTGTCTCCGCCCGCCGAGATGGGACGCATGCGCTGGTTCCTGCGCGGCGGCTGGGGCTCGCTGCCGCACTACGGGATGACCGACGCCGTGGTCCGCGAGCGCGAGGCCACGCTTGTCGTGCCCTGCCTGCGCCCACGGCCGCTCGCGTTGACGCTCCGCCTGGAAGCGGCCCGCGCCCTCCCGGTCGGCTTCAGCATCAACACGCGTCCCCTGCGTCTGGCGCTCGTCGGCCCCGGGATCACGTCCGTGACATTGGAGGTGCCGGGCGAGCTCCTCTTCCGCGGGGACAACCTGCTGGCGCTGGGCGGGCCCGAGGCCGCGGAGGCCCTGACGCTCCGCTCGCTGGCCTGGCACCGGGCGGACCGGCCGTGAGACACCGTCCGGGCGCGCCGGCCGCGCGTCAAAGTGCTTGAATCGCTCTCGTAGGGAAGGATGGTGCCCATGCGCGTTCGCTCGACGGCCGTCATAGTCTTGCTCCTGCTCGTGTTCCTGGCGGCTCCCGCCGCGCGCGCCCAGCGCGGCTACGCCAACAAGCTGCCCGTGCGCCAGGTCGAAGCGGCGCTGGTCATGGAGACGGGCCTGCTGAAGGTGCGGCTCACGCTCACGACAGGCGAGGCGCTCGACTACGAGATCCGGGACGAGGACATGATCAGCAAGGTCTTGAAGTTCATCGAGGTCTCCGCGGGCACCGACCTGGCCCTGGCGGCGGAGGTGGCGACGGACGGACGGACGCTGCGCGCCCTGCACCTGGCGCCTCCGGAGCTGAAGCCGAGGCGATAGTGCCCCTCGTCCACTCCATCGGCCACTCGACGCGCCCGCTGCACGAGCTGACCGGGATGCTTCGCGACGCGGGCGTGCGCACCCTGGTCGACGTGCGGCGCCATCCCGTCTCGCGCCGCCATCCGCAGTTCGGGCGCGACGCGCTGGCGGCCGGACTGCGCGCGGCCGCGATCGCCTACGTCCACGAGCCGGACCTGGGCGGGCACCGGGAGCCGAGGGCCGACTCGCCCAACACCGCCTGGCGCAACGACGCGTTTCGCGGCTACGCCGATCACATGGCGACCCCCGAGTTCGGCCGGGCGGTCGCGCGGGTGGCGGCGCTCGAGCACGCGGCCGTGATGTGCGCGGAGGCGCTGCCCGTCCGCTGCCACCGCCAGCTCCTTGCTGACGCGCTCGTGTGCCTCGGCCTGCGCGTCCGCCACCTGATCGCGCCCGGCCGCTCGGAGGAGCACCGGCTTCATCCGCGGGCGGTGTGTACTCAGGGCACGGTCCTGTATCCATCGGCGGGACAGCTGGCCCTCCCGCCGTCCTGACCGATGCAAATCTTTCACTGGTGGCCCGGGAAGCGCTGGGGTATGCTGCCAGGCGATGTCCCTCCGTATCGACCTCCGCCTCCCTTCGCAGCCGGACCACGCCATCCGGCGGCTCGAGAACCTGATGAAGCGCCTGCCTTCGCCTCCCGGCGAGGTCTGGGTCCTCGCCGTCCAGGAGTACGAGGACCAGGACGAATGGCTGCTGCTCGCGACCGGTGGCGCGGAGAAGGACTCGGTCGACCCCGAGTGGTCCCACGTGGCGATCGAGGAGAACCCGGACGAGCTCATCTGCACGTACGCCCGCGCCGTGCGCGGCGCCGAGCGCGACCCCGAGTTCATCGCCCGCAGCGTGGAGCGCCTCGTGTGCGCGCGTACGACACGCATGGCGACGGCGCGCCGCCGCGGCCGCGCGTAGACTCGAACGGCAGTCAGCCGCGGCTAGATCCCGAAGCCAGCGTCACCGCATCCATCCACTTCCCGACTTCCGCGGCGTTCAATGACGCGCGCGTGTCGGCTCACTCGCATCGCTGGCGGCGAGGGTCATGGGGTTCGCTCCGCCGCCGCTCGATAGCGTCTTCACTTACGCGGCGTTCCCAGCGTCCGCGGGGCCTCTTCGAAGTCCAGCCGGGGGTTTCCGCGAATCAAGGGGAGCCTCCTCGCGGCGCTCCGCTCACCTCCATGACAGCCTCGCCGCCCTCTGTCTGCGCCTGGCTCGCTGGCGCGCGCCGGCTCGGTCGCTCCCTGCCGCATCGAACGTCCTTCAGGCCTGGCCGTCCGTGTGGGCAATCGCTCGTGGAGCCGAGCGGCGTGACCCAGGCAGGCCGAAGCTCGAAACCCGTCGTCTGATCGCTTCCGGCTGCGAGCCACCCAAGCCGTCGATCACAGGTTCGCGGGTTCAGCGGATCCGGATCGCGCGCGTGCGAGCGGCTGTCAACCGAATCCGCGGGCTCGGCGGGACCGGACGCGCGGCGAGCGAGCGATGCGCAGACGGATGGCGGCGGAGCGAACCCCCATGACCTTCGCCGCCAGCGATGCGAATGAGTCGACCGGCGCGCGCCAACCTGATCCGCGGGCTTGATGGGATCGGACGCGCCCGAGCGGCTGTCAACCGAAACCGTTGGCTCGGCGGGACCGGACGCGCGGCGAGCGAGCGATGCGCAGATGGATGGCGGCGAAGCGTGTCATGGGGGTGAGCGGAGCGCTGCGAGGAGGCTCCCCTTGATTCGCGGAACCCCCCGGATGTGCTTCGAAGAGGTCCCGCGGACGCTGGGATGCCCGCGTCACTAGAGATGCAATCGAGCAGCGGCGGAGCGAACCCCCATGACCTTCGCCGCCGGCGATGCGAATGGGTCGACCGGCGCGCGCCATCCAAGCGAGGCGGGAGCGCTGATCCTCAGCGCGCCGGAACCGTCGCCGTCACTCCAGGCTCCGGCTTGCCCTGCTTGGGGTCCCCGAGCACGACGTGGACGGCATGGGTGGCGCCGTCGTCCACGAGTGGAACCGCGCGGGGATCGACCGGGCGGTCGTCCATCGTGGCGCCGCCGAGGCCGCGGCCGCGATGGCCGCGGTTCTCCACCGTGATCACGTAGGTCGCGCCGCCGAACCGCCAGCGCACCTCGAAGCCGGGCCACCACGAGGGGATGCAGGGGTCGACCGAGAACGTGTCGCCGTGGCGCGTCACGCCGAGCAGGCTCTGCAGGCCCACGCGATACATCCAGCCCGCGGAGCCGGTGTACCACGTCCAGCCGCCGCGGCCCGCGTGCGTCTCGTCGGCGTACACGTCCGCCGCCACCACGTACGGCTCGGCGCCGTAGCGTTCGACGCCGGCGGCCGTCCGGGTGTGGTTGGCGGGATTGATCAGGTGGAACATCTCCATCGCCTCGTCGCCCCGGCCCAGCCGCGCCTGCGCCATGACCGTCCAGATCGCGGCGTGCGTGTACTGTCCGCCGTTCTCGCGCAGGCCGGGCGCGTAGCCGCGGATATAGCCGGGATCGGGCGACGCGCGGTCGAAGGGCGGCGTCAGCAGCAGGAGCTGGCGCGCGTTGCGGCGCACCAGGTGCGTGCGCACCGAGTCCATGGCCCGCTCGGCCCGGCGGGGCCGCGCCGCGCCTGAGAGCACCGACCACGACTGCGCGATGGAGTCGATGCGGCACTCCTCGTTGAGCGCGGATCCCAGCGGCGTGCCGTCGTCGAAGTAGGCGCGGCGGTACCACTCGCCGTCCCACGCGAGCTCGAGCATGTCCGCGAGGCGCGCCGCTTCCGTTCCGTAGCGGGCCGCCCGCGCGTCGTCGCCGCGCGCCTGGCACAGCGGCACGAACGTGGTCAGCACGTCGTACAGGAAGAAACCCAGCCAGACGCTCTCGCCGCGCCCGTCCTTGCCCACGCGGTTCATGCCGTCGTTCCAGTCGCCGTTGCCGATCAGGGGGAGCCCGTGCGGCCCGGCGGTGAGCCCGCGGTCGATGGCGCGGACGCAGTGCTCCCACAGGGAGCCCTTCTCGGACGAGATCGTGGGCGGGCCGTACCAGTCGGACTCCCCGGGTGGCAGCGGCGGTGCATCCAGGTAGGGCGCGGTCTCGTCCCACACGGACGCGTCACCCGTCGCGCGCACGTACTGGGCCGCCGCGTGGGGCAGCCAGAGCAGGTCGTCCGAGCAGCGCGTGCGCGTCCCGCGGCCGGACGGGACGTGCCACCAGTGCTGGACGTCGCCCGCGACGAACTGGCGCGAGGCGGCCCGCAGCAGGTGCTCGCGCCACAGGTCCGGACGCGCGAAGCCGAGCGCCATCACGTCCTGGAGCTGGTCGCGGAACCCGTACGCGCCGCCCGGCTGGTAGTAGCCGCAGCGGGCCAGCAGGCGCGAGGCCAGCGTCTGGTACACCAGCCAGCCGTTCATCATGATGTCGAACGAGTCGTCGGGCGTGTGCACCTGCACCGTGCCCAGCAGCGCGTCCCAGCCCTCCTCGACCTCGCGCAGCGCGGTCCGGCCCGCCTCCACCGACGCGTGCCGCTCGATCAGCGACAGCGCGTGGTCCCGGTCCCGTCCCTGGCCGAGCAGGAACACGACCTCGCGTGTCTCGCCCGGTGCCAGCGCCACCTCGACCTCGAGGGCCGCGCACGGGTCGAGGCCCGCGCCGAAGCGCCCCGACAGCCCGACGCGTCCCAGCGCCGCCGGCCGGCGCGGGTCTCCGTTCCGGCCCAGGAACTCGGTGCGGTCGCCGGTGGCCGAGAGCAGGGGCAGGCTGCAGGCGGCGAAGGCGACGCGACCGGGGAACTCCTCGTTGTAGGCGTTGCGGGCGAGCACCGCGCGCTCGACCGCCTCCGTCACGACGTGCATGTGCTCCTGCGGGCGCGGAGGGCACAGCGCCCACTCCGCGTAGGCGAAGAGGCGCAGGCGCCGCGGCCGCCCGCTGTCGTTCGTGAGGCGCAGGAGCTGGATCTTCACCGGATCGTCGGCCGCGACGAGCACGGCCAGCTCGTGTCGAAGGCCGAAGTCGGCCAGCTCGAAACGCGTGACGCCGGGTCGATGGCGCACGAGGTACCGCCCTGGCGCAGGCGGTCGCGGGCCCAGGCCGGGCAGCGGCGACCACGCCTGGCCCGTGTCGTCGTCCAGCACGAACAGCCGCTCGGCGGACGGGTCGGTCACCGGGTCGTTGGCGAATGGCGTGAGCCGGTTCTCCCGGCTGTTCTCCGCCCAGGTGAACGCGGCGCCCCCCGACGTGACCACCGTGCCCACCTCCTGGTTCGCGATCACGTTGACCCACGGACGCGGAGTGTGCGCATCGCCCTCGTGGACGATCGTGTACTCGCGCCCGCCGGCGGTGAAGCCGCCGCTGCCGTTCGCGAATCCCAGCTCCGGGACCGGCAGCTCGAGGGGCGGCCACGGCTCGGGACGGAGCCGCGGTGCGCCCCGGAGCGCGGGATACCGCGGCTCGGGGTACGGCAGGTCGAGCTGGTTGGCCAGCTGGCCTCGATCGCCCGCGAGCACCGCGTTCGCAACGGCCAGCAGCAGAGCGCGCTCGGCCTCGGGCACCAGGTCCCCACGCAGCAGGTGGACGCCGCCCGGCCGCCCGATCCAGGCGGCCCACGGCCCGCCCTCGACCAGCGCGGTCAGCGCGTCGTGCATCTCGTCGCGATAGCTGACGGGATGCTCGTTGAGCACGACGACGTCGGCCTCGAGCCCCTTGAGGCGCCAGTAGTCCTGCGCCTGCAGCACCTGCCGGACGAGCGGCAGGTCGTCCTCCTCGACGACGCGCACCAGGAGGATCGGCAGGTCGCCCGAGATGCCGTGCGCCCACAGCCCGGGTTGCCCGCGCACGTTCGCGGCCCGCAGCGCCGGCGCCGCGCGCAGCGAGGCGTCCGCGTACAGCACCCGCGACGCCAGGCGCTCGAACAGCTGCGCCTGGTCGCTGGTGAGGCCCAGGTGGCGCAGCGCGACCTGCGCATGCGTGAAGGCCAGCGCCAGGGCGCGCCCGGAGGCGCCGGGGTCGTGGTACTTCTGCGCCAGCGCGTGCGCCGTCTCGACCCCCTGGGCGACGCCCGTCGCGAAGCTCAGACGCGCGAACCCGCCCGGAGGCAGGCGCACCCGGTAGCGCAGGCTGAGCACCGGATCGAGAACGGTGCCCGTCGTGCCCGTGAGCGGACGGCCGTCCAGGGCGCACGGGTCGTCCGGCGCGCGGCCCCGGCCCAGGAAGCGCTCGCGGTCGCTCTCCCATTCCACCGCGCCGCGCAGCCCACCCTCGACGCTCAGCACGTGCAGCGCGTACATCTCGGGCTCGTTGTCCCCTCGGGGCCGCCTCCGGCAGAGCAGCGCCGCCTGGTCGGGCAGGTAGGACGTCTGCAGGAACAGCTTCCCGAAGGCCGGGTGCGCGACGTCGTCGGACGCCGGTCCCAGGACCGGCTCGACGTAGCTCGTGATCTCGATCTCGCGCGGCCTGTCGCCGCGGTTGGCGAGCGCGAGCCGCCTCACCTCCACGTCGTCCTCGGTCGAGACGGCGACCTCGAGCCGCGTCTCGATCCCGTTGTCCAGGCGGCGGAAGATCGCGCGCTCGGGCAGGAAGCTGACCACGTACTCTTCCGGCTCGCGGCGGGTCGGCTGGTAGGTGGCGGACCAGACCGAGCCGCTCAACACATCGCGCAGGTAGAGGTACTGGCCCCCCGGGTCCAGCGTGGAGTCGGGCCGCAGCCGCGCGACGACGCGGCCGCGGCAGGTGCTCCCGCCGCCTCCGGCGTTGGTGACCACCACGGTGTAGCCGCCGTTCGAGAGGAAGTGCGCGTGCGGGAACAGCGAGTGCGGCGAGCGGAAGCGGCGCGTCGAGAGCGCGGGCGGCGCGGCGAGCGCCCGGGTCTCCTCCGCGGGCCGCGGCTCCGTCACCGGCGAGTCGCGCGGCACGCGCTCCTGCAGCAGCAGCTCGGTGGCCTGCACCCGCGGGTCGGCGTGGAATCGCTTGACCATCACGTCCTCGCGCAGGAGGTTCGCGAGCGACAGGAGGGTCATGCCCTGGTGGTGCGCCAGGTACGCCTTCACGATCTGCCCGTGGCCGGGAGGGGAGGCAGGCGCGTCCTCCGTCTCGGTCTCCGCCCGGGCGCGCCGCGTGTAGTCGATCGCCTCGTAGAAGCCGTACTGCCCGCACAAGCCTTCGCGCCGCAGCCGGTACATGTTCTCGACCGCTTCTTCGGGGTCCACGAGCGCGGCCAGCGCGGTGGCATAGGGTGCGGAGACGAGGTCGTCCGCCAGGCCCCGCTTGAGGCCCAGGCCCGGCACGCCGAACGCCTTGTACTGGTAGTTGCCCTGCCTGTCGGTGACGGCGTAGGCCGACTCCGAGATACCCCAGGGGACGCCCAGCGACTCACCGTAGCGGCGCATCCGGCGCACCGCCATCACGCACGTGCGGTCGAGCAGCGTCTCGGGGTAGCGCTTCATGAACAGCAGCGGCATCAGGTACTCGAAGGCGGTCGCGCTCCAGGAGAGCAGGGTGGGGACGCCGTCCACGCTCGTGACCGGCCGCCCCAGGGCGAACCAGTGGGACGGAGGGACGTCTCCCTTCGCGATGGCGATGAAGCTGGCCAGGCGGGCCTCCGAGGCCAGCAGGTCGTAATAGGACGGGTCGAGGCGCGCGGGCCCGTCGGAGTCGGCGAGGCGGAAGCCGATCGCGAACAGCTTGCGCTGCGTGTCGTACAGGAAGCGGAAGTCCATCGCGTCCAGGAGGGCGTCCGCGCGGTCGCCGATCGCGCGGAGCTCGGCCGCCATCGTGGCGTCCGGCGCTTCCGCCAGCTGCTTCAGGCCCTGCGCGAGGCACAGCAGCGAGCCGGCCAGGTTGCCGCTGTCCACGGTCGACACGTAGCGCGGGTGAAGAGGCGCCAGCGTCGTCGTGTCGTACCAGTTGAGGAGGTGGCCCCGGTAGCGCTCCAGCGCCTCGATCGAGTCCAGCGTCGCCGTCAGGCGCGTCACCAGCCCCTGCGTGTCCAGGAACCCGAAGTCGTGCGCGGCCAGGGTCGACACGAGGGCGAGACCGATGTTGGTGGGCGAGGTGCGGTGCGCCACCATGGGGCCCGGCTCTTCCTGGAAGTTATCGGGCGGCAGATGGAAGTCGCCGGGCGAGCGCCCGAAGTCGTCGAAGTAGTCCCACGTCTTTCGCGCCATCTCCATCAGGAACGTGCGGTCCTCGTCGCTCAGGTGGAAACGGCGGGGGCGCACGGGCCGGCTGAGGACGAGCGCGATCGCGGGCGCGGCCAGCCAGAGCAGCAGGAACGGGGCCGCGGCCGCCAGCGCGGCGGGGCGCCAGATGGCCACGATCGGCGCCACCAGCAGCGCGGTGAGAGGGCTGGCCGCCATCTCGACGGCGAAGACGCGCAGGCCCCCGGCCCCGATCAGGCCGGCGGCGCGAGCCGACGCGGCCGCCGCCGTCTCCCACTCCAGCAGCCGCCGCTGCGTGATGAGCAGGCGCACGAGTGTCAGCACGATGGCGTGCAGCATCTCCCACGCGCGATAGGCCAGGAGCGCGACGTCCAGCGACGCGCGCGCGAGCGCCGTGCGCGCGTCCTCCCAGGACCCGCGGAGGAAGCTGCCGAGCGTCTGGTGCGCGCGCGGCCCGCGCAGCACGCGCAGCAGCTCGACGAGCGCCGGCGCTCCGACCACCGCCAGCACGGCCCCCGTCCAGGCCCAGACGCGGCCGGGCAGGAAGGTCCAGGCGGAGGCCAGCAGCGCGAGCAGGCCCGGCGCGATCAGGCTGCGCCGCAGGTTGTCGAGGATCTTGAAGCGGGAGATCGCGGGCAGCGTGTTGCGTGTCCATCCGCCCCGGGCAGGCACCCAGGGGAGCAGCCAGAGGAGGATCTGCCAGTCGCCGCGCACCCAGCGACGCTGGCGCCGGGCGTGCGCGAGCACGGTCGACGGGTAGTCGTCCACCAGCTCCAGGTCGGACACGAGCGCCGCGCGGGCGAAGAGCCCCTCGAACAGGTCGTGCGAGAGCAGCGCGTTCTCGGGCACGCGGCCGTGGAGCGCGGCCGCGAACGCGTCCACGTCGAAGAGGCCCTTGCCCGTGAAGATGCCTTCGCCGAACACGTCCTGGTACACGTCGGACACCGCGGTGGTGTAGGGGTCGACGCCCGTGTGGCCCGCGTAGACGCGCGCGAAGAGGGAGCCGGCGGCGCTGGACAGCGTCACGCTCACGCGTGGCTGGAGGATGCCGTACCCGGAGGTCACGCGCCCCAGGTGCGGGTAGAAGCGCGCCCGGTTGAGCGGATGCGTCAGGATGCCCACCAGCTGGCGCGCGACGTCGCGAGGCAGGCGCGTGTCGCTGTCGAGCGTGAGGCAGTAGCGGACCTGCGGCAGCAGCGAGAGGTCTCCGACCTGCACGTCGTAGCTCGTGTCCGGGGCGCCGCGCAGGAGGCGGTTGAACTCCTCGATCTTCCCGCGCTTGCGCTCCCAGCCCATGTAGAGGCCTTCGCGCGGGTTCCACTGCCGCCGGCGGTGGAAGAGGAAGAAGCGGGCCGTCTCGCCGTAGCGCTGGTTCAGCTCCTGGATGGCGTCGCGCGCGGCGGCCAGGATCCCGGCGTCCTCGGGGCGCTCGGCGGTGTCCGCGTCCGCGAAGTCGGACAGGATGGCGTAGTAGAAGTACGGTTCCAGGTTGCCGATGGCCTGCACCTCGAGGTGCTCGACCATCTCGCGGGCGCGCTCCACGCTGTCGAGGATGGTGGGCACGATCACCATGGTGCAGGCGGTGGGCGGCACGCCGCCGCGCAGGTCGAGCCGGGGCAGCCGCCGCGGGTGCACGAGGGTCATCAGGACCCTCTGCACGATCGTGATGACGATCTCGGACGCCGGCAGCAGCGCCAGCAGGCCCGCCACCCAGGCGAGCAACGTGGACCCTCCCGCGGCGCGCGCGTAGGCGCCGGCCGCGATCCCGCCGACCAGCGTCGCGAGAAGGATGCCCCAGACGTACAGGGCGGTGGCATGGCGGAAGCCGAAGCGGCGGATGCGGCGTCGCAGGCGCGGCCGCACGCCCAGGTGCCGCTCGAACTCGGAGCGTCCGCGGCCGATCAGGTAGTGCCCGACGTGGTGCGCGCGGTCGTCCACGGCTTCGGCCTCGACCGCCTGGCGGGCCCGCTCCACCGCGGCCAGGGCCACGCGCTGCTGGCTCTCGCCGGACGGGTCGGCCAGGTCCTCGATCGCCTGCCGGTAGCGGTCGCGGCTCAGGAAGTCCATGCGGCCGTGAACGCCGGCGGGGTCCCGCTGCAGGACCTGCTCGACCAGGCTGACGCGCTCCACCAGCGCGGACCAGTCGAGCGTGGCCGTGAGGCGGAGGCTGGTCACCGCGTTCGCGACCGAGACCTGCTCGCGCGCCTGGCGTTGCGTCTCGCCGCGGATCAAGTCCTCGATCGTCAGGTCCTGCGCGCGCAGGCGCTCGTCGAGCTGCATGCGCAGCGACGAGGCGCGCGCCCCGTACTCGCGCAGGTGCTGGACCAGGTGCACGACGAACGGGGCGTCGAGGGTGCCCGGCGGCAGCGCGGGTGGATCCTCTCCGGCATCGAGACGGGCCAGCACGGCCGCGGCCCGGGCGCGTGCCCGCCGCGCCGAGACGATCCCATCCGCGGTGCTGCGCAGCGCCGCGACCAGGGCCAGCTTGAGCGCGCTCGGCCAGGCCCACAGCTCGCCGATGGTGAGGGGCGCGATGTGCTGGTAGGCGGAGAGGAAGCGCGTCAGGCGGTCGGCGTCGAGACGCGCGTCGCTGTGCGCGAGCAGGTCGCCGGCCAGCGCCTCCACGCGCGAGAGCCGCTCGTCGCTGGCCAGGCGGGGGAGCTGTCTGTAGTACGTCGCGGGCAGGTCGCGCTGGACGTTGCGCGCCTCGGCCTCGATCAGGTGGAAGTTGTCCAGCACCCATTCGGCGGCTGGTGCGATGGGGCGGCCCTCGTGGACGTCCTCGGCGATGAGCCGATACGCTTCCCGCAGGCGCTCCACGTCGGCCAGGAGTCGGCGCAGGTGGGCCGCGCGCACGAAGCGTCGCCGCACGCCCGCCTGCGACGCCGCCAGCGAGCGCGCCCGTTCCTCGAGCTTCTCGACGCTCAAGAGTGCTTCGGTGCTGGGGTTTTTCGCGTCCATCCTTACCTAGTAAACGCCACGACTCATGTAAATGACGCGCGTGTGAGCAAAATTGGCATCGCCTGGGTGCGTGGGACGGTATCACCTTGACGGGCCCGACGTGCGGTCAGTCCGCTTCCGCC
>Ga0247829_10000543_pt1 | contig 14810 bp, 15 predicted proteins | sample 12C_Control_Day4_FD_207765 | JGI IMG/M metagenome (GOLD analysis project Ga0247829, IMG submission 207765) | Soil microbial communities from agricultural site in Penn Yan, New York, United States - 12C_Control_Day4 | ecosystem: Environmental > Terrestrial > Soil > Agricultural land | place... | reverse complement strand
CAGCGGGGAACCCGAACACGCCCCCCACCTCGGAGTCGGAGGCGACCACCACCACGCCCGCGCCGATGGCCGGCGCGCCCGGTCCGGCGCGGCCCGGGACGATCCCGCGCCACGCGGGCGGGCAGTTCCGATCCTCGGAGCCGCACGCGGCCGGGAACGCGTAGAGGTCGTCGGAGGCCGCGTACGCGAAGTCGTCGTTCACGCCGGGGGCGGTGACCGGGCCGCTGCCGGCCAGTCCGATCCAGAGCGGTTCGCAGTCGGTCTTCGAGCACCGGGCCGAGAACGCGTAGAGATGCCCGTCCGACGAGCCCGCGTAGACGGTGTCCTGCACCCGGACGGCGGCGGACATCGGCCCGCCGGGCGCGATCGCCTGGAAGCTCGGGTCACAGGTCGCGTCCTCGACCGGACACGGGACCGGGTAGGCCGTCACGCCGTCGGCCGTCCCGACGTACAGACCGCCGTCCTCGGTCGCCGGCGCGCCGAGCGGCCCGGTGTCGGTCCGGGCGCTCCACAGCGGGGCGAGCCGGGCGACGTTGTCGGCGCTCAGGCGTTCGAACTCCGTGCCCTGCACGAAGCGGATCAGGCCGCCGACGCCGGCGATCAGCCCGACGCTCACGAGCCCGATCAGGGCGTACCGGAGCGCGCGAGGCCCGTGCTCGCGGGCGAGCGCGCGCACATCTTCGGGGCGGAGATGCGCTCCGTGGTGGCGGGGGTCGGTCGGCATGGCCCCCCATCGTGCCGCAAAGGTGGTCCGTGCGTCCCGTGGACGCGGTGGTCCGGGTTGGCCCAAACGGCGTCCGTTGCGTGTCAGAGGCACCGCCTACGGTGGAGCCGTTCCCTTCCCCGACCTCCAGGAGGCACCCGGATGGACGTGCAGATCGGCATCGCGCTGCTCGCGTTGGCCGTGGGCGTGGCCTTCGGCGCCGCGATCGCGGCGCGGAGGCGTTCCGGCGTCACGACGCCGCCCCCGGACGGGGCCGCGCTCGCCCGCATGGAGGGCCGGCTCGAGCTGCAGGCCGCCGAGCTCCGGCGGATCGCCGACGCCTCGGCCGGGCGCGACCTCGCATCCGAGCAACTCCGCGAGGGGATCGACGGCGCCCGCCGGGCGCTCGCCGAGATCCAGGCGCGCGAGGAGGACCGGCGCACGGCCGAGGCCGAGCATCGCGAGGTGGTCAAGCGGCTCTCGACCGTGCTCGCGGGCGGCGCCGCGAAGGGCCGCGCGGGCGAGAACGTGCTCCGCGAGCACCTGGCCGAGCTGCCGCCCGGCATGCTCGCGACCGACTTCCGTGTGGGTGGCAAGGTCGTGGAGTTCGGGCTGCTCCTGCCCGACGGCCGTCGGCTGCCCATCGACTCGAAGTGGACGGGCCTGGCGGAGCTCGAGGCGCTCGAGGCCGCCGACGAGCCGCTCGAGGTCGAGGCCGCCGCGCGCGCCGTCGAGAAGGCGGTGGCGCTCCGCGCCCGCGAGGTCGCGCAGTACCTCGATCCGGCCGTCACCGCCCCGATCGCGGTGGCGGCGGTGCCGGACGCTGCCTACGCCGTGCTCAAGCGGGCGCACGCCGACGCGTATGCGAAGGGCGTGGTGATCGTGCCCTACGCGTCGGCCCTGCCGATCGTGCTCTTCCTTTACTCACTGGTGCAGCGGTTCGGCGACGCCGCCGACGTCCAGGCGAGCCTCGCCGAGGTCGCCGGGCTGCTCGACGCGATGGACGCGGTCGTCGAGAACAAGTTCGCGCGCGCGGGCACGATGATCGCGAACGGCGCCGACGAGTTCCGCTCGCAGCTCGGCAAGGCGCGCGGCTCGATCGCCCGGGCGCATCAGGGGGCGCCGGTGGGGGAGCCGCCGATCGCGCCCGGCGACGACGGCGTGCTCTCGATCGTGGGCTGACAGACGGTCCCAAGCCAGCCCGGGCCGGGACAGGGGCGCATACTGTCGGGGATGCGCAGACTCCTGGCGATCCTTTCGGTGTGTGCCGTGTCCGTCGCGATCGCCGTGCCGGCGGGGGCGGCGCCACGCGTGACGCGAGTGCCCCGCCTTCCCGACCCGGCGCCGTGCCCCGGATGCTACGCACCCGCCCTCCGGACCAGCTGGCAGTGGCAGCTCCAAGGCGCGATCGACACCTCGGTCGATGTGGGCATGTTCGACGTCGACGGGTTCGACGTTTCGAGTGCCACCGTGGACGACCTGCATGCGTTGGGCAGCTCGGTGGTCTGCTACATCAGCGCCGGTTCGTGGGAGAACTGGCGATCCGACGCCGAGGACTTCCCGACGCGGGTGAAGGGTCGCACGAACGGCTGGCCGGGGGAGCGGTGGCTCGACGTCCGCAAGATCGGCGTGCTCGGCCCGATCATGAAGGCGCGCCTGGACATGTGCGCCGCCAAGGGCTTCGACGCGGTGGAGTTCGACAACGTCGACGGCTACCAGAACCGCACCGGCTTCCCCCTGACGGCGGCCGACCAGCTCGCCTACAACGTCTTCCTCGCGAACCAGGCGCACCGGCGCGGGCTCTCGGCTGTGCTGAAGAACGACGTGGGCCAGATCAGAGCGCTGCTCCCGTACTTCGACTTCGCGCTGAACGAGCAGTGCCACCAGTACCACGAGTGCGACCGGCTGAACCGGTTCGTGAACGCAGGGAAGGCGGTCTTCGGCGTCGAGTACAAGCTCGCGAAGTCCGAGTTCTGCCCGCAGTCGAACGCGGCGAACTTCAACTTCCTGAAGAAGAAGCTCTCGCTCCGCGTGTGGCGCTCACCCTGCCGCCCCGACTGAGCTGAGCGCCGACCCGGCGCCCTCCATTGTCATCTCTACCCATTCTTTGCATAATCATGCGCATGCGAGATGGCGCCGTGCGGGTGGCGATCCTGGGGGCCTCCGGGTACGGGGGCGGAGAGCTCCTGCGCCTGCTCGCCGATCACGAGGGGGTCGAGGTCACGTTCCTGGGCGCGAATGACACGGCGGGACGGACGCTCGCCGAGGTACATCCGCATCTCGCGTCGTTGCCGTCGGGTGACGCGGTCCTGCAGCCGATCGAGATCGAGTCGATCGCGGCCGCGGCCGACGTCGTGTTCAGCGCGCTCCCGAACGGCACGAGCGCGGGGATCGCGCCCGGGCTGCTCGAGGCGGGTGCCCGCGTGATCGACCTGGCCGGGGACTTCCGGCTCCCGGCCGAGGCGTATCCCGCGTGGTACGGGTTCGACCACCCCGCGAAGGAGTGGCTCGAGAAGGCGGTCTACGGGCTGCCCGAGCTGTTCGCGGATCGGACGCCGGGAGCGCAGCTGATCGCGAACCCGGGCTGCTATCCGACGCCGGTGATCCTGGGGCTCGCGCCGCTCCTCGCCGTGGGCCTCGTGGAGCCGGGCGCGATCCGCGTCGACGGCAAGACCGGCCTGTCCGGTGCCGGGAAGTCGGCGAACGACGCGACGATCTACAACGCGACCGAGGAGAGCATCCGCCCGTACCGCGTGCCGGCGCACCAGCACACCCCCGAGATGGAACGGGGGCTCGAGCTCGCGACCGGGTTCACGCCGTCGGTGCTCTTCGTGCCGCACCTCGTGCCGACCGTGCGCGGCGTGCTCACCGCCAGCTACGCCACGCTCGCCGAAGGCGCGACGACGGCATCGCTGACGGATGCCCTCGCGGTCGCGTACGCCGGCGCGCCGTTCGTCCGGGTGCTCCCGCCCGGCGGGATGGTCGACTCGAAGCGCACCCGCGGGACGAACGTCGTGGAGTTGCAGGCGGTGGCTGACCCGCGAACGGGCACAGCCGTGGTCTTCGGTGCCGTGGATAACCTCGTGAAGGGGGCGGCCGGCCAGGCGATCCAGAACTTCAACCTCGCGTGCGGGTTCGACGAGACGATCGCCCTGCCGACGTTGGCGGTGTACCCGTGAGCGTCACGTTCCCGAGGGGGTTCCGCGCAGGGAGTGTCACGGCCGGATCCAAGCCGAGCGGCCTGCCGGACCTCGGCCTTCTGGTCGACCCGGGCACGACGGCGGCGGGGGTGTTCACCACGAACCTCGTGAGCGCGGCGCCCATCCGGCTCTCGCGGGCGCGGTTGGCGTCGGGCTCGCCCCGGGCGGTCCTCGTGAACAGCGGCCAGGCGAACGCCGCGACCGGTGCGCGGGGCGACGCCCTCACCGCGACCGCGTCGGCCGCCGTCGCGCTGGGCCTCGCCTCGGCGGAGGTGCTCCCGTGCTCGACCGGCGTGATCGGCGAGCCGCTCCACCTCCCGGAGCTCGACGCCGCGCTGCCGGCGCTCGTGGACGCGCTCTCGACCGAGGGCGGCGAGGACTTCGCCCGAGCGATCATGACGACCGACAGCGTCGACAAACGCGCGACCGGCGAGGTGGACGGGATCCGCGTCGGCGGCTGCGCGAAGGGCGTCGGGATGATCGCCCCGAACCTCGCCACGATGCTCGTCTTCGTCACGACCGACGCGGCGGTGTCGGCCCCCGACCTGCCAGCGGATGACCCAGGAGCAGCTGGCCCCGCGGTTCAACGCGCTGTCGGTGGACGCCTCGACGAGCACGAACGACACCGTGCTGCTGCTCGCGAGCGGCGCCGCGGGGGTTCCGCCGACGGCACCGGCTCGTTCGTGTGGGCACGGCTCGCTGAGGCCGTGGCGTCCGTGGGGGAGTCGCTGCTCCGTCAGCCCGCGGCCGACGCCGAGGGCGCGAGCCACGTGCTGATCGTCGAGGTCGAGGGCGCCGACGCCGAGGCGGACGCCCGCGCGATGGCGAAGGCGGTCGCCGACTCGCCGCTCGTGAAGACGGCCGCGTTCGGGGGGGACCCGAACCCGGGCCGGATCCTGCAGGCCGCGGGCGCCGCCGGCGTCGGATTCGACGTCGGCTCGCTCGACGTGTTCATCGGCGACGTGCAGGTCGCGGAGGGCGGCGTGGTCCCTCCGTCCTACTTCGAGGACGACGCCCTGATCGAGAAGGCCCGTGCGCAGATGGGAGCGCCCGAGATCGCGATCCGCGCGACGGTCGGCGACGGCCCCGGCCGGAGCCGGGCGATGGGCTGCGACCTCTCGTACGAGTACATCCGCATCAACGGGGAGTACACGACCTGATGGCCTCGGACCTCCCGCCGCAGATCCGCGAGCGCACCGTCGCGAAGGCGCGCACCCTGCTCGAGGCGCTGCCCTTCATGCGCGAGCACCACGGGAAGGTGATCGTCGTGAAGTACGGGGGCGCCGCGATGGATCGGTCCGGCCTCGCCGCCTCGTTCGCCGAGGACATCGCGCTGCTCCAGAGCGCGGGTATCACCCCGGTCGTCGTGCACGGCGGCGGTCCGCAGGTGACGCAGGTGTCGGCGCGGCTCGGGATCGAGACCACGTTCGTCGACGGGCTGCGGGTGACCGACGCCGAGACGCTCGACGTGGCCACGATGGTGCTTGCCGGCAAGCTGAACAAGGAGGTGGTCGGTTCGCTCGTCGCAGGCGGCGTGGCGGCGGTGGGCCTGTCCGGGATCGACGGCGGGCTGCTCCTCGCACGGCGCCAGGTCCCCGATCTCGGGTTCGTCGGGGAGGTCGTGCACGTGAACGCCGAGGTGCTGCGCACGCTCACGGACCGCCGGTTCGTGCCGGTGGTGGCCTCGATCGCGGTCGACGAGACGGGGCAGGCATACAACGTGAACGCCGACGTCGTGGCGGCCGAGCTCGCGATCGAGCTCGCCGCCGAGAAGCTCGTGTTCATCAACGACGTGCCCGGGCTGATCGGGCCCACCGGCGACCTGTTGTCGGAGCTGTCGGCGCAGCAGTGTCTCGACCTCCTCGCGCGAGGCGGTGTGGTCGAGGGCGGGATGATCCCGAAGCTCGAGAGCGCGGTCGACGCCCTGCGGGCGGGCGTCAAGCGCGTGCACCTCGTGGACGGCCGCGTCGAGCACTCGCTCGTCCTCGAGCTGTTCACACCGGAAGGCGTCGGCACGATGATCGCGCCCGATGCGGTGCGTGACGACGCGGCGGGCGTGCCCGCGGAGGTGCCGTCGCCGTGACGTTCACGTCGCTCCCCGGCGAGGCCGCCGTGCTGTCCACCTACGTCCGGTACCCGGTGACGCTCGTGCGCGGCGACGGCTCCACGGTCTGGGACGAAGGGGGTCGCGGCGGCGGACTCCCTATCGAACGCGACGGACTCCTGGTCCGCTCGCTCGAGATCGGCGCGAGGCTCACGGCGGCGGTCGCCGCGGCCGCGCCGGCCGGCTCGGTCGCTGAGATCAGAGGTCGCGGATGCCTGTGGGGCTTCGAGCTCGCTGCGGCCGCCGACGGCACGCCCGCAGACGCGAACGCGGTCGTGCTGCGGCTGCTCGAGGAGGGCGTGCTGGCCTCGATCGCCGGGCCGAACGTCGTGCGGATGTCCCCGCCGCTCACGGCGTCAGACGCCGACGTGGACCGCGCCGCCGTGGCCCTGGGCGACGCCCTCGCGACCGTGGAGGTGCTCGCGTGACCCGCTCGAACGGCAATACGAAGGCGAAGCGGCAGCAGGCGATCCTCGCGCTCGTTCCGAGGGAGCGGCTCGGCAGCCAGGAGGAGATCCGTGCGCGGCTCTCCTCGATGGGCATCTCGGCGACGCAATCGACGATCAGTCGCGACATCGAGGAGCTCGGGCTCGCCCGGGTGCACGAGCACGACGGGATGCGCTACGTCGTTCCCGGCCAGAGGGCGGCGCCCGTCCCCATCGCGATGCTCCGGCGTCTCCTCGAGGAGTTCGCCCTCTCGCTGGTGCGCGCCGACCAGGGGCTGATCGTCCGAACCCCGCCCGGCGCGGCCGCGGCCCTCGCCGAGGGCATCGATCGGGTCGGGCTCGCCGGCGTCGCCGGCACGATCGCCGGGGACAACACGATCCTCATCCTCGGGCGGGAGGGCGTGAAGGCCGCGCAGCTCGAGCGTTCGCTCAACGAGATCATGGAGGCAAGCTGATGCAGAAGGCGGTGCTCGCGTACAGCGGCGGGCTCGACACCTCGGTCACGATCCGGTGGCTGATCGAGCAGGGCTACGAGGTCCACGCGGTGGCGGTCGACGTGGGCCAGCAGGAAGACTTCGCGCAGATCATCGCGCGAGGCGAGACGGCCGGCGCCGCCAGCGTGCGCGTCGTGGACGCCGTGGACCGCTACGGCGCGGAGTTCCTGACGCACGCGATCAAGGCGAACGGCCTCTACGAGGGCAAGTACCCGATGGTGAGCGGGCTCGCGCGTCCGTGCATCGTCGAGGAGGTCGTGAACGCCGCGCGCCGGCTCGGCGCCGACACCGTCGCCCACGGCTGCACCGGCAAGGGGAACGATCAGGTCCGGTTCGAGGTCGGCTTCTACGTCCTGGCGCCCGAGCTGAAGGTCCTGGCGCCGATCCGGGACGCGAACATCCCGCGGGAGAAGGCGATCGCGCTCGCCGCCGAGTGGGGGATCCCGATCGGCGCGATCGTGAGCTCGTACTCGATCGACGAGAACCTCTGGGGCCGCACCGCGGAGTGCGGCCCGCTCGAGGATCCGTGGGTCGCTCCGCCCGAGGACGCGTTCGACCGGACGACGCCGCCCGCCGACCGCCCGAGCGAGCCCGCCGAGGTCGCGATCACGTTCGACCGCGGCATCCCCGTGGCGCTCGACGGCGAGACGAAGACACTGCCCGAGATCGTGCGCGCGCTCGACGCGCTCGCCGGCTCGTACGGGTTCGGGCGGGTCGACATGATCGAGAACCGCCGGGTGGGCATCAAGAGCCGCGAGCTGTACGAGGTGCCGGGCGCGCTCAGCATCATCCGGGCGCACCAGGCCCTCGAGGACCTGACGCTCGAGCGCGAGGTCGCCCACCATAAGCCACAGCTCGAACAGCGCTGGGCCGACCTGGTGTACGACGGCCAGTGGTTCAGCCCGCTGCGACAGGCGATCGACGCGTACGTCGACGCGACGCAGGCGTTCGTGACCGGCGAGGTGCGGCTGCGCTACGAGCCGGGCTCGTGCACGGTCGTCGGACGCCGGAGCGAGCATTCCCTGTACGACCTGTCGCTCGCGACGTACGGGAGCGAGGACGCGTTCGACCAGTCGCATGCCGAGGGATACGTCCGGCTGTACGGGCTGCCGCTCAAGGTGTGGTCGGCGACGCAGGGAGCGACGGGACGGTGACGGACGGGTCGCGTCCGGGCGGGGGCGACGCCGGCCCCGGCGGGCAGCTCTGGGCCGGCCGGTTCTCGACGCCGCCGGCGCCCGAGGCGCACGCGCTCGGCCGGTCCCTCTCGTTCGACGTGCGGCTCGCGCAGCACGACGTGGAGGCCGGCGTGGCCCACGTGCGCGCGCTCCAGGACGCGGGCCTGTTGACCCCAGCGGAGGCGGGGGCGCTCGAGGAGGCGCTCGCCGACGTCGGGAACGAGATCGGCGAGGGACGCTTCAGGTTCGATGGCGCCGACGAGGACGTGCACTCGGCGATCGAACGGGCGGTGACCGATCGGCTGGGCGACCTCGGGGCGAAGCTCCACGCGGGACGGTCACGGAACGACCTCGTGGTGACCGACCTGCGGCTGTGGCTGCTGGCCGCCCGCCGACGGATCGACGCGAGGTTGGGGGCGCTGATCGAGGCGTTGGTCGCCCGCGCGCGCGAGCATGAGTCGACCGTGATGCCGGGGACCACGCACGCGCGGTTCGCGCAGCCGGTCACGCTCGGCCACCACCTCCTGGCGCACGGCTGGGCGTTCGCGCGCGACCTCGAGCGGCTGGCCGAGTGGGCGGTGCGGACCTCGACCTCGCCGCTGGGCGCGGGGGCGACGGCGACGTCGACGCTCGGGCTCGACCCCGACCTGACGGCCGCGCGGCTCGGATTCCACCGAGCGTTCCGCAACTCGATCGACGCGGTGAGCGATCGCGACTTCGTCCAGGAGTTCCTGGGCGACGCGACGATCGTCGCGACCCACCTGTCGCGGCTCGCGGCCGACCTCGCGCGCTGGACGGACGAGTCGCTCGGATGGGCAGAGCTCGACGAGGCCTACTCCACGGGCTCGAGCATGATGCCGCAGAAACGGAACCCGGACACGGCGGAGCTCGCCCGGGGGAAGGCGGCGCGCGTGGCCGCGGGGTTCTCGGGCGTCACTGCCCTGCTGCAGGGGTTGCCGCTCGGCTACCACCGCGATCTGCAGGAGGACAAGGAGCCGGCCTTCGACGCCGCCGACACGCTCGAGCTCGTTCTGCCGGCACTGACGGGCGCGGTGGCGACCCTGCGGTTCGACGCGGCGGCGATGCGCGCGGCCTGCGCGTCGGGCGGGTTGTACGCGACGGATCTGGCGGAGGCGCTCGTGCGCGGCGGGGTGCCGTTCCGCGAGGCGCACCGGCGGACGGGAGAGCTGCTGAAGCGGCTGGCCGACGAGGGGCGAACGCTCGGCGACCTCGACGACGAGGGATGGGCGGCGTTCGGCGTGAAGGACGGTGCGCGCATGCTCGATCCCGATGCGAGCGTCGCGGCGCGCACGATGCCCGGCGGCCCCTCGGCCGAGAGCGTCCGGTCGCAAGCGGACGCCCTGGAGGCGCTGATCACGGCGCGCCCCGTCAATCCGTAGCTGACCTCTTCACCGCGCGGATCTCACGGAACTCGCGTCAGGCCCGCTGGCCGCGCAGCACCCACACACCGAGCGCCACCATCGCCAATGCGAACGCCAGGAGCGCCGCGAGGTCCCGGGCCACGTCGGCGAATCCGCCGCCCGCGATCATCACCTCGCGCAGGGCGCTCACCGCGTGCGTCACGGGGAACAGCGCCGACAGCCACTGCAGCGGCGGCCACAGCGTCACGGTCGGCCAGAACAGTCCCCCGAGGAACACCTGCGGCAGCAGCACGAGCGGGATGAACTGGATCACCTGTAGCTCGTTCCGAGCGAAGAAGGACAGCGTGATCCCCAGGTTCACGCAGCCGATCACGAGGATCGCGATCACGAGCAGGACGAGCCAGAGCGCGCCCTCGATCCGCGCGTGCAGCACCAGCGTCGAGTACGCGAGCACCAGGAGCGCCTGTATCGCGGCGAACCCGAGGAACCCGAACAGGTAGCCGCTCAGGATCTCCGCTCGCGTGATCGGCGAGGCCAATAGCCGCTCGAGGGTGCCCGACGACCGCTCCCTCAGGAACGCCACGCTCGTGAGCATGAACGTGAACAGGAACGCGAACACCGTGATCAGCGCGGGCGCCGAGTACGTGATCGTCGACGGCCGCTCACCGTCGGGCACGTCCACGCGGTCGACGGTCACGTTGGCGATCTCGCCGGCCTCGAGCGGCGAACCCCGAGCGGCGGCGAGCGCGTACGTCGCCGCCCGCACGATCGGCTCCTCGATCCGCGGATCGGTACCGGCCACGATCACCCGGGTCGTGGCGATCGGGTTCCTCTGTTCGATCACCGGGTACTCCACGATCCCCTCGAGGTCGCCGGTCTCGATCTTCGCGATGCCCTCGTCGCACGTGGTGACCTCGACCACCTCGATCCCGGGCTGTTGCGCCAGCGCGTCGCGGAAGGTCCCGGTGTCGCTCACGATCGCCCCGCAGGTCTCGTTCGACTCACCGTTGGCCACCGCCACGCGCAGCGGCTCGCGATCGTCCGAGAGCATGTACCCGATCAGCGCCATCACCACGAGCGGCACGATCACGAGCAGCGCGAGTGTCCGCGGGTCGCGCCGGAACCCTCGCACGATCCTCGCGGCGAGCGCTCCGACGCGCGCCCGCCTCACGACGGTTCCGCCCTGCCGTCGCGGAACGCAAGGAACGCGTCCTCGATCGAGCCCTCGCCCGGCGCGCCGACCTCGTCGGGCGTGCCGACCGTGAGCACCTCGCCCGCGTTCACGAAGGCGACCCGGTCGCACCGGGTGGCCTCCTCCATCACGTGGGTCGTGACGAGGATCGTCGTGCCGGCGTCGCGGAGCGTCGCGAAGCGCTCCCACAGGCTCCGTCGGAGCACCGGGTCGATCCCGACCGTCGGCTCGTCGAGCAGCAGCAGCGTGGGCTCGTGCACCATCGCGCACGAGAGGTTCGCGAGCTGCCGCTGCCCGCCCGACAGGGTCCGCACCGGCCGGTCTTCGTCGCCCTCGAGGTGCACGAGCGCCGCCAGTTCGGCGATGCGCTCGATCACCCGCGCCCGCGGCAACCCGTACACACGGCCGAAGAAGCCGAGGTTCTCGCGCAGCGACAGGTCCTCGTAGAGGGCCGCCGCCTGCGTCATGTAGCCGACGTCGGAGGCGGTCGCGCGGCCGGGCCGCCGGCCGAATACCTCAACGTCGCCGTCGTCGGGCGCGAGCAGACCCGCGATGACCCGGACGAACGTGGTCTTGCCGGCGCCGTTCGGGCCGACGAGCCCGAGGATCTCGCCCGTCCGCACCTCCAGGTCGAAGCCGTCGAGGGCATGGACGTCCCCGAAGCTGCGCGCGAGCTCGCTCGACCGGATCGCGAGATCCGTGGCGATCACCTCCCGCTCGCCATGCTGTCACCGCGCGGTGCCGGCCACGAGGCCGAACGGCCCGGTGCGCGGGGGCGCACCGCCGTCCGGCTTCACGCCGAGGTCAGGCGCTCCACGAGCTCCCAGAGCCGGGCGCGCTCCTCGGCTGACGCCCGCGTGCTCGGGATCTTGTCCGTCGACCGTGGGTGCCGGTCGAGCCAGAGCTTGCCGGTCGAGCGGCCCGGCTCGTCGGCGGCCGCGAGCCACACGATCGTGTCGGCGCCCTCCACGGGATCGCGCAGGAGCGGGCCGATCAGCCTCGAGAAGGTCGGCAGGCTGTCGTGGATCCCGGGCGTGTCCGCCCACCCGGGGTGCATCGCGTGCACCGCGACGCCGTCGTCGCGCAGGCGTTTGGCCCACTCCTCGGTGAGCACGACCTGCGCGCGCTTCGCCTTCGCGTACGCGACCGACCCCTTGTAGCCGCCCGGACCGACCTCGAGGGTGTCGACGTCCAGCGGTTGCGTGTACATGCCGCCGGACGTCACCCAGATCACGCGCGAGCCTGCGGCGAGGAGCGGTTGCAGGTCGCGGGTCAGCAGGTGCGGCGCGAGCACCATCGTCGCGAACGTGACCTCGTGGCCCTGCGGCGTACCGCGGAACTCCGTCAGGAGCGCGCCCGCGTTGTGCACGAGCACGTCGAGCCGCGGTTCCCGCGCGCGGACCTCGGCGGCGACGCGCCGCACTGCGTCCAGATCGCCGAGATCCGCGAGATACACCGCGACGTCGTCGTTGCCGGCCTCGGCGACGATCGCCGCCCGGGCGGCCTCCGCCTTGTCCCCGGACCGGCCCAGCAGCCGGACCGACGCCCCCATGCGGGCGAGCGTGGTGGCCGCCTCGAGACCGAGTCCCGAGGTCGCTCCGGTCACGAGCACGACGGTGCCGTCGAGCCGGCGCGCGCTCAGGTCTTCCCAATCGAACAGCCGTCGACGGGCCGCGTACCCGACCTTCGTGAAGCTGCCGATCACCGAGAGCTCGAGGAGACCGTCGGCGAGCTCGCGCGGATCGGGCACGGTGGTCGTCATGCCACCACGGAACCACATCGGCCTCGGAACGACGAACGGCCCGCCGCGCGAAGCGCGGCGGGCCATCTCGTCGGTGTGTCGGTTCAGACGACGCGGACGCTCGATGCCTGCGGGCCCTTCTGGCCCTGTGTGACCTCGAACTCCACCGCCTGGCCCTCCTCCAGGTTGCGGTACCCCTCGCCTTCGATCGCGCTGAAGTGCACGAAGACGTCGGGACCGTCCGTCTGGGTGATGAAGCCGAACCCCTTCTCGGAGCTGAACCACTTCACGGTGCCGGTTGCCATGGGCGTTCCCCTCCTTCCTCGGCCGTTGCGGACCTGGTGCGATGGTGCGGTGTCCGTCGGCCACCGGCGCGAACGCCGGGAGGGAACTGCTCCAGTGACCACCTCGTGAGTGACGTCCTGCGGTGCGATGAACCCTCGCCGCGCACGATAGCGGGCGCGGCGAGGGCGCGCCACTCCGTCCGGGCTTAGCCGAGGGACCACCCCGCTCATGCGCGTCACGATCCGCGCCTACGAGCACACGGGCTTCGTACGAGGCGAGGTCTACGTGCGGGTCTCGGGCGCTGTCGAGAAGAGTTCCTCAGGATGACCCGCCCTGCGTGACCGTGGCCCGGGCCTATCCGCGGCCCGCGCTAGTCTGACCGTCATGACCTTCGCCTCCGCCATGGTGCTCGTCGCCCACCCCGACGACGCCGACTTCATGTGTGCCGGGACCGTCGCCGGGTGGGCGCGCGAGGGATGCGAGGTGCACTACGTGCTGTGCACCGACGGATCGGCCGGCTCGAACGAGCCGGGTATCACGCGCGAGCAGATGCGTGAGGTCCGCGCGCGGGAGCAGCGCGACGCCGCCGACGTGCTCGGTGTGAAGAGCGTCACGATCCTCGGCGAGCTCGACGGGATGCTCGAGGTCACGCTCGACACGCGCCGCAAGGTGTGTCGCGAGGTGCGGCGCCTGCGTCCCGACGTGCTCGTCGCGCCCGACCCGAGTCGGCTCTGGTCGTCGAGCGGCTACATCAACCACTCGGACCACAAGGCCGCGGGGAACCTGGCCCTGTCGGCCGTGATGCCCGACGCGCCGTCGCGTCCCATGTTCCCCGAGCTGCTCGACGAGGGTCACGAGCCCTTCGAGATCCCGAACCTCTGGCTCTCGTCCGAGGACGTCGACACGTACGTCGACATCACCGACACGATCGACCTGAAGCTCCTCGCCCTGTCGCAGCACGTCTCGCAGGAGGCGGAGGCGGCGTCCCCGTGGGTCCGCGAACGGGCCCGTGAGCTGGGCGAACTCGCAGGGTTCGAGTACGCGGAGGGGTTCAAGGCGTTCAAGCTGCGCGACGACGAGTAGGGGATGGACATGGAGCACGACGAGCCGATCGAGCTCACCCCCGACGAGCGCGCCGACATCGAGGCCGACCTGTACGACCTGGCCGCGATGCGCGTGAACTTCGAGCCGCAGTCGGTGAAGGGCGTCGTGATCGCGTGTCAGGACTGCGGCGCCAACCACTACTACGAGTGGGAGCTGCTCCGCGAGAACCTCGAGCACATGCTGAAGACCGGGGAGCCCCGGATGCACGAGCCCCCCTTCGAGATCCTCGAAGAGGAGTACATCCAGTGGGACTACGGGAAGGGCTACGTCGACGCGGTCGCCGACCACGGCCTGGAGCCCGACCGCCGGATCGAGGTCACGCAGTGCCCCTGGTGCGAGACGCCCTTCGCCGAGGACCACTCGTACTGTCCCCGCTGCGGCCGGTCGATGGGGGCGGTACGGGTCTACCGCGAGCTGCTCGATCGCGGCTTCGAGGAGCGCGACGTGCGAGCGCTGCTGGTGCGCGCCGGCTACGAGCCCTTCTGAGCCCGCCGCGGTCGCTCCAGGACGCACTCGTCGGGGGTCTTGTCGGGCCGCAGCCCCTTGAAGCTCGGGGCGCGCATCTTGTTCGAGCCCTTCGTCAGCTCGAGGTACTCGACCTCGCAGACGAGCTCCGGCTCGACGAACGTCGCACCCTTCACGGCGGCGAGCTCGGGGTCGTCGATCGCGGGGGCGTCGCGCTCGATCCCGGCGAGCGTCTCTCGGAGCTGCGCGAGCGTCTTGTCCGTGAACCCCGAACCGACTTGGCCCACCCAGGTCCAGGTACCATCGTCGAGCGCGGCGACCAGCAGCGCGCCGAACGACCCGGCGCGGCCCCGCTGTCCGGGCGTCCACCCGACCACCACGACGTCCTGGGTGTTGCGGAGCTTGATCTTGCGCCAGTCGGGTGAGCGCCGGCCGGGCAGGTAGGTCGAGCCGCGCCGCTTCGCGACGACCCCTTCGAGCCCCAGCTCCTTCGCGCTCGCCACGAAGGCGGTGCCTTCG
>Ga0247829_10000542_pt1 | contig 14819 bp, 10 predicted proteins | sample 12C_Control_Day4_FD_207765 | JGI IMG/M metagenome (GOLD analysis project Ga0247829, IMG submission 207765) | Soil microbial communities from agricultural site in Penn Yan, New York, United States - 12C_Control_Day4 | ecosystem: Environmental > Terrestrial > Soil > Agricultural land | place... | reverse complement strand
GCCGGTGGCTGCGACCGCCGCGCGGGGGCATGGCGTTGAAGCCGTTGATCGCATGTTCGAAGGCCGTCTTCTCGCCTTGCGCGATCACCTTGCCCCATGCGGCCTTGTCCCCGACCTTGGGCGCGCCGGCGAGCCCCGCGTCGTGGCACGTCTTGCAAACCTGGCCGTACACCTGCTCGCCCGTCAGCATGCCCTTAGGGCCGCTCGCCTCCGCCAGCACGACGGTGCCGACCGGCTGGATGCGCGCGAGCACGTGATCGGAGCTGTCGCTCATGCCGCGCTCGCCGCTCGTGACGAGCTGCGAGAGGAGGGCGGCGATCGCGATCGGCACAGCGAACGCGAGCAGAACGACGATCACGAGCTGTTTCGGAGTCTTGATCGGTGAAGAGTGGTCTTCCATGGTGGGCTTCTTGCGGGCTCGTTCTTGTAAGCGACGGCGATGTGCGGGCGCAACCCGCAATTATACCCATGCGTCGGCATCGCGAGGAACGGCCGGGGTCCTATCGGCTACAATGAGGACCACGCGCCCGTAGCTCAGTTGGATAGAGTATTGGTTTCCGAAGCCAAGGGTCACAGGTTCGAATCCTGTCGGGCGCGCCAGTTCGAGCGGCGCGTGAACGGAGGAGCATCGCATGCTGCGGTTGGCTTGTGTCGTCGGGTTGGCTGCCCTTGCCTCGATGACGGCGGCCGCGCAGACGGCGGTGCCGGACCTGCGGGGAACCTGGAAGGGCGACAGCGAGTCGGTCGTGTGGGGCGGCGGCAACCCGCATCACACTGCGAAGCCGCCGACCGACGCGCAGTTCCGAAGCGTCCCCTTCACGCTCGTGATCGACCAGCAGGACGGCCGACGTTTCTCCGGCACGTTCTCGTCGAGCCGCAGCAAGGAGAGGGTTGTCGCGGTGATCTCGCGCAACGGGCAAATCCTGCTCGCGGACGACGACGGCTACACCACCGGCAGCGTCCTGGCGCCCAATCGCATCGAGCTCTGCTACCTCAAGATGGGCCAGAACGCGCGTATCGCATCCTGTACCGAGCTCACGAAGCAGCCCTGACCGCGCGCGCCGTCTCTTTCTGGCGGTCGAAATCGGCGCGTCGGCGCGTGATTTCCTCCGCCGACATCCGCTCGACGTTGCAGTAGTCGAGCTTCCATCTCGCATCCTCGTTCCAGCGCAGCGTCGACTGCACCGTCGTTCGCGGCGCGTCCGCGTGCTCGAGGAGCGAGAGCGCAAGCTCGAGCGTCGCGTCCTGCGACGGGACATCGTGCGGGCGTCCCGCAGCGTTGCCGAGCGGAAAGTCGGAGAACACGAAGCGCGGAACGCCAACACGCTCGACGATGTCCTTGGCGCAGCCCATGATCACCGTTGGGATCCCGCCGTCTTCCAGCGTGCGTGCGGCGAAGCTCACGCTTTGATGGCAGACGGGGCAATTGGCGACGAGCACGGCGGCGTCGACCGCGTCGTCGAGGCAGCGCGCGACGAGCTGCGGGCAATCGACGTCCCGCGTGACGCGATGGCTGCGATTGGTCGGCAGGCCGTGAAAGCGCGGGGCGAGTGCGCCGATGCGCCCGCGCGCCGCTGCACGCCGGAGCGCAGCGAGCGGAAAGTACGTGCCGATGTCCTCGCCCGTGGTGTGCTCGCGATCGATGGCGACGTGCGAGATGCGCAGGTCGTGGTCACGCGCGGTTTCGAGAGAATAGACGCTGTAGAACTTCGCCGCCGCATTGTAGGGCGCGCCTGGCCCCTGGTCGCCTTTCCCGGGCTGATACGGTGCCGCGGTGGTGACGATCGTCACCCGGCATTCGGCCAATGGCCTTGGCAACCGACGCAACGGCACGTCGGCGAACTGCGCCCACTCGTAAGGCGCGCCGTAACCCAATGCCTGGTAGTACGAGCGCGTGCGCTCGATGTAGCGGACGGGCGCGTCGCTCAATTGGGTCCCGCCCGCAGCTTTGCGACCATCCCCGGCGTGGCGTTGGGCGCCGCGCCATTGCCCCAGCTCGTGCGCACGTAGTTCGCGATCTCCGCGACCTGCTGGTCGGTAAGCTGCGTGTTGAATGCCGGCATCGCGATGAAGCCGTTGCGCGCGCGGATGCCGCGATCGACGACCTTCAGGATGTTGTTCGGATCCTGCGCGAGCACGACCGGGTTCCCCGCGAGCGGCGGAAACACGCCCGGGACGCCGCGGCCCCGCGACTGGTGGCAGCCGCTGCAGTTGTCGGAGTAAAGCTGCGCGCCGCGCATCTTCGTGGGATCGGGCGCGACGCGGCCGGTCTTGAGCGACGAATCCTGCGGCAGCGATTTCAGGTATTCCGCCATTGCCAGACGGTCGTCGTCGGTGAGATACGACAGGCTGTTGCGAATGACCTCCGCCATCGGGCCCAGCGTCGTCGTCTTGTCCTTCGCCACCCCCGTCTTGAAGTACGTCGCGAGCTCCTGCGCGGACCACGACCCGAGGCCGGTCGAGATGTCGGACGTGAGATCCAGCGCGAACCAGCCGTCGATCAGCGCGCCGCTCATGGCCTTGCTCTTCTCGATGCCGCCCAGGAGATTGCGCGGCGAGTGGCAGTCGCTGCAGTGGCCGAGCCCTTCGACGAGATAAGCGCCGCGGTTCCACGAGGCGGTCTTGACGGCATCGGGTCGATACGTGCCCTCGTTGAAATAGAGCTCGCGCCACACGCCCATGCCCATGCGCACGTTGAACGGAAAGTCGAGGTGATTGACGTCGACCGCGTTGCGCACGGGCTTGACGGTGCGCAGGTAAGCGTAAATGGCGTCGACGTCCGCGCGCGTCACCCGCGTGTAGAAGTCGTACGGCATCGTCGGGTACATGTCCTGGCCGCGCTTGTTCACACCGTGGTGCAGGGCGCGGTAGAAATCGTTGCTCGACCACCTGCCGATGCCTGTGTCGGCATCCGGCGTGATGTTGGGCGAGAGCATGTAGCCGAACGGGGTGTCGAGGCGCAGCCCGCCCGCGAACGGCTGACCGCCATTGGCCGTATGGCAGGAGATGCAGTCGCCGGCGCGCACCAGATACTCGCCACGCTCGACGAGCGTTTGCGCGTCTGCGGCGGCTGCGAGCGCGAGCGAGATCACGGCGGCTGCGCGGCGCAGGATCGTTTGGGTTCGCATGATGAAATCCGGGGGCCAACGGAAAGGCCGACGTGGTGAAGCGTACAAGGTCGATGTCCGCGGCGCAACGCGCACGCCACCACGCTGCTAAACTCCGCCTCAACTGCATAGTCAGGCGCACGCATGTACTCGTCCGCTGCCGCCCAGGGGTTCGATCCGGTCCACGACACGCCCGAGCCGCGGGAGGTCGAGGCGTTTCGCGCCGCGGTGCTGTCGAAGCTGCGCTACAACGTCGCGAAAGAGCCCTCGCACGCACGCGACCACGACTGGCTCCTCGCCGTCTCGCTCGCCGCGCGCGATCACGTCATCGATCGCTGGAGCGAGACCACGCGCCGCACGTATCGCGACGGCCGCAAGCGCGTCTATTACTTCTCGCTCGAGTTCCTCGTCGGCCGCATGCTCTTCGACGCGCTGTCCAATCTGGGGCTCGCCGCGACTGCCATCGCGGCGCTCGACGAGCTCGGCGTGGACTTCGAGCGCATCCGCCGCCTGGAGCCCGATCCGGCACTCGGCAACGGCGGCCTCGGGAGGCTTGCGGCGTGCTTCATGGAAAGCATGGCAGCGCTGTCGATTCCGGCGCACGGCTATGGGATCCGTTACGACCACGGCATCTTCCGCCAGGTCGTGCGCGACGGGTGGCAGCAGGAAATGCCGGAAGAGTGGCTGACCTATGGCAATCCTTGGGAATTCGAGCGGCCGGAGGTCACGTGCACCGTCGGATTCGGCGGCACGGTCGTCCACAGCGACGGGCGCAGCCGTTGGGAACCTGCCGAAACCGTCGACGCGGTCGCTTTCGACACCCCGATCGCCGGCTGGCGCGGGCGTCACGTCAACACGCTGCGGTTGTGGTCCGCACGCGCCACCGACCCCTTGTCGCTGCTCGATTTCAACCGTGGCGATCACGTCGGCGCGCTCGCCGACCGGGTGCGGCTGGAGGCGATCTCCCGCGTGCTGTATCCGAGCGACGAAACGGCCGCGGGCCAGGACTTGCGGCTGCGGCAGGAGTTCTTCTTCGCCTCCGCGTCTTTGCAGGACCTGTTGCGCCGTCATCGGGCGCAGCAGTTTCCCATGGAATCGCTGCCCGATCACGTCGCGATCCAGCTCAACGATACGCATCCCGCGATTGCCGTGCCGGAGCTCATGCGGCTCCTGGTCGACGAGCACGGCGTCGCGTGGGAGACGGCGTGGAGCATCGCCACGCGCATCTTCAACTACACCAATCACACACTGTTGCCCGAGGCGCTCGAGACGTGGCCGGTGCGGCAGCTCGCGGGGCTCCTGCCGCGCCACATGCAGATCATCGAGCGCATCAACGCGCACCATCTCGACGGCCTGCGCGCATCGGGTGTCGGCGATGGCGGACTCCTGTCGTCGCTATCGGTGTTCGACGAAGCGGGCGAGCGCCGCGTGCGCATGGGCCATCTCGCGTTCCTCGGCGCGCATCGCGTCAACGGCGTGTCGGCGTTGCACACCGGTCTCATGCGCGAGACGGTGTTCCGCGACCTGCACGCGGTTCATCCGGACAAGATCGTCAACAAGACCAATGGCATCTCGTTCCGCCGCTGGCTGTTCGAGGCGAACCGCCCGCTTCTTGCACTTCTCCTCGAGGTCATCGGGCCGCAGGTGCAGGAAGATCCCGACGCGCTGCGTGCGCTGGTGCCGCTCGCCGATGACGCCGCGTTTCGCGAGGCGTTCTCGCGCCAGCGCCGCACGGCAAAGGACGCGCTCGCGGCGCTCGTCGCCGAGCGCACAGGTGTCGAGATCGACCCGTCCGCGCTGTTCGACGTCCACGTCAAGCGCATCCACGAGTACAAGCGGCAGCTCCTCAACGTCCTGCAGACCGTCGCTGCGTATCTTGCGCTGCGCGATGCGCCGGAAAACGATGCCGTCCCACGCGTCAAGATCTTCTCGGGCAAGGCGGCGGCGGGCTACCGCCAGGCGAAGCTCGTCATCAAGCTCATCCACGACGTCGCGCGCGTGATCAACGCGGATCCCGCGGTGCGCGGTCGTCTCGCCGTCGCGTTCCTGCCGAACTACAACGTGAGCCTCGCGGAGTCGATCATCCCGGCGGCGGATCTTTCCGAGCAGATCTCGACCGCAGGCATGGAGGCGTCGGGCACCGGCAACATGAAGCTCGCACTCAACGGCGCGGTCACGATCGGCACGCTCGACGGCGCGAACATCGAGATCCGCGAGCGCGTGGGCGCTGACAACTTCGTGCTTTTCGGCCTGACCGCGACGGAGGCGGCGGCGCGGCGCGGGCAGGGCCTCGACATGGCGTCGGCGATCGCGCAATCGCCGCCGCTCGCCCGCGCCCTGGAGGCGATTGCGTCGGGAATGTTTTCTCCCGACGATCCCGCGCGCTTTTCCGGTCTCGCCGAAAGCTTGCGCCGCAACGACCACTTCCTGGTGTGCGCGGATTTCGCGAGCTACGTCGACGCGCAGGCGCGCGTCGACTCGCTATGGCGCGACTCCGATGCGTGGTGGCGCGCCGCCATCGCCAACACCGCCAACGTCGGGTTTTTCTCCTCGGACCGCGCGATCCGCGAATACGCGGGCGAGGTGTGGGGACTGCCGAAGGGCCGCGGCTGATGCCGGACCGCGTCACCTATTCCGCGCCGCTCGCGCGCTCCGCGATGGCCTACGTGCTCGCGGGCGGCCGCGGCGCGCGCCTCATGGAGCTCACCGACAACCGCGCCAAGCCCGCGGTGTATTTCGGCGGCAAGACCCGCATCATCGACTTCGCGCTGTCGAACGCGCTCAATTCCGGGATACGCCGTATCGCGGTCGCCACGCAATACAAGGCGCACAGCCTGATCCGCCACCTGCAGCGCGGCTGGAACTTCCTGCAACCGATGCGCAACGAAAGCTTCGACATCCTCCCCGCGTCGCAGCGCGTGACGGAGAACCAGTGGTACATGGGCACGGCGGACGCGGTGTTCCAGAACATCGACATCATCGACGGCTACGCCCCCGATTACATCGTCGTCCTCGCAGGCGACCATGTCTACAAGATGGACTACGAGCTCATGCTCGTGCAGCACGTCAACGACAGCGCCGACGTCACGGTCGCATGCATCGAGGTGAGCACCGAGGACGCGCGCGGCCTGGGCGTCATGCAGGTCGACGCATCGGACCGCATCGTCGGGTTCGTCGAAAAGCCCGACGATCCGCCGGAGCTCCCAGGCAAGCCCGGCCGCGCCCTCGCAAGCATGGGCATCTACGTGTTCCGCCGCGACCTGCTGCACGACCAGTTGCGCCGCGATGCCGGCGACCCGTCGTCGTCGCGCGACTTCGGCCGCGACATCATCCCCTATCTCGTCAAGAACGCGAAGGCCGTTGCGCACCGCTTCGAGCGCTCGTGCGTGCGCTCCCGTGACGAGCCGACGCCGTATTGGCGCGACGTCGGTACGCTCGACGCGTACTTCGCGGCCAATGTCGACCTCACCGACGTCGTGCCCGAGCTCGACCTCTACGACAGCGAGTGGCCGACCTGGACCTACGCCAACATCACGCCGCCGGCGAAGTTCGTGCACGACGTCGACGGCCGGCGTGGCATGGGGATCTCCTCGCTCGTGTCGGGAGGATGCATCGTCTCCGGTGCCGCACTACACAATTCGCTGCTGTGCGAGCACGTTCACGTGCACTCGTGGGCCGACGTCGACCACGGCGTGCTGCTGCCGTACGTGAACGTCGGACGAAGCTGCAAGCTGCGTAACGTGATCGTCGACGCCGGCGTGCGGATTCCGCCCGGGCTCGTCGTGGGCGAAGACCCTGAGCTCGACGCCACGCGCTTTCGAAGGACCGAGCGCGGCATCTGCCTCGTCACGCAGTCGATGCTCGACCGGCTGCGTTGATCCGCGTTCTGTCGGTCGCCTCGGAAGTCTTCCCGCTCGTGAAGACGGGCGGGCTCGCCGACGTCGCCGGTGCGCTGCCCGCCGCGTTGGGGCGGGAGAGAGTCGCGGTGCGAACGCTGATCCCCGGCTATCGCGCCGTGATGGCGGCGTTCGCGAAGGCATCGGTCGTGCACGAGTACGCGTCGCTGTTCGGGGGTCCTGCGCGCCTGCGTGCGGCGACCGTGCGCGGCCTCGACATATTCGTTCTCGACGCCCCGCATCTGTACGATCGCGACGGCGGACCTTATGCCGACCGCCGCGGCCAGGACTTCGCCGACAACGCGTTCCGCTTTGCCGCCCTGTGCCGCGCCGGCGCCGACATCGGGTCCGGGGCGGCTCGCGACTTCATTCCCGACGTCGTGCATTGCCACGACTGGCAGGCGGGTCTCGCGCCCGCGTATCTGCACTATGCGGGCGGGCCGCGGCCTCGCACGGTGATGACCGTGCACAACATGGCCTTCCAGGGACAGTTCCCCGTGACCTGCGACAGCCTCGGCCTGCCGTGGCACGCGTGGTCGATCGACGGCGTCGAGTACCACGGCAGCATCGGCTATCTCAAGGCCGGCTTGCAGTTTTCCGACCGCATCACCACCGTGTCGCCGACGTACGCCGAGGAGATCAAGACGCCGGACGGCGGCATGGGCCTCGACGGTTTGCTGCGTCATCGCGCGCACGCGCTGCGAGGCATCCGCAACGGCATCGACGACCATGCATGGAATCCGGGCGACGATCCGCACCTGCCCGCGGCGTTCGATGCGAAGCACCGCGTGGCGCGCGGGGCGAGCCGCGACGCGCTGCGCACGCACTTCGGCATCGCGCAAGCGGGATTGCTGTTCGGGATCGTGAGCCGGCTGACGTGGCAGAAGGGCGTGGACCTCGTGCTCGACTGCATCCCCGCGATGATGGAGGGCGGCGCGCATCTCGCGGTGCTGGGCACCGGCGATGCGTCACTGCAACGCGCGTTCGTCGATGCCGCGCGGTCGCACCGCGGCCGCGTCGCCGTGCACGTGGGCTACGACGAAGGCCTCGCGCATCTCATGCAGGCAGGATCGGACGCCATGCTCGTCCCGTCGCGATTCGAGCCCTGCGGCCTCACGCAAATGTGCGCGTTGCGCTACGGCGCCTTGCCGGTGGTATCGCGCGTGGGCGGGCTCGCCGACACGGTCGTCGACGCAACCGACGAAGCGGTTGCGACGCGGACCGCAACGGGCGTCTCGTTCCTGCCCGTGACCGAGGAGGGTCTCGCTTCCGCCATCAAGCGAACGCTCGCGCTCTGGAGCGACCAGCCGCGCTGGAAGCGCGTGCAGGCGCGCGCGATGACGGTGGACGTGAGCTGGAAGGAACCGGCGCGGGAATACGCGGCGTTGTACCGCGAGATCACGCAGTCATCTGTTGTGCCCGGATGAGCTCCCCCAGCGACCACGCCTGGAACGGGCATCCGCGGGGCGTGTGCGGCGCGTCGCCGTCCGCGATCTCGAACAGGTGATCGATGCCGGCGGCGCCGAGGCGCGCTGCAAGCGGCTCGATGAATCGCTGCCGCGCTTCCGCTTTCGTGGCCGCGTCGTTGCCGTGCGCGCGCAGCCACGCGTCGACTAACGCGCCCATGAGCCATGGCCACACCGTGCCCTGGTGATACGCGCCGTCGCGGTGCTCGGGGCCACCCTCGTAACGCGGGCAATACGCGGGATCGGTTCGCGCGAGCGAGCGCAAGCCCGCCGGCGTGAGGAGCTCGGTCTCGACGATCCGCACGACGGCGCGCGCCTCGTCGCCTTCGAGCAACGCGAACGGCAACCCGCCGATCGCGAAAAGCTGGTTCGGCCGAACGCTCGCGTCGACGCGACCTCGAACGTGATCGGCGTCCACCACATCGTATAGGCCGCCGCTCGCGTCATCGATGAAGCGAGCGCGGAACGCGGCCGTCGCGCGCTCCGCTTGCGCGTCCCGGCCCATCAACCGCAGCGCGTTGATCCACAGCGCCTGCACCTCCACTGGCTTGCCGATGCGCGGCGTGATCACGCGACCGTTCACGCGAGCGTCCATCCACGTGAGCTGCACACCGGGCTCGCCGCATGCCAGGAGGCCGTCTTCGTCCGTGCGAATGCCAAAGCGCGTGCCGCGTGCATAACCGTCGAGGATCGCGTCGACGGATTGCGCGAGCCGGACGCTCGATCCGGCAACCGCCATGGTCTCGTGCACCGCGATCACGAACCACAGCGAAGCGTCGACCGCGTTGTACTGCGGCGCTTCGCTGCCGTCGGGAAAGCGGTTGGGCAGCATCCCTTGCGAGACGTGCCCAGCCCAGTCCTCGAGGATCATCGACGCGACGTCGGCGCGTCCGCGCGCGAGCAAGAGGCCGCGCATCGCGATGAACGTGTCGCGGCCCCAATCGGTGAACCATGGATATCCGGCGATGATGGTGCGGCGCGCGCCGGCTTGCACGATGAATGCGTCGGCGGCGCGCTCGCTGCGCGAAAGCGGGCTGCGACGCTTGCGCTCGCTGGCGAACGTCCCGGCCGCGATGCCGCGCGGATCGGCGACGATGTCGCTTCCCACGCGAAGCACCAGCGCCGCGTCGCGTTGCGCGAGATCGAAGGTGAAGATGCCGGGCGAGGCCAAGTCCTCGATGCAGTCGAGGCCGCGCGCCGCTTCTTCCGTGTACAGGAAGCTGCGGTACCAATCGGGCGCATGCCCGTAGGTTCCGTTGGAGAGAATCGAGATGGCCGGCACCCCGTGATAGGGCTGCCACGACGCGTTGCCGCCATGCGTCGTCGCGGTGAAATCGAACGCGGCGTTCTCGCGCATCAGCGCGTGATAGCCGCGGCCCGACAACAGCGGCCGCAGGTGCAGCCACGCGGGGCCGCTGCCCGCGATGCGCCTCCACGCGCATACCGTCGCTCGACCCGAGACGGCGATCTCGTGCGCGACGACCGTTCCGTCGGGCAGCGCAAACGTCCATCGCGGCCACGGATCGGCGGTGAATGCGACGAGGTGATCGAGACCGCGCGGGTACACGACGTCGGGGGCATACCGCTGCGTCGACAGCGCGAACGTTGTTCCCGCGACGTCGATCCACGCCTCGAAGCCGTTGACGAGAACGACCCGCTCGCTTGCGGCCGTCAACAACAGCGCGTGATAGCGGCGCGTTCGATACCCCGCGACGGTCCCGGACGCGAACCCGCCGCTGCCGTCAGGCTCGAGCCATTCCCTCTCCAGGCCATCGATCACTTCCTGACCCAGGCGCCCAACCCGACCTCGTTGAGGTCGTGCTTGTCCTTCATCGCGTATTCCCCGTACTGCTGGATCAGCTTGGCGACGACACCGGTCCAGCCGGTTTGATGCGAGGCGCCCAGACCCTTGCCCGTGTCGCCATCGAAGTACTCGTGGAACACGACGAGATCGCGCCAGTGCGGGTCGTGATCGAACTTGTCGCAGCCGCCGTTGACCGGACGGCGGCCGTCGGGCCCGCGCGTGAACAGCGTGACGAGGCGTCGCGTCAGCTCGGTGGTCACCTGCCACAGCGTCGTCTCCTTCCCCGACCCCGTGGGGCACTCGATCTTGAACGAATCGCCCAGCACGGCGTCGTGCTTCTGCAGCGCTTCGATCAGCAGGTAGTTGAGCGGGAACCACACGGGCCCGCGCCAGTTCGAGTTGCCGCCGAAGAGCGACGTCGTCGACTCGGCCGGGGCGTAATCGAGCGTGAACGTTTCGTCGCCTACCCGGAGCTCGAACGGATGGTCACGGTAGTACTTCGACACCGAGCGCACGCCGTGATCGGACAGGAGCAGATCGGTGTCGAGCACCTGGGACAGGATGCGCGAAAGCTTCTCGGTGTCGACGATCGCAAGGCGCACGCGGTCCTCGACGCCGCGCTGCGTCATGTCGCCGAGCCCGTGCAGGAGCTCGGGGCGGTACTTCGCGAACCACCGCAGCCGCTTGCTGAAGTCGCTGAAGCTGCCGATCGCCTCGCGGTCGGCGACGGCGGCAGCGAAGATCGGGATCAGGCCCGAGATCGTCTGCGCGCGGATCGGGAACTGTCGCCCGTCCGGCATGCGCAGCACGTCGTAGTAATAGCCGTCCTCGTCGTTCCACAGGGCCATGCTCATCCGGCCCGTGTGATTGATGGCGGAGCCGATGTACACGAAGTGCTCGAAGAACTTGGTCGCCACGTCCTCGTAGACCGGGTCCTGCTTGGCGAGCTGCAGCGCGATGCCCAGAAGGTTCAGGCAATACATCGCCATCCAGCTCGTGCCGTCGGCCTGCTCGAGATAGCCGCCCAACGGCAACCCGGACGTGCGGTCGAACACGCTGATGTTGTCGAGGCCCAGGAACCCGCCCTCGAAGATGTTGTTGCCCTCGGCGTCCTTGCGATTCACCCACCACGTGAAGTTGATGAGGAGCTTCTGGAAAACGCGCTCGAGGAATTCGCGGTCCGCCCTGCCGTAGAGCTTCTCCTCGATCTGGAAGACGCGCATCGCGGCCCACGCATGGACCGGCGGGTTGACGTCGCCGAAGGCCCACTCGTACGCAGCCATCTGCCCGTTGGGGTGCATGTACCATTCGCGCGTCAGCAGGATGAGCTGGTTCTTCGCGAAGTCGGGATCGATCATCGCGAACGGAATCGCGTGGAACGCCATGTCCCACGCGGCGAACCACGGGTATTCCCATTTGTCCGGCATCGACAGGACGTCGGCCGCGGACATGTGCCACCAATTGTGGTTGCGGCCTTTCCAGCGCGACCCAGGCGGTGTCGGCTCCGCGGGGTCGCCTTCGAGCCAGCGCTCGACCATGTAGCGGTAGTACTGCTTGTTCCACAGCATCCCCGCGAATGCCTGGCGCTGGACGCTGCGCATGTCGGTCGGGAGGTCGAACGGCGTGACGCGCCTGTAGAACGCGTCGGCCTCCGCGATTCGCGAGTCGAAGATCGCGTCGAACTCGGGACCGAGCGGCGCCGCCAGCGCTTCGCCCGCGCACAAGCGCAGCAGCACCGTCACGGTCTCGCCGGGCCCGACGGTGTGAATGTAGTGGGGCGCCGCCTTGGTCCCGACACGCGCGGGATTCACCGCGTCGCGCCTGCCGTCGACGACGTATTCGTGAAACGCGTCCTTGACGTACGGCTGCGCGTTGGGCACGTTCCACAGGCGCTGCGCGTTGGATTCGTTCTCGGTGAACAGTACCTCTCGCGGGGGCTCGCAATACAGCGAATAGGGAGGAAGCGTGCGATGGACCGCGTGCAGCACCGTCGCGTCGCCGCCGGCATCCGCAATCGAGATGCGCGGCTTGTTGGGGTCGGCGGTCCACGACCAGTCGTTCTTGAACCACAGCGTGGGTAGCACGTGCAGCGGCGCGACGACCGTTGCCCGATTGGTCGCGCGAATGCGCACGAGGATGTCCTGGGGCGACGCCTTCGCATACTCGACCAGCACGTCGAAGTAGCGGTCGTCGTCGAAGGTACCCGTGTCGAGGAGCTCGTACTCCGGATCGGCGCGGGTGCGCCGCGCGCTCTCCTGTACGAGGTCCGCATACGGAAACGCCCGCTGCGGATACTTGTACAGGTACTTCATGTACGCGTGGCTCGGCACGTTGTCGAGGTAGAAGTAATACTCCTTCACGTCCTCGCCGTGATTGCCTTCGTTGCCGGTCAGGCCGAACATGCGCTCCTTGAGGATCGGGTCGGCACCGTTCCACAACGCGAGCGCGAAGCAGAGCTGCTGCTGGTCGTCGCAGATGCCGGCAATGCCGTCCTCGCCCCAGCGATAGGCGCGCGAGCGCGCGTGGTCGTGCGGCAGGTATTCCCACGCGGTGCCGTGCTCACTGTAGTCCTCGCGCACCGTTCCCCATTGGCGCTCGGAGAGGTAAGGTCCCCACAAGCGCCAGTGTGCGCGGCGCTCGCGCGCATCCGTCAGGCGCTGCTCTTCCGCGGTCGCAGGACTCGTCGTGGGCATGATGCGAGCAGAGGCTCCCTGTGCCCGGCGGGCGCGGGCGGGACGGCTATTGTGCTACAGCAGCGCCTCGAGCGTCTGCGCGGCATTCCACATGTCACCCGGAGCGAGCGACATCGGCGCGCTGGCGACGGCGGCTTCGACGCACAGGAAATTGCGCCATTCACCGGCGTCGAGATCGGGCGGAAGCGAGGCTCCCGGGCCGGGATTCCATATGACCGTGTCGGTCGTACCCGTCGCGCTCACGGCGAGCGAGCGCGAGCCATCGGCGACCTGCATGACGTCGGGGACGTGCCGGTATACGCGATCGAGCGGACGGTCGACGACCAGCGTCGCGGCATGCTCGACGTCGTCATCGTGCTTCAATACCTTGTCCCGATAATGCGCCCCCGACAGTCCGCGCACGACCGCGTCGCGCACGTCGTTCATGCGCAGATAAGTATGGAGCGCCGCCGTGAACGCGAACGGCGCATGCCCCGTGTTGACGGCGGTCAGCGCGACCGTCAGCCGCGTGCCGATCGCGCGCACGTCGACCTCGCACGCGAAGGCGTTCGGCCACGCGGCGTGCACGGGCGCCTCGTCGATGCGAAAGCGTGCGTGCGCCGCGCCGTCCTCCGCCTGGCCGGCGTCCAGCAACGTCCACGGCACCGTGCGCACGAGACCGTGCATCGGGAGCGGTCCCTGGTCCGCGAACTGGGGAAAGCAGACGGGAATGCCGCCGCGGATCGCGAGGCCGTCCTCGAACTTCGCCGCGGCGCTCACGAACAGGCGTTCGTCGTCGTTCCCTGCCGCACGCCATGACGTGACATGGGCACCGTGCAGGTACGCCTCGAACCGCGCGCCGTCGGCCGCGGTCACGACAACCCTGGAAAGGCCTTGCTCGCCTGCGATCGGTGTCACTTGCATCGACGTGGTGCGTGGACGCTGCGTTTGGCGTTGTGTGCCGAGTCATTCTACTATCGGGGTTTGATTGTGCCCGCATGAGCCCGAAGCGCATGGCGCGGACGGTACTTGATGAGCTATTTCCCCACCGTATTCCTTGCGCGCCACGGCGAGACCGCGTGGAGTCTTTCGGGCCAGCACACCGGGCTTACCGATCTTCCGCTGACCGAGCAGGGCGAGGCCAACGCGCGCACGCTCGCCGCGCCGCTTGCGGGCATGACGTTTTCACTCGTGCTCACGAGCCCGCTCGCGCGCGCGAAGCGCACTTGCGAGATCGCGGGATTCGGCGGCGTCGCCGTCGAGGAGCGCGATCTCGTCGAATGGAACTACGGCGACTACGAAGGCAAGCGCACCGTCGAGATCCTCGACGGGCGTCCGGGGTGGAAGCTCTTTCGCGACGGCTGCCCCGGCGGCGAATCGCCGGCGGACATCGGCGCGCGCGCCGACCGCGTGATCGCGCGCGTGCGCGCCGCGAGCGGCAACGTGCTCCTGTTTTCGAGCGGTCACATCCTGCGCGTCATCGGGGCGCGCTGGCTGGGGTTGCCGCCGGCTGGCGGCGCCTTTTTCCTGCTCGGCACGGCCAGCCTGTCGGCGCTTTCGTACGAGCACGACATGACGGAGCCCGTGCACCGCTTCTGGAACGACATGCGTCACTTGACTGCCGCAAATAAGTAGCGGCAGACTCGACATCCCCATCGAGGATCCTACGATGAAAGCCACCGCCAAGCTGCACGAAGTCGGCCAGAGCATCTGGCTTGACAACATCACGCGCGATCTCCTGGAAAGCGGCACGCTTGCGCGTTACATCGCCGAGCTGTCTGTGACGGGACTCACGTCCAATCCGACGATCTTCGATCACGCGATCAAGGGCAGCTCGGATTACGACGCCGCGATCCGGAGCAAGCTCAAGACCG
>Ga0247829_10000541_pt1 | contig 14824 bp, 11 predicted proteins | sample 12C_Control_Day4_FD_207765 | JGI IMG/M metagenome (GOLD analysis project Ga0247829, IMG submission 207765) | Soil microbial communities from agricultural site in Penn Yan, New York, United States - 12C_Control_Day4 | ecosystem: Environmental > Terrestrial > Soil > Agricultural land | place... | reverse complement strand
GTCGAGATCAAGAACGTGCATCTCTCCCGCCGCCACGGCCTCGCGGAGTTTCCCGATTCGGTCACCGAGCGCGGCGTCAAGCACTTGCGCGAGATGTCCGACATGGTGCGCGCGGGCCACCGGGCCGTCATGGTGTTCCTGATCCAGCGCGGCGATGCCAAGCGCCTCGCCTTCGCACGGGACATCGATCCCACCTACGGCGCCGCCTTCGACCTGGCCGTTGCGGCGGGCGTGGAGGCCATCGCGCTGCGCTGCAAGATGAGCGCGGAGGAGATCGTCGTCGACAAGCCCGTGCCGATCTTGGGCTGAGGGCCGGGACCGCGTTCGGAGCGCATCCCGCGCGACCCAGCCACGCGCTTTGTCATATCGCCGCGACGGGGTGCCTGTGATAGGTCACAGCCCCGAGGAAACGACCCAAGGCCGCGAATGGCTTCCGACACCGCACACAGCCTGCCGCGCCCCGTTGCGGCGGCCACCGAGACGCAGGTCCTGGTGGCGGTCTCGGCTGCGCACCTCGTCAGCCATTTCTACATCATGGTGCTGCCGGTCCTGCTGCCGCTGCTCAAGGACCGCCTGCACGTCGGCTTCTTCGAGCTCGGCCTCGCGCTCACCACCTTCAATGTCGTCACCGGCCTGACGCAGGCGCCGATGGGCGTTCTCGTCGACCGTGTCGGCGCCCGCCCGGTGCTGATCGCCGGGCTCATCCTCGGCGGGGTTGCATTTGCCTCGCTCGGCTTCAGCAACTCCTACACCTGGCTCCTTGTCGCCGCCGTGTTCGCCGGGCTCGCCAACTGCGTCTATCACCCCGCCGACTATGCCATCCTCGCCGACAGCATCTCTGAGGGGCGAGTCGGCCGTGCGTTCTCCGTGCACACGTTCGCCGGCTTCCTCGGCGGCGCCATTGCGCCTGTCACCCTGCTGGCGCTGGCAGCCTACGGCGGAACCGGGATGTCGCTGGTGTGCGCCGGCCTCGTCGGCCCGGCGGTCGCGGTCGCCCTGCTGCTGATGCCGGCCCACCAGGCATCCGAGCCGCATCACAAGGCCCATGCCGGCGGCAAATCGGGCGGCGGCGTGGGCGCGGGCCTGGCGGGCGTGCTGACGCCGCCGGTGCTGGCCATGACCGGCTTCTTCACGCTGCTCGCGCTCGCCAACAGCGCCATCAACAGCTTCTCGGTGGTCGCGCTGATGGCGACCCAGGGCATATCGTTCGCGGCGGCCAATGTGGCGCTGACGGCCTATCTGGCGGCCTCCGCCGTCGGCGTGCTGCTGGGCGGATGGCTGGCGGACCGCACCAGCCGGCACGGGAACGTGGCTGCCCTCGGCTTCGGGCTTGCCGCCGCCATCATGACGCTGGTCGCCACCCTCACCCTGTCGGTCGCCGCGCTGGTGCTGGCCATGGGGTTTGCCGGCATCATCTTCGGCATGATCCAGCCCTCGCGCGACATGCTGGTGCGCAAGGCCGCCCCGCCCGGTGCGGCGGGGCGCGTGTTCGGCATCGTCACGACCGGGTTCAACATCGGCGGCATCATCGGCCCGCCGGTCTTCGGCTGGCTGATGGACCACGGCCATCCCAGGTGGATCCTCGGCCTGGCGGTGATCTTCATGGCCACCACCGCCGTCGTCGGCCTGCTCGAGGAGCGGCGCGGTCGCGCCCCCTCACCGCGCTAGAGCGTGCGCTCAATTGGGCAACGGCAGAACTGGCGTCTGATCGGACGGACTAGCTGCAGTGCAACGAATGGGGATTTCGTGCCAATCCTTGCCGTGAGCAGAGACGGAGCAAGAAATGTGTGCTGGCGGGGCGTGCTGGCTGCTGAACGGCGCCGTCATAGCAAAGAGAACGCAGCCGGTCCGTGGCCAAAAATCCGTGGACCGGCTACGCCACGTTGCAGTTCACTGCTTGGGGGCTGGGCGCAGTGACGAGTGATGATGGGCGATGAGCCATTCATCGCCTTGCGATTCATGGAGAGATTTCTGATGACAAAAACTTCGGAGCGATATTCGCCATCCTTGCTCTTGTCGCCTACGGGACAGACGGGGTTGCGCAGGGAACCAAGTCCGACGGAAAACTGGCAAAGAAGGTCGCAACCACTTCGCTCCACTCGTGTGCAAAAGGGTGCGAGTGTTCGTCTTCATTCTGCGTAGGCGGCGTCGAGTCCAGGTTTACAGACACTCCCGGAAGGACCGGGACCGTGAACCCACCGATGCGGCTTGCAGGCCAGGCGATATGCAAGGAAGCACTTACCTTCTGCACCGTCCGGTGCAAAGAGAAGAACCCATAGCAGCGGGCTCTCGTCTACACGGCCGCCGGGACCTCACGCCAGGAAGGGCGAAGAGCCCGAAGTCCTGCTTTGCCCCAAGTCCGGCTTTGCATGTGCGCAGTCGGCCGCCTTGCTCCAGATGCCGCCATTGTCCAGCGCGCCGACGTCCCTTGGTGAATGGCTTAGGCGCGAAGGGTTACGTCATCTACATTCCGAGATGGAAACTGCGACGTAGCAACCGTGCGGTGCGCTCAGTGAACGCTGTCAGAAAACATCTCAACATCATGCTCGCGCTCTCTGCACTGGGGCTGTGCGCTCTGCCCGAGCCCGCGCAGGCGAGATGCTGGGACCATCAGCCCAGAAGTTGGCCAGAATACAAAGCGGCATGCGAATGCGAGGGAGGGCATGCCACCCAGCACCCGCTGCGTTGCAACCATGCAGGGAATAGCACCGCGCCTGTTCACCCAGGCCTCCTTCAGCGCCAACGCTGGCAGCTGCTTTTGCAGAAGAACATCGTCGACGTCGCCAGCTATGCGGCGCTGCCCGTCAACAGCGATGCAGAATTGGTCGCGGCACTAGTCCGGCTCTATGCCGAGCTCTATCAGGGCACGGCGATCTGGAACGCCGAGGTCATGACCTTGAAGGCTCGCTACGACGTGACTATGGCGCAGCACAAGGAGTTCTACGGGCCTCGCGCCTCGCGCATAGATGCTTCCGACGGCCTGGAGCCGGGCATCCGCGCGGACCACCAAAAGGCCAGGGCAAAGCTCACGCAACTTCAAGCCGAGCTGAAGCGCGTGCTCGCAATGCGCGCAAACATTGCGACCAAGACGTTGCCCCAGAGCGAGCAGATGCGTCGGGAGGTCACCATCGCAACTCGGCGCCGCATCTATTATTTCGTCGGCCGAGTCGATGGGCGCGAGGTCGAGCACTTCACCCTTGCGTCGGGCCCCACTCCACCCAAACTGCCCTGCTGCGGCGACCCGGTATTTCCGGTGCCATTCTACTGGAACCAAGGACCGGCGGTTCCAATCGGACCGCAGATGGCTGCGAAGCAGGCGGCCGACGCGCTGCAAGCCGCCCGGAAGTCCGCCGCGCCCACACTCACCGGAGACGTAGAGACGCGCCTGCAAGCTGTAGAGGTTCAATCGGTCAAGGCCGCGGCAGCTCGCAAATCTGTCGAGGAGTGGCGCGAATATTCCAAGCTTCACGTCGAGCCGGGTGCTGCATCATCCGCGCGAACGTGGGCTGCAGAGGTTACCCAGAACGTGGGCGTTCTCAAGGCAACGTTCATGCTCAACCATAAGGAGATTCCCGCAATCGAGACGGAGCTCCGGTGGATGCAGGACGTGATCAAGCGCGACGCGTGGGAATTCTACACGAACGGCGCCGCAGCGGCGGCATGGACCTTTTTCAACAAGCACGTGGCCGAGCCGGCGATCCAGCGCATCGCCGTCGAAATGCATTATCCGGGAAGCTACACGCTCACGGATGCTGAGATCAAATCGACTTGGACGCACGCCACGCAGCCGCTGTTCAGCGCCTACGACATCTACCGCAAGGGCAAAGATGGTTTCGCATTGATCGAGCAGGTCAAAAAGCTGGAAGGCACTGCCGAAGACAGCATGCTCGCCGTGGCCGACGTGATGGGTCGGGCCGACATCGGCGACTACAAGCAGGTCGGCGACAGCCTGTTTGGCAACTTGGATGCTGCTGCCCGCGATCAGGTTCGCGCCGCCCTTGACCAGGTCGAGCTGCCGTCGCCATTCAAGAAATTCTGGGAGGGCTACTTCACAGGCGTGAAGCCCACCTTCGACCAATGAACTCAGTCAATCAATCAATGACCGTATTGGGTCAAGAGTTGGCCTGGCGCAATGCTCGGCGGCGCGGCAGAAGTCGCGCAGATTCTGGACGGAATCGCCGCACCGCAGCGAAGTGGCAAATCTTGAAGCGGACGCGCCTGCAATTGAGTACCCGCGCTGGCGGGCGGGAGCGCCTCTGACGCGGTCTTGATCGGGCGTGAGCGCCTTGTCGCTCGCCGCCGGGCGGTGCGTCCCGTATATATCCGGGCAACGATAGACTGCTCCGGGTCCACCGCGGGCAGCGCAGCCAAGGGAGACTGATGAATGCTCAGCCGTCGCACGCTGACGCTGGCGGGCATCTCGGCCGCCGCCGTCGCCGCCGCAGCGCGCCTCGCCATGACGGGCACCGCGCAAGCCACCAGCGCGTCCAAGACCTTCGAGGTCACCAAGACCGAGGAGGAGTGGAAGAAGCTCCTGACCCCCGAGCAGTTCCACGTGCTGCGCAAGCACGGCACCGAGCGCGCCTTCACGAGCCCGCTCGACAAGCAGTACGGGGCGGGCATGTACAACTGCGCCGGCTGCGATCTCGCGCTCTTCGCCTCGACCACCAAGTTCGACAGCGGCACCGGCTGGCCGAGCTTCTACAAGCCGCTCGACAATGCCATCGGCACGACGGTCGACAAGAGCTTCTTCATGACGCGCACGGAGGTGCACTGCCGGCGCTGCGGCGGGCATCTGGGCCACGTGTTCGACGACGGCCCCAAGCCGACCGGCCTGCGCTACTGCATGAATGGCGTCGCGCTGAAGTTCATCCCCGAGAAGAAATCGTCCTGACAAGGGTACCGCACCCATGCTCGAACTCTCCCGCATCGCCCGCTGGCTTGCGCCGCTCGCCCTGATTGCCGGCATCTCGGCGGCTGTCGCGCAGACGGCGCCGGCATCCAAGAGCGATGGCGCGGTCGCGGTGGCCACCTTCGCCGGCGGCTGCTTCTGGTGCATGGAGGAGGCCTACGAGAAGGTGCCGGGCGTTATCCGCGCCGTGTCGGGGTATATCGGGGGCTCGGTCGAGAAGCCGACCTACGAGCAGGTCACGACCAAGGCCACCGGCCACTACGAGGCCGTGCAGGTCACCTACGACCCCACCAAGGTGAGCTATCCCCAACTCGTCGACTGGTTCTGGCGCAACATCGATCCTGTCGATGCCAGGGGCCAGTTCTGCGACAAGGGCAGTCCCTACTACTCGGGGATCTTCGTCCACGATGACGCGCAGAAGAAGGTCGCCGAGGAGACCAAGCAGGCGCTCGAGGGTCGCTTCAAGGGGGAGAAGATCGCCACCAAGATCCTGCCCGCGACGGCTTTCTGGCCGGCCGAGGACTATCACCAGGACTACTACAAGAAGAATGCCAGCCGGTACGCCTACTACAAGACCGCCTGCGGCCGCGCCCAGCGGCTGGAGCAGATCTGGGGCCCGCCCAAGCCGCCGCAGACGCTGACGCAGTAGGGGTTAGGGAGTAGTTCCTCTTTACCCTGATCGCGCTTATCCCCGCCCCGAAAACCTGAGTCATACTCTCTGCACCCCGGCTCACAGAGGAGCGCCATCGCGAGGCGTCTCGACAGCGCGAGGCGGGGGCCGCAACGAGGGCCCGGCCGCCGCCGGGACCCAGTGTATCCGAGGCCGGTTGGGTCACTCACCGGAGCCGTTCGCTGGAGCCTCGAGGCGGTGCAGGGCGCAGGTGTCAGCCTGCCCTTTGAATACCCGAGCCAGGCATCGGCGCCCTGCTCCCTCCATATCCTCGAGGCCGGAGGCCTGCGAGGTGATTTGTGCTGGTGAGATCGTGAGTGGTGAGTGGTGAGATGGTGAGTTTGGGGGCGGAGACCGGTCATACGGATGGAGCTCCACCCGCGCCACGCGGCACGCCCGCCACTCACCACTCACGATCTCACCTCTCACCCGTTGGCGGCGCGCAGGAGGGTGGCGACCTCCTCGTCGGAGACCTGGCCGAAGTCGCGGTAGAAGGCGCCGACCGAGCTGAAGTCGCGCGGGGCGGCGAGGCACACGACCTCGTCGGCCTCGCGCTCGAGCATCTCCAGCGCATCCCGCGAGGCGACGGGCACGGCGGCAATCAGGCGGGCAGGCTTGCGCCGCTTAAGGTGCCGCAGCGCCGCCTGCATGGTCATGCCGGTGGCAACGCCGTCGTCGATCACGATCACGGCCCGGCCTGCAGGATCGACGCGCGCTCGCAGCGGCGCATACTCGGCGCGGCGCCGCTCGATGGAGGCGAGCTCGCGCCTGGCTTGGGCGGCGATGAAGTCGGCGTCGATCCCGAGCGAGGCCACCAGCTCGTCGTTGAGAACGATCTCGGGCTCGACGCCGTCGGCCACGGCACCGACGGCGAGCTCGGGCTGGTAGGGCGCGCCGATCTTGCGCACGAAGGCGACATCGAGGGGTGCCGAAAGAGCGCGCGCGACCTCGGCTGCGACCGGCACGCCGCCGCGCGGCAGGGCGAGCACGAGAGGCGCCTCGAGCCGCAGGGCGGCCAGACGCTCGGCCAGCAGCCGGCCGGCCTCGGCTCGGTCCGCGAATGTCAGTTTTCTGCGCATGGCCGTGCCCACCGCAACATTGCGCCGCTCCAGGCGTTGATCCTTCGCAAACCCGGGCCGCCTATTCCGGTCGAGCATGGAACCGGATGGACGGGACTTTGCTATCACACTAGCGCAACTCGAGCAGGCAGAGCAGCGCCAGGCTATGACCAGCGTCAATGACCGGGATGAGGAGGCTGCGCAGGCGGAAGTCGTGGCGTTCCTGTCGGGGTGGGCCGGCGCCGGCCATCGCTTCACCACGCATGGCGCGCAGGTTTTCGTCGCCGGCGGCGAGGCGATCAAGATCAAGCGGGCCGTGCGCTATCCCTATCTCGACTTCTCCACCCTCGAGCTGCGCCGGCGCGCCTGCGAGCGTGAGCTGGAGGTGAACCGCGCCAACGCGCCGCAGCTTTATCTGGGCGTGGTGGCGATCACGCGCGAGGCGGATGGCCGGCTTGCCATCGGCGGCAGCGGGACCCCCGTCGAGTGGGCGGTGCGCATGCGTGCCTTCGACCAGGCGGACCTGCTGGGGGCAAGGGCCGCGGCTGGCGAGCTGGACCAGGCCGCGGCGAAGGCGGTGGCGGAGGCGGTCTTGGCTGCGCACGCGCGCGCCCCCATCGCGCAGGGCGTCGACTCGGCGGGGCGGCTAGGGGCCGTGGCCGCGCAGCTGGCCGCGGGGTTTGCCCGGCACGCGGCGATTTTTGCCGAGTCGGATCGACAGGCCTTCGAGCGGGCAGCAGGGGCCCAGCTCGCCCGTGCGCGCCCCTGCCTTGCGCGGCGCGCGGCAGCAGGCTGTGTGCGGCGCGTGCACGGCGACCTGCACCTCGACAACATCGTGCTGTGGCAGGGGCAGCCGGTGCTGTTCGACGCCATCGAGTTCGACGAGGCGCTCGCCACCGTCGATCTGCTCTACGACCTCGCCTTTCTGCTCATGGACCTCGAGCGCCGGGGGCGGCGGCTGAGCGCAAACCTTGTGCTCAACCGCTACCTGTGGCGGGCGCCCAGCGATCTCGACCTCGAGGGCCTGGCGGCCATGCCGCTGTGCCTGGGATTGCGCGCCGGCGTGCGGGCGCTGGTGGCGGCCGACAAGCTGCAGCATGCGGGCAGCGATGCAGAGGCGGGAAAGCGCGCGGAGGCGCAGGAGTGCGTTGCCGCGGCGCTCCGCTTCCTCGATCCGGCGGGGCCGCGCATGGTCGCCGTTGGCGGTTTGTCGGGCACCGGCAAGTCGACGCTGGCCGCCGCTCTCGCCGCCGACATCGGGCCATCTCCGGGCGCCGTGCACCTGCGGAGCGATGTCGAGCGCAAGGCGATGCTGGGCGTGGAGGAGACGCACAGGCTCGGGCCCGCGGCCTACACGCCGGAGTCGCAGGCGCGCGTCTACGCGGAATTGTTTCGCAAAGCGCGGCTGGCAGCGGCCGCCGGGCATGGCGTGGTGATCGATGCGGTGTTTACGCGTGCGCACGAGCGCGAGGCTGCCGGGGCGATGGCGGCTGAGCTCGGCGTGCCGTTCCGGGGGCTGTGGCTGACGGCACCGAGCGAGGTGCTGCTGGCGCGCGTCGGCGCCCGCATCGGGGATGCGTCCGACGCCACGCCGGATGTGGTGGAACGGCAGCTTGCGGGTGACATCGGGCCGATGTCTTGGACCGAGATCGATGCCGGCGGCAGCGAGACCGAGTCGCTCGCGGCTGCGCGGCGCGCTCTCGCCTCGTAGGTTGGGTTAGCGCGAAGCGCGTAACCCAACATGGGTTGGCGCTTGCGGGTGTTGGGTTACGGCCTTCGGCCTAACCCAACCTACATGCCGGCGTCAGCCCTTCTCCCCCGCCTCCGCTTCCGCGAGCTTGCCGCGCCAGTCGCGGCGCGTCAGCAGCGAGAGCGCGGAGAGCAGCAGCAAGCCGATGGCGATGGCAAACAGGGTTGCGGCGATCGGGCGGGTGAAGAAGATGAACCAGTTGCCATTGGACATGACGAGCGACTGGCGCAGGGAAAGCTCGAGCGTCGGGGCGATGACGAGGCCCAGCACCAGCGGCGCCGGGTCGAAGTCGAACTTGCGCAGCGTGTAGCCCACCACGCCCATGATCAGCATGATCCACACATCGACGATCGAGTGGTTCACCTCGTAGACGCCGATGATGCAGAACATGATGATGAGCGGATAGAGGTAGGCGTAGGGGATCTGCAGCACCCGCACGAACAGGCCGACCAGCGGCAGGTTGAGAGCGAGCAGCATCAGGTTGCCGACGTACATGGACGCGATGAAGCCCCAGAACACCTGCGGATGCTCGTTGACGAGCTGCGGCCCCGGCGGCACGCCGTGGATCAGCAGCGCCGCCATCAGCACGGCGGTGACGGGTCCCGTCGGCAGGCCCAGCGCCAGCATCGGCACGAAGGCGCCGGTGGAAGCCGAGTTGTTGGCCGCCTCCGGCCCGGCGACGCCGGCAATCGCACCATTGCCGAACTCTTCCGGGGTCTTGGAGATGCGCTTCTCCACCGCATAGGAGAGGAAGCTCGCGATGATGTGGGCCGAGCCCGGCACGATGCCGACGAAGAAGCCGAGCACCGAGCCGCGCGCGATCGGCATCGCCGACTGGCGCCATTCGGTCCCCGTCGGCAGCAGCTCGCGCAACCGCGGCGGCGATACCTTCTCGGTGACGGTCTTGCTCGGCGTCGAAAGAATCTCGCCGAGCCCGAACAGCCCCACCGCGACAGGCACGATGCCGATGCCGTCGCCCAGCTCCTTGATGTCGAAGGAATAGCGGAAGTGCCCGCTCATGACGTCGATGCCGATGCAGCCGAGCAGCAGGCCCACCGAGGCCATCAGCAGCGTGCGCGCGAGCGATGTCGAGGACATGTAGGCGAGGAACAGGAGGCCGAGCACGAGCAGCGCGGTGTACTCGGGCGGACCGAAGCGCAGCGCGAAGTTGGCGAGCGGCGGCGCCACCACGGTGAGCACGATGACGCCGAAGGTGCCGGCCACGAACGAGCCGACCGCCGCAATTGAAAGCGCCGCCCCGGCCCGGCCTTTGCGGGCCATGGCGTAGCCGTCGATGCAGGTCATCACCGAGGCCGCCTCGCCCGGGATGCGCATCAGGATCGAGGTGGTGGAGCCGCCGTACTGCGAGCCGTAGTAGATGCCGGCCAGCATGACGATGGCCTTGGTGGCGTCGAGCCCGAAGGTCACGGGCAGCAGGATCGAGATGCCGGCGAGCGGGCCGATTCCCGGCAGCATGCCGACCAGCGTGCCGACCAGGCAGCCGACGAACGCGTAGAGCAGTACGTCCGGGCGGAACGCGACCGAGAAACCGAGGCCCAGGCTGTCGAGGATCGCTTCCACGGGGCGCGCCAGTTCAGAACAGGAGACCAGAACGAGTGACTAGAACCACAGCACGCCGCGCGGCAGCGGCGATTTCAGCAGCGTATTGAAGAGGACGTAGGCGATGCCGGTGACGCCGGCGCTGAAAAGAAGAGAGTTGAGGAGGGGCTTGCGCTCGATGGCGAACGTCAGGCCGAACAGCAGCAGCGCCATGGTCAGGAGGAAGCCGAGACGAGTGTAAAGCGCAATACCGCCAGCCGTGACCGCGACGACGCGCACCGCGTGCGGGAGATCGCCCCAGGGCAGGGTCGCGAGGGGTGGGCTGTCTCCGGCGCGCACGAGGAGAATGGCGGCGAAGCCCACCATCAGGGCGATGACGAGCTTGGGCAGCATGCCGGCCCCGGGCGAGGCCAGCGTGCCGAACGGCAGATCGCCGCTGACGGCCCAGAGAAAGACGCCGGCAACGATGAAGGCGGCGCCGGCGACGTGGTCTCTGCGCAGGGTCGCAAGCTCCTTGGACGGGGCCGTTTTCTCAGACATTTCGAGGTCCCCAAACGCTGTCCAAGGTCGTTTCTAGCACACAGATCAGCACGCCCCGATGGTGCCGAGGTAGGATGGTCAAGCCGCTCCCTGCTGCGGCCGCATGTCCTTGCGATCGATGCCTGCAACGACGACCGGCTTCTTCATCGCGTCGCGCCGGAAGGGTTCTCCGAGCTCTTGATTGAGAACGACCTCGATGAAGGTCGTCACTCCCTTGGCTTGTGCGGCGCAGGCTTCCTTCAGTGCCGCCGTCAGCTCGGCCTGGGTCTTCGCCTGCACGCCCTCCAGTCCGCACGCCTTGGCAACCTTCGCGTAGCTCAAATGCGGATCGAGCTCGGTGCCGACAAAATTGTCGTCGTACCAGAGGATCGAGTTGCGCTTCTCCGCCCCCCATTGATAGTTGCGGAAGACCACCATGGTGATCCCAGGCCATTCCTTGCGGCCGATCGAGCTCATCTCATTCATGGAGATGCCGAAAGCCCCGTCGCCGGCGAAGCCGACGACGGGCACGTCCGGGCAGCCGATCTTGGCGCCGATGATCGCCGGAAACCCGTAGCCGCAGGGACCGAAAAGACCGGGGGCCAGGTATTTGCGGCCCTTCTCGAAGGTCGGGTAGGCGTTGCCGATGGCGCAGTTGTTGCCGATGTCGGAGGAGATGATCGCCTCCTTGGGCAGGCCCGCCTGGATCGCGCGCCAGGCCTGGCGCGGGCTCATGCGATCGGCGTCGCGCTTGCGCGCCTCGGCGTTCCATACGGTTCCGGGATCATCGTCCTCGTGGTCCATGCCTGACAGCGCCTGCAGCCAGGCCGACTTGGTGCGATGGACGACCGCCTTGCGCTCCTCGCGACCCGCGTCCCCGGCGGTCGGCGACAGCTTGGCCAGGATGCTCTGGGCGACCAGCTTGGCGTCGCCGCAGATGCCGACCGTCACCGGCTTGGTGAGGCCGATGCGGTCGGGGTTGAGATCTACCTGGATCAGCTTGGCGGACTTGGGCCAATAGTCGATGCCGTAGCCGGGCAGGGTCGAGAACGGGTTGAGCCGCGTGCCCAGCGCCAGGACGACGTCGGCCTTGGCGATCAGCTCCATGGCTGCCTTCGATCCATTGTAGCCGAGCGGGCCGGCAGCGAGGCGGTGGCTGCCGGGGAAGCTGTCGTTGTGCTGGTAGTTGGAGCACACCGGAGCATCGAGCCTCTCGGCAAGCGCCACGCATTCGGGTATCGCGTTTCCGAGCACCACGCCGGCGCCCGAGAGGATGACGGGGAACTTGGCGGAGGAGAGCAGCTTGGCTGCCTCGGCGATGGCCTTGTCGCCTCCCGCCGGCCGCTCGAACTCGACGATCGCCGGCAGGGCGATGTCGATCACCTGCGTCCAGTAATCGCGCGGCACGTTGATCTGGGCGGGGGCGGAGAGACGGCGCGCCTTGATGATGACGCGGTTCAACACCTCGGCGATGCGGGCGGGGTCCCTGACCTCCTCCTGGTAGCAGACCATGTCGCGGAACAGCGCCATCTGCTCCACCTCCTGGAAGCCGCCCTGGCCGATCGTGCGGTTGGCGGCCTGGGGCGTCACCAGCAGCAGCGGCGTGTGGTTCCAATAGGCTGTCTTGATGCCGGTGACGAAATTGGTGATGCCGGGGCCGTTCTGCGCGATGCAGAGCGCAATCTTGCCGTTCGCGCGTGTGTAGCCGTCGCACATGTAGGCGGCGTTGCACTCGTGCGCGACGTCCCAGAAGGTTATGCCCGCCTTCGGGAACAGGTCCGAGATCGGCATGAACGCCGAGCCGATGATGCCGAAGGCATGCTCGATGCCATGCATCTGCAGCACCTTCACGAAGGCTTCTTCTGTCGTCATGCGCATCGTCGGTCACTCCAGTTCACGTGGCGCCTGTTCTCATTCTCGAATAGAGCCGATGGCGGCAGCATTCGCAAACGCTTTGCCGCCGACGGGCGAGCGCGAGCGAGCGACCCGCCGCTACGGCCGGCCAGTCCAACACCGGTGGGCCAGGCAGCGCTGCCGCCTAGACCTTGCCGATCTGGCGGACGGCGTCCTCGACGCGCGCGGCGTCGGCGTCCCAGAAGGCCTTGAACTCGGCCTGGTCGAGATAGGCCACGTCCTGGCCCAGGTTCTTCATGGCCTCGGCGAACTTCGCGTCGGCCGCCGCCTTCCTGGACGCCTCGCGCAGCGCGGTGACGATGGGCGCGGGCGTGCCCTTGGGAGCGAACATGCCGACCCACAAGTAGAACTCCACGTTGTAGCCGAGCTCCTTCATGGTCGGCACGTCGGGCAGCGCGGGGGCACGCTTGTCGCCGAAGCAGGCGAGCGCCTTGAGCTTGCCGGCCCTCATCTGTGCGCTGGAGGCCGCGATCGAGGATACCAGCACCTGGCTGTTGTTGCCGAGGATGGCGGTGAGCGCCGGGCCGCCGCCGTTGGTGGGGAGGTGTTTCATCTGCACGCCCGCGGCCTTCATGAACAGCGCAGTCGGCAGATGCAGTGCGCCGTAGAGGCCGGAGGACGAGAAGATCAGCTCGTTGGGCCGCTTTTTGGCGTCGTCGACGAACTCCTTGAGCGACTTGTAGGGCTGCTGATCGTTGACGACGAGCACCATCGGGTCGGCGATGAAGCGCGCGATCGGGATGAAGTCGTCGCGCGTGAACTTGACCGGGCGTCCGAACAGCTTGTCGACCTCGGCGAAGCCCGAGATCGAGACGATGTGCATGAGCAGCGTGTAGCCGTCGGGCGTGGCGCTGGCCGCGAACTGCGCACCGACCTGGCCGGCGGCGCCGGCCTTGGTTTCGATCACGACCGGCTGCTTGAGGATCGGCTCGAGCACGGCTGCAAGCGGTCGCGCCACCACGTCGACGGCACCGCCCGGCGGGAACGGATTGATGAACGTCACCGCGCGCGAGGGATAGGCGTCCTGCGCCACGGCTCCCGGGGCGGCCAGGGCTGCTGCCGCGGTTGCGGCCGTGCCGACGACGAAGCGGCGTCTGTCCATGGCAAATCCTCCCGAGACGGGCCGGCTTGTCGGCGCCGGCACCTTATTGACTGGGGCGGATGGTAGCCAGCGACCTCTCCCGGGGTCAACCTTGGTCCTCACACCTCGGCCATCAGGCCGAGGTCAGCACGAGCCAGGCGCCGCACAGCCCCAGTGCGGCGATCCACAGCGCATCGACGTTGAGCCAGGCATGGCGGAGGATGGCGACGCCGACCCATTCGTAGACGACGCCGGCGACGATGGCGGTTGCCGCCAGCATGGAGGCGGTATGCACGGCCAGGCCGGCGAGCGCCAGCGCGGCGGGGCCGGCACCGCCAGCCGGGACCCCGGCCGGGTAGCACAGCGGCATCAGCACCGGCAGCAGCATCAGCCCGGCGCCGTGGGCGCTCGCCATCAGGAACGACCATAACGCAAGGCCGAGCATGCCGGTCTGCATCCCGATCCGCACGCGATGGCGATGACCCGAGCGCCAGTGGTAGACGGCCCAGCCGATCAGCAGGAGCCCGGCGCCGATGCGCAGCAGCCGCAGGTCGATCAGGACGCCCGCGGCCACGAACGCGCCTGCGACCACGGCGACCGAGAGGGCGTGCCCAAGAGCGATCGGCAGCAGCGACAGATACACCGTCGCCCGGCTCTGCCGATGCAGGCCGAGGGCGACGGCAAACAGCCAGCCCATGGCCGGGTTCAACCCGTGGAACGCGCCGAGCCCCGCCAGGGCCAGCCATGGCCAGAGCTCGTCTTGGCCCGCAACCCCGCTCACGCCGGTCGTCGGCCGGCGCCGATCCGGAACGCGACGGGGACGCTCAAGCCATCGCCGTCCCGGTATTCGAGGGCCCGCCGCTCAAAGGCCTCGCGGATGGCCTGCAGCGTCGCCGGGTCCTGGCTCTTGAGCGCGGCGCCGGTCAGGCCCATGCCGGTCATCGCCCCCTCCCACATCTCGTCCACGCTCTTGAAACGGCGAGCCCCGGTGTGTCCCTCCACCGTCACGTCGCTCAACCCAGCCTCATGCAGCAGGCTCGTGAGCGCGGCGGGATCGCAGAACCTGAGCATCGAGTGCCCGGCGGGAAAGTCGGGAGCGGGCGGCGCGCCCACCTCCGCGATCGCATCCCGGAACAGGCCCTGGACGCGCTGCTTGCTCGGCACGTCCCACCAGGAGAACGCCAGGCGCGCGCCAGGTTTCACAACCCGCAAGCATTCTGCGGCCGCCGCCTGGGGATAGGGGAAATGCCCGAGACCGAAGCTGCACACCAGCGCGTCGAACGCTCCGTCGGGAAACGGCAGGTGCTCGACGTCCCCCTCGTGGAATTCGACTTCCGGATTGAGGCTGCGCGCCAGCTCG
>Ga0247829_10000540_pt1 | contig 14835 bp, 11 predicted proteins | sample 12C_Control_Day4_FD_207765 | JGI IMG/M metagenome (GOLD analysis project Ga0247829, IMG submission 207765) | Soil microbial communities from agricultural site in Penn Yan, New York, United States - 12C_Control_Day4 | ecosystem: Environmental > Terrestrial > Soil > Agricultural land | place... | reverse complement strand
TATCGTGACTCGGCTCGAGGAGTCAACCGATGACCCCGTCACGTCTCGCATGCGCCGTGCTGCTCGTCCTGGCCCTGGTACAGGGGCGCCCCGCTGAAACAGCGGTTGCCGCGCAGGCCCCCGCCACCGTCGACTCGTCGTATCTCAACCTGCTGAGATGGCGCTCGCTCGGGCCGTCGCGCGGCGGGCGCGTCGTCGCCGTCACGGGCGATCCGGTGAACAAGTTCACGTTCTACCAGGGCACGACCGGCGGCGGGGTGTGGAAGACGGAGGACGGCGGGCTCAACTGGGCCAACGTCTCCGATGGCTTCTTCAAGACGGGATCGGTCGGCGCGATCGCGATCGCGCCGTCGAACCCGAACGTCGTCTACGTCGGCATGGGCGAGGCGTGCTTTCGCGGCAACGCGTCGTACGGCGATGGCATCTATAAGTCGACCGACGCCGGCAAGACGTGGACCCACCTTGGTCTCGAAGCGACCAGGCAGGTCGGACGCCTGCAGGTGGACCCGACGAATCCCGACATCGCGTACGTCGCGGCGCTCGGCGATGCGTGGGGGCCGAATCCCGACCGCGGCGTCTTCCGCACCCGTGACGGCGGCGGCACCTGGCAGAAGGTGCTCTTCCGGAACGAGAACGCCGGCGCAATCGACATCGTGCTCGATCCGGGCAACCCGAAAATCCTCTACGCCACAACCCTCGAGCTGCGCCGTTACCCCTGGGGCTTCCGCAGCGCCGGGCCGGGCACCGCTATCTACAAGTCCACCGACGGCGGCGACACCTGGGCGGATCTGAGCAGCAAGGCCGGTTTGCCGCAGGGGGACAAGGGCCGCATCGGCATCGCCCTGGCGCCGTCGCGACCCAACCGTGTGTGGGCGATCATCGACGCCGCGGGCGCCGACCAGGGCATTTACCGCTCGGACGATGGCGGTGAGACCTGGACGCATCTCACCGACAACGCCGACCTGACCCAGCGGCCGTGGTACTACCACCACATCTTCGCCGACCCGAAGAATCCCGACGTGCTGTGGGCGCTCAACGTGGACCTGTGGAAGTCCACCGACGGCGGCACGAATTTCCAGGAGGTCTCGGTTCCGCATGGCGACAATCACGACCTGTGGATCGATCCTCAGGATCCGCAGCGGATGATCGAGGCCAACGACGGTGGCGCCACCGTCACGTTCAACGGCGGCAAGTCGTGGTCCACGATTCTCAACCAGCCGACGGCCCAGCTCTATCACGTGGCCGCCGACAACCAGGTGCCGTACCGCGTCTACGCCGCGCAGCAGGACAACACCACCATCTCGGTGCCGAGCCGCTCGGACCACGGGCGCATCACGATCGAGGAATGGGAAACGGTGGGCGGCGGCGAGGACGGCTATGTCGCCCCCAGCCTGTCGGACCCGAACATCGTCTACGCGGCCGATCACCACTGGCTTCACCGCTACGATCGGCGCACCAGGCAGGTGCGTGACATCTCGCCGAACCCCGAGACGCATTATGGGTGGGGCGCGGCCGACATCAACTTCCGCTTCTGGTGGACCTACCCGGTGATGTTGTCGCCGCACGATCCCAGGACGCTGTACGTCACGTCGCAGATGGTGCACCGCACGCGCAACGAGGGCCAGAGCTGGGAAGTGATCAGCCCGGATCTGACCCGCGCCGATCCCAAGACGCTCGAGAAGACGCCATCGTACCTGAATCCATCGCCAGGCGAGTTCTGGGGACCGATCACGCGCGAGGCCTACGGCCCCGAGTGGTACGCGACGATCTTCGCCTTCGCCGAATCACCGAAGCAGGCCGGCGTGCTGTGGGCGGGGTCCGACGACGGCTACGTGCAGGTATCGCGCGACAACGGCCGGTCGTGGACGAAGGTGACGCCGCCCGATCTGCCCGAGTTCGCGCTCATCAGCATCATCGACCCGTCGCCGCACGATGCGGGAACGGCCTACGTCGCGGCGACGCGCTTCAAGCTCCAGGACAACAAGCCGTACCTCTATAAGACCTCAGACTACGGCAGGACGTGGACGAAGATCGTCGAAGGCATTCCCGCCGCCGACTTTACTCGCGTCATCCGTGAGGATCCAGGCCGCAAGGGACTGCTCTACGCCGGCACCGAAACCGGCGTCTACGTCTCGTTCGACGATGGCGGTCACTGGCAGTCCATTCGGCTCAACCTGCCGGTGGTGCCCATCCACGACCTGTTGATCAAGGACGGCGATCTCGTGGCGGCCACGCACGGCCGGTCGTTCTGGGTGCTCGACAACGTCGCGCTGCTGCACCAGGTGACGCCGGCCACGACGACAGACGCAGTGAAGCTGTTCCAGCCGCGGACCACCGTGCGGTTCGGCCGCGGCGCGGCCCTCGCCGGCAACTTCGCGGCCGCCTCGAGCATCGACGGCGTCAATCCGCCGACCGGCGTCGTCGTGCCGTTCTACCTGAAGGACAAGCCGACGGGTCCGGTCACGTTGACGATCACGAAGGAAGGGACGGGACCTGGCGCCGGCCTTGTCCGCACCATCACGTTCGATCCGGAAGGGACGCCTCGCGGAACCGGTCCGCAGCGCCCGGTCGCACGAGGAGGCAGCAACACCTACGTCTGGGACATGCGATACCCCGCGCCGACGGTGCTGCCCGACGCGGTGTTCCAGGGCCGTGCGGTCGGTCCGGTCGCGCCGCCCGGAACCTACACGCTGGAGCTCTCGGCCAACGGTCTCACGGCCAGGACCACCGCCACGATCGTGAAGGATCCGCGCTTGACCTACACCGACGCCGACCTCGACGCGCAGTTCGCCTTCCTCATGACGGTGCGCGACAAGCTCACCGAGACGATGACCGTCGTCAAGCGCGTCCGCGACATGCGCGCCCGGGCCGAGGATCTCGTGAAGCAGGCCAAAGAGAGCCGCCGCGGAAAGAGCCCGGAGGCCATCGCCGTGCTCGACAACGCGATGAAAGACCTGAACAACCGGCTCTACACCATCGAGGAGCGGCTGGTGCAGTATCGCGCCAGGGCCAATCAGGACCTTATCGCCAACCCGACCGGCATCGACAGCAAACTGGCCCAGCTCCTCGGGTTTGCCTCGATGGGCGACGGACCGCCCACCGACGGCTCGAAGGAGCTGCTGAAGCGCCTCACCGACGGGATCTCAGAGCGCTCGGTCGCGGTCGACGGAGTGGAGAAGAAGGAGATGGCCGCGCTGACGAAGCTGACCACGTCGATGGTGAGGAAGTAGGGCTCGAAGCGCCCCCGGCGCTGCGTCTGAACGGGCCGGTTCCGCACTCAGGCGTCGACGCCGCCCCAGATTGCTTCCGCGGTTCTCACCACCAGTTCCAGCTTTCGCAACTGCTGGTCGACCGTCAGCGCGTTGCCTTCTTCTGTTGACGCAAACCCGCATTGCGGCGCGATACCGAGCTGGCCGAGATCGGCGTAGCGCGAAGCCTCGTCGAAGCGGCGCTTGAGATCATCGATGGATTCCAGCTCGGGGGTCTTCGTCGTGATGAAGCCGAGCATGACGCGCTTGTCACCCTTCGGCAGCAGTCGCAGGGGCTCGAGACTGCCCGCCCGCTCGGTGTCGTATTCCATGAAGTAGATATCGACACCGGTCTGATTGAAGACCGCGTCAGCGGCCGGGTCGTACGCGCCGTCGGCGGCCCAGGTCGACTTGTAGTTGCCGCGACACAAGTGCATCGCGATGACGAGATCATCGGGGCGACCGTCGATGGCGTCGTGCATCATCTTCGCGTATTGCCCGATGAGCCAGTCCGGATCGACGCCTTGGGCCTTCTTCTCGGCCCGATGCTTCGGGTCGCAGAGGTATGCGAAGAAGATATCGTCCATCTGCAGGTACCGGCAGCCAGCCTCGTAAAAGGCATGCACCGCCTTGCGGTAGGCCCGCGCGATGTCGGCCAGGAGCACGTCGAGGTCGGCATATTCGGCCGGATGAACGTCGGCCGGCGCCGTCCGGAAGTGACACGCACTCGGGCCCGGTATCGAGATCTTGGGCAGCGCGGTCGCGATCGAGGCCAGGTAGCGGAAGTGGCCGAGCATCGGGTGGTCGTCCGGAAAGTCGATCTTGCCCGTGATCGTCGGGAAGATCGGGCGGAGCGTGAGCCCGTGAAACTGGACGCCCGCGGCGCGTTCCTCCAGTTGCAGGCCACTCAGTGCGCCCATGAAGTCGTAATGCCAGAACGAGCGCCGGTATTCGCCGTCGGTGACCGCCTTCAGGCCCACGCTCTCCTGCATCCGGACCGCATCCCGGATCGCCTCGTCTTCGACGGCCCGCAGCTCGCTGCAGGTGTGGAACCCATCCGGTCCGAGGCGGTCCGCGCGGTGGCGGACCCGGGCTTCGTGCACGCGTCCGGGGCGCAGGAGGCTCCCGACATGGTCGGCCCGGAAAGGTGGGGTCGCTGGCACGATGACTCCCTTTGAAAAGTCGACGCCTCGAGTCCCATTCGGCACGCCCCGAGCGGAAGACGATGGTCGGTATTAGACGATAGTCGGTATCTTAGCCATTCGCCCCCCGGCACAGCTGGCGACTTGTTCCTGATCACCGCTCCGTCGTTCGATACAGAATCGGACGATGACCGTGGCCAAGACGGCCGACAGACTCAACCGCAAGGTTTACGAAGAGAAGCTCGCCGAGCTGCATTTCGAGCTCGTGAAGATGCAGTACTGGATCAAGGACACCGGCCGCAAGCTGGTGATACTGTTCGAGGGCCGCGACGCCGCCGGCAAGGGAGGGGCGGTCAAGACCATCGTCGAGCCGCTCAATCCGCGCGGCTGCCGCGTCGTCGCGCTCGGCACACCCACCGACCGGGAGAAGACACAGTGGTATTTCCAGCGCTATGTCGACCATCTGCCGGCGGCCGGCGAGATCGTGATCTTCGATCGGAGTTGGTACAACCGCGCCGGCGTCGAGCACGTGATGGGGTTCTGCACGGACGATGAGTACGACGAGTTCATGCACACCTGCCCCGAGTTCGAGCGCATGTTGATCCACTCAGGGATCACGCTCTTGAAGTACTGGTTCTCGGTGAGCGACGACGAGCAGGAACTGCGATTCAAAGAGCGCGCCGGCAATCCGGCGCGCCGCTGGAAGCTCAGTCCCATGGACCTGCAATCGATGTCGAAATGGGTCGAATACTCCAGGGCCAAGGACGAGATGTTCCGGCATACGGACACCAAGAAATCGCCATGGTGGACGGTGGAGGCCGACGACAAGCGGCGGGCCCGGCTCAACTGCATCGCGCACATTCTGAGCTGCGTCCCCTACAAAGACGCGACGCCTCCGCCGCTCGATCTGCCGAAGCGCCGGCGTCGACGCACCAATTACCGCCGGCCACCGAAATCGAAACAGCATTTCGTCCCTGATCTGAAGCTCTAGGCGACAATGCGCGACGCCGCCGCGCAGTTCTTCGGTCCAGCGATGATCCCCCTCGCCGCCTCACTGATCATTGGTGCGGCGGCGTTCGTTGTGATGCGACTCTATATGCGAGCGGTCTTCCGTGAAAGCCGGCGCCCCTCGCCACATCCGCAACGCGGTCGCGAGGAGGAGATCATACGACCGGCGGGGCTCCTCGAGACTGCTCCACTCGACATCCAGACCGACCAGGCCGCTGAGCGCGCGCGGGCACAGCCCGAACGCTCATTGACGTTTCGTCACGCCGCGATCGCCTTTCGCCGCGCCGCGCGTGTCTATGTCTTGGCTGGTCTCGTCTTCACAGTAACCACCATCGGGCTGCTTTTCCAGATCGGGCGCGCCGCTGTTCCGTCCAGCCCTTCGCGTTTGACACTCTGCGGATTTTACGTGAGCGTGTTCTGGTCGTGGTGTCTCTACGTGGCCATCGCGCTCGCCCTGTTCTGGGGCCCTGACCGCCGGTTTCACGTTCTGTTGTTTGCGGGATACGCTCTGGTGCTTCCGGCGATCGGTGCGTTGCTGCAACTCGCAGGGGCTCCCGCGCTCCCTCTCACAGAGGTCGGCGTCATGCCGGAGGCAGAGGGCGCCTTCGTACTGTCGATCGCGAGCGCGATCGTGGGGCGGACCGTCGCTCCCGAATCGGTGACGTTCGCACCATTAGGTCAACCGATTGTGTTCTGGGGCCTGACCGCGACGCCGTTGTTCGTTGTTGTCGTGGCGTTCAGTCGACCGGTGCGAGCGACCGTCGGTCCGTTGTTCGTCACCCTGGCCCTGATCATGCTCGTGTCGGCCATCGTCCTCATGGACGTGGCAATCGGCTCGCCGTTTGGCGAATGGGTCAAGGGATACCTCAATAGCGTCACCGCCACGTTGGCCACCCTATGGCTGGTCGCGACCGCCGTGTCGGCGTGTGTCGCGTGGTTTGGCGTGAGGCGGATCGCGCGCGGATATTCTGATAAACGATCGAGCGATCAGACGTTCCTCTTCGACTCGCTCTGGCTGTCGGCGACGATGTTCGTGTGCGTCGCCCTCATGACCCGGACCTCCGTTTACCTGCTCGGATTACTCCCATTTGCGCTTTACAAGCTTGTCGTTCGGTATGGCCTCAGGCCCCTCGCCGCTGCCGCGGAGCCACTGCCGAACGCTCGCCTCCTTTACCTTCGCGTGTTCGGCTCACCGAGTCGATCCGAAAAGCTGTTCGATCTGTTGAGTGCCAGATGGCGCTATGCCGGCAGTATTCAGTTGATCAGCGCGACCGACGTGTTGCGGTCACGTTTCGAGCCGGACGAACTGCTCGATTTTCTCGGCGGCCGGCTGGCAAGCGGCTATATCCGGTCGAGCGACGACCTCGATCGCCAGCTGCGGGATCTCGACGTTCGGATCGACCCGGATGGACGCTATCGCATCAACGAATTCTTCTGCCACGAAGATACATGGCAACCCACGGTCAAACGACTCATGGCTGAGAGCGACGTCGTCGCGGTGGATCTCCGCGGGTTCACCGCCGGCAGCGCTGGTGTCATGTTCGAGCTGGGCGCCTTGATCGATGTTGTCCCGATCAACCGTGTCGCACTGCTCGTCGACCCGAGGACGGACAAGCCCCTTTTAAGGCGAGCACTCACAGACCGCTGGCGGCACATGAGTCCCAAATCGCCTAATGCGCACACCGGATCGGCGACCGCACGACTGATCGACTTGGACGGCGGCTATCCGGCCGCCGTCCGGCGTCTGCTGCGCCTTGGCGACGACGTCCTGGCGGCCGGCGTGGGGTAGCAGCGCCTGTGACCTGTAATCCGCAAGAAATCACCAACAGGTGTGTCCCAGGGACGGGCATTCCGTCCCCCCGGACTCTGCTAATCTTCCGATCGTCCACACGCGAGGGAGGACACCATGAAGATCGTGAGCATCGTCGCCGCCGGAACGCTTGCCATCACCATCCACGCGGCAGCCGCGCCGGAGGACGCCGTGAGCTATCCCGCAGACTACCGGCAATGGGCCCACGTCAAGAGCACACTGGTCGGCCCGCAGAACCCGGGCTTTGCGACCAACGGCGGGCTGCATCATTTCTATGCGAACCCGAAGGGCATGGAGGGGTATCGCACCGGGACCTTTCCGGATGGTGCGGTGCTGGTCGACGACCTGTTCGAGATGAAGGACGCGGCCACCCCCGGCGTGAGCGACGAAGGCGCGCGCAGGCGGCTCGCGGTGATGGTGAGGGATAGCCGGAGGTTCGGGGACACCGGCGGTTGGGGTTTCGAGGTCTTCAAGGGTGACACGCAGACGGGGTCGCTGGACGTGAAGGGCCGCGCCGCGTGCTTCGCGTGTCATCAGAAGGCGAAGGGCGAGGTATTCAGCCAGGTGCGGAAGTAGCTACCGGAACTTCTCGACCAGCATCAGATCGTTCACTTCGTCGGCCTGCCCGCCATGCAGGCGCTGCCTCTCCTCGCGCTCCTGCTCGGCCGGGCACGCGTCGGCCGCACACTATGTGAGCGTCTGGTGCTCGTGTGCCGCGCCCTCCCCGCGCATCATGCTCGGACCCCTTCCTTATCGCCCGCCCGAGGCCAGCGCGGCGCGAATCCGCGCGAGGTGGTGGTAGCTGTGGCGGACGGCGTGATCCTCGAGAAAGAACTGGCACGTCAGCGGCGCGTCCGCGTTGAGGGAGACCTCGGCAGCGCGATCCAGTTCCTCGTCACTCAGGCTCCTGATCGCGGCCGCGGCCGCGGCGCTGTTCCGCTCGAGCAGCTCCAGCGCCGCCGCCAGCGTCACCGTGCCGTTCTCCGTCGCGTGCCGGGCGTTCAGCTCGTGCACCGCGTCCCAGGTGACGCCGCCGATCGCTTGCCCCGCGGCCAGGCTCTGGGCCAGCTGAATCTCGAGCGGATACATGCTCGCGACGTGATGGACGACGACGCCGATCGGCCGGCCGTCGTGGGGGATCCGGATCTGCCACTCGGTCGCGCTCAGGGTGCGCGCCAGCGCGGCGAGCGCGGCGGCGCCCTGTTCGAGGCGCTCGGCCAGCGCGTTCGCACGCCGGCTGACGGCCGTCTCGCGGGCGTTCCGCGACGGCTGCGAGGTGACTGTACTCATGGTCTGCGTTCCTCCGATCCGCGCGGGATGCGCGGTACGTTCACGCTACCTGCGGTATGGTGGTGCAGCCATGCGCGCGCGTCCGAATCACTTGACCAGAACGCCAGATGCGTGACCGATCTGCTCGATCGTCCGGTCTGGATGCTCGCCCGTCCGCCGCACCCGACAACGGTGGGCCGGCCGACGTGCTCTCGGACGTGCTTCGCTCGGTGCGTCTGTCCGGGGCGGTCTACTTCGACTTCGAGCTGAGCGCGCCGTGGGTCGCGGCGGCGCCGCCATCGCGCGAAATCGCGGCGATCGTGATGCCTGGCGCCCAGCGGGTGATCGAATACCACCTGGTGGCGCGCGGCGCGTGCTGGGGGCATGCCGTCGGCGAACCGCCGATCCGTCTCAAGGAAGGCGACCTCATCCTCTTTCCACAGGGAGACGCACACGTGCTGTCGAGCGCGCCCGACCTGCGGGGGCAGCCGGACATGTCGCTGTTCGTCCGGTCGACAACGCGCTTGCCGCTGGTGATCGAGGGCGGCGGCGGCGGTCCCGATCACACGCGGATCGTGTGCTGTTTCCTCGGGTGCGACGAACGGCCCTTCAATCCCCTGTTGACCGCGCTGCCGCAAACCATTCACCTGTCCGGGGCAGGTCAGGACGCGCCGAGCGGATGGCTCGGCACGCTGCTGCACATCGCGCTGCGCGAATCCGGCCTGGCGCGGGCCGGGCGCGACAACATCCTGGCGCGAATGTCGGAGCTGATGTTCGTGGAGACCATCCGGCGCTACATCGAGACGATGCCGTCCGGGCAGATCGGCTGGCTGGCCGGCTTGCGGGATCCGATCGTCGGGCAGGCACTGGCCGAGCTCCACGGCCAGCCTGCTCTGGCGTGGACGGTCGAATCGCTGGCGCGAGCCGTCGCTGTGTCGCGGTCCGTGCTCGCCGACCGCTTCGCGGAGATGGTCGGTCACCCACCGATGCAGTACCTGGCGCTCTGGCGGATGCAGCTGGCGTCGCGGCGGCTCCTCGAAGGAGAGCCGGTCGCGGCGGTGGCCGCTGCCGTCGGCTACGAATCGGAAGCGGCGTTCAGCCGGGCCTTCAAGAAGCTCGTTGGTGACTCACCGGCGACCTGGCGGCGGGCCAACGTGCCGCGCGAGCACAACCCCTCCTGACGGACGCCCTCGGGCATCTGCCATGCCCGGCCGTCGCTCGCGATGTTCGGTCGCTGACTTGGCGCGCCCCTGGACTCCCCGGCTCTGCCGTCACCGGTCCGGCACCTGCCCGCACCCGTCCGCACCTACCAGCACCCGCCCGCACCCGGCGTGGGTTATGATCCGGCCCCAGGCCCGGTCGAACCCCTGGCTACGTCCAAGGAGTCTGTATGACGCGCGCGCTCGCGGTCCTGGCAGGATCTCTCGTCCTCGCGCTCACGGCCGTCTCGGCCACGTCAGCTCAGACCACACCCGCGGCGCCGGCGACCGTAGTCCCGACCTTCACCAAGGACGTCGCGCCCATCCTCTTCAAGCACTGCGCCAGCTGTCATCGTCCGGGCGAGATTGGCCCGATGTCGTTCATGAGCTATGAGACTGCACGGCCGTGGGCACGGGCCATCCAGCAGAAGGTGGTGGCCCGCGAGATGCCGCCCTGGGGCGCCGACGCCGCTCACAGCATGAAGATGCGGAACGATCGGAGTCTTTCCCAGGCGGAAATCGACACGATCGTGGCCTGGGTGAAAGCCGGGGGACCGCGCGGCGAACCCACCGACATGCCGCCGGCTCCGACGTTCGCCACTGGCTGGCAGCTCGGCGAGCCCGACTACATCTTCGAGATGCCGATCGAATGGACGATCAAGGCCGAAGGGGCAGAAGCCTACCTCTATTTCTATCAGCCGATTCCGTTCACCGAAGACAAGATGGCCCGCGCCATCGAGATCCGTCCGAGCAATTTCAAGACGGTCCACCACTCGGGCGCGTACGTGATCGACATTCCCGATGGCTACACGGTGAAGGACGGCTATCTCTACGACGAAAAGGGCAAGCAGATTCCCGCGACCGAGCCGATGGGCAAGAAGGCCAGCGGCGGTGACGATGCCCCGCTCGCGGGCGCCGACAAGCTGATTTCGTACGTCCCCGGCCGCGGCATCGAGGAGCATCCGGATGGCTTTGCCAAGCGCATTCCGGCCGGGAAGTACATCCGCTGGGTGATGCACTACAACCCCACAGGCAAGGAAGAAACGGATCGCAGCCGTCTGGGCATCTGGTTCGCCAAGGGCGCGGTGACGCATGAGGTGCTGAACCTCCAGGCGGGCGATCCGGTGCCCGGCAGCGGCAACCGCGGCCTCTACTTCGCGCAGGGCAAGGAAGTGCTCTACGAGTCCGACGACACGACCGGCCGCCGCGGCAAGACTCCGACGATTCCGCCCTACGAGGGCAACTTCAAGATGATGGGCATTACGCCGGTCAACGAGCCGGTCACGCTCTATGCCCTGACGCCGCACATGCACCTGCGCGGGAAGAGCATGAAGTGGTGGGTGGTCTATCCTGACGGCCGCGAGGAGACGATCCTCGACGTGCCCAACTACGACTTCAACTGGCAAGTGCAGTACGAGCTCGAGAAGCCGCTGAACGTCCCGGCCGGCAGCAAGATCATCAACGTGGCGATCTACGACAACTCGCCGAAGAACAAGTGGAACCCGGCGCCGCACCTGCCGGTGTACTGGTCGGAGCAGAGCTGGGACGAGATGTACCAGCCGACGACGCAATTCTCGGTCGACAGCCGCGATCTCACCAAGGTGTCCAAGGCGACCAGCGAGCCGCGGTCGCGCCAGCAGCGATGAGCCATCGTCGCCTTTTGTCGGGTCTGGTAGTGGTGTACCTGGCCGCGGCCGCCGCTCCTCTGCGCGCGCAGGCTCCCAGCGACAAGGTGCCGATCGTGGCCGCGGTCGGGTGCCTGGTGGAGCAGGGAACGGAGTGGTTGCTGACCGCCGCCACCGAGCCCGAGCCGAGCATCGCGAACGGGCCGCCGGCCGGCCAGCCGTACAAGGGGCCGACCGCGGGCAAGAACACATTCAAGTTGATCGGCGTTTCCGAGTTCGACCTGCCGTCCCACAAAGGGCACACCCTGCTGGTAAAGGGGCTGTTCATCAAGGCCACCCCCATGAGCCGCCTGAACGTCACCTCGGTGACGATGGTTTCCACGACGTGCGCGACGCCACCGAAGTGAGCCCGCCCGCCTTCCAGCCAGCTGCATGAACCAGCCTGTCGATCTGAGCATCCGCCAGTTCAGCGGAGCGTGGCGGGCGATGTGTGGGCCGAGCGCGAGCCGCACCATCACGACCGATAACGGTCTCGACTACGTCTTCAGCGGTCTCCCGATCGCATTCTTCAATATCGCGCTCGTCATCGACGACGGTCTTTCAGCCGATCGGCTGGCGGATCACGGGCGCCGCGCATGCTCGTGGGCCGCCGGTCGCGGCGTGCCCTGGATGTTCATCGTCACCCACGAGGCGCTTGGACCTGGCGTGCAGGCGGCGCCCGTGCTCGACGGCTGCGGGCTGGCACCCCTGATGCCGCTCACCGGGATGATCGCGGACGACGTGCCCCCCTCGGCGAGTGCTCCGGCCGGCCTCGAGCTCCGGATGCCGAGCGACGATCTGGGCTGCGCGGCCTTGCTCGACGTGAACGCGGCGGCCTACGGCATGGATCTGGAAGCCGGGAAGGCAGTCGTCGGAAGGCAGTCGTTCTGGGTCGACCACGTACCCATGCTGGGGCTCACCGAGGGCAAGGCGACGAGCTGTGCCGCGGTACTGATGGTGGACGGCTATCGCTACGTGGCGATGGTTGCCACCGATCCCGGCCGGCAGCGTCGCGGCCACGGTGCCGCGGTGATGCGCGAGGCGCTCGAAGTGGCGGCGCGGACCCACGGCCGAGGGCCCAGCGTGCTGCACGCCACCGAAGCCGGACGCCCTGTCTACGAGCGCATGGGATACCGGACGATCTCCAATCACACCGTCTTCATGGAGAAGCGGTTCCTCGCCGAGCACTGACCGCCATCGGCGTCCTTCTCGCCGTCGAGATCGCCGATCCTCGCGGTCTGTTCGTGCCATCGATTTCAGGGTAAGGTGTGGACACCCTGCGCTCGCGGGGATGGGAGCCGCCAGCATGGCCATTTCACTGACCGTCAACGGTCGGCCGCGATTGCTCGACCTCGAGCCTGACACGCCGCTCCTGTGGGCGCTTCGCGACGCACTGGGTCTTACCGGCACCAAGTTCGGGTGCGGCATCGCCGCCTGCGGCGCGTGCACCGTCCACGTCGATGGCCAGCCGATGCGTTCCTGCAGCGTCCCCGTTGTCGCGGTCGAGGGGGCGTCGGTCACGACCATCGAAGGGTTGGCCCCGGAGGGGAGCCTCCATCCCGTGCAGCAGGCCTGGATCGATCACCAGGTGCCGCAGTGCGGCTACTGCCAGTCGGGCATGATCATGGCCGTCTCCGCGCTCCTGGCGGCCGAGCCTCATCCGACCGACGCGAAGGTCGACGAGGCGATCACGAACATCTGCCGTTGCGGCACCTTTGCCCGCGTGCGCCGCGCCATCCAGGCGCTCGCGCGGACCGAGTAGAGGACTGCGCGGTTCAGGTCCTGGAGCCATCGCACATGGGCAAGTGGACACGGCGGGCGTTCATCGGCACCGGCACCCTGGTCGGCGGCGGGTTCGTGCTGGGTGTGGTCGGCGCGGCGTTCTCTCCGAGCCGCCACGGCGTGGTGTCCGACGATGCTGAATCGAAGGGCGAGCTGAATACCTGGATCACGGTGACGCCGGACAACATGGTCACCATCCTGGTGCCCCACTGCGAGATGGGACAGGGCGCCCAGCAGGCATTGGCCATGATGGCAGCCGAGGAGATGGACGCCGACTGGTCGATGGTCCGCGTCAAGGAGGCGCCGGCGCTCGACGCCTATGCCAACGGCTACGTGGCGCGCGCCGTCGGCGGCGAGTCGATACCCGGCGTGCTCGGCCGCGCGTTCGATTACGGCACGTATCGGCTGGTGCGCTGGTACGGGCTGCAGCCGACCGGTGGCTCGATGTCGGTTCGGACGACCGGCCGCTTTGGCATGACGGTCGCCGGCGCCGCGGCCCGGGAGATGCTGGTGGCGGCCGCGGCGGAGCGGTTTGGAGCGACGCCGTCGGAGCTGACGGTGAGCCGCTCGCAGGTCCACCACGCGGGATCGGGCAAGTCGGCCACCTTCGGCGAGCTGGCCGCGGCCGCGGCAAAGCAGTCGGTGCCGTCCAGTCCGGCGTTGAAGAGCGGAGATACCTACACGATCCGCCGCACCGCACCTCCACGGCCGGACATCCCGTCGAAAGTGAACGGGCAGGCGATTTACGGCATCGACTTCACCCTGCCGGGGATGCTGTATGCCGCCGTCGAGATCGCCCCGGTGTACGGGGGCAAGCTCGTGTCGGTGGACACGGCCCCAGCCGAGTCCATGCCCGGTGTCAAAGGCGTGGTGAAGCTCGAGGAGGCCGTCGCCGTAGTCGCCGACAGCTACTGGCGCGCGCGCACGGCGCTGGCCAACCTCGAACCGACGTTCGATGACGCGGGCCATGGCGGCGTGTCGAGCCAGACGATCTTCGCCGCGTTCGATCAGGCGCTCGGCGCGCCACCCGAAATGCCCAAGGACGCGGCCACCGTCATCACTGCAGACTATCAGGTGCCATTCCTCGCCCACGCGACGATGGAGCCGATGGCCTGCACCGTTCGAGTGGACGGATCTGGCGCGGAGGTCTGGGCGGGCACGCAGGACCCGTTGAACGCCCGGGCCACGGCTGCGTCGGCCCTGGGGCTCAATGCCAGGCAGGTGGCGGTGACGAACCTGTTGGTCGGCGGCGGCTTCGGCCGGAAGCTCCCGTTCTCGCTCGATTTCATCGGCCTCGGCGCCCGGATCGCGAAGGCGATGTCACCGGCGCCGGTGAAGATGATCTGGAGCCGCGAGACCGACATGCAGCACGGCTACTACCGGCCGGCGGGCATGGCGCGGTTCGCGGGCGCGCTAGGCGGCGACGGGAAGCCGCTGGCTGTCGCGTGTCACTACGCGGGCGGTGGCGACGGCGAGTCGGTGTTCATGCCGTACACCATCGCCGACAAGCGTGCCGACGCGAAGGATGCGAAGCACCCGATCCGGACCGGGGCCTGGCGTTCGGTGCTGAACTCCCAGCACGGGTTCTTCAAGGAGGCGTTCATCGACGAGCTCGCATACGCCGCCAAGGCCGATCCCTACACGTTCCGCCTGAACCTGCTGAGCGAGGAGCCGCGTTTCCGCGCCGTGCTCGAACGCGTCGCCGCCATGGCC
>Ga0247829_10000539_pt1 | contig 14838 bp, 14 predicted proteins | sample 12C_Control_Day4_FD_207765 | JGI IMG/M metagenome (GOLD analysis project Ga0247829, IMG submission 207765) | Soil microbial communities from agricultural site in Penn Yan, New York, United States - 12C_Control_Day4 | ecosystem: Environmental > Terrestrial > Soil > Agricultural land | place... | reverse complement strand
CGACAGCGCCTACGAGAAGTTCGTCGCCGACAAGCTCGATGCGCTCGCGGGACTGCGGCCGCGGCTCATCACCGACGTCAAGAAGCTCCCCGGCGCCCGCATCCTCGACGGGCAGTTCACGGCCGTGCAGCAGGCGATCGGCACCGCGCGCAAGAACACGGCCGGCGCGGCCTGGCTGCGCACGTTCGCCGAGGAGGCGAAGGCCTCGGGCCTGGTCGCGCGGCTGATCGAGCGCCACAAGGTCGTCGGCCTGTCGGTGGCGCCGCCGGCCTGAGGGCGGGCTCGGCTCGTCAGGTCGGCCGGCTCGCCTGGCGGACGTGCCAGCACACGCCCGCGGGATCGATGATGTGGATCTTGCGGCCCCAGGGGAAGTCGGTTGGCGGGCGCGTGCGCACGCCCGGGAAGCGGGCGGGCAGGCTCTTGGCATCGATCTCCGACCAGTAGGCCTCGAGGTCGTCGACCTCGTAGGTGATCATCTGGTTCCTCTGCCACTCCGGCACGTCGATCTTCTGCAGCATGAAGTAGGCGCCCCCGAAGCGGAGGCCGGCATAGCCCTCGTGCTGCCACTCCTTGGCAAAACCGAGTTCGGCGAAGAACGCGATCGCGACCTCGAAGTCGGGGCCCGACGGCACGAAGGGATAGAGCGTCGTGGCCTGTCCCTTCATGGTGCGCCTCCCGCCGTTCTCGCAACCGACCTATGAGCGCCGAGCCGTAGCGCGCCCCGCCCGCTTCGTGCAAGATCGCCCCAACAACCAGGGTGAGGAGACGAGCATGGCCGAGAGCGAGCTTTACAAGAAGGGCGAGGCGATCCGGAAGAGCCTGATGGGCGAGGCGGCGTTCAAGCGCCGGCAGGCCGAGTACCACGCCAGTCCCGTGATGAAGAAGTTCATCGACGTCGCCACCGAGACAGTGTTCGGCTCGCTGTGGGCGCGGCCGGGGCTCGACATGAAGACCCGCACGCTCATCTGCGTCGTCTCGGACGCCGCGACCGGGCGCCATCCCGAGCTCGACATCCACCTGCGCTTCGCCCTCAAGGAGGGCTGGACCGAGGACGAGCTGACGGAGGTGCTCCTGCATCTGTCGGGCTACGTCGGCGTGCCCATCATCCGCGAGTCCATGCTGGTGGCGGCCGAGGTGTTCAAGGACGTGAAGGCCAAAGAGGCCGGCGGCAAGGCGTAACGGGGGCCTCGCAATGAAGTTCGGATTGAGCACGCTGACGCGGGGCATCTTCTCCAACCGCGACAACTACATAGGCGTAGCCAAGGCGGCCGAGCGCGCGGGCTTCGATTTCCTCTCCGTCAGCGACCACCTGATCGTGCCGGGGAACTTGAAGACGCGCTATCCCTACACGGCGACGGGCGCGTTCGGGGCCACCGAGCACGGCCACTGCTTCGACCAGCTCTCCACCATCGCCTTCCTCGCCGGCTGCACCGAGAAGCTGCGGTTGCTGACGTCGGTGATGGTGGTGCCGCATCGGCCGGCGATGCTGACGGCCAAGATGCTCTCCACCATCGACGTGCTCGCCAACGGCCGGCTCATCATCGGCGCCGGCGCGGGCTGGATGGGGGAGGAATTCAAGCTGCTGGGCGCCCCGTTCGAGCAGCGCGGCAAGGTCACCGACGAGAGCCTGGAGGCCTTCATCGCGCTGTGGACCAAGGACGGGCCCGTCTCCTATCACGGCACGCACGTGAGCTTTACGGACGCGGTGTTCTATCCCAAGCCGCTGCAGAAGCCGCATCCGCCGCTCTGGATCGGCGGCGAGAGCCCCGGCGCGTTCCGCCGCGTCATCAGGTTCGGCAACGTCTGGTATCCCGGCAACAACAGCCAGACGAAGCCCCTCGATACGCCCAAGCGCCTGGCCGCCGGCATCGCCGACGTCAAGCGCATGTGCGAGGCGGCCAAGCGCGATCCGGCGAGCCTCGGCGTGGCGCTGCTGGTGCAGGACTTCTTCGAGTGGGGCGACTACAAGACCCAGGACGGCTCGGCGCGGCGCATGTTCACGGGCACCTCGGCCGACATGGCTGCCGATGCCGCTGCCCTCTCCGCGGCCGGCGTCGGACATGTGGCCCTGCGCCTCGGCGGGGCGACGGGCGCGGACGCGGTGGCGCGCATCGAGCGCTTCGGCGCCGAGGTGATCGCCAAGACCAGGGGATAGAGGCCGCCGCTCCATCTCGCGAGGTCGCCATGCGCGTTGCAGTCGTGGGCGGCGGACCGGCCGGGCTCTACTTCTCGGCGCTGTGGCAGCGGCGCCATCCCGGCGACGAGGTGCGCCTCGTCGAGCAGAACGCCGCCGACGCCACCTGGGGCTTCGGCGTCGTGTTCTCCGACCAGGCGCTCGAGTTCCTGCGCGACGACGACCCCGAGACCGTCGCGGCGATCGCGCCGCATATGCAGGGGTGGCGCGACATCGCCATCGTGCATCTGGGCGAGCGGGTGGTGATCGACGGGGTCGGCTTCTCGGCGATCGGCCGGCTGGAGCTGCTGCGGCTCCTGCAGGAGCGCGCCCGCGAGGCCGGCGTCGATCTGCGGTTCGGCACGCAGCTGACGTCGCTGGATGAGCTGGGGCAGCAGGACCTGATCGTCGCCGCCGACGGCGTCAACTCGCTGGTGCGGCGCACGTTCGAGCGCGAATTTGGTTTCACGCTGGAGCATGCGGAGAGCAAGTTTGCCTGGTACGGCACGACCAAGCCCTTCGACACGCTGACGCAGACGTTCGTCGCCAACGAGCTCGGCACCTTCAACGCCCACCACTACCGCTACGCCCCGGCCATGAGCACCTTCATCGTCGAGTGCGATCCCGAGACCTGGGTGCGCGCGGGGCTCGACAGGGCCGACGAGCAGGAGAGCCGCCGCATCTGCGAGGGCGTGTTCGAGGAGGCGCTGGGCGGGCATGCGCTCGTCTCCAACAAGTCGATCTGGCGCAATTTCCCATGGGTCGCGAACGCGCGCTGGTCGTACCGCAACTGCGTGCTGATCGGCGACGCGCTGCACACCGCGCACTACTCGATCGGCTCGGGCACGCGGCTGGCACTGGAGGATGCGCTGGCGCTCGTCAAGGCGCTGGAGGCCGAGCCCGGCGATCTCGCGGCGGGCCTCGCGCGCTACGAGGCGAGCCGGCGGCCGACGCTGGAGAAGCTCGTCGCGGCATCGCGCCGGTCGGCGGCCTGGTACGACCGCTTCCCCGAGCACATGCGGCTGGCTCCCCTCGATCTCGCCATGAGCTACATCCGGCGCTCGGGCCGCCTCGACGATGACCGGCTGAGGGCCATGTCGCCGCGCTTCATGGCCCGCTATGATGCGCGCGCCGGATGATGGGGCGGGGATGAGCGCGAAGGCAGCCACGCTGGAGGATGCGGTTCCCCGCGATGCGCCGGGCACCCGGGAGATCGGCTTCTCGACCCCAGAGCGCTACAACGCCAGCGCCATCCTCTACGACAACCTCGCGGCCAACGGCTGGCGTCCCGCTGTCATCGGGCCGGCGGGGACCCGCACCTACGCCGAGCTGGCCGCGGATGTCGCGGCATTCGGCGCCGGGCTGCTGTCGCTCGGGCTGCAGCGCGGCGACCGTGTGCTGCTGTTCCTCGACGACACGCCGGCCTATCCGGCGGCGCTGTTCGGCGCCATCCGTGCGGGCCTCGTGCCGCTGCTCATCAATACGCTGACGCCGTCCGATCTGCTGCAGTTCTATCTGTCGGATTCGGGGGCGACGGTTGCTGTTGCGGACGCTGCTTTCGCCGACAGGTTCAATGCGACGGCGTGCGACGGCACGAAGCTGAGAACCCTCGTCGTCACCAACGGCGAGGCGGCTGCCGGCCCCGTGGCGACGCAGCCGGCCGCACCGTGGCTCGCCGGGTCGGTGCCGGCGCTCGTGCCCGCCGACACGCACCGCGACGACATGGCGTTCTGGATGTACTCGTCGGGCTCGACGGGCCGGCCGAAGGGCATCGTGCACCTGCAGCACGACATGGCCTACACGCATCTCTCCTACGCGCGCCACCTGCTGGGGCTGAGCGAGCGCGACGTGTGCTTCTCTGTCCCGAAGATCTTCTTCGCCTACGGCATGGGCAACTCGATCACCTTCCCGTTCGCGGTCGGGGCATCGAGCGTCCTGCTGCCCGGCCAGCCGCGCCCCGCCGCCATCTTTGACTGCATTGCCCGCTACAAACCGACCGTGTTCTTCGGCCTGCCGACGCTCTACACCGCGCTGACCAAGGCGCCCGAGGCCAAGTCGGCCGACCTCGCCAGCCTGCGCCTTGCCGTGTCAGCCGCCGAGGTGCTCTCGGCCGAGGTGTTCAACGAGTGGAAGGCGATGTCGGGCCTCGAGATCATGGAGGGCCTGGGCTCGACGGAGGTGCTGCACATCTACCTCTCCAACACGCCCCAGATGCGCAAGCTCGGCGCCGCAGGCAAGCGCGTGCCGGGATACGAGGTGGTGCTGCGCGACAGCGACGGGCTCGAGGTGGCGGACGGCGAGGAGGGCATCTTGTGGGTGCGCGGCGACTCCAACAGCCCCGGCTACTGGAACCGCCCCGACAAGACCGCCGAGACCATGCGCGAGGGCGGCTGGATCTACACCGGCGACCGCTTCGTGCGCGATGGCGACGGCTTCCATTTCTTCCGCGGCCGCGCCGACGACCTCGTCAAGGTGTCGGGGCAGTGGGTCTACCCGCTGGAGGTGGAGCTCTGCCTCGCAAACCACCCGGCCGTGCGCGAGTGCGCGGTGCTGGCGGTGGCGCAGGACAACGGGCTCACCGCGCTCAAGGCCTTCGTCGTGCTGAACGAGGCTGGCGAGGCGTCCGAGGCGACGACGCGCACGCTGCAGGACTACGTGAAGGGGCAGCTGCTGCCCTACAAGTATCCGCGCCTCATGGCCTACCTCGAGGTGCTGCCGAAGACGGGGACCGGCAAGATCGATCGTCAGGCCCTTCTGAAGCTCGGCACGGAGTGAGGGACGATGCTGTGGGTCGGTGTCGATGTCGGCGGTACGTTCACCGATCTCGTCGTCTATGATGATACAACGCGCCGGCTCGAGGTGCTCAAGACGCCGTCGACGCCGCACGACCAGTCAGAGGGCATCTTCAACGGCCTCGGCCAGGTGAAGCTCGATGCCCGCGACATCGCCCGCTTCGTGCACGGCACCACGGTTGCGACCAACACGGCGCTGGAGCGCAACGGGGCGCGCATGGCCGTGCTGGTGACGGCCGGCCACCGCGACGTGCTGATCGTCGGTCGCGGCAACCGCACGGTCATGTACGACATCAAGGCGCGCGGGCCCGAGCCGATCGTGCGCCGCGACCATTGCATCGAGGTGGACGAGCGCATGGGGCCCGATGGGCGCTCCATCCGGGCGCTCGACGAGGGCAGGCTGGCGGCGGCGCTGGAGGTGCTGCGGGCGCGCAAGCCCGAGGCGGTGGCGGTCTGCTTCCTGCACGCCTATGCCAATCCGGTCCACGAGCAGCGAGCGGCGGAGCTGGTGCGGGCAGCGCTGCCCGATGCCGCGGTCTCCCTGTCGAGCGAGGTATTGCCCGAGTATCGCGAGCACGAGCGGTTCATCACCACGGCGCTCAACGCCTACGTGGCCCCGCGCATGCGCCGCTACCTGGCCTCTCTGCGTCGTCGTCTTGGACAGGCCGGCAGCCCGGCCCAGGTGTCCGTGATGACCTCCAACGGCGGCGTGCTGCCCGACAGCCGCATCGAGGCGCTTCCCGTGGTGTCGATGCTGTCGGGGCCGGCGGCCGGAGTGACGGCGGCATGCGCGGTCGGCGCGGCAGCGGGATTTCCCAACCTCATCGCCTACGACATGGGCGGCACGTCGACCGATGTCTGCCTGATCCGCAACGGCGCCTACGGCATGGCCAGTGGAGGCAAGGTCGGGGCATTCGCGGTCAAGGTGCAGCAGATCGACATCAACTCGGTCGGCGCCGGCGGCGGCAGCATCGCCGCGCTGAGCGACACGGGCGTGCTGAGCGTCGGGCCGCGCTCGGCCGGCGCGCTGCCGGGCCCCGCCTGCTACGGGCGCGGCGGCACGGAGCCGACGGTCACGGACGCCAACGTGGCGCTGGGGCGGCTCGGCGTGGATGCGGCGCTCGGCGGCGAGATCAGGCTCGACAGGGCGCGGGCGGAGGCGGCCGTCGCCGGGCTCGCGGGCAGGCTCGGCCTCGGGGTCAACGCCATGGCGGAGGGCATCATCCGCATCGCCGTCGCCAACATGGCGACCGCCATCAAGGAGGTGTCGGTCATGCGCGGCCTCGACCCGCGCGACTTCGCACTGCTGGCCTACGGCGGCGCGGGGCCGCTGCATGCCGTGGCAATCGCCGAGGAGCTCGGCATGGGCACTGTGCTGGTGCCGCCGATGCCCGGCAACTTCTCGGCGTTCGGGCTGCTGATCGCTGACCTGCGTCGCGACTTCGTGGCAACGCGCGTGTCGCCGACGGCGCGCACGGAGCCGGCGATAGTCAACGCCATGCTCGCGCAGCTTGCGGCAGCGGCCCATGCCGAGCTGGCCGAGGCCGGCATCGAGCCCGCGCGGCGCCGGCTCGAGGCCTCGCTCGACATGCGCTATCTGGGACAAGCCTTCGAGCTGTCAGTGCCGGTGCCGCTCGAGGTTGCGCAGATGAGCGAGGTCGAGGCGGCCTTCCGCGGGGTCTACGCGGATCGGTACGGAGCGGCTGTCGACGCGCCGTCCGAGATCGTGAGCTACCGCCTCATCGGCTGGGGGCGCATGGAGCGGCCGGAGCTGCCGAAGCTCGATGGTGCGGGGCGGTCGCCGGCCGCGGCCAGGATTGGGGCGCGGCGTCTGGTGGTCGGCGGCGCGGAGGCTGACGCCGCCATTCTGGCGCGTGAGGCAATCCCGCTCGATGCGCGCATCGCCGGGCCCGCCATCATCGAGGAGGCTGGCGCCACCACGCTGCTGCCGCCAAGCTGGAGCGCGCGCCTCGAGCCCTCCGGCTCGCTCGTCCTGGAGCGTCAGTGATGGCCCGCGAGCTCGACGCCATCACGCTGGAGGTGCTGACGCAGGCGCTGATCTCGGTGGTGCGCGAGATGCGCGCGACCGTGTTCCGCACCGCCAAGTCGGTGGCGATCTGGGAGGCCAAGGACTTCTCCTGCGGCCTGTTCGCGCCGGACTCGCAGGTGGTGGCGCAGTCGGAGGACATCGGCTCGCACGTGGTGCCGCTGCCGTGGTCGGTGCGCTCGGCGATGGCGCGCTTTGCCGGCGACATCGGTCCCGGCGACGTGATCTTGATGAACGATCCCTACCTCGGCGGCACGCATCTCAACGACGTCACCATCATCTATCCCGTGTTCGACGGCGGGCGGCTCGCGTTCTTCCCGGCCGTGCGCGAGCACTGGCCGGACGTGGGCGGCATGGTGCCCGGCAGCATGTCGGGCAAGGCCACCGAGATCTACCAGGAGGGCGTGCGCATCCCGCCGGTGAAGATCATGACGGGCGGGCGGCTCAACGAGGCGGCGCTCGACATCCTGCTCGCCAACATGCGCGTGCCCGACGAGCGGCTCGGCGACTTCCATGCCGGCATCGCCGCCTGCCGCGTGGCGGAGACGCGCATCCGCGAGCTGATCGCGCGCTGGGGCCTCGACGTGTTGATGGAGGCGGTGCGGCGCGATCTCGACCGGGCCGAGGCGCGCATGAGGAAGTGCATCGCGGGCCTGCCCGACGGCACCTACCACTACGAGGACTACCTGGAGACATTCCCGGGCGGGGAGTTCGAGCCGCTGCTGCTGCCGCTGGCGCTCACCATCGCCGGCGACCGCATGACCGCGGACTTCACGGGCGCGGCGACCCAAGTGCCGGTGCCCGTCAACTCGACGCTGGCGGTGTCGGCGGCCTCCGTCTTCATCGCGGTGAAGTCGGTGTTCGATCCGGCAGCCCCGCTCAACCAGGGCTCGTTCCGGCCGATCGAGGTGGTGGCGCCCGAGGGGACGATCGTCAACGTCACGCGGCCGGCGCCGGCGGGCTCGCACGGCGAGATCCGGAAGCGGGTGATCGCCACCATGATCGGCGCGCTGTCGCAGGTGGCGCCGGACAAGATCGCGGGCGATCTGTGCCGCACCTCGTTCCACAACCTGATCGGCGGCTACGATGCGGCGAGCCGGCGCGAGTGGGTGCACTACGAGTGGTCGGGCGGCGGCAACGGCGGCTTTGCCGAGGCGGACGGCCCTTCCGCCATGGCGCCCTTCGACTGGGGCGACCTCGTGACGGTGCAGTCCTCCGAGGTGATCGAGACGCGCTTTCCGCTGCTGGTGGAGGAGTCGCGGCTGGCGGCCGACACGGGTGGGGCGGGGACCTCGCGCGGCGGGCTCGCCATGCAGCGGCGCATGCGGCTGACGGGGGCGGAGGCGCGCTACTCGCTGCTGTCGGACGGGGCGATGGTGCCGGCGTTCGGCGTGCTGGGCGGGATGAGCGGACTTCCGGTCGCGAGCTGGGTGGAAGGCAGGGGCGGCGGCGCGATCCACGACTTCGACACGCCGGGCAAGGTCGGCGGGCATGTGCTGCACGAGGGCGATCGCGTAGTGCTGCGCTCGGCGGGCGGCGGCGGCTACGGCGATCCGCTGCAGCGGCCGGCGGAGCGCGTCGCCGACGATGTGGGCCTCGGCTTCGTCTCGGTTCGCGCGGCAGAGCGGCTCTACGGTGTGGTGCTCGCGGGGGACGGCAAGGTGGACGAGGCGGCAACGGCGCGGCGCAGGGCCGAGATCCGCGGAGGGCGCGTGCGGCTCGAGGCGGTGGCTGCGAAAGACTGCTACCGGGCGGGGCCGGTAAGCCGGCGTCGCATCTGCCGGCTCAATCCGGCGGACGCGGCGCGAGCCGGCATCGGCGAGGGCGACCTTGTCGAGCTCGACACGCGGCGGGCTGCGCCGCTCAGGGCGTGGGCGGAGATCGATGCGGCGATCGCGCAGGGGACCCTTCCCATCGATGCGCGGGGCCTGGATATCCAGCGCGCGAAGCTGGGCGAGGCGATCGAGGTCAGGTTGTTGCGTCGCGCCGGCAGCGGCCCAAGGGACGAGCAGGGGATTTGACCAGCCTAAGGACGCTCGCTGGCGGGTTCCGCCCGGCGCTGCGCCGCGCGCGCATACTGGGCCAAAGTCCAGGGAATCAACGCCCGGTAGGCGTAGCGATAAACCCAGCCCGGCAGGAAGCGCCCGCGCTCCTCATAGGCGACGCGCCCGCGGGGATGCGCGATCGTCTGGCGCTCGGCGTGTCCGCGGCGGTAGTCGGCCAGGAACTCGATCCCGCTCACATGCTTGGCACTCTTGTAGCCGTAGAGTGCGGGCGCAACGACGCGCAGCGGGGCGCCGTGCTCCGCGGGCAACCGCTCGCCATCGAGCCGATCGGCAAGCAAAGTGTCGGCATCGATATCACGGCGGTCGATGCAGATCTTGTAGCCATCGAGCGACAGGAAGCCGAGGTAGCGCACGGTGGCAGCCGGACGCGCCCGTGGCGCCACGACCTGGTCCAGCACGTCGGCGAGACGATAGCCGCTCCATGCGTGACGCTTGCTGGTCCAAGTCGTGACGCAGTGAAAGTCGGCGATGATCTCGACGCGCGGCAGGCTCGCGAGCGCACGAAGCTCCAGCGTGAACGGCGTCTCGACGAGTCCCGAGATAGCGAGTGTGGGCTCGTCGGGCACGCGCGGCCAGCGATTGGCGTAAGCCGGCACGCCGAAGCGCGGAAAATGGTCGATCGCCCTTTGGCCGCGTGGCAGATCATGGGTCGGCATGCTGTCCCACTTCAACGGGGGACGATATCACGCCCGCCCGCGCCTCAGCGGGTGGGGACGGGCTTCTCGCCGCGGTAGTCGTAGAAGCCGCGCTGGGTCTTGCGGCCGAGCCAGCCGGCCTCGACGTACTTCACGAGCAGCGGGCAGGGCCGGTACTTGGAGTCGGCGAGACCCTCGTAGAGCACCTGCATGACGGAGAGGCAGGTGTCCAGCCCGATGAAGTCGGCAAGCTCGAGCGGGCCCATCGGGTGGTTGGCGCCGAGCCGCATGGCCTTGTCGATGGCCTCCACGGTGCCGACGCCCTCGTAGAGCGTGTAGACCGCCTCGTTGATCATCGGCAACAGGATGCGGTTGACGATGAAGGCCGGGAAGTCCTCGGACACGGCGATGGTCTTGCCGAGACTCTCGATGAAGGTCCTGGCGAGGCCGAAGGTCTCGTCCTCGGTGGCGATGCCGCGGATCAGCTCGACGAGCTGCATCATCGGCACCGGGTTCATGAAGTGGATGCCGATGAAACGCTCGGGCCGGTCGGTGACGGAGGCGAGCCGGGTGATCGAGATCGAGGAGGTGTTGGTGGCGAGAATGGCGCTCTTCTTGAGCGCCGGACAGAGGTCGATGAAGATCTTGCGCTTGACCGCCTCGTCCTCGGTGGCGGCCTCGATCACGAGGTCGGCCTCGCCGAGCGCGGCAACGTCGGTCACGCCGTGGATGCGCTTCAGGGCCGTTTGCATCTCGGAATCGGTGATGATGCCGCGCGAGACCTGACGCGCCATGTTGCGCTCGATGACGGAGCGCGCCTTCTCGAGCGCGTCCTTTCGCACGTCGCTGATGGCCACATCGTAGCCCGCGAGCGCGACCACGTGGGCGATGCCGTTGCCCATCTGGCCGGCGCCGATGATGCCGACCGACTTGATCGCCGCTGCGCCGGTTTCCACGCCCTTGCGCGCGCGCTCCAGTTGCGTGCCGGGTTTCTTCGTCTTGACGCTCGCGTCCATGACGCCTCGCTCCTTAGCAGCCCCGGTTGAACATCAGCCGCCCAGTCCTACTTGCCGGCCTTCCCGAGTTCGGCCTCGAGCTCGGGAAGCACCTGGAACAGGTCCGCCACCAGCCCGAAGTCGGCCACCTGGAAGATCGGCGCCTCGCCGTCCTTGTTGATCGCGACGATGACCTTGCTGTCCTTCATGCCCGCCAGATGCTGAATGGCGCCTGAAATGCCGACCGCGATGTAGAGCTCGGGCGCCACCACCTTGCCGGTCTGGCCGACCTGGTAGTCGTTGGGCATGTAGCCGGCATCGACCGCAGCACGGCTGGCGCCCACCGCGGCGCCCAGCTTGTCGGCCACGGGCTCGATGTACTTCTTGAAGTTCTCGTTCGACTGCAGCCCGCGTCCGCCCGACACCACGATCTTGGCGGCCGTCAGCTCCGGCCGGTCGGATTTCTGGATCTCGGCCTTCTCGAAACTCGAGAGGCCGACGGGCGTAGTCGCCGCGACGGCCTCGATGGGAGCGTTGGCGCTGTTGCCGACCGCCGGGAAGGCAGTGGTGCGCACGGTGATGACCTTTTTCTTGTCGCCCGATTGCACCGTCTGGATGGCGTTGCCGGCGTAGATCGGTCGCTCGAAGGTGTCGGGCGACACCACCTTGATGATGTCGGAGATCTGCATCACGTCGAGCTGGGCGGCGACGCGCGGCATGATGTTCTTGCCCGAGGCGGTGGAGGCGGTGATGACGGCGTCGTAGCTCCCCATCAGCCCGACGATCAGGGCCGCGAGCTCCTCGGCCAGCTGGTGGCCGAGGTGGGGCGCGTCGGCGAGGAGCACTTTCGTTGCGCCGTCGAGCTTGGCGGCGGCCTCGGCAACGGCCTTGCAACCGGAACCGGCGACCAGCACGTGCACATCGCCTCCCAGCGCCTTGGCGGCGCTCATGGCCTTGGCGACGGCGGCGCCGATCGCCTTGTTGTCGTGGTCGGCGAGAAGAAGGACCGTCATGACAGCGCGCCCACCTCTTTCAGCTTGGCGATGAGCTCGGCTGCGTTGGCGACCTTGACGCCGGCCTTGCGGCCAGGCGGCTCCACGGTCTTGAGCACCTTGAGCCGCGGCGCGACATCGACGCCGAGGTCGGCGGGCTTCTTGACGTCGAGCGGCTTCTTCTTCGCCTTCATGATGTTGGGCAGCGAGGGATAGCGCGGCTCGTTGAGGCGCAGGTCTGTCGTGACCACCGCCGGCAGCTTCACCTTCAGCGTCTCGAGGCCGCCGTCGACCTCGCGCGTGACGAGCGCCGACTCGCCCTCGATCACGAGCTTGGAGGCAAACGTCGCCTGCGGCCAGCCGAGCAGGGCGGCGAGCATCTGTCCGGTCTGATTGCAATCGTCGTCGATCGCCTGCTTGCCGAGGATGATGAAGGCCGGCTTCTCCGCGTCGATCACGCCCTTGAGGATCTTGGCGACCGACAGGGGCTCGATGGCCTGGCCGTCGGGCGTCTCGACGAGGATGCCGCGATCGGCCCCCATCGACAGCGCGGTGCGGATGGTCTCCTGCGACTTGGTCGGGCCGACGGAGACGGCGACAATCTCCTTGACGAGCCCCTTCTCCTTCAACCGCACGGCCTCCTCGACGGCGATCTCGTCGAAGGGGTTCATCGACATCTTGACGTTGGCGAGCTCCACGCCCGATCCGTCGGACTTGACGCGGATCTTGACGTTGAAGTCGACCACCCGCTTAACAGCGACCAGAACTTTCATTCCCCAGTAGGCTCCATCTCGGGCGCGGCCTGCTCCCCAGCCGGTCGCGCTGCACTGCGGTCATTTCCCTTTTGAACCCGCCAGTTTATGTCCTGTTTATGACGGCAGGCAGCCGGACTTCGCAAGTGCGAAATGGAGCGTAGGGCCGCGACATTTGGGTGTCAATTGGGCAACTGGCGCAGCACATTGGACAACACTTGGGCAGCGTTAAATGTTGCAGAAGGGCCGCAGAGCGGCTGGAGCGCCGAATTCCGCCAGGCGGGATCGGCTGCGGTTGTCAGACGGGCGTAAGACCGCGATCGAACAGCTGCACGCCCGGCCGCCGCATGAACAGGATCAGGATTGCACCGCACACCATGCCGCCGATGTGCGCCCACCACGCGACCTGATCGGCTTGGTTAAGAATTACCATCGCGAACTGGGTCAGCACCCAGAAGCCGAGCACCCAGGCCGCCGAGATGCGCAGCGGGATGAAGCGGAACGCCAGCACCCACACCATCACGCGCGGGTGCAGGATGAGATAGGCGGCAATGACGCCGGCGACCGCGCCGCTCGCACCGATCAGCGGCAGCTTGGAGGCGGGAAGGGCGATGGCATGCGCAAGTCCGCCGGCCACGCCGCACAGCAGATAGAAGATGAGGAATTTGATGTGCCCCATCGCGTCCTCGACGTTGTCGCCGAACACCCACAGGAACAGCATGTTGGAAGAGAGGTGCAGGATGTCGCCGTGCAGGAACATGTAGCAGAGAAGAGTGTAGCCCTCGGGCACGGCATAGGCGTCATAGGGCCCGCGCGCGGAGCCGCCCATGACGTGCACCTGGAACAGCTCGGAGGGAACGAGCGCAAAGCTCGCGGCCGTCGCCTGGCCGATCGGCGAGTTCTGCAACAGGAACACAGCGACGTTGATGGCGATGAGAGAGATGGTGACCCACTGGAAATGAATCGAGCGCAGCGGATTGTCGTCCGACAAAGGAATGAAGACCACGTCCGGCTCCCCTCGCGATTGACTGAGCCAGCCTAGGCCGCTGGCGGATCCCCTATCGATGCTTGCTGGCGGCTGGCTATCGGTTCTCTATCGATTGTCTAGCGGTTCTGGCCGGGCACCCAGAGCACGTCATCCTTCCCGCGCGCGTTGACGTAGCGGCTCGCCACGAACAGCAGATCGGACAGGCGGTTGATGTATTTCAGCGCCGGCGCGCTGACACTTTCGCCGGGAACGCCGGCGAGCTCCACCATGCAGCGCTCGGCGCGGCGGCAGACGGTGCGCGCCACGTGCAGGGCCGCGGCGGCGGGCGAGCCGCCCGGCAGCACGAACGATCGCAGGGGCGCAAGCTCCGCGTTCAGCGTGTCGATCTCGTCCTCCAGCCGCTTCACCTGCTGGTCCGTCACGCGCAGGCGCTCGCGCGCGGGCTTTGCCGCGGGCTCGCCGTCGCGCTCGGGGATGGTGAGGTCGGCGCCGAGGTCGAAGAGGTCGTTCTGGATGCGCCCGAGCATGGCTTCGACGTTGGCATACTCGGGCGTCAGATGCAGGCGCGCGACGCCGAGGACGGCGTTGGTCTCGTCCACCGTACCGTAGGCCGTGATGCGCGCGGCATGCTTGGGCACCCGCTCGCCGGTGCCGAGCGCGGTGAGGCCGGCGTCGCCGGTGCGCGTGTAGATCTTGTTGAGGACGACCATCGCAAGCATCCAAGCCGCGCCACGAGCGCGGCATCGGCCAGCGTAGCGGGCTCCTCGCCGCGCCCGCAAGCCCGATGCCTCACAGTGGGCGCAAAAAAGGGCCCCATCGCGACGCGACGGGGCTCCGAGGCTCCACGGGGGCAAGCTCTCAGGTCTTGGTGAGCGAGAAGGAACTTGCTTCTGCTGCCCGCGCGCCATTTTTCTGCTAACGCGAGAGACGCCATCCGAGTGCCAGGGAGACATGATGCCGACACGCCGCAGCAGCCCTCACAACCCTGCCGACCGCGAGCCGTCCAACGTCTCGTATGCTCACCTGGAGCGGCGCCGGGAATCGCTGCAGCAGCGCCTGGAGCGCGTGCGGCCGGTCGTAAAGGCCGGCGCAGCCTACAGAACCGCGCGCACGCTGCTCGGCCGCAAGTACGTGCAGGCAAGCCTGGCCGCGCGCGTTGCCGTGCTGCAGGCGGCCGAATTCATCATCAGCCTGCTCGAGAAGACGCCGCCTCTTTAGGCACCGCGTGCCAGGTCAATGGCGCAGGAAGTAGAGCAGCGTCATGGTCACAACGATGGCGAGGAACTGCAGCCCGACGCGCCAGCGCATCAGCGTCTGGCTCAAGTTCGGGCTGGTGCCCCGCATCATGTTCCATAGCCCGGCCACCAGCACCAGCAGCACCGCAATCGCCGCGATCGC
>Ga0247829_10000538_pt1 | contig 14839 bp, 9 predicted proteins | sample 12C_Control_Day4_FD_207765 | JGI IMG/M metagenome (GOLD analysis project Ga0247829, IMG submission 207765) | Soil microbial communities from agricultural site in Penn Yan, New York, United States - 12C_Control_Day4 | ecosystem: Environmental > Terrestrial > Soil > Agricultural land | place: USA... | reverse complement strand
GCGCGATCAAGCTGTCGCCGAAGGGCTACTACCTCGAGGTCGAGCTCACCCAGCGCGTGATCGGCATCTATCGCCACAAGTCGGCGCTCCCTACCCTGCTCGCCGAGTACGAGAAGTCGTGGCCCGAGGGCAGGCGCGGTCACTTCGAGTGGGACACGCTCGGCAAGCTCTACAAGGAGACCGGCGCGCAGGACAAGGCGATCCAGGCGCTCAAGAAAGCCGTGAGCAAGGCGCCGTGGGAGCTCGGGACGCAGCGCGAGCTGATCGGCCTGCTCGAGACCGCGGGCAAGGACAACGAGGCGCTCGCGCAGTACGAGGCCGTGGTCCGCGCAGCGCCGGGCGACGCGAGCTTCCAGCTCGAGCTCGCCGAGCGCTACCTGCGCCGCGCGCAGGAGAAGAAGGGCCTCGACACCCTCGCGCGCCTGCGCAACCGGTTCCCCAACGACGCCGGCGTGCTGTCCGCGATCGCCGATATGTACCAGCGCTGGGGCAAGGAGGACCTCGCGATCGCCGAGTACGAGCGGCTCGCGAAGCTCGAGCCCGACGACGCCGCGCACCTCGTCACGCTCGGCGAGCAGTACTGGCAGAAAGGCGACGCGACGAGCAAGGCGCGCGCGGAGGCGACGTGGAAGCGCCTCACCGCGAGCGGCAAGGCGAGCGGCTACGCGAAGTACGGCGAGGTGCTCGCCGAGCACAACAAGCCGACCGAGGCGCTCGCGAACTTCGCGAAGGCGATCCAGCTCGACGACAAGAAGCCCGAGCTCTACAAGAGCCGCGCCGGCGTCTACGAGTCGATGAAGCGCTACGCCGAGGCGATCGTCGACTGGGACAAGGCGCTGTCGCTGATCGGCACCAAGCCGACCGATCGCATGGCGCGCAAGGACGTCCGCCGCCACCTCGTCTCGGTGCTCGTCCGAGCGGGCGGGATCGAGCACAAGAAGAAGGCCTGGATCCAGAAGTTCGCCGACGGTGACATCGAGGCCGGCTACTTCCTCGCCGAGGTCTACACGAAGCCGAACCACCAGCAGAAGGGCGAGCCGCTCGGCACGCTCGAGAAGCTGCGCGAGAAGGTGCCGGACGATCACGATCTGTTGACCGAGCTGGTCAAGGAGTACCGCCGCGTCCGCAAGTACGACGAGGCGGTCGCGCTCCTGCTCGATCTCGCCAAGCGCGTCCCCACGCGCGAGCGCGATGTCTACTGGCAGGTCTCGGAGATCAAGCGCGAGGCGCGCAAGGACGCCGAGGCGATGGAGTGGCAACAGAAGGCGCTCGCGAAGAGCCCGGGCGACCCGCAGGCGTACGAGCGTCTGGCCGAAGGCTTCGTCGAGATGCAGAAGTTCGACGACGCGATCGCCGCGTACGAGAAGGCGATCGCACTCGACCCGCGCAACGCGCGCTCGCAGTTCGCCCTCGCGCAGCTGTACGTGCAGAGCGGCACGCCGATGAAGGCCGCCGAGCTGCTCCGCAACGTGCTGCGCAACGCGAACGACGACGACGTGATCGGGCGCGCGGGCCGTGAAGCGATCGATCTCGAGGAGATGACCGACACGCTCGGCGAGCTCGAGAAGGTGGTGTCGCCGCTGTCGTTCATGATGGCGCACAAGCCGGTGTACCGGCACGTGCTCGTCGAGCTCTACCTCCGCTACGTGCCGCGGCTCGTCGATCGCGAGCGGCACGGCACGCCCGAGGTCAAGAAGGCGGCGCGCGCCGAGCTCGGGCGCATCGGCGGCCACGGCCTGCAGCCGCTGCTCGAGGCGCTGCGCGACGAGAAGGACACCACCCAGCAGCGCGTCGCCGTCGCCGTGCTCGGCCACCTCGGCAACAAGGGCGCCGCGCAGCCGCTCGTCCGCATGGCGAAGCAAGAGCCCGCGAAGGACGCGCCGCGCCTCGTCGGTACGATCGCCGAGAACGTCGATCGCGAGGTGCGCGTCGCCGCGCTGATCGCGGCCGGCCGGCTCGGCGATCCGTCCGTGCTCTCCGACGTGCTGCCGCTCGTCGAGCATCCCGAGGTCACGATGCGCGAGGCCGCGGCGTTCACACTCGGGCGCTCCGGCGAGCGCCGCGCCGTGCCCGCGCTGATCAAGGCGCTCTCGGATCGCCGCGGCTCGGTGCAGACCGTCGCCTGCCTCGCGCTCGGCCAGATCGACGACGCGCGCGTCGGGCCCGCGCTCTCGGCCACGCTCGCCGATGCGCGGCGCGACGACGCCACGCGCGCGGCGTGCGCGTACTCGATCGGCGCCCGCAAGCTCACCTCCGGCACCGCCGCGCTGCTCGCCGCGCTCACCGACAATCGTGGCGAAGCGCAGCGCGTCGCCGCGTGGGCGCTCGGCCAGCTCGGCGACAGCAAGGCGCTCGGGCCGCTGATCCGCGCGTACTTCACCCGGGCCGGCCGCGGGGACGCCGAGCTCGTTTGGGCGATCGGCCGCACCAGCGGTCCCGGCGTCCCGGCGATCCAGTCGTTCGAGTTCGCGGCGTACCCGCAGCGCGGCGACAAGTACGACGCCGCGGAGGCGATCGCGCAGCTGCCCGGCCCCCTCCCCCAGCCGACGATCGGCCCCAAGCTCGTCGTCGAGCACGACGCCGACATCGCGCGCGGCCTGACCGACGCGCTCGGGGAGCATCGCGATGTCGTCGTCTCCGTCCTCACGGACCTCGACAGCGCCGATGGCCAGCTCGCGCTCGGTGCGCTGTCACCGAGCGGCTCTGACGGCAAGGCCGCGGCGGCGCTCGCGACGATCGGCCAGGCGATCGCGCCCGCGGTCGCCACGCACCTGACCAGCGACGACGCGAAGGTTCGCGCGCTCGCGATCTCGGTCCTCGCCAAGCTCGACGGCGGCAAGGTCCGCACGGCCGACGCCGCGATCGCCAAGGCGCTCGGCGATCCGGCCGACCAGGTCCGCGCCGCCGCGATGAACGCCGTCGCCACGCTGGCGCTGCGGCGGGGCAGCCCCCCGCCCGAGCTCGTCGCCTCGGTCGCGAAGACCTTGAGCAGCGGCGAATGGGCGGATCGCCGGGTCGCCGCCTTCGCGCTCGGCCGCCTCGGCCCGCGCGGCGACGCCCCCGCGCTGATCAAGGCTGCCGGCGACGCCTCCAGCTTCGTCCGTGAGGCGGTCGCGACGGCCCTGGGCGGCATCGGGACCTCCCCGAGCCTCGACGCCGTCCTCCAGCTGTCCCGGGACGAGGTCCCACAGGTCCGCGCCGCCGCGGCCCGCAGCCTGGCTCGGAGCAGCGACGAGCGCGCCGCGCGTCGACGGGGAGAGCTGGGCGCGGACCCCGACCCAGCCGTTCGCGCAGCCGCGGGCGGTGTGTGACCCGGCCGATCGCAAGTCCCAGCGTTGCTGGGGCGCGCAGCAACGCGAAAGCGTTGCGGAGGTCGATGTCACGTCGATCGAGCGGCCCCCAACTTTGACGGGCTTCTCGCTAAGAAGGTAGAATTTAAGCCTGATGGATGTGGGACTCGTCTGCGACGCGTGCAGCGCGCTGACCCCGATCGGGGTGCCGCAATGTGCGCGATGCGGTGCGGCGGTCGCACTGGATCCGCGACCGAACAAGCAGAGCCGCCCGCCGCCGGCGAAGAAGGCGATCTGCAGCAAGTGCGGCACCGACGCCGGCGATCAAAAGTTCTGTCCGAACTGCGGACATCGGATGCCATCTGGGCCATCCGGGACGTCGCATGGCTTCGATGTGGAGACGCGCGTCGGTCCACTGAGTGGGACGACCTCGACTCCGGCGACGAACGGACAACCGCCGACGTCGCCGCTGCCGCAAGCACAGAAGCCGTCGGGACGCAGCACGCTGTTCTTCGGCGGTGCGCATCAGTCGGCGCGCGCGAAGCTGACGCTGATCCGCGGCGACGGTGAGGACGGCGTGTCATTCACGCTCGCCGGTGAGGAGCATACGGCGGGACGCGGCGAGTGCCCGATCTCGTTCCCCGACGATCCCTTCCTCTCGCCCACGCACGCTAACTTTCTCTACCGCGCGAAGGACCTGGTCGTGCGCGACGAGGGCTCGCTGAACGGCGTCTACGTCCGCATCAACGGCACCGTCGAGCTCGCGTCGGGATCGACCGTGCTGATCGGCGAGCAGGTGCTCACGGTCTCGCACGCGACTCAGCCCGAGGATCTGCCCGACGCCGAGGGCACGTACTTCTCGGCGAGCATGCCGCGCGCCGCGGGGCTCGAGATCAAGCAGCACCTGCGCGGCGGCGCGTCGGGGTGGGTGTTCCGCCCGTTTGGCGAGAGCGTCGTGGTCGGTCGCGAAGGCAACGACATCAACTTCCCCGAAGACCCCTTCATCTCGGGTCGACACGCCGAGCTACGCGTGAGCGGTCCCACGCTCACGGTGACCGACCTCGGGTCGCGCAACGGCACGTTCGTGCGCGTCGCCGGCGAACAGGTGCTCAAGCACGGCGACTACGTGTTCTTGGGACAGCAGTTGTTACGCGTAGAGATCGTCTGAATCCTCCGGAGCCATCATGACCGTCTGCAATCGTTGCGGGAAAGAGAACCAAGACCACTACAAGTTCTGCCTCGGATGCGGGGCGGAGCTGACCGCCGCGCCCAAGGCCGGCGGCGGCGACGTCGGCATGATGAAGACGATGATGGCCGATCCATCGCACGCCGCCCCGATCCCGGGCGGCCCGATGCGCTCGCAGCCGCTGCCGCAGCAAGGCGGCCGTCCTCCCGGTGCGAGCGGCGGCATGCCGGGGATGCCGCCGGCCGGTCCGCTCGGGCCGATCGGGGGTCCGGCCGCGATGCCGCCGCCGATGGGCCCGCCGCCCGGCGTGCCCTTCTCGCCCGGTGGCTACGGCGCCCCCGCGCCGGCGCCGGCGCCGGTGCCGCAGGCCGCCGGTGGCGTGCGCCGCTGCCCCTCGTGCGCGAGCGACGTCCCCCCGAGCTTCCGGTTCTGCGGCACGTGTGGCTTCCGCATGGACGAGGGCTCCAACGTCGCGCCGATGCCGATGCCGCCCGGCCCGGCGATGGCGGCGCCGCAGCCGCAGCGCTCGCGCCTGTCGATGACGCTGATCCGTCCCGACGGCACCGAGGGCGGCACGCACCAGCTGCAGCAGGGCGAGAACAAGCTCGGTCGCAGCTTCGGGCCCGTGTTCGAGAACGACGGCTATCTGTCGCCGATCCACGCGCAGCTCGACATCCGCGGCGTACAGGGCGTCGTACGCGACCTCGACAGCCTCAACGGCGTGTTCGTGAAGATGGTGGGCGAGGAAGAGCTGCAGTCCGGTCAGATCCTCCGCGTTGGCCAGGAGCTGCTGCGCTTCGAGCTGATCGCGGCGCCCGAGCCCACCGCCGACGGGACCGAGCTCATGGGCAGCCCGAACCCCGGCTACTGGGGCAAGCTGACCGTGATCATCGGCCGCGACATCACCGGCGCCGCCTTCCCCCTGCTCGGCGAGAGCGTCACGCTCGGCCGCGAGCGCGGCGAGATCAACTTCCCCGACGACGGTTACGTCTCCGGCCTCCACGCGCGCATCTCGCTGCGCGACGGCCGCGTGTTCCTGACCGACCTCGGCAGCTCCAACGGTTCGTTCGTGAAGGTCAACGGCGAGCGCGCCGTCGGGCACGAGTCGTTCGTGCTCCTCGGCCAGCAGCTGTTCCGCCTGAACTTCGCCTGATCGCGTCGTCGGGCTCGCGCCCGAAAGCAGCAACGCCCCGGCTGGCCACCGGGGCGTTTCGCGTTGCAGGCGATCTGATTACTTCTTCGGCTTCTTGGTCAGGTCGTCGACGGTGGGCCGCGAGTTGTCATTCTCGATGAAGGTGAACCCGTCCTTGATCTTCAGCTGACCGCCCGGCTCGAAGATCACGAGCACGTCGACCTTCTCGTTCGGCTTGCCGCCGGGCGCCTCGACGATGAGCTCGCTGTCGCTCGCGAAGCGGACGACCGTGCCCTGGCGCGAGCCGAAGTACACCTTCGCGGTGCGCGGACCGTCGGCACGAAACCGATTGCCTTTGATTCGCACGTACGTCCCGCCCTCGACATCACCCTGCTCCGGGTCGAGACCGGTCACCTTCAGCTTGGTGTCCTTGTCGCCACACGCACCGAGCGCGAGCGAGAGGAGCACCGGGATCACCGAACGCCTCGTCATGGCCTGAACGTACCGAAGATCGAGGAGGTTTTCCAATTACATCGGCGCCGTCTACACCAGGTCTCGACGGGCGAGCGCGCGGCGCATCTTGGCGAGGGCCTGCTCCTGGAGCTGGCGAATCCGCTCGCGGGACAGGTTGTACTTGTCCCCGATCTCCTTGAGGGTCAGCTCCTGCTCGGTCCCCAGGCCGAACCGCTGGCGCAGGATGTCGGCCTCGATGGGGCGCAGCTCACGCAGAAGATCTCGCACTTCCGTGGTGAGCGCCTCCCACTCCAGGTCCTGGGTCGGCGAGGCATCCTCACGGTCCGGGTCCTCGAGGACCTCGCCGAGGACGCGCCCCTCGTCGTCCCCGACGGGCTTGTCGATCGAGACCGAGTGCTCGAGCAGCCAGCTGCGCATCTTCTCGATCTTGTCGACCGGCATCTGGGTCGCCTCGGCGAGCTCCTCACTCGTCGGCTGGCGGCCGAGCTGCCCGGTCAGCGTGCGCCGCGCCTTGGTCAGGCGGTGCTGCGCGTCGATCATGTGCACCGGGAGCCGGACCTCCCGCCCCTTGTCGGCGAGCGCCCGGCTGATGGCGTGGCGGATCCACCAGCTCGCATACGTCGAAAACCTGAAGCCGCGGCGGTAGTCATAGCGCTCCACCGCCTTGAGCAGGCCCAGGTTGCCCTCCTGGATCAGATCCGCGAGCGCCATGCGGCCGTGATTGAACCGGCGCGCGATGCTGACGACGAGGCGGAGGTTCGCCCGCACGAAGTCATTGCGCGCCTCGGACGCGGCGCGGTTCGCGGCGTACACGCGGCGCAGCCACTCCCCGCGCACGCGATCGCGGCCCAGCGAATTGACGGCACCGCCGCGCACGCCGATGCCGAGCGTGAGGCGATCGATCGTGGCGAGCGCGGCGTCGATGTGGAGGTGGTCAGCGTCCGACGCGCGCAGCTTGCGAGCTGCACGCGCGACGAGCTTGGGCCAGGCCTTGGCGTCGTCGACCTCCGCACCGCCTTCGGCGCTGCTGCGCGCCCGACGTTCGTCGGGCTTGCGCCGCTCCGCCGCCTTGCGCAGCACCTTCGCCTCGGCGGACAGTGGCGCGAGCTCCTCGATCGCGGCGAGCACGGGGTGGACGGCGGGCGCGTGCCCGAGCACCGCTTCCCACAGCATGATCTCGAGCGCCTCGATCTCGCGTGCCGCGGTGAACTCCTCCTCGGGACGCAGCACGTCGAGCGCGGCCATGTCGCGGAAGTACATCGAGAGGTACGTGCCGCTATCAGGACGCGGCTTCGCCTTGGCCTCGCCCTCCTCGCCCGCGAACATCTCCGCGTCTAGCTCCGGCTCGTCGGCTTCCTCGCGAGGACGCGATGCCTGGCGCGCTGCCTTCGCAGAGACGCGCGCGACGCGCTTGGACTGACGGTCGTTGCGTGCGGTGGGACGGCCGAACCCCGATGCACCGATCTTCGTAGCGATGGCTGCCATCGAACTGCCCTTCTGCGCGTGCGCGCGTACTCGAATCAGACGCGCGACGGGTCCAAATGTTTTGGAGGGCGTCGCACGGCACAAAGGAGACCCGCGGGTCGCCTCGGTTATTCCGGTGTTACGAAGTACAAACGTCGTAACGTCGCGGATCTACGCGCCCGCAGGATCCTTGCGCTCAGCTAGGACAATGATGTGCCGCGATTGGTTGCCGAAGAATCGGCCGCGCGTGTGATAGCCGCCCGAGACCTCGAGAACGCGGAACCCGGCGGAGTGAAGCAGCTTGCCGACCTCGTGGAGCGAGTAGGCGCGTACCGAGATCTCTTGCTCGAGCTGGCGACCGTCGTCGAACACGACGGAGCGGTTCACCTGGATGCGCGACGAGAAGTAGTTGAGCTCGACTTCCTCGAGCACCACGCAGCCCTCGCCTTCCCACCACACGCGCGTCGGTAGGTCCGCGATGATGTAGTCGCGGTTGAGGATCTCGATCATCATGCGGCCGCCCGGCTTGAGCGCGCGCGCGATGTTGGTGACGGTCTTCTTGTTCGTCTCGTCGTCGAAGTAGCCGAACGTCGAGAACAGGCAGTACGCACCGTCGAACTGCGCGTCGAAATCGAGCTCGCGCATGTCGCCGCGGACGAAGTTGATCTCGAGGCCGCGACGCGTCGCCTCTTCGCCGCCACGCACGAGCAGCGGCGTCGACATGTCGAGGCCGACGACGTGGAAGCCGCGCGCCGCGAGCTCCATCGCGTGGCGGCCGTAGCCGCAGCCGACGTCGAGCACCTGCGCGCCGGGAGACAGGCCCATCGCGTCGATGACGAACTCGGCCTCGGACTGCGTCGCCTGCGGCGTGAGGAACGGCAGCGTGCGCAGGTAGTCCTCGTCGAACAGATCGACGAACCAGGGCTTCCCGCGCGCGGCCTTGCCCTCCGGCTTCGCGGGTGCGGGCGCGGCGGCGGCAGGCTTGGGCGCGGTCTTGGGCGGAGGCGACGGCGGGGTCTTCGCCGGCGTCGGAGGCGGATGCGCGTGCGGGTCCTTGTCCTTGCCGTGTGGCAGATGCGCCTGCGGCGGCGCTTGCGGAGGCGTCACCCGCGGGATCGGGCTCGTGGTGTCCTTGACCTGGGGCGTGTGCGGCGGCGGCACCGAGGCCGCGCGCTGGCGCGGTGCGGTGGGCGGTGGTGGCGCCGCGGCGACCGGCTCCTCGGCCGCCTCCTCCTCGACGCTGACGTCGATCTCGCCCGAGCCCTCGCTCCGGTCGGTGATGTCGATCTCGCCCGAGCCCTCGCTGCGCTCGGCGAGCTCGTTGATGTCGATCTCGGGGACCGAGCCGTTCATCATCGCGGAGCTCGCGGCCGGCTTGTCATCCGCAGGCTCGAGATCGAGCGCCGTCAGCGGCTGGGTCGCATTCGAGGGCAGCGTGCTCGGCTCGGGCACCGCGACGGCGGCGGGCTGCGAGGCGGCGCGCACCGCATCGCGCACGTCCTCGAGGTCCTCCTCGGAGAGCGCGACCGTCTTGAGCCGATCGCGTTGCGGGCGCTCGGCCGGCGCCGCCGCTGGAGCGGGCGCTTGCGCCTGAACGGGCGCCGGAGCTTGCGCCTGAACGGGTGGGACGCCGCGCTCCGTCGAGATCCGCGGGCGCATCGGCGGCGGCTCCGACGGACGGTGCGGGCGCGCCTCGGCGCGCATCGGCGTCTCGAGCGTGTTGGCGGGATCGAGCTCCTCGCCGTCGAACGTCTCGAGCTCCTCGTCCTCGTCGTCTTCGACGTCGACGTCGATGTCCACCGAGGACGTGCGCGAGACCACCGGCGGTGGCGGCACGGGCTCGGCCTTCGGCGACGGGTCCTCGAGCCCGAGCGCCGCGAGATCGACGGACGACATCTCGCGCGTCTTCGTCTCGAAGTCGGCGCCCTCCACCGGGGAGCTCGGCGGATCGATCACGGTCGCCATGCCCTCGGGGGCGACCGGATCCATGAACGTCGGGGCGGCGTGCTCGACGCGCGGCACCGGCTCCGAGCCGTCACTGGTAAAGCTGTAGGCGATCGACATCGCGAGCGCGGGATCCTCGGGCACCGGCGCGGACACCGGCGGCTGCGTGGGCGAGCGGCGCGGCACGTTGTCGGACGGGACGCGCAAGCCGCCCCCGCGGCGACGGCGCCGGCGGCGCTCGGCCGTGGTCATCCCGACCTCGCTGAGATCGTGGGCGCCCGAATCTTCGTCGCGCTTGCTCACGCGTCGCCTCCCAGCGCGCCCAGCGCGGCGCCGAACTTCACGGTCTCGCCGAGGTCCCGCGCGAGCTCGACCTTGCCGGGCGGGAAGACCATCACCACCGTCGAGCCGAGCCGGAACGCGCCGAGCTCGTCTCCGCGCGTCACGCGCGTGCCCGCGGGCACCTCGATCGTGCGGTGCTCGCGCGCGCCGCGCAGGGTGGCGCTGTCCGGCGCGTGCGCGAGGCGGATGTTGCCGACGCCCATCGCGGCGACCATCACGAGCGCGAACGCGCCGATCGCATCGGACTCCATGTGGATCACGACCCGCTCGTTGCGCGCGAGCAGTCCCTCGCGCCGCGCGGTCGCCCAGCGGTTGACCGGCCACAGCGTGCCGGGCACGTATTCGTAGCGGACGAGCCGCGCGTCGAGCGGCGCGTGGACTCGGTGGTAGTCACGCGGCGACAGGTAGATGGTCACGTACGCGCCGCCGGTCAACCGCGCCGCGAGCGCATCGTCGGCGAGCAGCTCGGCGAGCGAGTACATGCGCCCCTTGGCCTGGACGAGCTCTCCATCGGCGGCGATGCCGTGGGCCGCGATCCGTCCATCGCACGGGGAAATCACCACGCCCGGACCAGCATCGACGCGACGCGCGCCATCACGCAGCCTGCGCGCGAAGAAGTCGCCGAGCGATGGATAGTCCGCGAGCTCGAGCTCGACTTCACCGAGGTTGGCGCCGACGGCACGTGCAAACGCGCGATACGCGAAGCCGCGCAGCGGCGCGGGCAGCGTCTGCCGCGCGACCGTTCCGACAAATGCGGAATACACCGCGCCAGCCGACGAACCCGACGGACGACTCTTGGTGGCAACGGTGCCTTTGGTTGCGTCCACGCGGTGCTCGGCGTCCCCCCGGCCCAGATGTCTGTCTGGGCACGGAACAGTCTGATTCTGCCAGCGTCCGCGCCACGTTACAAGCGCGGGAGCACCGTCCTGCAAGCGTAGGGGCTAGCAGTCGTAGTACAGCTGGAACTCCGCGGGCACCGGGCGCAGCCGGACGTGGTCTGCCTCCGCCTCGCGCTTGTAGCCGATCCAGGCGTCGATGAGGTCGTTGGAGAACACATCTCCCTTCATCAGGAACGCGCGGTCTTTGTGCAGCGCGTCCAGCGCCGCGTCGAGCGATCCCGGCACCGTCGGGACCTCCGCCAGCTCCTCGGGTGACAGCGAATAGATGTCCTTGTCGAGCGGCTCGCCCGGGTGGATCCGGTTCTCGATCCCGTCCAGGCCGGCCATCATCATCGCCGCGAACGCGAGGTACGGGTTGCACGACGGGTCGGGCGAGCGCAGCTCGAGGCGCTTGGCCTTGGGCGAGCTCGAGTACATCGGGATGCGGATCGACGCCGAGCGGTTGCGCGCCGAGTACGCCAGGTTGACCGGCGCCTCGTAGCCCGGCACCAGGCGCCGGTAGCTGTTGGTCGTCGGGTTCGCGAACGCGCAGATCGCGCCGGCGTGCTTGAGCAAGCCGCCGATGTACCAGAGCGCGAGCTCGCTCATGCCCGCGTACGCATCGCCGGCGAACAGCGGCTTGCCGCCCTTCCACAGCGACTGGTGCGTGTGCATGCCCGAGCCGTTGTCACCGAACAGCGGCTTGGGCATGAAGGTCGCCGTCTTGCCGCTCTGGCGGGCGACGTTCTTGACGATGTGCTTGTACCAGAGCACCTGGTCCGCCATCTTCACGATCGTGTCGTACTTCATGTCGATCTCGGCCTGACCGGCCGAGGCGACCTCGTGGTGGTGGGTCTCGATCACGATGCCGACGGCCTGCATCGTCATCACCATCTGCGTGCGGAGGTCGGAGAGCTGATCGGTCGGGCCCGCGACGCAATAGCCACCCTTCGTCGGCGGCTTGAAGCCCTTGTTGCCGTTCGCCTCGACGCGGCGGTTGTTCCAGCCGGCCTCGTCGGAGTCGATGTTGAAGAACGAGTTGTTCGGATCTTCGGAGTACTGGATCGAGTCGAAGATGAAGAACTCGGCCTCGGGACCGAAGTACGCCGTGTCGGCGATGCCGGTCGACTTGAGGTAGCTGACCGCGCGCTTGGCGAGGCTGCGCGGATCGCGCGCGTATGCCTCGTGCGTGATCGGATCGATGACGTCGCACAGGATCGACAGCGTCGGCGTCTTGAGGAACGGGTCCATCACCGCCGTCGCGGGATCGGGCTTCATCAGCATGTCGGACGAGTTGATCGCCCGCCATCCCGCGATCGACGAACCGTCGAAGCCGAAGCCCTCCTCGATGCCCTCGTTGAGGCGCTCGATCGGATAGGTGAGGTGTTTCCACTGGCCGAGGAAGTCGACGAACTTGGCGTCGATCATCTTCGCGCCGTGCTTCTTGACGTACTCGTTGAGCTCGCTGGGCGTCACGGTGTTCTCCTGGTTCTCTCGCTCGCGGTTAGATCGCGTCCTCACCGGTCTCGCCGGTGCGGATGCGGATGACTTCATCGACGGGGGTGACGAAGATCTTGCCGTCGCCGATCTTTCCGGTGCGTGCGGCTTCGGTGATCACGTTGACCACCTGCTGAACGCTGTCGTTCGGCACGATGATCTCGAGCTTCACCTTGGGCACGAAATCGACGACGTAGGCCGAGCCGCGGTAGACCTCTTTCTTACCGCCGGTTCGCCCGAAGCCCTTCACCTCGGTGACCGTCATGCCGTGCACGCCAATCTCGGCGAGGCGCTCCTTCACCTCGTCGAGCTTGAACGGCTTGATGATGGCCTCGACCTTCTTCATGCCCGGATCGATAGCCCATGGGAGCCCGAGGAATGTTTCCGGCAGGTTTCGCGGGCGGAAATAGTGCCCGCGCCGGCGCGATCACTCCCGGAGCTTCGATCGGAACGCGTCGATCCGGCGCACGGCGTCGTCGAGGTTGTCCGCGGTCATCTTGAACTGGATGAACGACGTGAGCTCGTTCCACTCCGCGTCGAGGCGCATGCCGTTCTTGGCCTTGAACGCCTCGTACTGGCGCGAGGTCGCCGAGAACTTCGCGGCGACCTCTTCGCGCGTGAGGCCGTCGTCGGGCTTGGGCGACGGCGTGTTCGTCTTCGTCCCATCGGGCCGGGGACGGATGCGCTTGGCCGAGCCGCTCCCCGCACCTTTGGGATCGACGATCTCGACCGCGTCCGCGGGCTCGGGAGCATCGGGAGCGGGCGGCGCAGCGTCGGGGGGAGGCGCCGAGGGCTCGACGATCGGCTCGAACGTGATGCCCTTCGGATCGCGCTGTGCGACGGGCGTTCGCGCACGCTCGCCGTCGCCGCGCATCAGCAGGATGACCGCGACCGCGATCGCGGCGGCGGACGCGACCGCGAGGGTCGCGATGAGGACGGTGCGATTTCCGCGCGCGGCCACCGGCGCCTCGCGGATCGAGGTCCCGGTGCCATCCGCGAGGGAGAGATCGGGCGTGACGACGACCGAAGCGGCCCCGGTCGGCGTACGCGGGCGCGGCGCAGGCGCCGGCGCGGCGGCAGCGGCGGCAGCGGCGGGCGCGGCGGCAGCGGCGGCCGCATCCCCCACCGCGAACGCGAACGACACGGTCGAGATGTTCTGCGTGTGGAACTCTTCCTTGAAGTCCTCGAGGTGCGCCTTGGCGACGCGCTCGTGCAGCTCGCGCTGCGCGTTCATCTCCTCGGCGAACAGCTCGCGCATGTACGTGCCGAGCTGGTCCGTCGAGATCGTCGGGTTGACCGCGACGAGGCACTGCTGGATCGCATCGCGCAGCTCGGCCGCGGTCTGGTAGCGATCCTCGACCTTGGGCCGCAGCGCGATCGAGACGAGGTTGTCGTACGGGGCGAGCACGGGATCGCACTGCGACGGCACCGGGTGCTCGCCCTTGGCGACCTTGCGCGCGAGCGCGCGGTAGTCGGGCTCGGCGCCGGCTTCGTAGAGACGTTGCCCGGTGAGCAGCTCGTAGAGCACGACGCCGGCGGCGTAGATGTCCGTGCGGTGGTCGACGATGCCGCCGCGGATCAGCTGCTCCGGCGCCATGTAGCCGAACTTGCCGAACCCCATCTTCGGATCGGTCGCGGTGCCGCGCAGTGCGCTCTTCGCGATGCCGAAATCGATCACCTTGGTCTCGCCCTCGAACGAGACGAGCACGTTGGGCGGCGAGATATCGCAGTGGACGAGGTGGAGCGACGCGCCGTCGGCGCCGGTGCGGCGGTGCGCGTACGCGAGGCCGTTCGCCAGCTCGCGGCCGATGAACAGCGCGAGGTCCACCGGCATCCGGATCCTGCGCTGGTTGAGCAGGGCGAGCGTGCGGCGAAGGTCACGGCCCTCGACGTACTCGAGCGCGAGGAAGTACTCGTCGCCCACGCGGCCGACCTCGAACACCTGCGCGACGTTGACGTGCTGGAGCTTGATCGCGACCTGCGCTTCGTCGACGAACCGCGAGATGAACGACGCGTCGGCAGCCAGGTGCGGCAGCACCTTCTTGATCACCGCGAGCTTCTCGAAGCCGGCCAGGCCGTGCTTGGCGAGAAAGATCTCGCCCATGCCGCCGCGCGACAGCCGCTGCACGAGCAGGTAGCGCCCGAACACCTGCGGGAGGCTCGGGTCCTGACGCGCGGTCGGCCCCGTCGTCGCTGCCTTGTCCGTGCCGGGCTGCAAGCACCGCAATCCTAGCTTGAATCGACGCGGAGGTCCGAGGGATCGATGTGGTTGTAGGTGCCGGCCGCCCCTGATAGCGTGGCCCCGCCCGCGTGGCACCATGCGCACGTTCGCTCGCTTCGCCTCGATGTTCGCGTCCATGTCTGCTTTGGCGGGCTGCAACAGCACCGGCTCGCTGGAGCTGACGCTGGACCTGCCGAGCGACATGGCCTTGCGGCCGATCGATCCGACGACGGTGACCGTGACCGCCACCCTGCCCGGCGAGTCGCCGGTGTCCAACACCGCCGTGCTCGACGGCGGAGCGTTCTCGGCCGGCGAGATGCCGACCGGCAGCGACGTCCAGATCGGTGTCGTGTTGCGCGACGTGTCCAATCGGCTCGTCGGCGTCGGCGAGGCCGGCGAGCCCGTGGACAT
>Ga0247829_10000537_pt1 | contig 14840 bp, 14 predicted proteins | sample 12C_Control_Day4_FD_207765 | JGI IMG/M metagenome (GOLD analysis project Ga0247829, IMG submission 207765) | Soil microbial communities from agricultural site in Penn Yan, New York, United States - 12C_Control_Day4 | ecosystem: Environmental > Terrestrial > Soil > Agricultural land | place... | reverse complement strand
AGCATTGGCGGGGCTAACCTACTTGTCGCGAACTGGTTGAGCCGGGCAGCTTCTCGAGAGCGCGCGCATCCCAAGTCAGCTCCCGCCGTTTGCGGACTGTGTGTGCCGTACTCCCGGGAATGACGGTCCTTCAGCGCTTCGGCGGCGGATCGCCGGCCTGCAGGTCGGGCTCATCGAGCGGGTTGCGGCCGTGCGGGCGGCGATGCTCGCGCCAGCCGGGGAAGGCGTGCCGCTCCTCGGGCGTCAGGCTGTCGGCAATCTTGATGTAGAGGTCCTGCACGGCCTGCCGCGCCCGGTTCTCGGTCTCGGCCTGGCGCGCCTGCGCGACCTTGAACTGCTGGCGGTCGAAGGGCTCGGCGGTCAGTGCCTTGACGGTCTCCTCGCGCGCGGCGCGCACCTCGCGGCGGTAGGGCCTGACGTGGCTGCGCTCCTCGGCGGTGGCGTCCCACAGCGCTTTGCGGCGCTGGGTGGGAAGGGTGCTCGCGTAGCCGAGCAGGTTGGGCGTGACGACGCTGCCGGCGAGATGAGGCGGCGGGGGACGGAAGCGCCACACCGCACCGGCCACCAGCCCGATGATCACGAGGTTGCCTGCGAGCGAAAGCAGCAGCGCCACCTGCATCCACCGCGGCGCGGAGCGCGCCGACCGCATCACTTGCGCACCGGGATCGCTCATAGCAGGTCCTCGTCCAGGAGATCGATCTGCGCGACGACGGGAGCATTCGAGCCGAGCGTGATGCCCGTCAGCTGCTCGATCGCCGGCAGCACCGGCTGTGTCAAGTTGGAGTGTCCGATCAGAATGCCGACCACGAGCGATGCGGCGAGCGCGCCCGCCGCCACGCCGCCGAGCGACGACCTTGCGGTCAGCCGCTGCGCGTGCTGGCGCAGGCCAGAGAGCCGCACGACGTTGTCGGCGCTGTGATTGTCGGCGCCGCGGGCGGCCTGCTGAGCCGGCGCGGCCTTCGCCGCCGGCACGATGCGCGGCGTGCGCTTCGCCGCGCCGACGATGCGCTCGGCGATCGCCGCCTCCTGGGCGAGCGTCGGCAGGGGCGCGCGCTCCAGCGCGCGGTCGAGCGCCTCGGCCTCGGCGAGCAGCCGGCGCGCCGCCCGGTCGCGGGCGACCAGATGGCCCGCGCTCGCGCGCGCCTCCACCGGCCAGCGCGTGCGATCGCTGCCGTAGATGTCGAGCAGCCGCTCGAACTCGGCGATCGTCATGGTGTTGCTAATATTGCTCATGTCGACACCTTGTAGGTCAGTCTTGGTTATTCCGGTCTGAACGCATCTCGGTTCATTTTCTGCGCGGTTCTCACGACTCGCTCTCGGGCATCAGCTCGCGCCATTCTTCTTTCAGCGAGACCTTGAGCGTGCGGCGCGCCCGCGCCAGCAGCGACTCCACCGCCTCATCCGTTATGCCCATCACCTCGCCCACCTCGATCTGGCTCATGCCCTCGTAGTGAAAGAGGGTGAGGGCCAGTCTCTGCCGCTCGGGCAGCGCCTTGAGCGCCGCATCGACACGCTGGCCGAGCTCGCGCTCGGCGAGATGCCGCACCTGGCTCGGCGGCTCGCTCTCCTCGGGCACCTGCTCCACGACGGTCGTGTTGCGGCGGGCGCGCACCCGATCGATACACAGATTCGAGACCACCCGCCTGAGCCACGGCCGCACTCCGCCGGGTCCGAGCTCCAGCGCGCCCGCATTGCGCCAGAGCCGCAACAGCGTCTCCTGCGCCACGTCCTCGGCCTCTGCATCGTCTCTGAGCATGCGTCGCGCCACGGCAAGCACCGTCGGCAGGTGCCGGTCCACGAGCCCGCGGAAGGCCTCCTCGCCACCCGCTGCAACGCGGGTCAGCATCTCGCCTTCGTCCAGGCTCTCTTCCGGTCCAGACCGCGGGAGCGGCCCGGACCCGCTTTTCTGCGCCAGCACGCCGATGCCTCGCTGATGTCGTGCTCCTTGCCACTTCGATCCTACTTCAACAGGCCTCGGCCGCGCATCATTGGCGGCAGGTCGGCATCGGTGATCCTGCCGTCGCCGTCGACATCGAGGCCGGCGAAGCGCGCCTTGGCGAAGCGATTGAACTCCTCCCTGGTGACCTTGCCGTCGCCATCGCCGTCGAACTGCCTGTAGAAGCGCTTGGAGGCGAAGGCGACGCGCTCGGCGGCGGCGGGCTCCAGGTCCTTGGCGTCGATGAAGCCGTCGCCGTTCTTGTCCATGCGGCCGAAACGGCGATCGGTGCCGCCGATCAGGCGCTTGAGATCGAACGAGCGGCGCTCGCCCTTGTCGGGCTCGTCGGCCTTGCCCGCTTCCCGGCCCGTATCCCTGTTGGCCTCCTTGCCTTCCTGGCGGTCCCTGGACCGCTCGCGCCACTCGCGGACGCGCTCGCGCATGCCGGGGCCCATGTCATCGAGGCCGATGCGGCCGTCGCCGTCGAGGTCGCGCATGGCGAAGCGCTCGCGGCGCGCCTTGGCGAACTCCTCCTTGGAGATGCGGCCGTCGTTGTCGGCATCGAGGCGCTTGATGAAGCGCTTGACCCAGTAGTCGGCGTTCTCCTTGGCGAAGGCCTCGAACTCGGCGCGCTCGATGGCGCCGTCGCCGTTCTTGTCGAAGCGGGCGAACGTCGGGTCGCGGGGTGCCAGAAACTCCTCGAGGGTAACGACGCCGTCCTTGTTGGCGTCGACCTCCTTCAGACGCTCGCCGAGACGGACCGGCGAGCCTCCGAAAAGATCTCCGCGCTCGCCGAACATCGGTCCATCGAAGCCGCCACGCATGTGCCCGCCGCCTCGGAAATGGGGTGCGGAGATGGCTGCTACGCTTCCGGCCGCAAGCAGGAGACCCGCCGCGATCAGTACGACCTTCCTGGACATTGCTCTTGCCGCTCCAGCGGGTGGGATCAGGGGGATATCCGCCTGCTCCATATGCCCTGGGAACGGCGGCTCCCGCGGGTTTCCGTCGGCTGGAGCCTTAGACCACCAGGGTGTCGAAAAGGCCCGCCACCTCGGCCTCCCGGACCGCCAGATCGGCCGCCAGCCGCTGGAAATCCGGGACCTCGCCGGCCCGCGCCAGCAGTGTCTTAAGGCCGTCGGGGGCCTTGGCCGGCTCGAAGGGGCCGTCCAGGCAAAGCCTGAGCACCTGGGTAAGGTTATTGAGGAGGCGGGAGGCCGGCAGCAGAGCCTCTGCCGCAGCCGCAGGCAGCAGCCGCGCGCTGCCCAGATTCTGCAGTGCCGCCATCGTGTTTTGGCTGAGCACGGTCGGATGGTCGGCGGCGTGCACGAGTTGCAGGTGCTGGGCGATGAACTCGAGGTCGACGAGGCCGCCGCGCACCTGCTTGAGCTCCCAAGGGTCGCGGGTGCCCTTCTCTTTCTCGATGCGGGCGCGCATGTCGCGGACGTCGGCGGCGGTCTTGGCCCGGTCGCGGCGCTTCAGGAGCACGTCGCGGATGGCGGTCTCGACGGCCGCCCGCAGCACCGGGGGACCGGAGACGACGCGGGCGCGGGTGAGGGCCATGTGCTCCCAGGTCCAGGCCTCGTTGGCCTGGTAGTGGACGAAGCTCGAGAGCTGGGTGGCGACGGGCCCCTTCTGGCCGGAGGGCCGCAGGCGCATGTCGACGTCGTAGAGGATGCCTTCGGCGGTGGGCGCAGTGAAGGCGCTGATCAGGCGCTGGGTATAGCGCGTATAGTATTGCGTCACGGCCAGCGGCTTGACCCCGCTCGAGATGGTCGCTTCCTGGTCGTAGTCGTAGATGAGGATGAGGTCGAGGTCGGAGGCCGCCGTCATCTCGCGCCCGCCGAGCTTGCCCATGGCGACGATCACCGCGCCGCCGCCCGGCACGCGACCGTGCGCCCGCACCATCTGGCGCTCCACCTCGGCCTGCATGGCAGCGACGATGCATTCGGCCAGCAATGCGTAGGCTCCGCCGGCCTGGGCAGCGGAGATGGTGCCGGTCAGCACGCGCACGCCGATCAGGAACTGCTGCTCGCCGGCGAACAGGCGCGCGCGATCGAGCACCTCCTGGAAGTCGGCGGCACTCTTGAACTCGGCGGCGATCAAAGCATCGAGGCTGGTGCGGTCGGGCAGGCTGCCGAAGAAGCCCGGATCGAGCACGGCATCGAGCGCGCGCCGGCGCTTGCTCAGGATGCGCGTGAGCCGCGGCGCCGTGCCCATGATGGCGGCCAGCAACTCGAGCAGGCTAGGGTTCTGTTTCAGAAGCGAGAACAGCTGCACGCCGGACGGCAGCTCGGACAGGAAGCGGTCGAAGCCGATGAAGGCGAGATCGGGATTGGCGGTGGCGGCCAGCGCCTCGATCAGGGCCGGCTGCACCTCGGTCAGCAGCTCGCGGGCACGCGCGCTGCGCACGGCGGGGTAGCGGCCGTGATGCCAGCCGCGCACCAGGCCGATGATCTCGGGCGCACGCGTGTAGCCCATGGCGGTGAGCGCCTCGACGGTGCCGGGATCGTCGGACTCGCCTGCAAACACCATGTTGGCGCCTTTGCGGGTCAGCTCGGGGCTGTGCTCGAACAGGCGAACGTAGTGGGCCTGCACGCGTTCCAGCTCCCCGGTTAGGCGCTGCGAGAACGCTGCGGCGTCGGGAAAGCCGCAGAAGCGGGCGAGCCCCAGCAGCTTGTCGGGCTCCTCGGGCAGCGTTTGGGTCTGCTCGTCGGCGACCATCTGCAGGCGATGCTCGACGGTGCGCAGGAAGCGGTAGGCCTCCCCGAGCTCGTCGCGGGCGGCGGCGGTGATCCAGCGGCGCTCCTCGAGACGCTGCAGGGCGGTCAGGGTGTCCGACACGCGCAGCTCGCTCTGGCGTCCGCCGGCGATCAGCTGCTGGGTCTGCACGAAGAACTCGATCTCGCGGATGCCGCCGCGGCCGACCTTGATGTTGTGGCCGGCCACGCCGATGGTGCCGAAACCGCGATAGGCGTGGATCTGGCGCTTCATGGCGTGGATGTCGGCGATGGCCGCGAAGTCGAGGTACTTGCGCCAGATGTAGGGGGCCAGACTCTGAAGCAGAGCCTGGCCGGCGGCGACATCGCCGGCGACGGGCCGGGCCTTGATGAGGGCCGCGCGCTCCCAGTTCTGGCCGAAGCTCTCGTAGTAGTTGAGGGCGGCGTCGGTTGAGAGCGCGAGCGGCGTCGAGCCCGGATCGGGGCGCAGGCGCAGGTCAGTGCGGAACACGTAGCCGTCGCCGGTGCGCTCGTTGAGCAGGCGCACAAGGTCGCGGGTGACGCGCACGAAGAAGCGCTGCACCTCGGAGCCGGCGCGCAGGCGTATGCGCGCGAGATCGTAGAAGACGATGAGATCGATGTCGGAGGAGTAGTTGAGCTCGAAGGCGCCGTGCTTGCCCATGCCGAGCACGACGTAGCCGTCTGGGCCATCGCCCTGCCACTCGCCCGACTTGGCGGCCTGGCGGAAGAGGAAGCCCACGGCCGTCGATACGGCGGCGTCGGCTGCCTCGGACAGGCGATGCGTGACCTCCATCACTGGCCAGACGGCGGCGAGATCGCAGAGCGCGGTCAGGAGGGCGACGTCGGTCTTGAACAGCCGCAGCGCGCGCATGGCGTCGGTGATGTTGTCGGCCGAGGCCATGGCGGCGTCGAGCGTGCGCCGCAGCTCCTCGAAGCGCTGCTCGGGCGAGGCGGTGAGCGTCGCAAGCAGGCTCGCGGGGTGGCGCTCGGCGAGGCTCCCGAGATAGGGCGAGGCCCCGAACGTGCCCATCAGCAGGTCCCGCACGGACGGCTCGGTGATGTGGCGCCCGAGGGCAGCGAGATCCGCCTGCTCGCCGCAGCGGCGCTCGATCTCTCCGAGCACACGCTCGGCCCGCTCGCGGTCGTGGAGCACGGGCGCGGCGGCGATACGGGTATGGAACGGCGCTTGGGTCATCCTGTAGGGCGCAATAGCCGAAGGCGTATTGCGCCGCAATCTTGTGATCGGCGCAATACGCTATCGCTATTGCGCCCTACGGGACTACTCCGCGGCGATCTTGCCGGGGGCGGCCGAGGTGCGGGCGATCGCGGCGATGGTCTCGGCCAGCGTGCATCCCTCGGGGTCCTTGGCCGCGGCGAGGCGCGCCTGCAGGACGGCATCGGCGAAGTGCACGCGCGGCAGGTCGCCCGCCAGCATCGGCTCGACCACGCGCTCCATGATGACGGTCCAGTTGTCGAGACCGCGCTTGTAGGTGTCGGAATAGCCGCGCACCAGGCTGGCCGTCGCCACCACCTCGCGCGCCGCGGTGGCATCGACGGCGAGCGTGCGCTCGACGAGGTCAAGCCAGTGCGCAACCCACGCCTCCTCCTCGGCAAAGCGCAGCGTGCGCGGGCGCCAGCGCTTGAGGCCCGCGAGAACCTTGAGGCGCAGGAAGCCCGAGAGGCGCGTGGTCGTGACCTTGAGCGCCCAGGAGCGATCGTGGCGGACCCGGGCCAGCGCCCAACGGCCGAGCCCGGGTGGCAGCAGGCCGAACACCTCCTCGGGGCCGGGCTTGAGGTATTCCGTCACGTCGACGATGTCGCGGGGCTGCGCCTTCGCCTCCCTGGCGACGCGGTCGAGGCGGGCCTCGCGCAGCTTCAGCTGAGCGACGCGGATCACGTCCTCCACGCTCATGCGCACGGCGAGGTGGCGGCCGAGCTCGCGGATGAAGGCACCGTCGGCGCCGGGCTTGCCGACGAAGCGGGCGACGCGGGCGAGATAGCGCGAGGCGTAGGCGGCGTCCTGGTAGTCCGTGAGGCGCTCGACGCCATGGGCGAGGACGGCGCGGGCTTCGGGGTGGAAGGCGTGGAGTGAAGGGGTCAGACCCTCAACACTCGCCCTCTCCGCGATTGCCGGCGGCGCAATAGGGTCTGACCCCATCGCACGAGCAGCAGGGTCTGACCCCGCAACTCCAGCCTCGAAGCCGCGCAGGTTGGCGTCCACCGCCTTGCCCTCGGCGCGGATGGCGGCGCGGAAGGCGTCCGCCGCGATCGGCAGCACGCCGGAGGCGGCAATCGCACCGAGCAGCACGGCGTTGAGCGGGCTGCCCGCCCGGGTCGCGACGGCGGCGAAGTCGGCGATCGTGGCGCGGCGCGAGAAGCGCTTGGCCATGTCGAGCATGCGCGCCTGATCGAGCCGGCCGTCGCCCATGGCGGCCTTCTCGTCGACGGTGAACACGCGCGCGGAGGAGGCGATCAGGTGGGTGCGGTCGGGCGTGACGAAGCCCGCTCCGATGGTGCGCGTCGCCTCCAGCAGCTCGCTTGCAACTACCAGGTCCACCTCGCCGGGCGCCGCGTTGAGCGCGAGCACGGGACGCGCGGCGGATGAGCTGTGGCGCGCACCGGCGCCGGGCACCAGCTCGAGGTAGTAGGTGGTGGCGCCGGTGCGCTGGGCGACGCCCGGGATGTAGGTGCCCTGCACGAAGTGGCCGCTGGCGATGGCGGCGTGGTGCAGCCAGGAGGCGAGCACGCCGCCCCCCTCGCCGCCAAGCGCGGCAATCAGGAGCCTGATGTGCCTCGCCTCCGACACGCGCATCACTCTGCCGGCACCAGCGCGGGCTTGCCGGTGCGCCCGCCGCCGAGGAGACGGATCAGCGCCGCCGACAGCCTGCGCCGCAGGCGATCCCACGTAGTCGGGTTCTGGATGATGTCGATCTGCGCGAACGAGGGGCAGAGCTGCGCGGCATGCGAGACCTCGCCGCACAGGCCGCAGCCGACGCAGTCGTTGTTGACATGCGCGATCGGATCGGAGCGCAGCGGGTCCTCGTTGGGCTTGATGGTGAGCGAGGGGCAGCCGGAGAGGCGGATGCAGGAGTGGTCGCCCGTGCACACCTCCGGGTCGACCCAGAAGCGTGTGCGCACCACGCGCTTGCCGGCCGCCACCATCTTCGCGAGCTCGGGGCGGATGCGCCGCTGGCGCGCCAGCTGGCATTCCCCGTCGGCGATGATGACCTTGAGGCCCTTGTGTCCCGTGCGCAGCGCCTCGCGCAGGGTGTTGACCACGCCCGGCACGCCATACGTGCGCACGCGCCGGATCCAGGGCACACCGAGGCTCTTGAGCGCGGCCTCGATGTCGAGGCCTTTGCCGCGGCCGTCCTGCTCCTCCTTGGAGGAGAGGATGTCCTGCTGGCCGGTGGCGCTGGAGTAGCCGTTGTTCATGACTACCAGCACCGAGTCGTCCTTGTTGAAGACGGCGCCGGCGACGCCGGTGATGAGGCCGTTGTGCCAAAAGCCGCCATCGCCCATGACGCTGATGGGGCGCGTCTGCTGCGTACCTGACACCGCAGCCGCGGAGGCGAGCGACATGCCGTAGCCGAGGATCGAGTTGCCCTGGCTGAAGGGGGCGAAGGTCGCAAACGAGTGGCAGCCGATGTCGGCGGCGACGTGCACGGGCCCCGTCTCGCGGCGCAGGAGCTTCATGGCCGAGAACACGGGACGCTCGGGGCAGCCGGTGCAGAACGTCGGAGGGCGGGCAGGCAGTGGTGCACCGAGGGCCTTGTCGACCTCGGCTTTCTGCGCGTCGACCCTGGCGACCCACTGATCGAGGGCAGGCGTGACGCGGCCATAGCGGGCGCAGAACGCGGCAAGGCCCTTGCCGACCACCAACGGCGTGTACTCGCCCGCCATCGGCAGCAGGTCCTTGCCGAAGAGGCGCGTGTTGAGGTCGGCCTTGCGCAGGATCTGGCCGATCGCCTGCTCGAGGAAATCGGGCGCGCCTTCCTCGATGATGAGCACGGCCTTCTTGCCGGCGCAGAACGAGGTGATCTCGTCGGGCACCAGCGGGTGCACGACGTTGAGCACGAGGGTGGGGAGCGAGACGGTGCCGTCGACATCGCTCAGGCCCGCGAGAGCGAGGCGGCCGTTCAGCACATTGAAGAGCCCGCCCTGCACGATGATGCCGATGTCGCCGTCGGCCGGGCCCATGCGCTCGTTGAGGCCGTGATCGCGAATGAACTTCTGCGCCGCCGGCAGACGGCGCGTAACTTTGTCGGCCTCCTGGCGGAAGGTGGCGGGAGGATGCGACAGGCGCTCGTAGTTGAAGCCGGCAGGCGCCAGGCGGTCCTTGGTGGAGTAACGGGCCGCCACGTTGTCCTTGGCGAGGAAGCTGCCGAACATGTGGCAGGCGCGGATGCGCAGCTCGAGGATGACGGGCGTGTTGGAGAGCTCCGACAGCTCGAAGCCTTTCTCCACCGCCCGCACCATCGTCGGCAGGTCGGGGCGCGGGTCGATGAGCCACAGCGACGATTTCAGGGCGAACGCGTGCGTGCGCTCCTGGATGACGCTGGCGCCCTCGCCGTAGTCCTCACCGACGATGATGAGCGCACCGCCCTGCACGCCGGGAGAAGCGAGGTTGGAGAGCGCGTCGGCGGCGACGTTGGTGCCGACGATCGACTTCCAGGTGACGGCGCCGCGCAGGGGATAGTTGATGGAGGCGCCGAGCATGGCGGCGGCGGCGGCCTCGTTGGTGCAGGTCTCGAGATGTATGCCGAGGTCGCCGAGCAGGCCCTCCGACTGCACCAGCACGTCGAGCAGGTGGCTCACCGGCGCTCCCTGGTAGCCGCCGACGTAGGCGACGCCCGACTGCAGCAGCGCCTTGGTGACGGCGAGGATACCTTCGCCGTAGAAGGTCTCGCCGGCGCCGAGCCGCAGGCTCTCGATCTCCTTGGCGAACGAGACTTCAGCCATCAGCCGAGCTCCGACATGATCTTGCGCAGGATGCGCAGCAGGCGGGGCTTGTCGCGCGCGCCGACGATGCGGTCGAGGTTGCGGTCGTGGCGCGCGGCGCATTCGGCAAGGCGCTTGAGTGTGGCTTGCCCTGCGGGCGTCAGCGTCAGGTGATAGCTGCGCCGGTCGCTGGCGAGGCGCTGGCGCTCGATCAGGCCGCGGCGCTTGAGGTCGCGCAGGGCGGGTGTGAGCGTGGACTTGTCGCGGCCGGCGGCGCGGCTCAGCACCGTCTGGCTGATGCCGGGATTGCGGCCGATCAAGGTCAGGAGAGCGAAGCGGCCCGGCGGCAGGTCGACCTCGCCGACCTCGCGGGCGAATGCCTGGAAGGAGGCGATCTGCGCCATGCGCAGGTGGAAGCCGATCCAGTCCGCCAGCGGACCGTAGTCGGTCCCGTCGATGAAGGCGCCCGCGCCGCCGCGCTCGCGCGTGGCCGTGCCCGCGGACTTGCGGCCCGATGTGCGGCCCAGTGTGCGGCCAAGCGGAGGCGAGTGCACCACGTCTGCCATCCCATCGCTGCGCCCGAGCCTCTCCGCCCGCGCTCTCGACCGAGCATAGCCGAAGCGGATGCGAATCAAAGATCAGGCTGCGCTAGATAGTTTTATATCCGACTAAGTTCCCTTTACAAGTTTCGCGGGATCGGGCTCAATTGCGCGCAATACAAGCAAACGGCCGGCAACGGCCGAGGGAGCTCGAGGAGGAGACGATGCGTGCGCGCATGACCACAAGCGTATTCACCCTGTTGGCGGGTGCGGCAGCGGCGGCTGTCGCGGCATTGGCCGCAGGGCCCGCAGTCGCGCAGGACAAGACCTTCGATCTCAAGCTGTCGCACTGGGTGCCGCCCTCCCATCCCCTGCAGAAGGCGCTGGAGGAGTGGGGCGGCTCAGTGGAGAAGGCCTCCGGCGGCACCATCAAGTACAAGGTGTTCCCGGCCCAGCAGTTGGGCAAGGCATTCGACCACTACGACATGGCGCGCGACGGCATCGCCGACCTCACCTACATCAATCCGGGCTATCAGCCGGGCCGCTTCCCCATCATAGGCGCGGGCGAGCTGCCGTTCCTGGTGTCGACCGCCAAGGGCGGGTCGCAGGCGCTCGATGCCTGGTACCGCAAGTACGCCGACGCCGAGATGAAGGACGTCAAGTTCTGCCTCGCCTTCATGCACGATCCGGGCTCGTTCCACGCCAAGGCCAAGAAGATCATGGTGCCGGGCGACATCAAGGGCATGAAGATCAGGCCCGCGCACGCCACCATGGCGTCGTTCGTCACCTTGCTCGGCGGCACCAACGTGCAGTCGAGCGCGCCTGAGGTGCGCGACATCCTGGAGAAGGGCGTGGCCGAGGCCGTGACGTTCCCGTGGGGCTCCGTGCCGCTGTTCGGCATCGACAAGGTCACGAAGTACCACATGGACGTGCCGCTCTATGCGACGACCTTCGCCTTCGTCTTCAACAAGGGCGTCTACAACCAGATGTCGGCGGCGCAGAAGAAGGTGATCGACGATCACTGCACCAACGAGTGGTCGCTGAAGGTGGCGGGCCCTTGGGCCGACTTCGAGGCCGCCGGCGTGCAGAAGCTCAAGAGCGATCCCGCCCACGAGGTCTATCCGATCTCGGCCGAGCAGGTCGCAGAGTGGCGCAAGGCGGCAGAGCCGCTGGAGAAGACGTGGTCCGACAACGTCAAGAAGGCCGGCGGCGACGGCGCCGCCATCATGAAGGAGCTCAAGGCGTCGCTCGCCAAGCACAAGGCGGCCTACTGAGCCCGACGCTGGCATGATCGAGTTGGCGGCGGCGGGTGATCTCGCCGCCGTTTCGCGGACAGCAGGGACGACACCGTAGGACGATGGCGGAGCGTGCGGGCGAGATCGACGCTGCTGGCGGCGGGGCAGCGCCAGGCCCGCGCAACCGCATGGATCGCTTCATCGACGGCATCGAGCTCACCGCGGCGATCTTCATCGGCATCGTCGCCGCCGACGTCTTCATCACCGTCATCCTGCGCTACTTCGGCATCTCCATCCCCGACAGCTACGACTTCGGGCAGCTGCTGCTCGGCATCCTGATCTTCTGGGGCATCGCCGCCACGTCCTACCGCGGCACGCACATCACCGTCGATCTGGTGTGGGCCAACGTCTCCCCGAAATGGCAGCGCGCCATCGACGTGTTCGCGACGCTGGTGCTGCTGTTCGTCGTGGTCGTGCAGACCTACACGCTCTACGACAAGGTGGTCAGCACCTACCATTCCAACGTCAGCACCTTCGACCTGCGCCTCCCGACCTGGCCGTTCTTCCTGGTCGCGTGGCTCGGCGACGTCTCGGCGGTCATGCTGATCGCGGTGCGCACCTATCGCCTCATCTTCCAGCCCGAGCTGCTCGCCGCCGCCAACCAGCAGATCAGGCCGGTGGAATGAGAGGCCCGCGATGAGCTCCGACATGGTCGCGCTCGCGGGGTTCGTGGCGCTGTTCGTGCTGATGCTGCTGCGCGTGCCGGTCGGCATGGCCATGGGTTTGGTGGGGGTCACGGGCTTCGGCTACATCGTCGGCAGCGGACCGGCCCTGAAGATGGTCGGCCAGACGTCCATGCGCACGGTCACCGACTGGAATTTCGCGGTTGTGCCGCTGTTCCTGCTGATGGGCTCGTTCGCGACCACGTCCGGCATGAGCCGCGAGCTGTTCCGCGCTGCCAACGCGCTGCTAGGCCACCTGCGCGGCGGGCTCGGCATCGCCACCATCGCGGCGTGCGGCGGGTTTGCGGCGATCTGCGGCTCATCGGTAGCCACCGCCGCCACCTTCTCGCGCGTGGCCTATCCGGAGATGCGCCGCTACGGCTACCCGCAAAGCTTCGCCACCGGCGTGATCGCGGCGGGCGGCACGCTCGGCATCATGATCCCGCCCTCCACCGTGTTCGCCGTCTACGGCCTCATCACCGAGCAGGACATCGGCAAGCTGTTCGTGGCCGGCATCCTGCCGGGCATCCTCGCCATCTTCATGTACATGGCGACCATCACCGTCATCGGCTACGCGCGGCCGGGCTTCCTGCCGGCGGGCCGCCGCACGGACTGGGCCGAACGCATCGATGCCATGCGCGACGTGTGGGCGACGCTGCTGCTGTTCGTGTTCGTGATCGGCGGCATCTACGGCGGCGTGTTCACGGCGACGGAGGCGGCCGGCATGGGGGCAGGCGGCGCGTTCCTGATCGGCATCGCCCGCGGTCGGCTGTCGCGAGCCGACATCGTGCGCTCGCTGCTGGAGGCGACGCGCACGACGGCTGCGGTGTTCACCGTGCTGATCGGCGCCATCCTGTTCGGCTATTTCCTCACCATCACGCAGACGCCGCAGAAGGTGACGGAGTTCCTGACCGGCCTCGGTCTCGGCCGCTACGGCGTGCTGGCGCTGATCATGGTCATGTACCTGGTGCTCGGCTGCCTGATGGATGCGCTGGCCATGATCATCCTGACGGTGCCGATCGTGTTTCCCGTCATCAAGCAGCTGGGGTTCGACCCGATCTGGTTCGGCGTCATCATCGTCATGACGGTGGAGCTCGGGCTGATCCATCCGCCCGTGGGCATGAACATCTTCGTCATAAAAAGCGTGATCGAGGACGCCAAGATCTCCACGATCTTCTATGGCGTGCTGCCGTTCATCATCACGGATATCGTGCGGCTGATCCTGCTCATCGCGTTCCCGATGATCGCGCTGTGGCTGCCGTCGAAGATGTGAGGTCATCTCATTCATTGCCGGGAATCGAGCCGCTTACCCCTGAGCGCATGGATGGCTGGATACCGGGGACAAGCCCCGGTATGACTACGCCATGAAAAGAGGGAACGCGGCGCTGAAGCGCAAGATGCCCGGCGCGGCCGAGGCACGGCAGGTCGATTTCGACGAGCTGCCGAGCTATATCGGATACCAGGTGCGCCGCGCGCAGGCGAAGATCTTCGCCGAGTTCGAGGGTGCGCTCGCCGATCTCGACTTCACGCCGGGATCGTTCGGCGCGCTCATGCTGATCCGCGCCAACCCCGGGATCACGCAGGTGGAGCTGGCGGCCGCGTTCGGGGTCGACAAGTCGACCATGAGCCCGGTGATCGTGCGGCTCGAGAAGCGCGGGCTGGTGCGGCGCGAGGTGCTGGCGAGCGACCGGCGCTGCCATGCGCTCTATCTGCAGGCGGCGGCGGAGCCGATGTTCCTGGCGGCGCGCGCGACGTTCCGCGCACTGGAGGCTGGCGTGGCGGGGCGGCTGACCAAGGGGGAGCAGCGCGAGCTCTCCCGGTTGCTCGGCAAGCTGCAGGGTCGTGCGGAAGGGCAGTGATTGGCGCTATTTGGCTGCAGCGAGGGAGCGGCGGTGTTTCTTCGGCGAGACCGGAGCGGTCGTGCCGGTAGCGCTCGCCAGCAGATAGACGATGAGCTGGTTGAGGCTGACGCCCTCTCGCCCCGCGGCGTCGGCGAGCTTGGCGTGCAATCCGCGCGGCATGCGCACGAGGACCTTGCCGCTGTGGTGGGGGTCGTGGGAGGGGGCTGAAGGCGCGGGAACAGGGTTGCCTGCGGCGCGCGCGGCCTCGATCCAGGCGGAGATGGCATCCTGCAGTTCAGCCAGCGCATCTGGCTGAGTGGTGGCGAAGGCCGAGCAGCCCGGCAGATCGGGCGCGATGGCCATGTAGCCCTTGTCGTCGTCGCTCCAGAAGACGTGCGCGGGATATTTCGCGATCTGGGTCATGGGCCGGTCTCGTATTTGTCGATCATCGCGATCAGCTGCTCGGCCTGGTAGCGGGGAATGCGGCCGCCTCTGTCCTGGAAGTTGAGGGCAACCGGCTCGCCCGCCCTGGCATAGGCGCGATGGCTGCCCTTGCCGCCTTTGTGGGTGAACCCCAGCCATTCCGCGATCCTGCAGGCATCGTCGAAACGAACGTCGGCCGGATTGTTGCGAACGGCGGCAATAAGCTTAGCACGGCGGCTCATGGATTGATACTGCCAGCGATATCAACAAGTGAGATGCGGTCTTGATGCGACTTGACTTGTTCTTATTTTGTTCTTATAAAGGCAGAACTCTCCGCCCGTCAACAAAGCCAGATAAGCCGCTGATTTATCATGCGTTCCGTCTGCAACACTGCCGCGTCGCCGCCAACAGGTTTGTTGTGCAACGTGAGCGCCTTCCCTCCCCCCTCGTGGGGTTTCCCCTCCC
>Ga0247829_10000535_pt1 | contig 14845 bp, 10 predicted proteins | sample 12C_Control_Day4_FD_207765 | JGI IMG/M metagenome (GOLD analysis project Ga0247829, IMG submission 207765) | Soil microbial communities from agricultural site in Penn Yan, New York, United States - 12C_Control_Day4 | ecosystem: Environmental > Terrestrial > Soil > Agricultural land | place... | reverse complement strand
CAGCATCTGGAATGTGGCGTGGGTCGCGCATGCGCTCGTTTCGCCCGACGCGTCCGTCTTCAACGCCAACATCTTCTATCCGCACAGCGGCACGCTGATCTACTCGGAAGCGAACCTCGGCGCGGGTCTTCTCGGAACACCTGGCTACTGGATCACGGGCAATCCGTACGTGGCGCACAACACCGCCGTACTGATCTCGTTTGCCGCGTGCGTCGTCGGTATGTACTTCCTCTCGCGGCGTCTGTGGGGCAGCCGCACGGGGGCCGTCGTGGCCGCCATCGTGTTTTCGTTCTCTCCGCACCTGTTCGCGCACACGCCACACATCCAGCTGCTGATGGTGGGGCCGCTGCCGTTCGTGCTCCTGGCGTTGCACGCGTTCGTCGACGCGCCCGGCGTGCGGCGCGCCCTTCTGCTCGGGGTTGCCATCGCCGTCCAGGCACTGTTCTGTGCCTACTACGGCGTCCTCGTGGGGCTGATGGTGGCCCTGGGCATCTTGTACTTTTCCGCGTCACGCGGACTCTGGAGGCGCCCGTCGTGGTGGGGGCTGACGATCATCGCCGCCGCGGCGTCGATCCTCATCGTTCTGCCGTTCTTCCTTCCGTATCTCGAGCTGCAGCATTCCACCGGGTTCGGCAGACGTCTCGAAGAGGCACGCGAGTACTCGGCTGACTGGCAGGCGTACTTCGCTTCTTCCGGGTGGCTGCACGACTGGATGCTGAGTTATCTCGGACGGTGGAACGAGGTGCTGTTCCCGGGGTTCGCAGCCATTCTCTTCGGCGCCATCGGGGCGGCGGTGGGATGGAAGCGAAAGCGTGAGATCACGATCTTCTACCTGCTGATCGCGTTCGTCGCGTTGTGGAGCTCGTTCGGTCCCGACGCAGGACTCTATACGGTGCTTTATCACACGGTGCCCGTGTTCTCGCTGCTGCGCGCACCGGCGCGATTCGGTCTGGCGGTGACGTTCGCCCTCGCGGTTCTGTCGGCGGCGGGCGTCGCGGCACTGATGGCTGCACGATCAGGACGCGCCCGCACCTGGATCGCAGCGGCGTGCGTTCTGTTCGCCTCACTCGATGTGTCGATGACGATGCCGTTTCGAGTCGTGGACCCGGTTCCAAAGGCGTACGAGGTGCTCGCAGGGTCGCGGTTCGGTCCAGTTGCCGAGTTCCCGTTCTTCTATATCCCGACCGACTTTCACCGTCATTCACGCTACGTGCTCGGCTCGACCGCTCACTGGCAGCCGCTCGTGAACGGGTACAGCGACTACATTCCGCATGATTTCGTGGAGATCGCGCCGCTGCTCGCATCGTTCCCCAATCCCGAGGGGTTCGACATCCTGCGCGCGCGGCGCGCGCGATACGCCGTGTTCCATCTCGACCTGTATAACAGTGACAACCGCGAAGCGACGCTGAAGAGGATCGAGGCGTACAAGGACAACCTCAAGCCGCTCGTGCAGGAAGATAACCTGTGGCTGTTCGAGATCGTCAAATGGCCTGAGCAGCATCCCGACTTGTCGAAGACGAATCAGTAATCGCTGATCGCTGATTGATCAGTAAGAAGCGATTGATCAGCGCACCTGGAGCCACACACCAAGAAAGCGCGTGTCCCGGCTGTTGGGATCGACTTCCGCCGGCACGAACCCACTCAACGCCGACAATCGGACCAGCATCGCGGAGCCGGTGAGCGGCAGTTGTATTTCGCGTTCTTCTCCGGCGGCGAGCTGCACTTGCGCGCGCCAGGCGCCGGCCTCCAACGTGAGGGTGTTTGCTGCCGGTGCGTTGCGGACGAACAGCGTCGGCGCCACACCCGCATCGGGTTGCAGCACGATCGAGGAGCTGCGCCCGCCGCCGAGCCAGAACGCGTCCGCTTCGGGAAAACTGCGGTCGTCGAGGAAGTACACCATCGTGCGTCCGTAGCGGACGGCATCGTGCGCGAAGTCAGCCGTCAGGCGGTCGGCCGCGCGAACGAGCGCGATGGGCTCGATGTTCAATCCGCGCACCGAATGCTGCGCCTGTTCGTCGCCTGCGACGAGAATCGCGCGCACCGGGACTGGCAGATGCAATGCGATCACCTGCGATGTCGACGTGAGCGTAATCGTCTGAATCGGTCCGCCGGAACCGATGCTGATCGAGATCCGACCCTCGGGACGGGTGAGTCGCGGGCGCAAATGATAGTCACCGGCGGGCACGGCCGGGATCGCGAATAGAAGTTGATCCCCGCTCGGCCCATCTTCAGGGAGCGGCAATCGCTTCGAACGCAGTCGCAGCTCGCGGCCGATCGAATCGCGGGCAATCGTGCGCGGCGGCTCGACGCCAAGTGCGATCGCGCGCCGATCCGATGCGGCCGCGGTGAGCAGATCGAGCTGTGCGGGTAATGGGGCGAGCCCGTCCACGCCCTTGGACCACCACGACAGCGTGGCCGCAAGCATGGCGGCCGCGGCGTAAAACGCGGCGGTTGCCGTGGCCATCCTCAGGCGTCCGCGCAAGGGCAAGGTGCTCGCGGCGGATCGCAGGGCGATCCACGCCGCGAGCATCGACGCGCACCAGATGGCGATATCGCGGAAGAACTCCGCTTCGTGATCGGACCATTCGGGCAGCGCAGCCGTGAGATCCGCGTTCCGCGACAGCCACTCGAACAACTGCGCATGCTCCGTACGGACGTTGAAGGCCAGATGCCCCCCGTCGATGGATACCAGCAGGACGGTCACGAGCGCCGTGTAGCACAGCGCTGCGATGGCGCTGGCGCGCGTTCCGCGCGCTCTCATCGACGTCCACGCGTGCGCGGCTGGAACCGCGAGCGAAAAGACGAGCGGTGTCGCAAATCGCGCCGGCGCGCTCCAGCCCGCCCACCACATCCGGAAGTAGGTTACGAGGAGCACGTACGGACCGATTACCAGCAGCAGCTCGATCGCGAGTCGCCGCCTGCTCGTTGCGTCGTTGCGAACCAGCATCGCCACGAGTCCGCCCGCGGCGCACACCAATGCCGGTGCGTACGTGAGGAGGCCGAAGCGCTGATCGAAGAGCAGACCAGCGACACCGTCCGCGATGTAGTCGAAAGAGCCCAGCTCGCTCGTGCCGTAAGGCGCCGACGGCGAGAAGGTCCCGTAGATGGTTTTGAAGAACAGTAACCAGGCAACGGCGCTTGCGATCGGGAGCAGCAGGAAGACGAGCGCCTTCTTCATCGCGGCGTGCGTCTGAAACAAGCGGAGAAGGACCAGGGCGCCGAGGATTCCACCGAGTACCGCAAACCGGCTGTGCAGCCATGGCAGCAGCGCGAGTGCGGCGCCGTGCAGCAGCCAGGGCCGGAGTCGCTGTTCGCCGGACGTGCGCTCCCCCTCGGCACGCAGCAGCGCCCATACACCCGTGAGGACCAGCACGCCGCCGACTCCATCCGGGTAAACCGAGAACGTGTGAAAAACGGTCGTTGTCGCGAAAGTGACAACGGCCCAGCCAAACCCCGCAGCCTCACGGCGGCCGGTTGCCAGTAGAGCGACGTGCCACGCGAGCGCGCTCCCGACCGCCGACACGATGATCAGGAAGAGCACGACTCCGTGGTAGCCGCCGATGAGAAATGCCGGCGCGACGAGCGCCGGAAGACCAGGTGCGTGGATCGAGTAGATCTCGCCGTCGATCCCTCGCTTCAGATAATCCGGCCGCAGCTCGCCGCCGACGTACGCGCGGTAGTCGGCGCGCGCGTGATTGTTCTCGATGCGCAGGTCGCCGTCGGAGAGAAGGCTCTGAGTGATGATGAGATAATGCGGCTCGTCGCCGCCAGGCACGCTTGGCGCCGCGCCCCACGCACATGCCGAGAAGAAGAGGAACGCGCATGCGCCCGCGATGAGCGGATCGTGTCGCGCCTGCCAGCGCTGGACGGGGCGGACGCCGGAGCCCGCCGTCACCAGCATTGCGGCCCACGGCAGAATCGCCATCGGGCCGCTCCACAGGAGAAACGCAGGCGGCACATCGATGGGGAGCCACGGCAGAACGATCAATCCCGTTAACGCAAGGAAGACGGCCGTTCTCGCGCGCCGTGCCGCGACGGTGAGAATCGTTGCGGCGGCGAGCGCGATCAGGACTGTGCCGGCCGTGAGCGGCAGCAGCGCAAAACGATCGCTGTGGGAGGACGCTCCGGTGAGCGCGATCCTGGAGACGGAAAGCCAGACGCCAGCCAGCGCGCACAGAAACGCGGCGGCCAGCTTCAGGCGCATCGGAACGTCATGCTGAGCCACGCATTGTACATACTCGTCGCGACGACCTGAGACCGTCGAGTGCCGTCCACCCCCCCGCTTCGCATCGCGATCGTTTCCACGTACTACCGGCCCGTGATCGGCGGCGCCGAGACATCCACGGAGCGTCTCGCGCTGTACCTGCAAGGGAAGGGGCACCACGTCCAGGTGCTCACGAAGCGCACCAGCGACTCTCTTCTCTGGCGCGAAACCATCGACGGGATCGACGTCCATCGGCTCGCCCCGACCGGCGCACGCAGCGCGGCGGGGAAGTGGGTGTGGCTGCCGTGGCTGCTGGCGGCGCTCATGCGCGCGCATTTCGACGTCGTCTGCGTCAGCGATCCACGCGGATCAGCGCTCGCGGCGTGGGTCGCGGCACGGCTGCGCCGGCGGCCGCTGTTGATCCAGCCACACACCGAGGGCGCGTTGAGCGGTGCGCACCCGGGCAAAACCGGGGTCGCGGCGGCGGTGAATCGCTGGGCGACATGGCCCGCGCGCATCATCTACTCCCGCGCTGACGCGGTCGCCGGCGTCACACGCGCGATGCTCGTCGAAGCACGGTCCATCGGCATGTCGCAACCCGGGCTGCACTACCTGCCAAACCCGTTCGACGCGTCGATGTTCGCGCCGGCGAGCGATGAGTCCCGCCGCGCGCTTCGCAGCTCGTTCGGCTGGTCTCCAGGCGAGATCGTGTTCCTGTTCACCGGACGTCTGAGTGTCGAGAAGGGATTGAAAGATCTGCTGCTGGCGTGGCGCGAGGTGGCGCGGCCTGAGTGGAAGCTCGCTCTTGCAGGCCCGGCGATGTCCGGTCATCCATGGGATGTCAGCGCATGGATTGAATCCTTCGTGCACGTGAATGCCCTCGACGGCCGCGTCTCCATGCTAGGTGCGTGCGCGCCAACGGAACTCGCGCGGCGGATGGCCGCTGCGGATATCGCAGTCCAGCCGTCACATTTCGAAGCGCAGGGTCTCGCCGCTGTGGAGGCCATGGGCTGTGGCCTCCCGATCGTTGCCACCGACGTGGGCGGACACCGCGAGTCCATCGTGCATGGCGTCAACGGCCTGCTGGTGCCGCCGCGCGACACGCGCGCGCTCGGGGCGGCGCTCCTGCAGATGACTGACATCCTCGCGGATCCAGACCATCGTCGTAAGTGGAGGGCCGCCGCGCGCGCCTCAGTGTTGCCATTCGACCAGGACGAGGTGCTGGGCCGCTTTGCCAGCGTCCTCGAGGATCTCGCCGCGCACGCTTCCATGCGCGACCCGGCTGGGCGTCAAGGTACCTGATACGCCCGATCCAACTCGACGATCTGCTCGCTCATTTCAGTGTCCGTCCAGCCAAGTTCCGCGGCCGCGATCCTCGCGCAGGCGCCGACCAGCTGATCGCCCGGATGTGCCATCGACAGCGTGAGCCGGCGCATGACGATATCGGTCAACCGCACAGCCATTTCGTTCCTGATCGCGTGAATGATCTCGGCACCGGTAATCGAGTCAGACGGATCGAGCGGCTGCGCCGCCCCCGGCTGGCTCGCCATCATCGCAACAGGAATAGGCGCGAGATCGCCGTAGAGTGTCGCGAGTCGACGGATCACTGTCTGCGCGACGACGATCCCGTGCCGGCGCGCCGCTTCGACGAGGGGCGCTTCGTGATCTCCCACCCCAGCACCGGGAAGAACGGTAGTGTCTGAAATCGATGGACGAAGCTGTCGGCCGAGCAGCAGTCCCGCTCGATCGATGACCCGTTTGGCGACGCCGCGCGCCGTCGTGTATTTCACGCTGACAATGGTCAGGGCACCGGGCGCGCCGTCGGTCGCATGATCGAGGATCTCGTGGGACGGCTTCAGGTTCGGGGCGTCACCTGCCATCCGGGCGGGGACGAGTCCGCGATGCACGAGCGTTACGCTGCCGCGCGTGAGGCGCAGTGCCGGAAAGGCTTCATTTGCCTCGCCGATGAAGTGATCGATCTCCACCGCCCCGGCGTCGCCGTCGGCGGGATTCACCAGTTTGTCGGAATGCGACGTTCCGACGAGGGCGCATCCGCGCCAGGGGACGAGGGTCAGCATTTTGCCGGACTTCGTCGTTGCCGCGAGCGCGTGCTCGTGCGCCGCCTTCGACGTCATCAGGCTCATGACTCGGATCAAGGGAAATGGCCGGTGCACGCCAAAGAGTCCCATCACCTCTCCGGCGTACGGTCCAGCGGCATTGATGGTGACAGACGCGCGGATCTCGAGACGACGTCCGCTGAGCCTGTCCGTTGCGGTGATTCCAGCGATGCGCTGTTGCCGGCGAATCACACCTGTCGCCGACACGTAATTGGCGAGCACCGCGCCGGCGCGATCGGCACCGGCCGCAAACGCGAGCGTCAGCCGGTCGTTCTCGCGCATCTGGTAGTCGTACCAGAGCGCGCCACCGGTGAGATCGCGCGTGTCTATTCCAGGGAACAGGTCCAGCGTCGAGCGCCGCGACAGCAGACGTGCGCTCGGTAGTCGGAGTTCCGGCAGCACACCAGCGTTGCGGTCGACGCCCACGAGTTGGTCGATCAGAAACGCCGCCCGCAGGGCGGGTCGATTCCGTGTCAGAGACCGATATGTCCCGACCACGAAGGGAAGCGGACGAACGAGACGAGGAGCCATGCGGGCGAGCGCACGCCGTTCGAGAATCGATTCGCGCGCGTGGTCGAGCCGTCCCGTCTGCAGCGACCGCAGGCCGCCGTGCGCGGTCTTCTGATGGTTGAAGGAGACGCCGCCGCCGAAGTCGGCGGCGTCGACCAGCGCCGTGGCGAGGCCCCGGCTCGCGGCTTCATAGGCGAGCGCGAGACCATAGATGCCGCCTCCGATGACGGCGACATCGAACTGTCCCGACTCGAGTCGGCGCGGGTCGCGGGGGTGCAAGGCTGTGCGATTACTTTATAGTACGCACCATGTCCGGAAGGAACAGCTCGACACGCTGATGCTCCGCACGAGCGCCCCATTGTGAGGATTGCCGTCGTCACCTCGAGCCCGCCCATGGCGGAGGGCGGGCACATGGTCATCGCCCGGTCCCTCAGGCAGGCGCTCCGAGATGCCGGGCACGACGCCGACATCATCGTCACTCCACAGAATCGATTCGGCCGGCAAGCCTCCGCCTACGTTGCCACGTGGTTTACCGACGTGGGCGTGGCCGATGGCCACGGGATCGATCGCGTGATCAGCCTGCGCTATCCGAGCTACGCCGTCCGTCACGAACAGCACGTGTGCTGGCTGAATCACACGATGCGTGAGTACTACGATCTCTGGGATCGCTTCAGCGCGACGCTCGGCTCCAGGGGGCTGATGAAGGAACGGCTGCGGCGCGCCGCGATCCACGCCACCGACCGCTACCTGCTCGGACGCAATGTGAGGCAGCTGTTCGTCCAGTCGCGGACCATCCAGCAGCGGCTCGTGATGTGGCCCGAGATCCGTTCGACCGTGCTGTACCCTCCGGCGCCCCAGCGCTCGTATCGCTGCGACAACTACGGCGACTTCATCTTCATGGTGTCGCGTCTCACCGCGCTCAAACGGGCTCACCTGTTGATCGAAGCCCTCACGACGCCGCACGGACGCGGCATCAAAGCAGTGATCGCCGGGGCGGGCGAAGACATGTCTGCGCTCCAGGCGCTCGTGACCGTGCGCAACCTGAGCGATCGCGTGCGGCTCGTCGGGCGTCTCGATGACGACGGGCTGGTCGACCATCTGGCGAGATGCCGCGCGGTGTGCTTTCCGCCGCTGCAGGAAGACTATGGATTCGTCACGGTCGAAGCGTTCGCGTCGCGCAAGGCGGTCGTGACCTGTGTCGACAGCGGCGGCCCTGCGGAGCTGGTGACCGACGCGGTGAATGGATTCGTGTGCGATCCGACGCCCGAATCCATCGCCGTCGCGCTGCGCCGGCTCATGGACGATGCGCCGCTGGCGGAACGACTTGGCGCGGCCGCATTTGCCAGGGGTGCTGAGCTCAACTGGCCGGATGCGGTGCGGCGGCTGACCGCGTAAACTGGTTCGATCACATGGCATACGCTTCACCGCTCGAGACGCGTCTCGCGAAAAAGGTCACGCGCGCCATCACCGAGTACGGCCTGATCGAGGACGGCGACCGCGTGATGGTCGGCCTCTCCGGCGGCAAAGACAGCTGGGCGCTCATCCAGATCCTCGACGTGCTGCGCCGCCGCGCGCCGATCGATTTCTCGATCATCGCGGTCACGGTCGATTCGGGGTACAACGGCTATCGGCACGATCTGATCTCACGCACGTGCGAGCAGCGCGGCTGGGAGTATCGAATCGAGCACACGGAGATCGGTGAGACGATCGAAGACATCCTCGAGGCGAGCGACACGCCGTGTTCGCTGTGCGCGCGGCTCCGCCGCGGCGTGCTGTATCGCATCGCCTCCGACGTGGGCGCGACCAAGATCGCCCTCGGGCATCATCTCGATGACTTCATCGAAACGCTGCTCCTCAACCTGTTCTTCGCGGGTGCGCTGAAAGCCATGCCCGCGCGCCTGGTCTCGGACAACGGCAGGCACGTCGTCATCCGCCCCCTCGTGTACGCTACCGAGAGCGAAGCGCGCAGCTATGCGAAGGCGAGCGCACTGCCGATCATTGGATGCTGCTGTCCCGCATGCGGCGATCTGAGTCTGCAGCGGCAGCGCGTGAAGCGGCTGATCGCCGACCTCGAAGTGGAACATCCTGAGATCAAGAGCTCGATGATCCGGGCGCTCGGTAACGTGGCCGGCCGGCACCTGCTCGACAAGCGTCTAAATCCATTGCCGGAGTTGCGCGAGGCCGCATTGGCGGGGGGAGCGGTGCCGCTGCCGCTGCGGCGGGCGTAATCCCCCAAGGGCCGGCTGAAACCGCCTCTACGAATGTGGGTCCCCGGCGCAGAGGCCGGCTTCAGCCGGCCTCTCATGCGCCGTTCTCCTTCAAGGAAACAACGAATGCGACGAATCGTTTCGTGTTGTGTGCTGATCGGCCTCTTGCTCTTCGCCGCGCGTGCCGACGCGCAGCAGCGCCCGCTTGTGACCGAGGACCCGGAAACCGTGGGATCGGGCCTCGTCCTCCTCGAAGCCGGCTTCGACCATGGGCAGGACATCTTCTATCCAGTATCGGGGCTGACGGGGAACCTGCTGCGGGTGCCGACGCTCGGCATCAGCTTCGGAGTCTCGTCGATTGCCGAGATTCAGATCGACGGCGGTCTCTACAACCGGCTGAAGGTCACAGACTTCGATTTCGCGCCGCTGTCGTCTCTCGTCGATTTCAGCGGCGATACGACGAGCGCAATTGAAGATCTCGTGATCGGCGCGAAGGTCCGCCTGGTGGGGGAGGCTCCCGGGCATCCGGCGGTGGGCCTGCGGTTTGCGACGAAGGTGCCGACGGCATCGAACGAGAGCGGGCTCGGGCTCGAAACGACCGACTTCTTTGCATCCTTTCTGATCGGAAAAACCGTTCAATCCATACGCGTCGTCGGGAACGGCGGCCTCGGGATCCTGGCGGATCCAACGGCGGGACACGAGCAGAACCACGTGCTCACCTACGGCATGTCGCTCGCGCGCGCCATCGGGGGCGGCGCCGAAGTGGTGGGCGAGGTGAACGGACGGGTCGACATAAATGATCAGACGGCGCCAGGAACCGAGAACCGCGGCGCCTTTCGCGTCGGTGCGCGGTTCACCAACGGCCCGGTGCGTGTCGACGGCGGCATGATCATCGGCTTGACCTCACGCGACCCGAGTTTCGGGTTCACCGGCGGCCTGACGTGGGTATTCCGCGCCTTCACCATTCCATAGGAACGCTTGCGCAGCCATCCGTGAAGACGCTGATCGTCGTCAAGGCGCACGCATACGGCAACGACTTTCTGCTGCTCGACGAGTCATCTGTTCCTGCGGGGGTCGATCGCGGCGCTCTCGCGCGCCGCATGTGCGATCGGCATCGAGGGCTCGGCGCGGACGGGCTGATTCTGTTCACGGCTGCAGATGGCGATTCCACCGAACAACCGCCCGCCGGCTCCGTCCGCATGGCACTGCTCAACGCGGACGGCAGCTACTCCGAGGTTTCCGGCAACGGCGTGCGCTGTCTCGCGGCCTGGGTCGCAGACCGGCAGGCGCTCGCAGCCGGCGGTGTCGTCGACGTCGACACGGACGCTGGGCGCAAGCGACTGACGCTGCTGAAAGGCGGGGAGCGGGAGCTGTTGTTTCGCGCGGCCATGGGCCAGCCGGAAGCGATCACGATGGCGCGCCTCGACGTCGACGGCAGCGTCATCGACGCGGTCACGCTGCGGGTCGGCAATCCGCAATGCGTCGTGCTCGGCGAGGTCACGCAGGCCCGTCTCCACGGGCTCGCGTCGAAGCTGGCGGTTCATCCGCACTTCCCACACGGCACGAACGTCGAGCTCGCGGCGGTAGAGGATCCGGGGCGCGTGCGGATCCTGATCTGGGAGCGGGGCGTGGGCCCGACCGAAGCATCCGGCACAGGCGCATGCGCGGCGGCGGTTGCCGCGATGACCTACGGCGGCGCGAACCGTGATGTCCAGGTCTTCTCTCCCGGCGGCGTCCAGCGGGTCGAGTGGCGCGAGGACGGCTTGTATCTGACCGGCTCCGCTGAGATCATTGGCACCTGCCAATGGCGGGGCGGGGAGCCGTTCGCCTGAAGGCGGAAGCCGTACGCTCGCCAGAGCCTCACCACAAGGATGCGCAAAGTTCACGAAGCCGCGGTATCGGTCGAGGTGTACTCCCCGGCCGAAGAATTGTTCAATCGCCGGCGGCGGACGGCGGGCCTCTTTCTCGCGCCGGCGATTCTGCTGGGACTGATCCTCGCGCCGCTGCCGATCGCGCCGGCGGCCCATCGTCTCGCGGCGGTGCTCGCGATGATGGTGGTCCTCTGGGTCACGGAGGCGCTGCCGCTCGCGGTGACCGCGCTCATAGGACCGTTGCTGGCGATCGTGTTTCGGATCGCCCCGGCGCGCGGTGCGCTGGCGCCGTTCGCGGATCCGATCATCTTCCTGTTCATCGGCAGTTTCATTCTGGCCGAGGCGATGTTCGTCCACGGCCTCGACCGGCGCATTGCGTTCAGCGCCCTGTCATCGCGCCTCGTCGGCGCGAGCCCGATCCGGCTCCTCGTTGTCTTCGGCGGCGTGACCGCGCTGATCTCGATGTGGATCAGCAATACCGCGACGACCGCGATGATGTTTCCAATCGGCTTGTCGATCGTCTCGCATCTCACGCACGGCCGCGAGCGCGAGCCGGGCAGCCGCGACTTCGCGATTGCGATGATGCTGATCTGCGCGTTCGGCGCGTCGGTCGGCGGCATCGGCACGCCGATCGGTACGCCACCGAACCTGATCGGCATCGGCATGCTGAACCGGATCACCGGGGTTCAGATCAGCTTCTTTCGCTGGATGCTGCTCGGCGTTCCCATCGTGGTCGTGCTGTTCGCCTTTCTCGTCGCCAACTTCTACTTCCGCTCCCTGCGCGGGCTCGTGTTGAACACGGCGCGCGCCGATCGAATCCAGGAAGAGCTTCGCCGTCTCGGGCCGCTCTCGACGGGGCAGCGCAACACCTTGATCGCCTTCGGGGTGACGGTGGCGTTGTGGCTGTTTCCTGGGGTGCTCGCGATTCTCGGCTTCGGGCAGACGCCGTTTGCCGCAGGCTTCAACGCCGCGGTTCCCGAATCGGTGGCGGCGATGACCGGCGCGGTTCTGCTGTTCGTGCTGCCGTTGCACTGGCGCTCGCGGCAGTTCACCTTGAAATGGGAAGAGGCCGTCCGGATCGACTGGGGCATCATCCTGCTATTCGGCGGCGGACTGGCGATGGGGGAACTGGCATTCACCACCGGGCTCGCGGAATCCATGGGCCGGGGGATCACTTCGGTGTTGCCGGTCCACTCCGAGATGGCGCTCACGATCCTGTTCACGGCCGTCGCGATCCTGATGTCGGAGGCTGCGTCGAACACCGCTTCGGCGAACATGATCGTGCCGATTGCCATCGCCGTCGCGCAGGCTGCGGGGGTGAATCCGCTGCAACCGGCGCTGGGCGCGACGCTGGGCGCGTCGATGGGGTTCATGATGCCGATCTCCACGCCCCCGAACGCTATCGTCTACAGTTCGGGGCACGTGCCGATCACGGCGATGATGCGCCACGGCCTCGTCCTCGATGTCGCGGGTTTCCTGGTGATCGTCGGCCTGCTGCTCGCGTTCGGTAGATTTTTCTGACCGGACCGCCGACCCGGAAAGCTGACCGCGGACCGCGGATCCCAGGGTGCAGGGATTGCGACAGCCGCCGCGGTTCAGTGCGGCGATTGCTGCGAGGTGTTCACCGGCCGCGCCGTGCGGGTTTCGCGGTCCGTTTTGCGGCCAGCGCGTCGAGCGCGATCAATTCCGCCGAGATTTGGCGCGGAATCTCCTTCACCAGCTCTCTCGCCCCCGGGTAGTCCTGTGCCTTGATGGCTGCGCGAGCTTTTTGCACGGCACCATCTGCGGTGTCGGCGGCATTCACGGCCTGCGCCACGTCCTTGCGTGTCATGCGTGCGGCTTCGGCAGCGGCGATGCGCGTGCGGATCTGGGTGATGGCGGCGCTTGCGGCGGCGATCGCCGCTTCGGCCTCCCCGCGCGCGCGTGCCTTGCCGTCGGCGGCGGCCTTTGCCGCGTCCTGTGCACGATCGTGCGCGTCGAGCGCGCGCGTCAGTGCGAGCCGATAGTCGCGCTGGGAGACGGCGTCATGCGCCTGCTGCAGCGTGCTGCTCGCGGCGGAGTATTCCTGCACGGCGTACTGCTCGGCGCCGGCAGCGCGCGCGGCGTCGAGCGCGCCCTGGGCCATGTCGAGTTCTTTCTGGGGGGGAGCCGAGCATGCCGCGACGAGAGCGAGCGGCAACAGCAGGGCGGGAAGGCGGCGCATCAAATGAAAAGTATACAGCGCCCTCTGGTGTTAGCATGAAGACCGTCGCGGTGCACGATCGACCGCGCGAAAAACTCGAGCGCCTCGGCGCGGCTGCGCTGGGCGACAACGAGCTGCTCGCGATCGTGCTCGGGCACGGCCGCGCGAACGCAAGTGCGCTGGATCTGGCCAATGCGATGCTCGCCGCGGGCGGTCTGCGAACGCTGGTGCGCACCGGCCATGGCGAGTTGAAGCGTGTGTCCGGGATCGGCTCCGCGCGCGCCGCGCAAGTCCTCGCGGCGATCGAACTCGGGCGACGATCGTTCACGCGGATCGACGAAGACCGGCCGCAGTTGCGCACGCCGAAAAGCGTCGCGGAGTACCTGCTGCCGCAGTTCGGCAGCCGGCCCGTCGAGCAGTTCGGCGTGCTGTCGCTCGATACGAAACATCGTGTGCTGCGCGCGTCGGTCCTCTCGATCGGAACCCTCGATGCGAGCATCGTGCATCCGCGAGAGGTCTTCCGCGAGGCGATGGCGGCGGGCGCCGCCGCCCTGGTGTTGTTCCACAATCACCCCTCAGGCGATCCCGAGCCGAGCGACGATGACGTGCGGCTGACCGAACGGCTGGCGGCCGCTGGCATCCTGATGGGGATAGACGTGCTCGATCACGTGATCCTCGCGGACGTGAAGTACTACAGCTTCCGCGAGCACAGAAGGTGTTGACGGTTGGCAAAGACGCTCTACTTCGATTGTTTCTCCGGCGCCTCGGGCGACATGATCCTCGGCGCGCTGCTCGACCTCGGGCTGCCCATCGACGACCTGCGCGCCGCGCTCGGCAGCCTGTCAGCCGAACTGGGAGAGGTGACGGCCACGCGCGTGCTCCGCAGCGGGATCTCGGCGACGAAGTTTCACGCGCAGCCCGATCACCGCGAACATTCCCCTCAGCATCATCACCACGCGCACGACCATCACTCGCTGAAGGAGATCAACGCGCTCATCGCGCGCTCGGCGCTCTCTCCGGCGGCAAAGGATCGCGCCGTTCACCTTTTCGAGCGCCTCGCCGAAGCGGAGGCGGCGATACACGAAATCCCCGTTGAGCGCATCCACCTCCATGAGGTCGGTGCCATCGATTCGATCGTCGACATCGTTGGCGCCGTCCACGGGCTGGAGCAGCTTCGCGCGGACCGAATCGTGAGCTCGCCGCTCAACGTCGGCGGTGGCACCGTGAACTGCGCCCATGGCGTATTTCCGGTGCCGGCTCCGGCCACCGCGAGACTCTTGAGCGGTGTACCGGTTTACTCGGGCGACGTGCAGATGGAACTCGTGACCCCGACCGGTGCGCTGATCGTCACCGGGTACGCCGAGAGCTTCGGCCCGATGCCGCCGATGACCATCGCGGCGATCGGCTACGGCGCCGGAGATCGCGATCCCGAACGCCACCCGAATGTCATGCGGATGATCGTCGGGGACAGCGCGACCGCAGCGCATTCGCACGGGGTCGTCGAAATTGTCTGCGAGATCGACGACATGAACCCGCAGCTGTTCGGTCCGCTCATGGACCAGCTGCACCAGGGCGGCGCGCTCGACGTGTTCTATGCGCCCGTGCAGATGAAGAAGAACCGTCCAGGGACGCTGGTGACGGTACTGGCCCGGCCGGAGGACCGCGAGAAGTTGTCCGGTATCCTGTTCAGCGAGACGACGACCATAGGCGTCCGCTACCAGGAGATGATGCGCGAATGCCTCGAGCGTGAGCTG